>Ga0307289_10001059_pt1 | contig 11799 bp, 8 predicted proteins | sample ER_DNA_143_FD_194483 | JGI IMG/M metagenome (GOLD analysis project Ga0307289, IMG submission 194483) | Bulk soil microbial communities from the East River watershed near Crested Butte, Colorado, United States - ER_DNA_143 | ecosystem: Environmental > Terrestrial > Soil > Floodplain | place: USA...
AGGTCGTGAACGCGTTCATCACCTCGGAGAACAAGCCGGAGTGGATGGTGCTCGAGGCGATCCCGGTGATCCCGCCGGAGCTGCGGCCCATGGTCCAGCTCGACGGCGGCCGCTTCGCGACCTCAGACCTGAACGACCTCTACCGGCGCGTGATCAACCGGAACAACCGCCTCAAGCGGCTGCTCGACCTGGGCGCGCCCGAGATCATCGTCAACAACGAGAAGCGGATGCTGCAGGAGGCCGTCGACGCGCTGTTCGACAACGGCCGCCGCGGCCGCGCCGTGACGGGCCCGGGCAACCGGGCGCTGAAGTCGCTCTCCGACATGCTGAAGGGCAAGCAGGGCCGCTTCCGCCAGAACCTGCTCGGCAAGCGCGTCGACTACTCGGGCCGCTCGGTGATCGTCGCCGGGCCGAACCTGAAGCTGCACCAGTGCGGGCTGCCGAAGCTGATGGCGCTCGAGCTGTTCAAGCCGTTCATCATGAGCCGGCTCGTCGAGCGCAAGTCGGTCCAGAACATCAAGGCGGCGAAGAAGCACGTGGACTCGATGGTCCCGGAGGTCTGGGACGTGCTCGAGGAGGTCATCGCCGAGCACCCGGTGCTGCTGAACCGCGCACCGACGCTGCACCGCCTCGGCATCCAGGCCTTCGAGCCGGTGCTCGTGGAGGGCAAGGCGATCCAGGTGCACCCGCTCGTCTGCCACGCGTTCAACGCCGACTTCGACGGCGACCAGATGGCCGTCCACCTGCCGCTCTCCGCGGAGGCCCAGGCCGAGGCGCGCATCCTGATGCTGTCGTCGAACAACATCCTCTCGCCCGCGCACGGGCGGCCCCTGACGACGCCGACGCAGGACATGGTGCTCGGCGGCTACTACCTGACCTACTCCGACATCGACCTCGACGCGACCAAGTCCGAGGACCTCGATCCGCGGCCGAAGCGCTTCGCCTCCGAGGAGGAGGTCGAGCGGGCAGTCGACGCGGGCCAGGTCGGGCTACAGCAGCCGATCGAGTACCGCTGGCACGGCGAGCTCGTGCTGACGACGTCCGGTCGCGTGATCCTCAACGAGGAGGTCGACCGGTCGCTCGAGGAGACGATGGGCAACCCGCCCGAGCCTCGGCCGTTCGTCAACCGCACGCTCTCGAAGAAGGAGATGGACCTGTTCATCTCCGAGCTCGCCGACCGCTACGGCGCGCACGTGATCGCGGGCGTGCTGGACAAGATCAAGGCCCTTGGCTTCCACTACGCGACCAAGGCCGGGATCACGGTCTCGAAGAACGACATCGTCATCCCGCTGTCGAAGGAGAAGATCCTCGCGGGCTACGAGGAGCGGGTCGGCAACGTCGAGCAGCTCTACGAGCGCGGCCTCATCACCGAGGAGGAGCGCCACGAGCAGATCGTCAACCTCTGGACCGAGGCCACGGAGGAAGTGGCCCAGGCGATGGAGGACACGCTCTACGAGCTGAACCCGATCTTCATGATGGCCAACTCGGGCGCCCGCGGCTCCTTCAAGCAGATCCGGCAGCTCGCCGGCATGCGCGGGCTGATGGCGAATCCGAAGGGCGAGATCATCGAGCGTCCGATCAAGGCCAACTTCATGGAGGGCCTCTCGGTGCTCGAGTACTTCATCTCGACCCACGGCGCCCGCAAGGGCCTCGCCGACACGGCGCTGCGCACGGCCGACTCGGGCTACCTCACCCGGCGCCTGGTCGACGTCTCGCAGGACGTGATCATCCGCGAGGAGGACTGCAAGACGAAGGACCGCGTCGACCTGCCCCTGCACAGCACGGACGGACTGAACAAGAGCCTGCTCGGCCGCACGCTGGCCGACGACGTGCACAAGCCGCTCTCGAGCGGCAAGCCGGGCAAGACCGTCGTGGGCGAGAAGGGCACGATCGTGACGGTGCCGATGCTGGAGGAGATCGAGGAGGCGTTCGCCGAGATCGAGGAAGAGCCGTCGGTCCCGGTCCGCTCGGTGCTGAAGTGCCGCAGCGAGTTCGGCGTGTGCCGCGCCTGCTACGGCATCTTCCTCGCCACCGGTGGGATGTGCGAGATCGGCGACGCGGTCGGGATCATCGCCGCGCAGTCGATCGGCGAGCCGGGCACCCAGCTGACGATGCGCACCTTCCACACGGGCGGTGTGGCCGGGGCCGACATCACCCACGGCCTCCCGCGTGTGGTCGAGATCTTCGAGGCGCGCAACCCGAAGGGCGCGGCCAAGCTCGCCGAGGTTGGCGGCAAGGTCGAGCTCGAGGACACCGAGCGCGGCCCGAAGCTCACGATCCACACCGACGAGGTGGACGAGAACGGCGAGCCGCTCGAGCCGGTCGCGTACGCGCTGCCGCGCCGGACGCGGATCCTGGTCGAGGACGGCCAAGTGGTCGAGCCCGGCGACGCGCTCCACGAGGGCTCGATCAACCCGGCCGACCTGCTGCGCCTGAAGGGCTCCACGGCGATCGAGCTGTACCTCGTCCACGAGGTGCAGAAGGTCTACCGCTCACAGGGCGTGGAGATTCACGACAAGCACATCGAGCTGATCGTGCGGCAGATGCTGAAGAAGGTCCGCGTCGAGGAGGCCGGCGACACCGACCTGCTGCCGGGCCAGCTCGTCGACCGCGTCGTGCTCGAGCGCGAGAACGTGCGCGTGAAGAAGGAGAAGGGCAAGAAGGAGCAGGCGACCTACGAGCCGCTGATCCTCGGGATCACGAAGGCCTCGCTCGCCACGGAGTCGTTCCTCTCGGCTGCCTCCTTCCAGGAGACGACGAAGGTGCTCACCGACGCCTCGATCGAGGGCAAGGTCGACCGCCTGCTCGGGCTGAAGGAGAACGTGATCATCGGCAAGCTGATCCCGGCGGCCACCGGTCTCAAGAAGTACCGCAACATCGAGATCGGCCCGTCCGAGAAGGTGCCGAAGGAGACCTACGAGCGTGAGGCCCTGCTGGCCGCGCTCCAGGAGATCGACTCCGACGGCGGCGAGGGAGTCGACCTGGCGAGCCTGGGCTTCGACTTCGGCGGCGAGCCCAAGACCGACGGCGAGTCAACGCCGCGCGAGTCGACCGAGGCAGAGGAAGTGCCCGAGGTCGACACACCGCTCGACGGGGAGTGACCTAAGCGCTAGCTAGCCGCGGGAGGCGGATTTCGCCTCCCGCGCTGCTACCTTGGGACAGGGTCACGTGAAGAGGCTGCTCGTCATCCTGCTCGCCGCGTGCGCTGGATTCGCGGTGGTGCCGCACCGCGCCGCAGCGGCGGACACGTGCGGGATCCCGCAGAAGGGGACGCTCTGGGTCGACTTCGCCGACGGCTCGGTGCCGTTCTGGCAGGTCTTCGCCCGGCCGGGCGTGATCGCGGCCGCCGCGAACTTCATCTTCCCGCCGCAGCTCCGCGCCCTGGGCGCCAAGACCGTCTACTGGGACATGTACCTGCCCCGCCGGATCGGGACGCCGCTGCAGCCGTTCGACCCGGGCGTCGTGATCGACCGCGCCAACCGGATCTACGCGACGGCCGCGATGTCGAGCGGGTGCACGCAGCCGGTGATCGCGGAGAACGAGCTGAACGGCGCCAACACGCTCACGCCGTGGAGCGTGAGCAACGCGCAGTACCGGCGCAACGTGATGATCTACGTCCAGACGCTGTCCGCCCTGGGCGCGCGACCCGTGATCCTCGTCCCGAGCGCGCCCTACATGGGCGGCGAGGCGGCCGGCTGGTGGGTGCAGCTCTCGCAGTACGCGGACATCGTGCGCGAGTCCTACTTCGGCGCCCCGCAGCTCGCCAAGCAGGGCCCGGTGCAGGGCAGCCGCACGCTGCGCATGATGTTCCGCAAGCGCGTCGCCGAGTTCACGAGCGTCGGCATCCCCACCTCGAAGCTCGGCCTGATGCTGGGCTTCCACACCACACCCGGCTCGGGCGGCCGCGAACGCGCGCCGCGAAAGGCCTGGCTCGAGGTGACGAAGCTGCAGGCCCTTGCGGCCAAGCAGGTCGCGAGCGAGCTCGATCTTCGCTCCGTCTGGTCGTGGGGCTGGGGCGTGTGGAGCAAGGGCGAGACCGACCCGGACAAGCCCGCGGCCGCGTGCGTCTATCTCTGGGCGCGCGATACCAAGCTCTGCGACGGCCCGGCTGCGGCCGGGTCGAGCTTCAACAGCTCACGCACGGAGGGGCAGCTCGTCCTCCCCGGCGGAGCCCGCTGCACGCTCTACGGGCGGCGGGTGACCGAGAGCACGATCAAGGGGCTCACTCCTGTGACCGGCGACGCGGACGCCGCCTTCAGCGCCGCGTTCGCCCGGGTGATCACCAGCGGGCGGATCCCGCTGACGGCGAAGCAGATTGCCGGCGCCGAGCGAGGAGTCGTGGCCGCGCGCTTCGGCGGCAGCTACGGCCGCTACCGCGCTGCCCTCGCGAAGGCCCATGCCACGCAGGCGACGGGTCGCGGGGTGATCGCGGACGAGCTGCGCCGGATGAAGATCGAGTCAGGCCTGAAGGGCTCGCCGCCGAGCTCCGCCGACGTGCGCGAGTACTACGGCACCTACGGCGAGACGAGGGCGCGCCTGGTCGCGACCAAGACCGCGGCTCCGTGGCTCGGCAACCGCCGGCGCGGGCTCGCGCTCGAGGCGAACGCGCCGCCCCAGCTGTTCACGCTCGCGCAGGGCGGCTGGCGCAAGGTGCGGACGATGAGTGGCGTCTACGAGGTGCGGGCGCTCGACGCCCCGGTGTCGCTCGGCGCGATCCCGCTCGAGCTCGCCCGGACGGCAGTCGTGAACGCGCTGCGCGAGCTCGCCCGCGCCGACCGCTACGACAGCTGGTTGCTCGGCCGCGAGCGCGTGCTCAGCGAGCAGGCGCTGTGCCGCCGGGACATCCAGCCGCAGGTCGGGATCGTCCCGCTCACTGACTACTTGCCGTTCCTGGCTGCTGAGTAGCCTCCGGGGCGGCGGTGAGACCGGGCTTGCCGGCCTCGACGACCTGGCCCTTGCCCAGCTCCTTGGCGCGGTAGAGCGCCTCGTCGGCGCGCTCGAAGAACCTCGTCGGGTCGTCGTCGGAGACCAGCTCGGCGATCCCGGCCGAGAGTGACAGCCGTCCCGCCTGGCCGACCGGCCGGGACGAGACCGCGCCGCGCAGCCGGTGGTAGAGCTGGTCGGCGTTGCCCGTCGACGACTCGGGCAGGATCACGGAGAACTCGTCGCCGCCGACGCGGCAGGCGATGTCCGCCGACCGGACCACGTCGCGGACGCGCTCGGCCGTCTCCGCGAGCACGGCGTCGCCCGAGAGGTGGCCGATCCGGTCGTTGATCGCCTTGAAGTCGTCCAGGTCGAAGATGATCAGCGCGAGCTTGCGGCCGTAGCGGTGGGCGCGGGCGACCTCGCGTGCGAGCGTCTCGTGGAAGTAGCGCCGGTTGTGCAACCCGGTGAGCGCGTCCAGGTCGGCGAGCTGGCGCGCCTCGCGGAACCGGCGCGCGTTCTCGATTGCCGGGCCGGCGCGCTTGGCCAGCTCCTCGAGCTCCCGGATCATCTCCTCCTCGAAGCGGTGCGTGGGCGAGCGGCTGTAGATCGCGACGAAGCCGATCGAGTCGGCCTCGCCGGGAACGGGCACCGCCAGGCCGGAGTGCACGAGCTCGCCGGCCTCGAGCGCCGGCGGGTACTGGTAGGCGATCGAGATCGCCCTGGCCTCGTGGCCGTTCGGCGGGCCGGAGATCACTTGTCGCTGCGCCTCCTCGGCCGAGAGACCGAGCGTCGCGACGATCGGCTTCTCGGCGCCGCTTCGGATCGAGACGAGCGCTGCGTCCACGCCGGGGATCGCGCCGCCGGCCTCGAGCGTGCGCGAGAGCACCTCGTCGAGGTCGATCGAGGCGCCCAGCTCGCCGAGGAACCGGTTGCGCCGGCCCTCCTCCTGGGCGCGCTCGAGCGCCTCGGAGAGCTCGCGCACCATCCCCTCCATGCGCACGTTCATCTCGGAGACGAGCGTCAGCACCTGCTGCTGGCCGCCCTGGCCGCGCCGCGAGCGCACGAGCGCGACGAGCAGCGCCAGGGCAAGCGTCGCCACCGCCGCGCAACCCGCGACGAGTACGGTCGTAGCCGTCACAGTCTCCGCAATCATCACCCTCGTCCAGTCCTCCGCCCTGCCCGGTCAACAGCGTCCTCCCGCCGGGCGGTCTCACTGTAATCCGGTTCTGGGCCGCAGGCTATGGTTCGAAACCGATAAAAGGACTTGATTCGATGCGCACGAGGCATCCTTCCCAAGTCGCCGAATTCCATGCAGCCATGCGGCATTCGGCGTTTGACGCTGGGGGGTGAGCTTCGCTACCATCCTCATCCGGTTGGCAGGGGCCTACCCCCCGCCAGCCTTTGTTGTGTCCGCACCCATCTACGCAAGGAGCGCATGCCAACCGTAAATCAGCTGGTCCGGAAGGGCAGGGTCTCGCCCAAGGCGAAGCTGAAGACCCCTGCGCTCCGCGGCGCGCCGCAGAAGCGGGGCGTGTGCACGCGCGTCATGACCGTGACTCCGAAGAAGCCGAACTCGGCGCTTCGGAAGGTCGCGCGCGTCCGGCTGACGAACGGCATGGAGGTCGGCGCGTATATCCCGGGCGAGGGGCACAACCTGCAGGAGCACTCCGTGGTGCTCGTCCGCGGTGGGCGCGTCAAGGACCTGCCGGGCTTTCGCTACAAGGTGATTCGCGGCGGCCTGGACGCCGCCGGCGTGACCGAGCGGCGCCAGGGGCGCTCGAAGTACGGGGCCAAGCGGGGTAGCTGATGCCCAGGCGCGCCACCATCCCGGTCCGGCCGCTCGAGCCGGATCCTGTTCACGGCTCGCGCCTCGTCACGCAGCTGATCAACCGCGTGATGTCGCACGGGAAGAAGTCGACCGCCGAGTCGATCGTCTACAGCGCGCTGGACCGGATCGGCGAGCAGACCGGCAAGCCGCCGGTCGAGGTGCTGGAGCAGGCGATCAAGACCGTCACCCCGGCGCTCGAGGTTCGCTCGCGCCGCGTGGGCGGCGCGAACTACCAGGTGCCCGTCGAGGTGCCGCAGCGGCGTGCCCGCACGCTCGCCGTGCGCTGGATCGTGGACTTCGCGCGCGACCGGCGCGAGAAGCAGATGCAAGACAAGCTCGCCGGCGAGATCCTCGACGCGCTCAACCAGCAGGGCGGCGCCTTCAAGCGCAAGGACGACCTCTACCGGATGGCGCAGGCCAACAAGGCCTTCGCGCACTACAGGTGGTGAGCTCGATGGCCGCGACCAAGACGACGGCGATCGCCCTCGAGAACGTCCGCAACATCGGGATCATGGCCCACATCGACGCGGGCAAGACCACCACGACCGAGCGGATCCTCTACTACACCGGCCGCACCCACAAGATGGGCGAGGTCCACGAGGGCGCTGCGGTGATGGACTGGATGGAACAGGAGCAGGAGCGTGGAATCACGATCACCTCTGCTGCGACAACGGCCGAGTGGCGCGATTTTCGTATCAACATCATCGATACGCCCGGACACGTGGACTTCACGGTCGAGGTCGAGCGGAGCCTGCGCGTGCTCGACGGGGCGATTGCAGTCTTCGACTCGGTCGCGGGTGTCGAGCCCCAGTCCGAGACGGTCTGGCGGCAGGCCGACCACTACCGCGTGCCCCGCATCGCCTTCATCAACAAGATGGACCGCACCGGCGCGGACTTCTTCGCCGCCGTGCAGTCGATGGTCGACCGCCTGGGCGCCCGCCCGGTGCCGGTGCAGCTGCCGCTCGGGCAGGAGGAGCACTTCCGCGGCGTGATCGACCTCGTCGAGATGCGCGCGACCGCCTGGGAGGACGACCTCGGCACGAAGATGGAGACGATCGAGATCCCCGCCGAGCTGCTCGAGCAGGCGCGGGAGTACCACCACCAGCTGATCGACGCGGTCGCCGACCACGACGACGAGCTGATGGAGACGTACCTCCTCGACGAGGAGGCCGTCACGCCCGAGATGCTGAAGCGCGCCCTGCGCGCCGCGACGCTCGACATCACCGTCACGCCGGTGCTGGCGGGCTCCGCGTTCAAGAACAAGGGCATCCAGCCGCTGCTCGACGCCGTCATCGACTATCTGCCGAGCCCGCTCGAAGTGCCGCCGATCCACGGGATCGACCCGCGCACCGAGCATGAGCTGTCGCGCCGCCCGGCCCTCGACGAGCCCTTCTCGGCGCTCGTCTTCAAGGTCATGTCCGACCCGTACGTCGGCAAGCTGACGTACTTCCGCGTCTACTCGGGCCAGCTGAAGGCCGGCGACCGCGTGCTGAACACGAGCACCGGCAAGGCGGAGCGCATCGGCCGCATCCTGCAGATGCACGCGAACCACCGCGAGGAGCGCGAGACGATTGGGGCGGGCGAGATCGCGGCAGGCGTCGGCATCAAGAACTCGACCACGGGCGACACGCTGGCGATCGACACGGCGCCGATCGTGCTCGAGTCGATGGACTTCCCCGAGCCGGTGATCGCCGTCGCGATCGAGCCGAAGACGAAGGCCGACCAGGACAAGCTCGGTGCGGGCCTGCAGCGCCTCGCCGAAGAGGACCCGACCTTCCGCGTGCAGACGGACGACGAGACGGGGCAGACGCTCATCTCGGGCATGGGCGAGCTCCACCTCGAGATCATCGTGGACCGCCTGCTGCGCGAGTTCTCGGTCGACGCCAACGTCGGCCGGCCGCAGGTCGCCTACCGCGAGACCTTCGGGCGGCCTGTCGCGAAGATCGAGGGCAAGTTCGTGCGACAGACCGGCGGCCGCGGCCAGTACGGCCACGCGGTGATCAACGCCGAGCCGACCGAGCCAGGCGAGGGCTACGAGTTCCTCGACAAGATCGTCGGCGGCAAGATCCCGCGCGAGTACATCGGCCCGGTCGACCTCGGCATCCAGGAGGCGATGGAGTCCGGCATCCTCGCCGGCTACCCGGTCGTCGACGTCCGCATCGAGCTGGTCGACGGCTCGTTCCACGACGTCGACTCCAGCGAGATCGCGTTCAAGGTCGCCGGCTCGATGGCGTTCAAGGAGGCCATGAAGCGCTCGAAGCCGAAGCTGCTCGAGCCCGTGATGGCCGTCGAGGTCGTCACCCCCGAGGACTACCTCGGCGACGTGATGGGCGACCTCAACTCGCGCCGCGGGCGCGTTGAGGGCCTGGAGCCGCGCGGCAACGCGCAGGCGATCAAGGCGCGCGTCCCGCTCGCAACCATGTTTGGCTACGCAACCGACCTGCGCTCGACGACGCAGGGCCGGGCCACCTTCACCATGCAGTTCGATCGCTACGAGGAAGTGCCTCAGTCGATCGCGGGCGAGCTCGTCGACTCGCAGAGCTAAACGGAAGGAAAGGAACGAATGGGCAAGCAGAAGTTCGAGCGGACGAAGCCGCATCTGAACGTCGGCACGATCGGTCACATCGACCACGGCAAGACGACGCTCACCGCCGCGATCACCAAGGTGCTCGCGGAGAAGGGCGGCAACACGACCATCAAGTCGTTCGAGGAGATCGACAACGCGCCGGAGGAGAAGCAGCGCGGCATCACGATCAACACCTCGCACGTCGAGTACGAGACGGAGAACCGTCACTACGCGCACGTCGACTGCCCCGGCCACGCCGACTACATCAAGAACATGATCACGGGAGCCGCGCAGATGGACGGCGCGATCCTGGTGGTCTCGGCCGCCGATGGCCCGATGCCGCAGACGCGGGAGCACATCCTGCTCGCGCGCCAGGTCGAGGTGCCCTACATCGTCGTCTTCCTCAACAAGGCCGACATGGTCGACGACCCCGAGCTGCTCGAGCTGGTCGAGATGGAGGTCCGCGAGCTCCTCTCGAAGTACGAGTTCCCGGGCGACGACATCCCGATCGTCACCGGCTCGGCGCTGAAGGCGCTCGAGGGCGACGAGGAGGCCGCCGGCAAGATCCTCGAGCTGATGGAGCAGGTGGACGCCTACATCCCGGAGCCCACCCGCGACACCGACAAGCCGTTCCTGATGCCGATCGAGGACGTCTTCACGATCACCGGCCGAGGCACCGTCGTGACCGGCCGCATCGAGCAGGGCAAGATCGAGTCGGGCAACGAGGTCGAGATCGTCGGGATCCACGACAAGGTCGAGAAGACCGTCGTCACCGGACTCGAGATGTTCCAGAAGACGCTCGACTACGCCCAGGCCGGCGACAACGCGGGCGCACTCCTGCGCGGAACCAAGCGCGAGGAGGTCGAGCGCGGGCAGGTGCTGGCGAAGCCGGGCTCGATCACGCCGCACACGCAGTTCAAGGCGGAGGTCTACGTCCTCTCCAAGGACGAGGGCGGACGGCACACGCCGTTCTTCAACAACTACCGCCCGCAGTTCTACTTCCGCACGACGGACGTGACCGGCGCGATCAAGCTCCCGGAGGGCCAGGAGATGGTCATGCCGGGCGACAACACGAACATGGAGATCGAGCTGATCCAGCCGATCGCCATGGACCAGGGCCTGCGCTTCGCGATCCGCGAGGGCGGTCGCACGGTCGGCGCAGGCGTCGTAACCGAGATCAACAAGTAGGGGAGCGCCGGTGCCGCAGAGCAAGATCCGCATCCGACTCAAGGGCTACGACCACCAGCAGCTCGACAAGTCTGCGAGCCAGATCGTGGAGACCGCCCAGCGCACCGGCGCGACCATCACCGGCCCCGTGCCCCTGCCCACCGAGAAGAACGTCTACTGCGTGATCCGGTCGCCCTTCAAGGACAAGGACTCGCGGGAGCACTTCGAGGTGCGCACGCACAAGCGCCTGATCGACATCCATTCGCCGACCCCGAAGACGGTCGACTCGCTGATGCGGCTCGACCTCCCAGCGGGCGTAGACATCGAGATCAAACTGTGAAAAGCATCATCGGCAAGAAGCTCGGCATGACCCAGCTCTTCGACCCGGAGACGGGCGAGGTGACGCCGGTCACGGTGATCGAGGCCGGCCCGTGCCCGATCGTCCGCGTCAAGACGGTCGACTCGGACGGCTATGAGGCCGTTCAGCTCGCGTTCGACCAGGTCGCAGAGCGGAAGGTGACGAAGGCGCGCCTCGGGCAGCTCGGCCAGGCCGGGCCGCACCGCAAGCTCGTCGAGTTCCGCGGGACGACCGAGCTCACCGTCGGCGAGCCCGTCACCGTCGAGACGTTCGAGCCCGGCGACCGGGTCAAGGTCTCCGGGATCGGGATCGGCAAGGGTTTCGCGGGCACGATCAAGCGGCACAACTTCCACCGCGGCCCTGTCTCGCACGGCTCGCACAACGTCCGCGCGCCGGGCTCGATCGGCGCGTCGGCCACGCCCTCGCGCGTCTTCAAGGGGATGAAGATGGCCGGCCGAATGGGCGGCAAGCGTGTGACGCAGGTCGGGCTGACAGTGCACGACGTCGACGCCGAGCGGAACCTGCTGCTCGTCAAAGGCGCCGTGCCGGGGCCCAAGAACGGCTACGTCGAGGTCAGGGAGGACACCGGCCGTGGCCGCGCCTAAGGCACCCGTGATCGGGTCTTCCAAGAGCGTCACGCTCGAGGAGGGCGTCTTCGCCGTCGAGGTTAAGCCGCACCTCGTCCACGAGACGGTTCGGGCCGAGCAGAACGAGGCGCGCTCGGCTACGCGCGGCGGCAAGAGCCGCGGCCTCGTAGCCGGCGGCCGCGCGAAGCCGTGGCGCCAGAAGGGCACCGGCCGCGCCCGCGCCGGCGGGACGCGCGCGCCGCACTGGACCGGCGGCGGCATGGCGTTCCCGCCGAACGACCGCAACTTCGTCGGCAAGGTCAACCGCAAGGCGCGCAAGGCGGCGCTTTGTAGCGCGCTCTCGGCGCACGCACAGGGCGGCACCCTC
>Ga0307289_10001064_pt1 | contig 11770 bp, 9 predicted proteins | sample ER_DNA_143_FD_194483 | JGI IMG/M metagenome (GOLD analysis project Ga0307289, IMG submission 194483) | Bulk soil microbial communities from the East River watershed near Crested Butte, Colorado, United States - ER_DNA_143 | ecosystem: Environmental > Terrestrial > Soil > Floodplain | place: USA...
TGGTCGCTGCGTGGTGATGGTTCTTCCACTGACCGAAGGGTCGTGTTGCAGCCGGCCGGCCTCTCCTTGTCCCCACAGTGGTTGGAGCCTCCTGAGGTGACCGCAGTAGTTGATCTCATCGAGACCACCGGTAGCAACGACACAACTGCCGCACCGTGGTGGAGCGACATCGGAGTACAGCCGGATCCGCCGCCCGACAACGTCACCTACCTGGACAGCCGATCGACGACGTGGGGAAAACCAAGCACAGCAGAAAGGGCCTTGATCATGGAGGCAGTGATGGACCCGGACCGGGCGGTCCACCATCCCACCCTCCAACTGCTCGGTCCCATCGAACTGCTCGGCGCGAGCGGAACCGAGCCCTCACGCGCCGCCAAGCAGTGCCTGGAGTATTGCGCCTGGCTCCTGGAGAATCCTGGAAGCACAGCACAGGCCATGGTTTCGGCGCTGGCCGTGGCGGAGGGGACCCGGCGTTCCAACATGAGCAGGCTGCGCAGCTGGCTCGGCGGTAGCGCTCACGGAGAGGCATACCTGCCGGACGCGTACACCGGGCGCATCACGCTGCATCCAGCAGTCAGTTCCGACTGGCAGCGGCTGCAGATCCTTACCTCGACCGGGGTCAATCGCGCCTCTGGCGACAGCCTGCAGGCCGCGCTGGAGCTGGTACGTGGGGCTCCGCTCGCCGATGCCGCACCCGGCCAATGGCACTGGGCCGAGGAGCTGCGCACCGACATGATCTCTTGTGTACGTGACATAGGCATCGAGCTGGCTGATCGGGCCCTGCTTTCTGGAGATCTGGAACAGGCTCGCTGGGCGGCGGCGCGGGCCCTGATTGCCGCGCCTGGCGACGAACTCTTGTTAGCTGCCCGGATCCGTACCGAGCACACAGCTGGGAACGTGGCCGAAACCGAGCGGCTCGCCCTCCAGCTAGCGGCCCAGGCTCGTACGCTCGGGGTCGACCTTGATCCAGATACAGTCTCGTTGCTGCAACGGGTCGTGGAAGGACAGGTGCGGGCCCGGCTGGCGTGAGGCTTCAGCGCCGCCTGCACTGAGTGATAGCCTCGCGCCGCGATGCAGATCCAGCCACCATCGGGATTTTCCGCCAGCCTTGAGCTGGACGGTCTACCGGTGCTGGTCTGCGGCGGTGGGCCGGCGGCCCTATCCGCCATCCGGCAACTGCTGGACGCAGGCGCCGTGGTCACAGTGGTTGCCTCGGAGATCGGGGCAACCGTCGCCGACCTCGCGGCGCGGGGATTGCTGATCATGCGCCGCCGCCCCCCGGCGCCCGACGACTTCCGTGGCGCGGCACTGGTGGTACCGGCCACCGGTCTGCCGGAGCGTGACCAGATGATCGCGGCGGCTGCTCGTGATCATGGTGTGCCGGCGGTGTCCCCCGCTCCGGCAACGATCGAGCAGTCCGCAGGCGCCGGATCTGTGATCTTGGTCGGCGGCGGCCCCGGAGACCCTGGTCTGCTAACGGTCGCTGGATTGGAAGCGATCAAAGAGGCGGACGTGATCGTCTGTGATCGGCTGGCGCCGCTGTCGGCCTTGCAGTACGCGAGGCCGGAGGCGGTGATCATCGAGGTCGCGAAGATTCCACGCGGCACCTCGACCTCCCAGGAGCGGATCAACGAGATCCTTGTCGACCACGCCTCCGCCGGGAAGATAGTCGTCCGGCTCAAGGGCGGCGATCCCTTCGTCTTCGGCCGAGGCGGTGAGGAGTGGCAGGCCTGCGCGGCCGCCGGCATCTTGGTCACAGTGATCCCGGGCGTCTCCTCCGCGCTCGCGGGCCCGGCCCTGGCGGGCGTCCCGCTGACCCACCGCGAGCTCACTCAGGGTTTCACCGTGATCTCCGGTCACGCTCCACCCGGCGATCCGGGCTCAACCCTCAACTGGCAGGCACTCGCATCCGCGAATACGACCTTGGTGATCATGATGGGCGTTGCAACACTCCCGGCCATCACCGCCGAGTTGATTAAGCACGGGCTCGCTGCCGACACTCCCGCCATGACGGTCGCCGACGCCGCAATGCCTAGCCAGCGGGCCGTACGCGGCACCGTCGCCGACATCGCCGCACTCACCCAGGAGGCGGACATCAAACCGCCCGCGATCACCGTGATCGGCGCGGTGGCTGGCTTTAGTCCGACCCCACCAGCACGTGAATCAACAGAGCCGCCGACCAGCTGAAGCTGCGGGTGCCATGCCCTCTGCCGGTCAGCGGATGGAAATACTCCCGGAAACCGGACTTCGCGACGAGCCCAACAAGATCATCGTCCAGTCGGCGTGCCAGCTCGTGATGTCGGTGCACCTGAAGTCCCCGCGCCACCAACCAGGTGGTGTTGAGCCACGTCGGGCCGCGCCAGTAACGCCGTGGCTCGTGACGCGCATCGGTCAGATCGAAGCTCGGGACACCGTGCACTTCAGGTGCGCCGAGCCGGAACGCCTCGCCGGTCGCCGTCCCGACGAGAGCTGCCGCTACCTCCCGTGGCAGACCCGGCAGCACCAGCGGGATAAGCCCGGCCACCGTACGCTCGCGCAGGAGCTGACCCGTCCGCGCGTCCCGTGCCAGAAACAGCCCACGATCCGCACTCCACAGCTGCTCCACCATCGCCGCAGTAATCCGCGCGGCTTCGTCCGTATGTCCGGCATCATCGAGGTCGAGACGGCGCGCGATATCGGCAAGTGCCAGCTCCGACCAGGCCCACAATGCGTTGAAGGCCGGGTCGACGACGCAAAACTCGGCCTCGGCCCGGACCCAGTCATCGTCATAGCCATGGTCCCGATACCTCAACATCAGCCGGATATACCGCGCGTAGTCCTCATCAGTCGGCCGCTCGCCAGCGCCGGCGTGGATCACATCTCGCCGGGTGTAGGTCTCCAAGAGTTTGAGGTCGGTCGGCACCGCCGCTAGCGGGTGATCCCACGCCGGCGAGTTATCCAGGCCGGTCTCCCACGGATGCACCAGGGCTGCTAGGCCGCCCTCGATGGTTCGCCGGCGTCGGATATAAGCGTTCTGGTCCACCAGCCGGGGATAAGCCCGCTCGGCAAAGACGAGCCCCTGCTCGCCGAGCCGCCGCACCATCGAGGCGACGGCCACCGCGTGCAGCGGCGGCTGAATGATCCCCGAGGTGTCGATGGGCGGGTGACCGTGGACCGCCGACGACCGCCACACCGATGGGCCGGGAAAGTAGGCGTCGTCGGACACTGCAGGATTGAAGGCGATCTGCGGGATGCGACCATCGGCCCACTGCGCACCGAAGAGGCTGAGCAGCTCGCTGGCCGCGCGCGCCGGTGAAATGTGCTGCAGGCCCAGCGCGATGAAGGCCGAATCCCAGCTCCACTGATGGGGATACAGACTCCGCGACGGCACCGTCGCATGGCCATGCCAGTTCTGGAGCAGCACGCGCACGGCCTCGCGCAGCAGCCGGTCCTGCACGCTCGGCGCCACCGTCTCGGGCTCGGCGGTCAGGACCATGCGGCCTGCCTAATCCGCCGGACCGCTACCGGCAGCACCTCGTCCACCTCGCCCGACAGCCGGCACTCGAAGGCCAGCTCCTTCTCGTAACCGATTGCCCACAACGCATCCAGGTCCGCGGACCAATCGATGTGACCGGCCCCTGGCTCAAGCCGGTTGCTGTCGCTCAGCTGAACATGCTGGATCCACGGCCCGGCCTCGATCAGCGCCTTCGCTGGATCGGCTTCTTCGATGTTCATGTGGTAGGTGTCGGCCGCGATGCCGAGATGCCGCGACCCGATCTGTTCACAGAGCGTCTGGGCATCGGCGAGTGTGTTGATCATGTGGTTCTCGTAGCGGTTCAGCGGCTCGAGCGCGATGATCACGCCTTCCGCTTCCGCATGCGCCGCCAGCTGCCCAAAGGCGTCGAGCAAGATCTCGGTATCCTCCGCTTCCGAGCGTGGCGGGACGAACGGTGGCAGCCGCTTGCTGAACGTCCCGTACGAGGCCGGGGTCATCGCCAGCCGACCACCGATCTCAGCCATCACCGAGAGCTGTGATTTCATCTGCTGCACCGCATCCGCACGCTTGTCGGCGTCGAAGTCGCCCACGAAGTGCCGCATCTCCACGCAGACGGTGGGCATCGCCACCCCCGCGGCCGCAGCGGCTTTCAATTCCGGTAGCCGTGCCGCGAAGCGACCCTCGCCCGCTCCGCGCAGCTCGATGGCGTCGAACCCCATGCGTCGTGCGTGATCCCATTTGTCGATCATGGTCGGGCCTCGGAGGTACTGCTCCTGCACAGCCAGCTGGACCGTATGTCTCACGTCGGCTCTCCACCAGGAGTGTCGGTCGGGTCCGCCCTGAAGTCCAAGATCACCTGTAGTACGTCGGCAGGTGCTTTGTCGAGCAATGCGTACGCCTCGGCGGCCGAGCTGGCCGGAATCACGTGGCTGACGAGTGGCATGGGATCGAGTCGGCCGACAGTGCAGAGCCGGATCACGGTGTCGTGGAGCCGTTCTCGACTCCACCGGTCGCGAAGGGCCAGCGGCAGGCTCCCAATCTGGGACGAGATCAGCGTTACCCGGTTGTGGTGGAACTCCTCCCCCAGGGCCAATGCGGTCGCAGGACCCTGGTAAAAGCCAGCCGCGATCACCGTGCCGCCGACTCCGGCGACCCGAATCGCTTGGTGCAAGGCGGGATAGGCGCCGGTCAGTTCGATCACCCGATCAGCGCCGCGTCCCTGTGTGAGGTCCCGAACCGCAAGGGCAAGATCACCGTTTTCGGCAGACAGTGGCGTGGCGCCGAACTTCCGTGCCAATTCCAGCCGATGGAGCATGGTGTCGATGGCAATGACGTCGATGCCCTGAGCAATCAGCAGCTGGGTGGTCAGCAGCCCAATCACTCCCAAGCCGAACACGACTACGGTCTCCCCGATACAGGCACCTGAGGCAAGCACGGCGTTCAACGCAACGGCGCCAACCCGATCGAAGGTACCCACCATGGGATCGAGGCCAGGCGGCAGTATGTGGCCGAGAAGTCTTTCCGCCGGCAACACTGCATGGGAGCGGTGGCACCATGCTCCCCAAACCACCTCGCCGAGCTGGAGTCCGGTGACCCCATCGCCCAACGCATCGATCTCCCCCACCTCGGAGTAGCCCCAGACATCGACGGGATAGCTCAGCGTGGCCTGCCCTGGCAGGAAGAGCGCCGCTTCGGCATCCCACCGCCTCGCCAAGTACGGGTTCGTGCCTCGGTACATCGCCAGCTCGGTCCCAGCCGAGATGCCAGAGTAGAGCGTACGGACGCGTACCTCACCGGCAGCCGGCTCAGGTGTCGGGTACTCCCGCAACCCGACATCCCGTGGCTTGACCAGCTCGACCACGTAAGCCATCAGCCGGCCTCGGCAAGGGCTATCGTTCGGCGCGCCAGCTCCGAGATCCGGGAGTTGTCATAGCCGAAGACCGCCGACCTGGTTCGATCCTGAAGCGGCTCGATGAAGTGGCGTGGCAGCTTTGCTGCGCCCAGCACGGTGCCGACGACAGAGCCGGCTGTTGCGGCGTTCGAGTCGGTGTCCCATCCTCCTTGCACCACATAGCCGACTGTGGTGGTGAAGTCGCCGTCCCCCCACAGCAAGCCGGCAGTGATCAAGCACGCGTTGTTGATGGAGTGCACCCAGCTGTACTGACCGAAGCGGGCCCGGAGTTCCTCGACTGCCGCCTCCCAGGTGTGCCCCGTCCGGTGCAGCTCCTGAACGGCGCTCAGCGCTTCGGCCAGTCGCGAGCGAGTGGGAACATAATCCAGCGACTCCTCGACTGCCTCTCCGACGGTAGCCGCCACGCAGGCGCATGAGACGAGCGCGGCCGCCCACATGGCGGCATAAATGCCGTTACACCGATGCGAAAGTGAGGCATCGGAGTAGACCAGCTGCGCGGCGCTGCCGGGCTGGCCAGCAAGGGCCCAGCCGACTACGTCGGCGCGGATCAGCGCGCCGATCCACTCCCGATACGGATTGCGCGTCTCGCCGACCGACGCAATGGGCACGTTATGCAGCAGATTGACCAGGACGGCACGTTCAGCCGTGAACACACGCAAATAGGGGAGGAAGGACAGCCAGGCGTTCCCGACCAGGCTCGGGGTGAGCTGAAAGCCATAGCGTTCCATCAGCCACACGCCCAAGATCGAATAGTCGATGTCGTCGTCACGAGCCGAACCCTGGACCCGGCCACGAGTTGTTTCCGGCCAGCTTTCGCGCAGCCGGAAACCGCTGGGCATGGGATCGAGGGCAGGGATGTAATCCCGCAACGGATAGGCGTCCGCAAGCTCGAGGTACGTGCGGATTCGAGCGGGAGTCCAGAAGTCACCGTCCTCGATCGGCTTGCCCAGATTGCAGCCGGCGATCCGACCCAGCCAGCCACCAAGGATCCGGTCCGCCAGCTCCCGAGGGCGCGGTTGACGGACAGCAGTCAGCCCCGAGCGCACAGCCGGCATGGCCTCGAGGATGTCGTCGAGAGACTCCGGCTCCTCATAGGCCCAATCGGATCGGCGCTGCGTTGTGATCAGCTGCAGATACAGTGCCTCCAGCCGGTCAAGATCATCGGTAGGCGTCGCGGCAAGATCAGCTTCGATCCCGGAGATGTCGTAGCCGCTCTCTATGCGTTGCCGCAATTCGTCGTGAACAAGATCGGAAACGCTGAGCGGGTCGAACACGCCTATCCCTTTTCGGCCCCGGCAGTAAGGCCGCCGGTGAGCAGCCGCTCGGTGGCAAAGAAGATGATGATGATGGGCAGGGTGAGCACAACCGAGCCCGCCATCAGGATGGTGGTCGGGATCTCGACGCTGCCGGAGAGCTGCGACAGACCGAGTGAGACGGTCCAGCGCTCCCGCCGATCAACGAGGAATAGCAGCGCAAACAAGAACTCGTTCCAGGCGATCATGAACACGAACAGGCCGGTGGACATGATCGACGGCAGGGCCAGCTTCAAGCTGATCTGACGTAGCACCCCCATCCGACTTAGACCATCCACCAGACCGGCCTCCTCGATGGCCTCTGGCACTGTCTCGAAGTAGTTACGCAGCATGTAGATCGCCACCGGCACTGTTTGTGCGGTGTACACGATGATCAGTCCGACAAGGGAGCCGCGTAGTCCCAGTCGGGTGAACCCGACGAACAGCGGGATGGCCATCAGGATCGCCGGGAAGAGATAGGCGGCCAGGAAGACGCCACTGATGTAGCGCCGGCCGATGAACGGCAACCGGGCGATGGCGTACGCACCGGGGATCCCGATGAGCAGTGCCAACAACACTGACGAGAAGGCGACGAGTGCGCTGTTGGCCATGAAGCGGCCGAAGCCCTGTCCTCCGGAAGCCGTTGAGGACAACACGTCGACGTAGGTCTGCAGCGTGAACTCTGACGGCTTGACGATCATGGAGGCCGGGTTTTCCAGCAATGATTCGATCGGCTTCACTGACAGCAGCAGCATGTAATAGAACGGCACCAGCACGGCGATCAAGAACCCAATGATCACGACCCAGCGACCGATCCTGAAAAACCTGCTCTGTACCCGGTGTCGGGTGCCATGAGCCATCCGGCGTGGCTCGGGTGCCGCGGCGACCTGACTCGGCGGAGTGACGATGTCGGTGGTCATACCCGCTCTCCTCTCTTGCGCAGGATCAGCAGATAGAAGCCGAGCATGACGATCAGCACCAAAGCCATGATCACCGACTGTGCGGCTGCAGCGCCCACATTGCGCTGCACCGTCAGGTAGTTGTAAATCTGCACGCTTGCCACACCGGTGCCTGCGGCACCGCCGGTCAACAGGAAGATGTCGTCGAACTCGTTGAAGGTCCAGATGGTACGCAGCACGGCGAGTAGGCCGATGATCGGCATGAGTTGCGGTAGCACGATGAACCGGAATGATTGCCAGGGCGTGGCTCCGTCGACCAGCGCGGCCTCTTCAGGCTCGTCAGACATGGCCGCCAGCCGCGCCATCAGAAACAGGAACGCGAACGGAAAGTAGCGCCATCCTTCGAACACGATGGTTGTCAGCAGCGCCGTGGGTACCGGGATCTCCAGCCCGAAGAGATTCCATGTTCCGACTGCCTGGGAGAGGAAGGGGATCGGCTCATCCCAGCCAAGGACCTTCTGACCTATCACATTGACGATCCCGAACTGCGGATTGAGCATCGTGCGCCAGATGAAGGTCACCGCGACCACTGGCGCGACGTAGGGCAGCAGATAGGCGGCACGGACGAAGGTCCGACCGCGGAATGGCTGCCGTAGGGCCATTGCGGCGAGCACGCCGAGCGAGATCGCGAGTATCACCGAGCCGAAGGTGTAGGCGAAGGTGGTCAACAGGCTCGTCCAGAAGGTGCTGGAGCCCAGCACCCTCTCGTAGTTGACCAGCGTGAGTGGCTCGAAGAAGTCGGCCCGGCCAATCTGAATCAGACGCATCCGCTGAAAGGAAAGCAAGATCGACCACAGCAGTGGGAAGATCACGATCGCCAACACGACGATGAGCGTCGGCGACATCAGCCACAGACCGAGGCGTGCGTCGCGCTGGGTAAGCGTAACGCGCTTCCTCTTCGCGTCCGTTTTGGTTGGGGGTTGTTGTTTTTCGGTTACCGCTGTGGACACGGTGCTCCTCGATGTTCGTACGTCCCGGTGCGCCGGGCAGCTCTGGTGAAATTGCGTGGACCCGGGTCGGGGGTCCCGGGTCCATGCATCGGCTGCGGCGACTAGCCGCCGAGATCCTTCTGGATCTGTTCCGCGCCTTTCTGCGCTTCATTCGCGGCGTCGGCGGCGCTCGCGCCGGAGTTCAGCATCTTGGCTAAAGCCTGGGGAACCACGTACTGTCCGGCGACGGCGGATGCAAGCTCGCCCTGCCCTTGCGGGATGCCCCACCGATCGAAGTTTCCGGAACTTCCGACGATCGTGGTGAGAACTTCGGCTGGGTAGATATCTGTCAGCGGTTCCTTCTTGTCTACGCCGGCGCTGAGCTTGATCCAGCCATCGGCATATTCCTTCGGATTAGTCGAGGTGCCGGAACGAGCAGGCATCTTCCCTTCAGGAGCGATCGCCAGCCAGTCCAGGTAGCCGTCGCTCATCATGTACGTGACGAGATCCTTCGTCTTCGGGTTGGCGTCCTTGAGGATGTTCCAGGAAACGACCTCGCCCCAGGCGGCCGGGTTGGGGCCGCTCGGGCCTTGCAGATCAGTGAGAATGCCGGTGTTCTTGGCGAGCCACTGCGGATCCTGCTTGCACTGCGGACAGGTGGGCAGCGCGTCCTTGCGGAGGCCTGCGAGCTCATCGAGCAGGAAGGAGGACCAGATCACCATGGCAGCATCTCCGGCAAAGTAGGTGGCCCTGGTGGTGTCCGCGTCCTGGTTGCCAGGCACGGATGTCTTCTTGATCAGGTTGGCGTAGAAGTTGAACGTCTCCTGGCACTGCGGGCTGTTCAGCGTGATCTTGGCGCTACCGTCAACAAGCTGACATCCGTTGGCGACCGCAACATACTCAAAGGTCTGCTGGGTAAAGGCGTCCGCGGGTGCGGTTGCGGCAACGATGCCGGCTACCTTGCCCTTCTTCAGCTTTTCGGCCGCATTCTGGATGTCGGTGTAGGTCTTCGGCTCTGGTAAGCCAGCGGCCTGGAAGAGGTCCTTCCGGTAGAAGAGCAGATTGGCGAAGCCATCACTTGGCACGGCGATCGGCTCGCCATCGGCGCTGGTCAACTCCAGGGTGCGTTTGAAGAACGTGTCGGCACCCAGTCCGTCAACGACCTCCTTCGCGGCCTCGGGATCGACCAAGTCATCGGTACGCAGCTGGTTCATGCCGTTGAGGGAGAGGGCGGCAATGGCATCGGGCAGGTCGTTTGCAGCTGCCGCAGATGTGAGGACGGTGGTCAGCTGATCCTCGGCTATCGCAACCAGCTTGACCGTTGCGCCGTTCTTCTGTGCCCAGCCGTCCAAGATCTTTTGCTGAGCCGCCACCCGATCGGCTATGTCTTCGGTCGTCCAGACGGTGATGGTGTTGTCGCCTTGTGAGCCACCGCCGCCGGAGCCGCCGCCCGAGTCACCTCCACCTCCCCCGCAGCCGGCCGCGGCCAGCATGGCGGTGATCGCAACTCCTGTCAGGAAACGTGATCTGCGCAATTCAGGGTCTCCTTCACTGAACGGACCGGCTCTTGTCTGAGCGCTCGGCAATCTGCGGCAACAAAGACCGCAGTTTTGCTCATCAAATCGCCAATAAGGATCGATGACAAGACTTAAATCGAAATTTGGAGGACAAATTTCTGTAACGGCCGTACGCTGTCCACAGGCTGGCCGAGGAAAGAAGGCTTGGGTTGTTGTCAGCGCCCAACAGTGCCGGTGAGCTCTTGCAGCTGTTCCGGACTGGCGAGGTTGCCACCCGCGGCGAGCTGCAGCGCGTGACCGGCCTGGCCCGCTCGACGCTGACCTACAAGATCGACGCGCTGCTCGCGGCGGGGTACCTGGTCGAGGACGGCAGTATCGTCGATGGGCGCGGCCGGCCGTCGACGCGGCTCCGGGTCAATGATCAAGGGACGACCATCCTGGTGGCTGACCTCGGCGCGACGCACGGCCGCCTGGCGGTTGGCACTCCGGCGGGCGACGTCCTGGTGGAGTCAGTCATCGAGAGCAATATCGGCAAGGGACCGGAAGCGGCGCTCACTATGGTGACGCGGAGGCTCGACCAGCTGCTGAAGCGGTCCGGCCGTACGCGTTCCAGCCTGCGCGGTACCGCAATCGGCGTTCCGGGTCCGGTCAACTTCCACACCGGTCGGATTGCTCGCTCCATTAGCATGCCTGGTTGGGATAACTACCCGGTTCATGATCATCTAGTTGACTATTTCGGGGTGCCGGCGGTCGTCGACAACGACGCCAACCTGATGGGCCTCGGCGAGCAGCGACGGGTCTACCCGGACGCCCACCAGGTGCTGTTCGTCAAGGTCGGTACCGGCATCGGGGCGTCAGTGATCATCGACGGCGAGCTGCTGCGGGGCACGGACTCGGCTGAGGGCGACATTGGGCACGCCAAGATCACCGGAGTTGAGGAGACCTGCAGCAGTTGCGGTGCTCGTGGCTGTCTCGCCGCGATCGCTAGTGGGCGTGCCATGGTTCGGGACCTTCGTCGTCTCGGCCACGAGCCCTCCACTATGCGCGATGTCGTCCAGCTCGTACGCGCTGGGAACCCCGATGCCGTGCGGGTCATGACCGCGGCCGGTCGGGCGCTGGGCGATGTCTTGTCGACGGCCGTCAGTCTGCTCAATCCCAACGTTGTGGTGATCGGTGGGGACGTCGTGCACGCTCACGAGCAGTTCCTACTTGGCGTACGCGACACACTGCTGGCTCGCAGCCAGCCACTCGCAACCGCCCGGCTTACCATCGCACCCAGTCAGCTCGGCGACCGAGCCGGCATCATGGGAGCCGCGGCCATGGTGGCCGATGTGATCTTTGGCAGTGCTGCGGTCGACGCCGAGATCACGTGAGCCGCTCCTTAGACGTTCCCGACGCTCGCAGCTCTATCTTTGGAGCTGCTCGCGCAATCGCGCTGTGTTTGATTGCTCGCTGCCGCTCGCTGCGATGTTCGCTGGATTGCCGCCGTCTTCGTCGGAGCTGACGGAACGGAAAAGCGTTGTTCCGCCATCTCCTCCTGCAGATCGGCGGCGCAAACATCGAGAATCCGCCTACTTCGTCGTCGCTCGCAGAGGAAAGAACGCCTCCGCTCGCTCCTCCTCAGCACGGCGGCGCGCGATTTCCCGACGCTCGCAGCTTTATCTTTGGAGCTGCTCGCGCAATCGC
>Ga0307289_10001066_pt1 | contig 11762 bp, 10 predicted proteins | sample ER_DNA_143_FD_194483 | JGI IMG/M metagenome (GOLD analysis project Ga0307289, IMG submission 194483) | Bulk soil microbial communities from the East River watershed near Crested Butte, Colorado, United States - ER_DNA_143 | ecosystem: Environmental > Terrestrial > Soil > Floodplain | place...
ACGGGACGTGTACGACGCGTTCGTGCAGACGCTCGTCCCGCTCGTGAACGCGTTGACGGTGGGCGACCCTGCGGACGAGCAGACCGACGTCGGTCCGGTGATCGACGAAGACGCACGCGATCGGATTATCGAGTGGATCGAGAAAACGAGCGGCGAGGTCCTGGCCGGGGGCGATCTCGACGGTGAGTTGATCCGGCCGACGGTAATCGCAAATCCGGGCCGCGACGACGAGGTCTCCTGCGAAGAGGTGTTCGGCCCGGTGTGCACCGTCACCGCCGTCGACTCCATCGGCGAGGCGATCGAGCTCGCGAACGGGACGCGTTACGGGCTCCAGGCGGGAATCTTCACGAGCAGCATCGATACCGCCTTCCGGGCCGCACAAGAGCTCGACTTCGGTGGCGTCACGGTCAACGAGGCGCCGACGTTCCGCTCGGACCAGATGCCGTACGGCGGAGTCAAGGATTCAGGCAATACCCGCGAGGGGCCGCAGTACGCGGTCCGCGAGATGACCGAGGACCGGCTCGTCGTGATCGACCTCCCTTCGTAGCTCAACGTAATGGTCGGCCTCCTTCTCGCTCTCGTCGTCATCGCGATCGTGGTGTCGCTCTTCGGCGGCTGGATCTTCGGGATCGCGATCGGCGCGGTCGCGGTCATCCTCTTTCTCGTGTTTGTCGCCGGGTTCGGCCGCCGGGCCGCCTCGCCGTAGCCTGAGCGTCAGACCTCGCTGTTACATTGATTCGCGTGGCGCGGCCATCGCTGCTCGCACGTTTTCGCCGTAAGGACGAGCGCACAGTCGCGAGCGCGCATCCTGCAGGCCCGCCTCGTCGGTCGCTGCCCCACCCTGGACAGCTGCGGAAGGAACGCCGGGCGCTGCTCCGCGTCCGCGAGGAGCGCCTGCGCGATCTGGGCGGATTGATGCTGGAGATGTTTCGCCGAGACCAATTCCGCCAGGACCTGATCGTCGAACGCTGCGACGAGCTGGTCTCCCTCGACGAACGCCTGCAGGAGCTCGACACGCTGCTCGCCGCGGCTGTGTCCGTGCGTCGGGCGGCGCCGGCGGCGCGGTGCCAGTGCGGCGCGCCGCTCGTCTGGGGATCGCACTTCTGCGCGAACTGCGGCCGCCCGGCTGCAGCGACGCCGCCGGTGGTCGGCTGCCCGCAGTGCGGCAGCGCACTGGCCGCCGACGCGAAGTTCTGTGCCGTCTGCGGGAAGGCGGTGGAGCCGAAGCCGGAATTGCTCGAAGCTCTTCCCACGCCGGCCAAGGAACGCTGGGAAGAGTGAGCACCGGAGAACCGCGTTGCCCTCGCTGCGGTGCCCCGCACGGCCCCGATCAGGAGTACTGCCTCGAGTGCGGGTACCGGCTTCGGCCGGCGAGCGGCGTGTTCGGCAGGCTCGCGGCCGCGTGGCAGCAGCGCCTTGGCTGGTATCCGGGGGACTGGATCTGGCCCGTCCTGCTGTCTCTCGTCCTCGCGACGGCCGGAGCGGTGGCGGCAATCGTCCTCTCCGATGCGGGCGCCGAGAACAGCACGATCGTCGCAACCCACGGCGGGACGCTGCACGCCCCGACGACCGCGCCCGAGACGGCGACGGTCGCCCTGCCGACCGTTCCCGCGGGGACACCGACCGGGCCACCGTCGACACCAACCGCTCCGCCACCGGCGACGACGACCGCACCCGGTCCAGGCGATTTGACGGCCTGGCCGGCGGACCAGAGTGGGTACACCGTCGTGCTCGAGTCGATCCCGGCCGGAGGCGGTGGGAGATTGCTGGCGCTGGAGCGAGCCCGGTCTGCCTCCCGTGCCGGCCTGCCCCAGGTGGGGGTCCTCGACTCGAGCCGTTATTCCAGCCTCCATCCCGGGTACTACGTGGTCTTCAGCGGTATCTACTCGTCCCGCGGGAGCGCCAACAGCGCCCAGTCAGCGGCGAATTCCAAGGGTTTTGGGGCGGCCTACGTCCGCCAGATCACCCGCTAGCCGTTCTCCGAGAAGGCAACACGGCTCCGGACTTTGTAACAGGCCCCTGGACCGTATAGACTCCCCGAAGTCACGGGGCCCTGAAGACGATTTACTGCGGCTTAACAAAGCTTTGCGGGGGATTAATGGGAGCTAGAGATACTGTTATCGAGGAGTACACCGCCCAGCTTCAGGCCTGCATGTATCAATACTCAAGAGCCATCTACAGGTCGATTAAGGACCTCATCGACCCGTATGTGGCCCCGGAGCTTCATCTCGAGTACCGCCGGGCCGTGCTGGAGCAGTGCGAGCAGACGATGGAGCGGCTCGCGAAGGATCCTCTCTATTTCGCCAAGCCGGACCGGGCCCTCTTCCAGGACATTCGCCGCTACTTCCCGATCACCGCGCAGGCCGAGGTGGCGTGGGCAGTGAAGGAAGGCGTGGCAGCCGCGGTCGCGTTCATCGAGGAGCAGATCGAGTCGGGCGTGCTCGACGGAGGCGTCGCGCGATGCCGCGCCACGACACGCAAAGGGAAGCCGTGCCAGCGCACGCCCCTCCCAGAGCGCGACTATTGCCCGTCGCACCAGCATCTCGAGCGCTCCAAAGTCGCCGCCTAACCAGGCGAGCGCCCCTCACCGCAGCACTACCGACCCGTGTCGCCGCGTCCCGGTGGGAACCGGCGCATTCGCCCCAGTCTCGTGCCTGGCACGTGACTGGGCCGCGCCGAGGGTGGCTCAAAAGGCGCGCGGCGCGCTAGTCGGCTCCTGGGCGAGGCTACGGTCGGGCGATGGGGCGTCCCCACCGCGACCTCGTCGCCGGCGGCTACTACCACGTCGGGAGCCGCGGGAACAACCAGGCACCGGTCGTCGTCGACCGCGAGGACCGGATGGTGTTCTTCCATCTCCTCCGGCGCGTCGAACGCCGATACGGCTGGCGGATCCACGTCAGCTGCCTGATGGGGAACCACTACCACCTTGTCCTGGAAACGCCTGCTCCCAACCTGGACAAGGGAATGCGCGACCTGAACGGCGGCTACGCCCGCGCCTTCAACGAGCGGCACGGGCGCAAGGATCACGTCTTCGGGCGCCGCTACTGGTCGAAGTCGATCGAATCGGAGGCGCAGTACGAGGCCACGCTCGAGTACGTCCTCCACAATCCGGTCCATCACGGCTTCGTCCGCCGGCGGGAAGACTGGAACTGGGCGTCGGCTCCCATAGTCCGTCCGATAGATTCGCCCGGTGTCTCACGACACCGACAAGCTGATTCGCCAGCTGTCGCTCGTCGCCTTTCTCATGGCGGAGCGGCGCCTGCTGACCGCCCGCGACGTCAAGTCCAACGTCGAGGGCTACTCGGAGATGTCGGACGAGGCCTTCGCGCGCCGGTTCTACTCCGACCGCGCCGAACTGCTCGCACTGGGCGTCCCGCTCCAGTCCCAGCGCGACGAGTTCACCGGCGAGGAGCTCTACACCCTCCGGTCGGAGAACTACTTCCTCGAAAAGCTCGAGCTCGACGACGACGAGCTCGCCGCGCTCCAGACCGCGCTCTATCTCCTCGAAGGACAGTTCGCCTATTCGGAGCCGCTCCGCCTCGCGCTCCAGAACCTCGCACTCGGACGCCCCGGCTTCGGCGAGCCCGCAACGGAGACGGCCGTGCGCGTAGAGGTGTCCGACCCCGATTACTCGGCCGAGATGCCCGGGCGCCTCGGGAAGCTCGAGGGCGCGATCTCGAAGCAACGCACGATCAAGTTCCCGTACTACTCGATCTCCCGCAACCGGCAGACCGAACGCACCGTCAATCCCTACGGCCTCCTCTCCGACAACGGCAGCTGGTACGTGATCGGCCAGGATCTCGACCGCAAGGACATCCGCACGTTTCGCGTCTCGAGAATCCGGGGTGACATCCGCTTCGCGACACGTCGGGAACGTGACTTCCGGATTCCGGCGGAGTTCGACATCGACCAGTACCGCGGCAGGCCCCCGTGGCAGATCGGCGACATCGTCGGCGAGGCGCGGATCGAGCTCGCGGGCGATACCGCGTGGTGGGTCGAGCGCGCATTCGGCAACGCCGGACAGCTGGAGGACGGCGTCTTCGTCACCGGCTACTCGTCGCTGCCACAGCTCGCTTCCTGGATCCTTCGCCAGGACGGTCGGGCGATTCCGGTCGAGCCCGACGAGCTCAGGCGGGAGGTGGCCGACGCATTGCGCGCCGTCCGCGAACGACACGAGGAAGCGCCGCCGAAGCTCGCCGCGCCCGCTCCGGTCCCGCGCGTCGACGCAACGGGGGAACGACCCGCCGGCCCGGTCGTGCCCGAGCGCTTCGCCGTCCTGCAGGCACTCCTCGCCTACTTGCTCGCCGCCTGCGGCGAAGGCCACGACGCGATCATCCCCGCCCAGCAGATCGTCGAGCGATTCCACATCCCCGCCGAGGAGCTCGAGGAACACCTGCAGCTGCTCAACCTCGTCAATTTCGGCGGCGGCTGCTACACGGTGTATGCGGCGCTCGAGGGCGACACCGTCCACGTCGACAAGGAGCTTTACGGGGACACGTTCCGCCACGCGCCGCGCCTGACCCCGCTCGAAGCCCGCGCGATCGTGCTTGCACTCGAGTTCGTCGGGCCGATGATCGCGGCCGACGCGCACACGCCGCTCGACCGGGTGCGCATGAAGCTCGAAGAGACGTTCGGCCAGTTCGAGCTCACGCAGACGCCGAACCCGCAGATCGCCGAAGCAGAGGCCGACCTCGTCGCGACCCTGACACAGGGAATTCGCGACCGCTGTCTCGTGGAGATCGAGTATCAGAAGGAAGGCGAGCAGACCTGGTCGAAGCGCGTCGTCGAGCCGTACTCACTCGAGCGCGAGCTGCCGAACTGGCGCGTGCACACCTGGGATCGTTCACGTGACGCCGAGCGCAGCTTCCGGCTCGACCGGATGAGAAGCGCGCAGCTCACGCAGGAGAGCTTCGTGCCGCGTCCGGCCTTCGAGCCGCGTGGATTCCGCGACGCACGCAGCGCAAGGATCCTCTATCTCAAGGGCGTTGCAGCACGCTGGGCCGCCGAGCGTGGAGCGACTCTGCTCAAGGACGGAAACGCGCTCGCCGAGATGCCCGTCGGTAGCGCGGAATGGCTGATCGGCGAGGTGCTGTCCCAGCGCGGTGAAGCCGTGCTCCTCGAGCCGGAGGAGATGCGCAAGCACGTCGCGTCGCGTGCACGCGAGCTCGCGAACGAGCTCGGCGTCTCCCGCCTTCGCGCGCGCGCCTAGCCTTCGCCGAGCGGACGCTCCTCGAGCCGCGCGATCGTCCAGCGGGCTTGCTCTTGCAGCATCGGATCCTCGCCGTCGGCAAACGGCTGCGCGAGCTCCACGTCGTCGGCGCTGCCGACGTTGCCGAGTGCGACGAGGGCATTGCGCCGGAGGTAGCGCGCGTCGTTTCTCGGCACGTACAGCCGGTCGTAGCGTTCAGTCACCGTGTCGGCCTCGTCCCGCAACCAGTCGGCGAGGCGGATGTGCGGCTCAGCACCCTCCACCGCCTGCCGGTCGGCTCGCCGCTTCTCGACACCGCGGTTCCAGGGACAGACGTCCTGGCAGATGTCGCAGCCATACACCTGCGCACCGAGCTCGGCGCGGTACTCCTCGGGAATCGGTACCGGCGCCTGCGTCCAGTACGAAAGGCATTTGGTCGCATCGACGACGCCCGGCTCGTCTAGCGCTCCGGTCGGACACGCCTCGATGCAGAGCGTGCACGAGCCGCAGTTGAGCTCGAGCGCTGCGGTCGCTTCGACGTCCGCGGTCGTGACGAGCGTCCCGAGCACGATCCACGAGCCGTGCCGGCGGGTGATCAGCATCGTGTTCTTGCCGTAGAAGCCGACACCGGACCGCGCCGCCGCCTCCCGGTCGACGTGCTGGTTCGCATCGACGAGGACGCGGTACTTGCCGCCCAGCCGCCGCCCGAGCTCGTCGAGCCGTTCGCGCAGCACGGCATAACCGTCGTGCCACGTGTAGCGCGCGAGCCTTCCTTCGCCCGGCTCGAGCGGGGGTTCGGGCGCGTAGTAGCAGTGCGCGGCCGAAACGACTGTGCGCGCACCGGGCAAGAGCGTTTCCGGATGACATGAGACTTCGGGCTGAGCCATCGTGAAGCGCATGTCCGCGAAGAGCCCTCGCGCCTTGCGCTCCTCGATGTGGCGCTCCGTGCTCGTATAGGCCGACGCCGGAGCGGCTCCCACGACGTCCAGCTCCAGCTCCTCGGCGACGCGCTCCAGCTCAGCTGCGGTCATGTGCGAGATTGTGCCCCGTGAAGGCCGTACGCATCCATGAAGACGGCGGACCAGAGGTGCTCCGCTACGAGGACGCACCGGATCCCGTCCCAGGCGAGGGCGAGGTCCTGATCGAACTGCGCGCTGCGTCGCTCAACCATCTCGACGTCTGGATCCGCAAAGGCCTTCCGTCGGTGCCGAAGCCGCGCATCCTCGGCGCCGACGGTGCCGGGATCGTCGTCTCCGGAGCCGGTTTCAACGCCGGCGACCGGGTCGTGATCAATCCCGGCCACGAGCTCGGTAACGGAAGGATCTCCGTCGTCGGCGAGCACTCCGACGGGACGCACGCCGAGTTGATCGCGGTTCCGTCTTCGCAGGTCTATCCGCTTCCGGACGAGGTCGACTTCGAAACTGCGGCCGCGTTCCCGCTCGTGTTCGAGACGGCCTACCGCATGCTGGTCACGAGAGCGGGACTACGAGAAGACGAATGGGTGCTCGCCTGGGGAATCGGCAGCGGCGTATCGACGGCGACGCTCGCGATCGCGAAGGCGCTCGGTGCGCGGGTGATCGTCACCTCGTCGAGTACCGAGAAGCTGGAGCGAGCCCGCGAGCTCGGCGCGGACGGCGCGTTCAACCACGACACCGACGACGTCGTCGCGGAGGTGAAGGGGCTCACCGGGGGCGGCGCGCACATCGTGGTCGATCACGTCGGCGAGGCGACGTGGAAGCGCACGCTCGATGCAGCGCGGCCGTCGGGACGAGTGTGCATCTGCGGCGCGACGACCGGACCGAACCCGCCCGCGAACCTCCATCGCATCTGGTGGAAGCAGCTGACGATCTTCGGTTCGACGATGGGAACGACGGCGGACTTCGAAGCCGTCTACGAGCTCGTCAAGTCGGGCCGTGCCGTTCCTGTCGTCGATGAGGTCTTGCCGCTCGCCGAAGCGGCCGCAGCGCACGAACGCCTGGAAGCGGGCCAGCAGCTCGGCAAGATCGTGCTCCGTATCCCTGGTTAGGCGACTAAAGCTTCCCTTGAGTCCCGAAAGCCCTGCCAGGTTCTCGGGAACGGCGCACCGACGGGGAGATCAGCGGCCCGCTGGGCTGGGCCGCCCCGGCGCGCCGCCCCTTTACTGCCGGCGAGAGCGCCCGGCGACTACGGCTCCACCGGACACCTGCCGGCAGACCTTCGGCGTCGCAGGTGAGGAGATCTGACTCGGTTTGTAGGGAACGCGCTCTGCCAGCGTGTCGAGCGGAACGCTCACGAGTTCGACTGCCCCTCCTCCTTGCGGCCTTCACCTCAGAGGGCGGACGGAGCGACTTGTTGAAACCGCAGGACGGCTCTCCCCGAAGCCGATTCAGGCGGCCGCTCCGCCGCCCAAAGCGCTCGGCCGACACGGGCTCGTGGAAGAATTCTGTCCCCCCATTCCCTCGTGCTGGTCCTTTGCGCCTCCTAGAGTGTGCGCCGCTACCAAAAGGGCGTCAAGGACCTTCTTTTTGCAAATAGCGACCAATTTGTGATCCGTTCTCGGTCCGGGATGATCGTTCCCCCGCGCGGCCCGAATCGAAGCCAGGGAATGGCGACGCCGCCTGCGGCAACGACGCCGCCTTTCGTATACCGAACGCGCAGCCTTGTTGCGCGCTCAGGCCGGTCCCTGGGCTTCGGCGGCATTCAACCGCGAGCGCACGAGTCCTTTGAGGGATCTTCGGTTTAGCCACCTCTGAAACTGTCGATCCCTCTTGTGGGGCCGGCGTAAGGGGTTCGCTTGGGGACTGACGGCATAACTCCGAGCGTTTCCGCTTCCGCGCCGGCCCTATGCAAGCACCCCGAGTTGCACCGGAAACCGCAACAAACGTAAGGCCACTGCCCCCGATCGGGGGCGGGCGCGGAGAGTTCGCCGTAGAACTCTCCCTCAGTCGTCCTTTGCCACAGTCGCAACGGAGCGACGGGGAGAACAATCGCTCACGTTACAGAGGCCGCAGGCCCGCCCCGCCCGATTCTTACGCAGAGGCGGACACGGCACAAGAGCTGTGTCGCGCATTCAGGGCCGAGCTCTTGGGCCACCGCGCCAACGCCGCGATCACCGCGCTATTGCTCGACCCGTACCGAGCTGACCGGACTAACTAGGAAATCCCTGCAAACCAGGCTAGCCGATGCCGAGAATGAACTTCGCGTCGTCCGACATGCGGTCGGGGGTCCACGGGGGATCCCAGGTCAGCTCGATCTCGACGTCCTCGACTCCGGGCACCTCCTTGGCGGTGCGGCTGATGTCCTCCTGGATCATCGGCCCCGCGGGACAGCCCATCGACGTGAGGCTGTGGATCACTTTCACGCGCTGACCCTGCACCTCGACGTCGTAGAGCAACCCCAGCTCGACGATGTCCATCCCGAGCTCGGGATCCTCCACCTGACGCAGCGCCTCGAAGACTTCTTCCTTGGTCGGCATCCTCCGTCGAGTCTAGCTAGTAGCCGAGCAGCCGGACTTCCTCGCGCCGGTCGCGCGCAAAGAAGTGCACTCCGTCGATGAAGCGCACCCAGTTGCAGCGCGTGCACATGACGAGGGAGTGGGTGCGTGCGGAGTCCGTCAGGAAACGCACGCCGCGCAGCAGGTCGCCGTTGGAGACGCCCGTTGCGACGACGATCACTTCCCCAGGCGCCAGTTCTTCCGTGTTGAACACTCGCGTCGGATCCTCGATACCCGCCTCGCGGGCCTGTTCGATCTCGCCACGGGTGGTCGGCCACAGCTGTGCTTGCAGTTCGCCGCCGAGACACCTGAGCGCCGCGGCGGACATCACGGCCTGCCGGGTTCCGCCGATCCCCACCGCAAGGTGGTCGTTGGTGCCGCGGATCGCAGCCGAGATCGACGCCGTCACCGTCCCGTCCTGAATCAGCTTGATCCGCGCGCCGGAGGCGCGGATCTCCTCGATCAGATCGTGGTGGCGCGGACGGTCCAGGACGATCGTGGTGATGTCGTTCGGGCGGCGGCCGAAGGCGTCGGCGATCGCCTGGACGTTCTCGCCAATCGGCTTGAGCAGGTCGATCGACCCTCGCGCACGCGGCCCCACCGCGAGCTTGCGCATGTACATGTCCGGCAGATTGAGAAGCGACCCACGTTCGCCGACCGCGATCATCGACATCGCGCCGTTGCCACCGCGCGCCACGACGCCGCGACCTTCGAGCGGGTCAACCGCGAGATCCGCCTCGTCACCACCGGCGCCGATCTCTTCACCCACGCGCAGCGGCGAGTCCTCGTCCGCCGAGCCGATCACGACTCGTCCGTCGATCGGGAAGTCGTCCAGCAGCGCGCGCATCGCGGCTGCAGCGTCGTGCTCGGCTGCTTCCTGGTTGGCACGACCGAGCCAGCGAGCCGCCGTCAGGGCCGCGCCCTCCGTGACGCGAGCGTATTGCTCGCAGAGACAGAGGCTCGTCCTGGGTGCCGTCTGCGGTTCTGGGGCGGCGCTCGGATCTTCTACAGCCTTGGCCATCAGACTCGTTGTACCTGCTCGGCACTCGACAGGACCAGCTCCAGCACCGAATCGATCGCTCCGCGGATGTCGTTGTTCGCAATTACCGGCACGTTGTGCCGCTTTGCCCGCCCGATGATGTGGTCCTGAACGCGGCGGATGTCGTCGAGCCGCTCGATGTACTTCGCGTGCGGGCGCAGCCCGTCGAGGCCGGCATCGCGCACCATGAAATGCGTCGTGTGCTCCTCCTCGTCCTCGATCGCGAGGATGCATTGCACGACGAGCGCTCCCTCGATTCGCGGCAGCATCCCCGGCACGAGGTGCACTCCCTCGAGCACCATCGACCACCCTTCCTCGAGCGCCCGTTCGATCGACGCACTGACTCCGACGAGCACGTTCCGGGTTTGCTCGAGGAAGCCCGCGATCACAGGATCGTCTGCCTGCTCGGGCTCGCGCAGGCCTGCTGCCGCCTCGAAGCTCGAATAGTGGATCGACGGCATGAACTCCTTCGAGAAGAACGCGCGCATCGTCTGCCGGATGAAGTCCGTCGATGTGACGCGCGTGATGCCGAGCCGATAGGCGGCCTCGGTTGCGACGGTCGACTTGCCGGTGCCTGTCGCACCGCCGACGAGCACGATGATCGGCAGGTCGAGCTCGTGGAGCTCCCTGAAGCGCCGTAGGCGGCGAACGGCCTCGGACCCTTCCTCGGCGCCGAGGACCTCGACGGCGAGCTCCTGCACCTGCTCGAGCTCGACGCTCTGCTCGCCGCGGTCGAAGAGGTACTGGTCGATCCGCTTCGCAAGCTCGTACGCGCGACCGAGCGGCACACCGACCGCGACGAGGGCGCGCGCCATCAGACCTTTGGAGTAAGGCTGATCCGGAGTGCCGAGCGGCAGCGGCTCGGAGTGGCGGGGATGGCTCACGCCCGCGCTCCCGTTGCCACGAGTTGCTGGACGGCCACGTCGAGCTCGGGTGCGACGACCTCGTTCTCCGCGAAGACGACCTCTGCACCACGCTCGATCGCGGCTTCTGCGACGACGTCGATCGCCGCGGCTTTGATCTCGACGAGATAGACGTCGGCATCCGTTCGCGCCAGGTCCTCGCGCAGTTTCGCGCGGTCGGCGAGATTGCGCGACACGCTCACCACGTCTGCGTCGAGATGATCGGTCGGCGCGGGCCCGGTCGTGAACACCGCGACTCGGCGTCCCTGCAGAGGCGCGATCGGCCGGAGTCGCAGCTCCGCATCGATGACCGGCACGCGCTTGAGAGCCCGCACCGCGGAAGCATCGCCGCCGCCGACGAGGACGACAAGATCGGAGACGAGCACGCGGTAGGGGTTGAGATACGCGAGCGGATCTTGACCTCGACCGCTGACCAGAATGCGCGCGTCGACGTCGACCGGCGGGATCGCGGCGCCGCTCCCGTCGAAAACGACGACGTCCGGCTCCCGCTCCACCGCAAGCGCAGCTCCCTGCAAGACGTTCGACATCGTCACCGCCCCCGCAAGGCCACCGCCGGCCCGGCGGCAACCGATCGTCACGAGCCCCGTGAGCGCAGCCGTCTCGAGATAGTCGGAAGCTGCGTGCCGGCCCTCGCGCGAAAGGTCGAGCAGCGACTCCAGCGTCGGCTGCACGAGTGCCACCTCCGGCTCCGCCGGCCCCCCACGACCCATCGCCACGACGACGACGTCACGGTCCCGTGCAAGTAGCCGCGCGACGTGACCCGTAACGGCCGTCTTGCCGACGCGTTTCCCCGTGCCGATCACCGCCAGCGACGGAAGTGGAAACGGCGCGTACTGCGGCGGCTCGAAGCGAAAGTCGGCGCCCTCATATCGAAGACCCGCCGCAAGAACACGGCTGGCGAGCAACAGGCGTTCGCGCGGCCCCATCACCGGCTCGTCCGAGAGGTCGACGACGACCTCCGCAACAGCGAAGCCGTCCTCCAGCGCTTCGACCAGCGGTACGCCGTAGTTCGACTCTCCGCGCAACTTCTCCGTGCCGCCCGCGAGCCAGGCGCCGATCACCTCGTACGGCAGCCCCGCGATCGCATCCCGCACGACCGGCGGGTAGTGCTCGCCGTCGATGACGACGATCGCGGGCGTC
>Ga0307289_10001067_pt1 | contig 11758 bp, 8 predicted proteins | sample ER_DNA_143_FD_194483 | JGI IMG/M metagenome (GOLD analysis project Ga0307289, IMG submission 194483) | Bulk soil microbial communities from the East River watershed near Crested Butte, Colorado, United States - ER_DNA_143 | ecosystem: Environmental > Terrestrial > Soil > Floodplain | place: USA...
TACCGCCCACAGCGGGTTTCCGTCCTCGAAGGCGGCGACGATGCCGCGAGCCTCAGCGGCGCCGGCCTCGCCCGGAGTGTCGACCCGGGCCAGCAGCAGGACTTGCGCCTCGGCCTCCAGGCCCAGGTGCTTCCACTCCTCGACGGCCCTCAGGCACTCGCGGTCGAGCAGCTCCAGCGCATAGGGCGTCAGCCCGCGCCGCGTCACCGAGGCAACGGCGACCCCCGCGTCGACCAGGCTGTCGAAGGCGCCGACGATGGTCCGAGGGGTGCCGCTCAGCGCCGGCCGCAGGCGGAGGGTGACCTCGGTAACGACGCCGAGAGTGCCCTCGGATCCGACCATCAGACCGCAAAGGTCAAGTCCCGCAACCCCTTTCGCGGTCCGCCGACCCAAGCGGACGACGTTCCCGTAGCCCGCGGGTCCTCCGGCGACGACTCGCATACCGAGGACGTAGTCGCGGGTGACGCCGTACTTGAGACAGCACAGTCCGCCGGCGTTGGTCGCGACGTTGCCGCCGATCGTCGACCACGGTGCGCTCGCGGGGTCGGGCGGGTACCAGAGCCCCTGCTCGTGGAGGAGCGCCTTGAGGTTGTCGTTGACGATGCCCGGCTGGACCACGCACACCAGGTTGTCGGCGTCGATGTCGACGACCTGGTTCATCTGAGAGAGGTCGAGGACGAGGCAGCCGTCGACGGCGTTGGCGCCGCCGGAGAGTCCGGTTCCCGCGCCGCGCGGCACGACCGGCACGTTGAGGTCGGCGCAGACCCGCACCGCCTCCTGGACCTCCGCCTCGGACCGCGCGCGCAGCGCGAGGGCCGCCTCGCCCACCGGTGCCCACTCGGCGTCGTCGGCAGAGAGGCTCGCGACGACGTCGCGGTCGGTGACAAGCCGCTGCGCCGGGATGGTGCGTGAGAGCGCCTCGACCAGCTGGCCGGTGGTCATTCCATCGCCTCGTGGACCAGAGCCGCGATGGCTTTGGCACCGGCCGGGCTCATGATCGAGGCGGCGTGGTCGAGGCCGTCGAGGCCGACTACGGTGGTGCACTGCGGCGCATAACGCTCGACGGCGTCAAGGGAGTACATCGGAGTCGAGTCGGGACCCACGCCCCACTCTGCGTACAGCCAGCGCACGGGCACCCCGACGTCCTGCCACGGCACGCTGCCGAAGAAGGTGTCTCGGCCGTCGCCCACAAGCGCCTCGGGCGAGAGCCGGACGAGTCCGTCGCGCAGGTCGTGTTCGACGTAGTGCCGCAGCAGCGGGTCGTCACGGTCGAGGAGCATGCCGGTCGTCGCGCAGAAGTAGTCGAGGTATGCGTCGGGACTCTCCCAGCGCCGGCCGAGCCGGCCGAGACGGTCGGCGAAGCCGAGCTCGGCGTTGTCGGGAGTCAGGCCGGGTGGCGGCTCCAGCGGAAAGCCACCGTCGACGAGGACGAGGCTCGCGACTCGGCCCGGGTGGCGGTGGTGCAGCGCCAGGGCGACGAAGCCGCCCATGGACATTCCGATCACCGGGACCCGCTCGAGGCCGAGGGCGTCGAGTACCAAGGACATGTCGTCGGCGTGCCGGGCAAGGTCGTACGGGCCGGGGACGTCGACGCTGTCCGCCCGCCCCCGCAGGTCCGGCGTGACGAGGGTCAGATCTGGAGCCTCCGCGTGCAGCCACGACCAGAGCCGGCGGTGGCTGCTGATGCCGTGGATCGCGAGGACCGGGCCGCTGGTCCCCTCGAGGACCTCGTACGCGAGGTCGCCGCCGGGGACGGCCACCGACCCGACCTCGGACGGGGACGTCGTCGTCATGGCCCCACCGTAGGTGGTGGGCGTTGTGCAGCGACCCGGGCGTCGCGATCGGGAATGCTGCTCCGCGCACGCGCGACGGCACGGGTACGCGCCGGCATCCGGCTGTGAACTGACCCATTCCAGCAGCCGCGCCACGGTGACTCTGCGGCAGCCGGTGTTGCCCGGCCGTTGTTGGGGTCGGGTGTGGGGCGGGGTCATCGTCGTTCTCGGTCGTAGGAGCCGGGGGTCAGGTCCCAGGCAACCTTTCCCTCAGGGCTGATGGTGGCGGTGAGCCGGTGATCGTGGACCCAGCGGTGGTGGTATCCGCACAGCAGGGTGGCGTTGCCCAGATTCGTGGGGCCGCCGTCGGCGTAGTGGCGGATGTGATGTCCGTCGCACCATTGCGCGGGCATCCCGCAGCCGGGGATCGTGCAGTGCCGGTCTCGCAGCCACAGCGCCTTGGTTTGGCCGGGGGTGAACCAGCGGGTGGCGTGGCCAAGGTCCAGGGCGTGTCCTGGTCCGCCCATGACGGCCGGGAGAATGCCCGCGTCACAGCCGATTCGGCGCACCGTCTCGGGGGCCAGAAGCGTCCCGGTGTCGGCGGACCCGATCGTGGTGGCGGCGCCGACCCGGGCAACCAGGTCGTCCACGTCCACGGTGAGGAACAGCTGCGCCTTGGCCGCCGTGGGCACCCCGTCCGGGCAGGACACGGCTCGGCGGACCAGCTCGACCAGCGCGTCGGCGCGTCGCCGGTCCGACCCGCGCCGGTCCGGGATCCCATCGGCGGGTCGAGGTGCGGCCAGTGGGCCCAGGGCCGCCTCGAGGACAGTCCTGCCTTCGACGTCCAGGCGCAATGCGTACTCGAACACGCCGTCGCCCCGGTCATAGGGCTGGGACAACGCCACCCGCCGCGCGGCCGCTTCCTGGTCGGCCTGCAGTTCACCGTCGGCGCCGTAGTCGGCCAGCAGCCGCGGCCGGACGGCGCGTATCTCCCGTATCCCGAACCGGGCGGCGAGGTCGATCAGTGCCCGCCACACCGTCGGCACCGCCGGCGGGCACAGCCGCGGGGTCAACCGGTCCATCTCTGCCAGGCACACGACCGCGTTGCCGACGCCGACCCGGCCGGACTCGACCGCCTCGCGGAGCTGGTCGGCCTTGGGATCGCGCAGTCGTTCGGTCAGCCGCATAAGCCGACCCGCCCCACCGGCGCGCAAGCTCGGCGCCCACTCCCGGACCCACGGCACACCCGCCAACCCCGCCGCGACCGCTCCTACGTCGCCGGCGTCTGCGTGGCCGCCCTGCTCGGGCTCATCCGAGTCGGTCGCCAGCCCTGGGGTCGGGCCGGTGTAGCTGGACGCCTCGCCGCGCTCTAACGCCTCCCCGACCACCGCGACTCGAGCGGCCTCCCCGAGCCGGATCAGGTCGTCGATCTCGGTCATCATCGGCCCCAGCTCGGCGCCGCCGAGCTGCCACAACACCGATCCGATGCCGGTCAGGGCTTCCCGGGCAGCGGCCAGCGCGTCCCGCCGCTGACCAGCCGCCGCAACCGCCTCCATGGCCTCAAGTTAGACGCCACCACTGACAGCCAGCCCTGACCTCGAACCGTGAATGACGTTTGGTTGCAAGTACATCGCGCTGGTCTGACCTCCCGACGCCGGCTGGCGCCGAGGCGATGGTTCAGCCCTCGCGCAGCTCCGAGGGCAAGTCCGAGGTCCGCATCAGGACGCAGAACTCGTTGCCCTCGGGGTCGGCCAGCACCGCCCAGCCGCGGTCGGGTTTGCGCAGGTCATTAACGATCGTGGCCCCGAGTCCGAGCAGCCGCTCAATCTCCTCGTCCCGCGTGCGATCGGTCGGGCGGAGGCAGATGTGCATCCGGTTCTTCACAGTCTTGGGCTCGGGGACTTTGAGGAAGAGCAACCAGTGGCCGTCCGGCGCTTCGAGGCCGCACTCCTCGTCGCCAGGCTTCTGATCCTCGTCGGTGAGCCGGAAATCCTCGAGGACGTCCTTCCACCACATCGTCTGCGCGTAGGGGTCGGCGGCGTCGATGCAGAAGTTGCTGGTCTGGGAAGCCATGAGCCGAACCGTGTCATCCGGGTCGGACCGGCGCCACTCGTTTACCGCGCGACACGCATACCCCTTTCTGCGTCAATCTCGGGGGGCGACTAGACGCGCGCATACAGTCCGATCCATGGACCCCGTGCGGAACCCGTATGCGCCTGGTGCCGGCCAGCGACCCCCTGAGCTGGCGGGGCGGGACGAGCAACTCGCGGCGTTCGACGTGACGCTGGAGCGGGTGGCGGCCGGGCGCCCCGAGCGTTCGGTCGTGCTGACCGGCTTGCGCGGTGTGGGCAAGACCGTGCTGCTCAATGCCCTGCGGTCGGCCGCGGTCCGGGCCGACTGGGGCACCGGCAAGCTCGAGGCGCGTCCCGAGCAGCCGCTGCGACGGCCGCTGGCCGCGAGCCTGCACATGGCGATCCGCGAGCTGGGCCATCCGCGGTCCGACGAGGTGTTGGGGACGGTGAAGGCGTTCGCCTCCCGCGAGGCCGGATCGGGCTCGAGGCTGCGCGATCGGTGGAATCCGGGTATCGACGTCCCGGCGATATCGGGTCGGGCCGACTCCGGTGACATGGAGATCGATCTCGTCGAGCTGCTCACCGACGTCGGCGGGCTTGCGGCTGACGTGGGTCGTGGCGTCGCGGTCTTCGTGGACGAGATGCAGGACCTGCGGGCTGATGACGTGTCGGCGCTGTGCGCGGCCTCCCACGAGCTGTCGCAGAACCGGCTGCCGGTGGTGGTCGTCGGGGCCGGGCTGCCGCACCTTCCGACGGTGCTCAGCGCGAGCAAGTCGTACAGCGAGCGGTTGTTCCGCTACTCACGGATCGACCGGCTCGACCGAACCGCGGCGGACCAGGCGCTGGTCACGCCGGCGCGTGAGGAGGGCGTCGAGTTCACGCCGGGTGCGCTCGCCGAGATGTATGCGGTGACCGCCGGCTACCCCTACTTCGTGCAGGCGTACGGCAAGGCGGTCTGGGACGCCGCGTCGAGGTCGCCGATCTCGGTGGACGACGTGCGGGTGGCGGCGCCAGAGGCGGAGACGGAGCTGGGCGTCGGGTTCTTCGGGTCGCGGTACGAGCGGGCCACGCCGGCGGAGCGTGAGTACTTGAGGGCCATGGCCGAGGCGGCGGTGCTGGCGGACCTGGGTGAGCCAGAGATCGACTCGGTGCCGACCGCGGCGGTAGCCGCCCATCTGGACCGGAAGCCGCAGTCGCTGTCACCAGCGCGGGACGCGTTGCTCAAGAAGGGCCTGATCTACTCCGGAGAACGCGGCCGGATCGCCTTTACCGTGCCTCACTTCGGCCGATACCTGCGCGCGACGGCAAGCTGACGGGCTCAACTGCTCCGGCCGGAGCTGCTGCACGTGAATCGGCCGGACGCCCATCAGCGCGATACATGACGCGGGGTACTGCCTGGGGGTTCAGGGTCCTTCAGTGCGAGCGGTCCACGAGCCGGCGAGTTGCCCCTCGTCATCGACCCGCCCGAGCGGGGTCTCTCTGGTGAAGGGCGGCCGACCACACGGCGGACGGGTCGCGACAGCTGATCACGAGGAGCATCACCGTGGTGTTCACCCACCCTGGCTCGGGCAACCTGCGCGGGAACCCCTTGTTGCCGGGTTGCCCGATGGAGGCGGTCAGGTGTAGGACAAGCCGGCTCTGCTGAACCGCCTCCTGAACGGTCTCGGCCTCTGACCACCGAGACCGACCAAGGGAGGGCAGCGCCTCATCCCAAGGGGGGCGAGGCGCTGCCCGCTGGTCCTCCCAACGCACGAGAAGAGGAGATGCGCTGTGACAGCCCTCGATGCGTCCGCCTCGAGTGACGAGGATCCTCCTGGCGCCGGCCGTGGCCGCACGTCCGTGGACCACGTCCCGGTGACAACGCAGAGGTCAACCCGTGCGGAGCCGGCGGCGGCGACCGCTTGGCCTTCCATGCGACTCGTCGTCCCGTACTTCGGTGATCGGCCGGCATACTTCCCTTTGGTCGTGCGCAGCATGAGTGAGAACCCGGACGTCTCCTGGCTGCTGCTGACCGATCAGCCCCTGCCGGACGCGCCGCCCAACGTCGCCGTGCAGCTGTGCTCGTTCGATGACCTCGCCAAGCGGATCCAAGGGTTTTTCGGGTTCGAGATCTCGTTGGAGCGTCCGTACAAGCTGTGCGATTTTCGGCCCGCCTTCGGCGAGATCTTCGCCGAAGAGCTGGCCGGATTCGACTTCTGGGGGCACAGCGACCTCGACCTCATCTTCGGCCAGATTCGCGAGCACCTGCCGGCCGACGCCTTTGAGACGGACAAGATCCTGTTCAACGGCAGTTTCAGCCTTTACCGCAACACCCCGCAGACGGCGAGCTGGTATCGCCACACCGTGGGCAAGGTCAACTACCGGGACGCCATGACAAACCCAGCTGCCATGCACTTCGACGAGTGGGCGGGCATCTACTACATCGTCGAGGATCTCGGTGCACCCGCTTGGCACGAGGACGTCATCTTCGACATCTCCTTCCGCCGATATCGTCCCCGGGCGGAGGACGCGGGGGGTCACGGACCACATCGGTACGCATGGGAGAACGGCGACGTCTGCGAGTACCGACTGGAGCAGGGTCGTCTGGTGCGCCGGACCGCTCTCTTGATTCACCTGCAGAAGCGAGAACTGCGGGCACCGACCATAGACGTGCTCGCCGCGGAGCGGTACTGGATCCTGCCGAACGGGTTCGGCGTTCAGAAGCGGGTGACGCCGTGGTCGGTTCGTGCTGCCTGGATCCCACGCGGCCATGAACTGCTGCCCTTTCACCTACGCCGCGCACAACGCTGGCACCGGCGGCGAGCAACCCGCCGCGCGGCAGCCGCAGGCCTCACCACCGTGCAGGTCTAGAGGCTCAGACGCGAAACACCGCGCAGACGGTCCGGCCGGCCCGGCGCGACGGGCCACCTACCCCTAACGAGTCGAGGCGGCGGCGTCGGAAATCCGCCACCGCGGCGGCGTAACGCCCGCGGTGGTGCGCCCGATGGAGGAGATGTCGTGGCGCCACCCGGACCCCCGAGCGGGTGGTGCCACGGCATACCAAAGGCGAGACCGTCCTGGCCGCGTTCGGGACATATCCATACGGCTGAATCCTGAGGATCGCGTCCTCAGCGTGATCACAACACGACGGGCGCCGTCAGCCGCGCCGCTCTTGGGCGGTGCAGATGCACGCCTCATTGCCCTCAGGGTCGGCCAGCACCCAGAACGACGGCGCTTCCGTGTCGGAGACCAGGCGACCGCCGGCCTCGAGGGCGCGGGCGATCCGTGGCTCCGCCTCGTCGGGTGCCACCCACACGTCAAAGTGCACCCGATTGCGCTGCGGCCGCGGCTCATCCATCTGTTGGAACCACAGGAGGGGCCGCACCGACTCAGGGTCGACGAGATTCTGGCCGTGGCCCTCGTCGTAGCCGAGCACTGCCGCCCAGAACGGCCGCACCGCCGGGATGTCCATGGCGTCGATGGCGATCTCGATCTCGGCGACGCGCAGAATCTCCGGCTCGAGACCCATCTCGTCGAGGACCTCATTCACCGCGGTGGCCAGTCGGACGTCGCGGTCGGTGATGCCGCCGACGTCGTGACTCCTGGTGGAGACGTGGACCCGGCCCCACCGGAGGTCGAGATCCGGATGGTGTTGCTGCTCCTCCGCAATCGCTCCGACCCGGTCGACGAGCGCCAGCGCGGTCGCGAAGTCGGCTGTCGCGACCGTGGCGTGCAGGCCACTGGCGAGTGCTCGCCAACCGGGGACTGCCTGGTTCGCCTCGTGGAGGTTCAGTGTCTCGGCCATGACCGCGACGCTACCGCTGAGTCAGCCGCACGCGAACCGCGTCATGTGGGCAACACGACGGCGTCGACTCTCAGTGAAGGGCGCGAACGAGCCAGTGAGGAGTCATCGATGGTCATCACCTGCAGCGCGCCGACTCGAGGATCACGTTCCGGAGCCACTGTTACGAACCAGTGCGACCCGGGTATACATGTGATCTCGGGGGAGCGTGATTAACGGCCGTGCTGTCGGGGGAGCGCGAGCAGCGGCCTTTCACCTGTCCGACCGGGACTTTCGGTCGGGCGCCTCACGTTTCGAGGTGTCTGACTTATGTCAATCCGTTGTCCTTTGACCCGTTCCGGGACGAACGGGTACGTCGCCGCGCTCCCACCGAGCCCGGCCAGCGACCGCAATAACGGCACGATCGAGTCCGCTTCGGCGGAGACCGGCGACCATCCGGCACTGCCGGATCCGCCTGATGAGGAAGCGCCGATCGGCGTGCCGGCTTCGCACCGCTCCGACGTGCGCACCGCGATATTCGTCCTCGCGGACGGCTCAGCCGCGGCCCTTGCGGTCGGCGTCGCGGGTGGGATGGTTGGCGCCATCGTCGCGTTCGCGGCTGCTGCCATCGCGATAGACCTCCTGGACCGCCGCCGCGCCCACCAGCTGGGGATGTCGGTCCTGGACGACCTCCCCACACTCGCCACCCGCGCGGTCATCATCGCCAGCGTGGTGGCACTCCTCGGCCTGCCGGTATCCGGGAGCCGCACACCGAACATGCACCAGGTGCTCCAGCTGATGGTTGTTCCCGCCAGCTTCGTGGTGATGGCCGCCATCCTCCGGGCCTGCGGATACGCAGTCCTGCGGCGACTGCACGGCGGTGGGCGGCTGGTGAGCCGGACCCTGATCGTCGGGGCGGGATCGGTCGGCGCCCAGATCGGCCGCCGACTCTCGGAGCATCCGGAATTCGGCCTCGTTCCCATCGGGTACGTCGATACCTCTGCGAAGGTCGAGTCAGACCTGCCACAGCCGCTGTTGGCCGGCGTGGAAGACCTGCCCGGCATCATCCCCGAGTACGGCATCCATCACGTCTTCGTCGCCTTCAGTAGCCGCCGCGACGACGAGCTGGTCAGCTTGCTGCGCGAATGTGACCGTCTGAACTGCGAGATCTTCGTCGTGCCCCGCCTGTTCGAGCTGGGCGTCGGTACCTCGTCGTCGGGTGAACACATCTGGGGTGTGCCGCTCGTCCGGTTGCACCGGGCTGCGTTCCGCTCGCACATGTGGGCCTTCAAGCGGCCCCTGGATGTCATCGTCTCCGCGATCGGAATCATCATGAGTGCGCCGTTGATGCTGGCGATTGCGTTGGCCGTTCGTATCGAGTGTGGACCTGGAGTGCTGTTTCGTCAGGAGAGGATCGGTCTGAACGGCCACCCCTTCCAGCTGATCAAGTTCCGGAGCATGCGGCCGGCGGCCCTCAACGAGGCGGTCACCTGGAGCGAGGTCAACGCCGATCGGGTGGGTCCGGTCGGTCGGTTCCTGCGGCGCAGCTCACTCGACGAGCTGCCCCAACTGTGGAACATCCTGCGCGGAAACATGAGCCTGGTCGGCCCTCGGCCGGAGCAGCCTCGATTCGTACGCGAGTTTGCGCGGATATATCCGCGATACCGGCACCGACTGCGGGTTCCCGCGGGTCTTACCGGGTTGTCACAAGTACACGATCTCCGCGGCGCCACGCCCATCGAGGAGCGCGTCTCCATCGACAACTTCTACATCGAGCACTGGTCTCTCTGGGAGGACGCGAAGATTCTTCTTCGCACGGTCGGCTCCGTCATCCGAATGCGGGGCCATTGACCGTGGTCGCGCTCGCTCGCTCGGCACACATCCGAGATCACGCCGCCTCTGTACCGGCGCTGAATGATGCCCTTGGACCTCGTCGTCGGCCACTGACCGGTGCTGTGGAGGACGTGCTGTTCGGTCCGCTCGAGGGACTCGTCGTCGTGGTGCGTACGGTGGTGTCTCGGCCCGCGTGGCTCGCGGCGCTGTCCCTGCTTCTGATGTGTGTCCCGATGAGCCGGGACCTGTCTGCGTCGGCGAACATCACACCGGGAGACCTTGGGTTCGCTGCTCTCGCGGTGGCGGTCGTGCCAGCCGTCCTGAACGGCGCTCGGCTGCCGCGCAGTCGACTCTGGCTGGCGATGGCCGCGGCCATCGTCGGGTTCGGGGTCGCCACGCTCACCTCAATGGATCCGGGGACGAGCATGTGGGGCTTTGTCCGGTACGTAGAGATCTTCGTCGTCGTCCCGGTCGCTGTGGTCCTCGCTGTGCGCGACCGGCGTGACCTTCGGCTGGTTTGTGCGGCGCTGCTCACCGCCGCGGTGATCCAAGGCACGATCGGGACGTGGCAGTACGTCACCAAGACCGGTGCCTCGTTCGCGGGAAGCAATGTACGGGCCGTCGGCACGTTCGGGGCCATGGACGTGATGGGCCTTGCCACGGTCGTCGGCATCGGCATCGTCGTGGCGATCGGGCTCGCCCTGGTTCTCCGGGGACGGGCCCGACTAGGGCTGGTCGCCCTTGCCGCGCTGCTGGTCGTGCCCCTTCTCCTCTCCCTCAGCCGCGGTGCGCTGGTGGCCACCATCGGCGCGACAGTGGTGATGTTGCTGACCGTGGCTCCGCGGGCCACCCTGCGGGCAGCACCCTTCGTCGCCGCAGCGGTGATCGTGCTGGGCGGGACGCTCGCAGCGGACTCCACTAGCGGTGTGGGCACCCGCGTCGCCACGATCGCAACCTCGATCAGCGACCCGGACCGGTCGGTGAGTGACCGGTACGACCTCTGGGCGACGGCGACCGGCATGTGGCGGGACCAGCCGCTTACCGGGGTTGGCCTGAAGATGTTCCCGTCCTATCGCGACTCGTACGCGCCCCTGCATCTGTCCTCCGGCAGCGATGTCGAAGATCCCGCCTCGGGCTATCACCGCCAGGCACTGCTGTCCCCACACAACATGTACTTGCTCGTGGTCAGCGAACAGGGCCTGATCGGAGCGCTTGGACTGGGCGGATTCCTCCTGGGGCTCGCCATGCTGACCTGGCGCCGCACCCGCTGGGAGGCTGGGCCACTCGGGTCGCCGGACGGGCGCCTTCCAGATGGGCGCCTGATCAGCGCCGTGGCCGTCGGCATGCTGAGCTGGGCGCTCATCAACTCCCTCTTCGGCGACATCGGTGGCCAGGGCACCGTCCTGATGTCAGTCTCCATCGGCCTGGCTTTGTGGTGGGCGATGCAACCCATCCCGCGACGAGGCCAGGAAGCGTCGACGTGAGCGTCCGAGACGGCGACGTACGTGAGGCGACGACCGGCTTGATCGCGCGGGCGACTCTGCTCGCCGCGACCTTGACGGTGCTTGGCAACCTCTTGGGCATGCTGCGCGACCTGCTGCTGGCCCGGTTCTTCGGCGCCACCGGCGAAACCGATGCGTTCCTCGTCGCGTGGACGGTGCCGGAAACGGCCTCGCCGCTGCTCATCGAGGGCGCGATGACGTTTCTGATGGTGCCGATCTTCGTCCGGGCGCTGGCCCAGCACGGAAGCCTGGCGGCGGTCGTCCGATCCACCCTTCCGCGGATTGCCGCCGTACTCGCTCTCACCGCCGCTGCCGTGGGCCTCGCCGCTCCCGTGCTGGTCCGCCTGCTCGCACCCGGCCTCGTCGAGCCGGATCTCGCAGTGCAGTGCATGCGCGTGACGTCGGTCACGGTGCTGGCCTTCGGGCTCGCAGGTTACTTTGGTGCCGCGCTGCGCTCGGTGCACGTCTTCGGTTGGCCCGCGGCCATCTACATCGCATACAACGTAGGCATCCTCGCCTCGATCGTGCTGCTGCACCGCCAACTCGGCGTGCTGGCGGCGGCGATCGGCGTTGCCGTGGGCAGCCTGTTGATGGTCGCCGTGCAAGCGCCCAGCGTCCTCCGTCGGTTTGACCTCCGGTCTCTTACCAGCGACCTCAGCCGACCTGAGGTCGCCCTCGTCGCATTTGTTCCGATCGGCATCTTCACCCTCAGCCGCCACGCTCAGGTCTTCGTGGAGAGGATCCTCGGTTCCGAGCTGGCTGCCGGCACCATCTCTCAACTCAACTACGCCCAAAAGGTCGCACAGGTGCCGATGGCCT
>Ga0307289_10001070_pt1 | contig 11743 bp, 11 predicted proteins | sample ER_DNA_143_FD_194483 | JGI IMG/M metagenome (GOLD analysis project Ga0307289, IMG submission 194483) | Bulk soil microbial communities from the East River watershed near Crested Butte, Colorado, United States - ER_DNA_143 | ecosystem: Environmental > Terrestrial > Soil > Floodplain | place...
CGTCGTCGTCAAGGAGGACCGCCCGGAGATCCGGGGCATGGTCCGCACCGTGACGCACCTCGTCGCCGTGGAAGAGATGGAGTGACCCATGGCTGACACCGACAAGAAGGTCCAGGAGGCAGCGGCACTCAAGGTGCACCACCTGCGTCCCGCGCCCGGCTCGCACACGCCTAAGGCGCGTGTCGGCCGAGGTGGCGGCTCCAAGGGCAAGACCGCCGGCCGTGGCACCAAGGGCAGCAAGGCGCGCAACCAGATCCCGGAGCGGTTCGAAGGCGGCCAGATGCCGCTGCACATGCGGCTGCCGAAGCTGCGCGGGTTCACGAACCCGTTCCGCGTCGAGTACCAGGTCGTCAACCTCGACCGGCTGGCGGCGCTCTACCCCCAGGGTGGGGACGTCACCGTCGAGGACCTCGTGGCCAAGGGCGCGGTTCGCGACGGCCGGCCGGTCAAGGTGCTCGGTACCGGCGCGCTGGACGTGAAGGTCGACGTGACTGCGCACCGGTTCTCCGGTTCCGCGAAGGAGAAGATCGAAGCGGCCGGAGGGTCGACGACGACTCTCTGAGTCTGCTCCGTTGGTGGGGCCGGCTCTCCTTGGGGGAGGCCGGCCTCACGGCATTTACGGCAGGCGATCACGGCAATGAGCAGATATGGGTCTAGGGCACCCACTCCGTGCCGACCACCGGGTTCTGGACGGCGCCGGCAAGGCGGGCTTGAAGATCTCGTTCGCCTGTGAGAACGGCTGATGACGAGTCGAACGGTCCGACCTTGGCAGCGGCGATGGCGAGAAGGCGGGGCTCCTGGTCAGGCGACGACGCCGGTGGCGGGGGTGCGGCTCCGCGCACGGTATTCTCTTCCGGTTGACCCTCGGGTCGCCCGCACCATCAGCACCACCAGCAGACGCAGCAGGTCTCCGATCACTCTCGGGGCCTTCCCAGGAGGATCAGTGCTCTCGGCCTTTGTTCGGGCGTTCAGGACGCCCGACCTGCGCAAGAAGCTGCTGTTCACGCTCTTCATCATCGCGATCTACCGACTTGGGACCGCCGTGCCCACCCCGGGCGTGGCCTACACCAAGGTCCGCGACTGCCTCGCCGGCGCCGATCCGCAGGCCGGCTTCATCGGCCTGGCCAACCTCTTCAGCGGCGGCGCGCTTCTCCAGCTGTCGATCTTCGCGCTGGGGATCATGCCGTACATCACGGCGAGCATCATCGTCCAACTGCTCACCGTGGTCATCCCGCGGTTCGAGGTCCTCAAGAAGGAAGGGCAGGCCGGTCAGACCAAGCTGACGCAGTACACCCGCTACCTGACCATCGGTCTGGCCGTCCTCCAGAGCTCGACGCTGATCACCTTCGCGCGGAACCCACAGCAGATCTTCGGCCCCTCCTGCACGTCCATCCTCACCAGCGACGACATGGTGACCATCGTCATCATGGTGCTGACGCTGACCGCCGGCACCGGGCTCATCATGTGGATGGGTGAGCTGCTCACCGACCGCGGCATCGGCAACGGCATGTCGGTCCTCATCTTCACGTCCATCGCGTCCGGCTTCCCCGGCTCGCTGTGGGCCATCCAGCAGAAGGACGGCCGCTGGGACGTCTTCATCGGCATCATCCTGCTGGGCTTCGTCATCATGGCCCTGGTCATCTTCGTCGAGCAGTCCCAGCGCCGGGTGCCGGTGCAGTATGCGAAGCGTCAGGTCGGGCGGCGGATGTACGGCGGCAGCTCGACCTACATCCCCCTCAAGGTCAACATGGCCGGCGTCATCCCGGTCATCTTCGCCAGCTCGCTGCTCTCGCTGCCGGCCCTCGTCGCCCAGTTCAACCGGCCGGCGGACGGCACGGCGGGGCCGGCCTGGGTGCAGTGGATCAACGACAACCTCACCCGCGGTGACCACTGGATCTACATGCTGCTGTACGTCGCGCTGATCCTCTTCTTCACCTTCTTCTACGTCTCGATCACGTTCAACCCGACCGAGGTTGCGGACAACATGAAGAAGTACGGCGGGTTCATCCCGGGCATCCGCGCGGGACGCCCGACCGCGGAGTACCTCGACTACGTGCTCACCCGCATCACCGTTCCCGGCGCCATCTACCTGGCCGTGATCTCCCTCATCCCGCTCATCGCGCTGGTCGCGGTCGGGGCGAACCAGAACTTCCCGTTCGGCGGGACGTCGATCCTCATCATCGTCGGCGTCGGCCTCGAGACCGTGAAACAGATCCAGGCTCAGCTCCAGCAGCGGCACTACGAAGGGTTCTTGCGATGAAGCGACTGATCATCATGGGTCCCCCCGGCGCCGGCAAGGGCACGCAGGCCGTGCGTATCGCGGAGCGGTTCGGGATCCCGGCGATCTCGACCGGCGACATCTTCCGCAACAACATCAAGGACGGCACCGACCTCGGCCGGCAGGTCGAGGAGATCCTCAAGTCCGGCGGATACGTGCCCGACGAGATGACCAACAGGATCATCGAGGACCGGCTCGGCTGGGTGGACGCCGCGCCCGGATTCCTCCTCGACGGGTACCCCCGCACTCCGGGCCAGGTCGCGTTCCTCGACCAGGTCCTCGCCGGCCACGGCCACGCGCTGGACGGCGTCCTCGAGCTGCACGTCGACGAGGAGGCCGTGGTCTCACGGCTGCTGAAGCGGGCCGAGATCGAGGGCCGCGCCGACGACACCGAGGAAGTCATCCGCGAGCGGATGGCGATCTACCACAAGGAGACGGCACCGCTCATTGCGATCTACGAGGAGCACGGTGTCCTCATCAAGGTCGACGGGATGGGCACGGTCGACGAGGTGACCGAGCGGGTCATCAAGGCCGTCGAGGAAACGTCCGGCTGAGGGGTCAGATGTGTTCCGCCGCTCTCAGACGCCGGGCCGCACCGCTGAGCAGCTGTTGCTCATGCGGCGGGCCGGCCTGCTCGTCGGGCAGACCCTCGAGATGCTGCGGGGAGAGATCCGGCCGGGGGTGACCACCCTCTTCCTCGATGCGTTGGCCGAGGAGTTCATCCGCTCGCACGGCGGAGTCCCGAACTTCCAGCTCGTCCCCGGCTACACGCATACCCTCTGCACGTCCGTGAACGACCAGGTGGTCCACGGCATCCCGTCCGCCGCCCGCGTGCTGCACGAGGGCGACGTGCTGTCGGTCGACTGCGGCGCCGAGCTCGACGGATGGAACGGCGACGCGGCCTTCTCGGTCGTCGTCGGCGGCCGTGAGGCCGGGCGCCCCGAGGACCTCCGGCTTATCGACCTCACCGATAACGCCCTGTGGGCGGGCATCACGGCGCTGACCGTGGGGGGCCGCCTGTATGCGATCGGCGAGGCCGTCGAGAACAGCATCGAGTCCGCGGCGGCGTCGGACGGGCACGACTACGGGATCATCGAGGAGTACGTGGGGCACGGCATCGGGCGCTCCATGCACGAGGACCCGCAGATCCCCAACTACGGGGTCCGCGACAAGGGGCCGACGGTGCGGTCCGGCTTCACCGGCGCCATCGAGCCGATGGTCACCCTCGGTCACAGCGCGACGCACGTCGTCGACGACGACTGGACCGTCGTCACCAACGACGGGTCGCGGGCGGCGCATTGGGAGCACTCGGTCGCGGTAACTGAGTCCGGGATCACCGTGCTCACGGCGGTCGACGGCGGGGAGGCCCGCCTCGGCGAGCTCTCCGCGACGTTCGCGTCCCTCGACGCCTGAGGCGCTCGAGCGCCCCTCGCGCGGGCCGCCGGACTTCTATCATCCGGCCATGCGGCTCACGGTGCTCGGACCCACCGAGCTCGTCGAGGACGGTGCCGTCCGGCCGGCGGGAGCTCCGAAGCAGCGCATCCTCCTCACCGCGCTGGCGATGAACGCCGACCGCGTCGTCTCCACCGACGCGCTCACCGAGCGGGTATGGCCCGAGGGTGCTCCTGCCTCGGCCCACGGCAGCCTCCAGGTGTACGTCTCCAACCTGCGCCGCGTGCTGGAACGCGAGAAGGACCGCGGCCGTCCGCGGCGGCTCGTGAGCGCCGGCGACGGGTACGGGCTGATGACCCAGGGGTTGGAGCTGGACGTCCGGGAGCTGGAGCAGCACGTCCAGGCGGGACGCGACCTCTCCGTGCGCGGTGAGGCGGCGCGCGCGCTCGAAGCGTACGCCGCCGCCCTGGCCCTGTGGCGCGGAGACTCCTACGCCGACGTGCGGCATGCTGAGTGGGCACAGCCCGAGATCGCCCGGGTCGAGGAGCTGCGGCTGACCGCCACGGACGAGCGGGCCGCGCTGCTTCTGGGCCTCGGGCGCGCGTCTGAGGTCGTGGCCACCATGGAGGCCGTGGTGGGGGCCAACCCGCTCCGGGAGGCGTCGTGGGAGCTGCTCGTCCTTGCCTACGCTCGCGCCGCCCGGCAGGCGGACGCGCTGGCCGCGCTCCGGCGGGTGCGGATGACGCTGGCCGACGAGCTCGGGATCGATCCCGGCCCGCGGCTCCGACAGCTGGAGACGGCGGTCCTCAGACAGGAGGTCGACGAGGCGTCGGTGCCGGTCAGCATCCCGACCGCCCCGGGGACGCCGACGGCCGGAACCCGTGGCGCCGGGCCGTTGACCACCGTCAGCGGGCCCTTGGGGTCACCGCCGGAGTCGACTCCCTTCGTCGGGCGGGAGCGCCACCTCGAGAGTCTGCACCGCGCCGTGAGCGAAGCCCACGCCGGGCGCACTGCTCTCTTCCTGGTCGACGGCGAACCCGGCGTGGGCAAGACCCGGCTGCTGCAGGAGCTGGCGGCCTCCAGCGCGGGATCGGTCGCCTGGGGACGCAGCCCCGACCACGAAGCGGTACCGGCGCTGTGGCCCTGGGAACAGGTCCTCCACGCGGTCGCGGCGCTGCGGCCGGACCATCCGGTACCGGAGGACGTCACGGCCTTCGTCGCCGGGCGAGGCGATCGTCCTCCCGTCTTCGACGCCGAGGGCGCTCGGCTGCGCGAGTTCGAGCGGATCACGGACTACCTCCGCCAGGTGGCGCCGCTGACCGTTCTGCTCGAGGACGTCCACGCCGCGGACGCCGCGAGCCTGCGGCTCCTCGAGCACCTCGCGGACGCTCACCCGCCCGGACTGGCCGTCGTCGCGACGTACCGGCGCCACGAGGCCTCGCACCTGACCTCGGTCCTCTCCCACCTGGCCCGGGCCGGTGCCCACCGGATCTCCCTCAACGGGCTGGACGTCGACGACGTCCGCGCGCTTGTCACCGCGACGACCGGTTCGGACCCCGGGACCGGCCGTGCGGCCGACCTGCACGCCCGCACCGGCGGCAACCCCTTCTTCCTCAGCGCCCTGGCCCGAGACGAGGTACCGGTCCCGCCCTCGGTGGGCGACGTCGTCCGGCACCGCGTCGAGCGGCTCGGCGGGCCGGCCGTCACCGTCCTCGAGAGCGCCGCCGTCGTGGGCGACGAGGCCGAGGCGTGGCTCGTCGCGGAGGTTGCCGACTGCTCTCTCGACGAGGCCGTCGTCAGCCTCGACGCCGCATACGAGGCCGGCCTGGTCACCACCGGAAGCCGGCCGTCCAGCGTCCGGTTCACCCACTCGCTGGTCGTCGACGCCCTGCTGGACCGCCGGTCGACGCCGTGGAAGGCCGCCCGGCACCTGCGCTGCGCGACCGCACTGACGCGGGTTCGCGGTGACCGGGAGGAGCTGCATCCCGCGATCGCCCGGCACTGGCTGGCCGCCGCCGAGCTCGGTCCTGACCAGGCGGCCGCCGCGGCGGAGTTCTGCGGGCGAGCCGCTCGATCCGCGGCCCGCCGGTTGGCTCACGAGGACGCCGTGACGCTCTGGGAGGAGGCCATCGCCGCCGACGCCCTGGCGGGGTCACCCGCCTCGACACGGTACGACCTCGCGCTCGGGCTCGCCGCCGCCCGGTACAGGGCCGGCCGCTACGACGAGGGGTTCGCCGCCGTCGAGATGGCCTTGGCGGCCGCCGGTGACGACCCGGCGAGCGTGGTCGTGGCCGTCGACGCTGCCGTCGCGCACGGGATCTGGATCCCGTTCCGGTTCGGCACTATGCCCCCTTACCTGCCGCATACGCTCGACGCCGCCCTCGAGCGGTTGCCCGAGGGGGATCCGCACCTGGCCCGCGGGCTGGCGCTGCGCGCCGTCCTGGCCGGTGCCGACGGCCGCGAAGCCGAGGTCGGAGCCGCCGCCGACCTCGCGGTCGCTGCGGCCCGGCAAAGCAGGGACCCGGAGCTGATCCGGCGCGTCCTTCACCTGCGGCTCATCGCCCTGCGCGGCCAGGACTTCATCGAGCAGCGCGCCGCCACGGCCCGCGTCATCCGTGGCCTCCCCGACCTCACCGAACCGCTCGCCGTCATCGCCGACCTCCATCTGGCCAGCCACGACGTGGAGCGCGGGAACGTCCCTGAGGCGCGACGGCGGCTCGGGGACATCCAGCGCCGCGCCCGCGCCCTACGCGACCCGACCCTGCTGCGCCAGGTCGCCTCGATGGAGGTGGGGCTGGCGATCTTCGCCGGCCAGTACGAGGAGGCGCTGGCGATCCTCGACGCGCTCGCCACTGGGTCCGACCACCTCGACCCGGTGTACTTCCAGGCTGCGGAGCTAGGTCAGCGAGCGGTCGTCATGGTCGAGACCGGGCGGCTGGGGGACTTCCTACCGGTGATGGAACAGGTGTATGCGGCGACCGACGTTCCGGGGTTCGGGTTCGGTCTCGGGCTGGCCCGGTTCGCGACCGGTGACATCGACGGCGCCCGCCGTCTTCTCGTGACGACGCCGATGCCTGCTCGTGACTACACCTGGCTCAGCGCGGCGGCGACGCGGTTGCTGCTGGCCCTTGAGGTCGGCGACCTCGCCGTGGTTCGAGCGAGCCGTGACCTGCTCGAACCCTTCGCCGGCCAGCTGGCCGTGACCGGTACGACGACGAATGTCTTCGGCGCCTACGACGGGCACCTCGGCGAGGCGAGCCTGGCGCTCGGCGAGGTGGACCGGGCCCGCGGCGAGCTGACCACGGCGGTGAGGTTGCTGGAGCGGAACGGCGCCGCGTATTGGCTCGTGCGCGCGCGCCAAGCGCTCGCCAAGTGCCCGTAAAGGGGTCCGCCCGACAGTGGTGTCCGTCACCGACAGCCACTTAGGAAAGGACCGACGACATGATCAACAACGAGGAGCTGAGCGGCTTCCTCGCCATGCACCAGGGCTTCCGGGCCGAGTTCGGCCGGCTCGCCGTCGCATGCCGCGCACCGCGGGACGCCGCCCACGAGGCGCTGCTCGAGGAGCAGCTGGCCCTGGTGCTTGAGGTGCTGCACCTCCACCACACCCACGAGGATGTCCACCTGTGGCCCTACCTGCTCGAGCGGTCGCCCGAGTCAGCGTGGGACCTCGACACGCTGGAGCTCGAGCACGAGATCCTGGCGCCGCTCATTGACGCCGCCCACGACACCTCTGTGCCGCTGTCGGGGCGGGTTGCGGTCCTCGAGCGGCTGCACCGGGCGCTGAACGACCACCTCGACCACGAGGAGCGCGTCGGCGTGCCGCTGATGCTGGTGCACATGACACCGGAGATGGTCCGGTCGGACGCCCGCAAGGCGGAATCGGAGATCGGCCGGAAGCGGATGCCTGTGGTGTTCGGCTGGTTGGCGTCCTGCCTCGACGACGCACAGCTCGCGCTGGCGCTGAGGCAGCAGCCCGGACTGGTTCGGACGCTGTTCCGCTGGTTCTGGTGGCCGTCGTACGAGCGCCGGATGCGGCAGCTCTATGCGGGTACCGACCTCGGCCGCCTCACGCCGCGTGAGGGGGTCCTCCCATGACCACCGCGACGCTCGCCCCCGCCTGGCCCGACGAGCTCACCGAGGTCTTCACGTCCTCGTTGGTCTGCGAGTACGCCACCCTGACCCGGCAGGGCCGGCCGGTCACCTGGCCGGTGACGCCCTATCTGGGCGGCCGCACTCTGGACGTCTCGACCGGCCTCACCTACCCGCTCAAGGCGGAGCGAGCCAGGGCCAACCCGCGGGTGGCGCTCTCCTACTCAGACCCGGCGGGGTATGCGTCGGGTTCGGCGTCAGCGGCTGGGCCGCCGGTCGTCCTGGTCGAGGGATTCGCGACGGTCCGGGACGCCGACCTGCAGGCGAACACGGATCGGTACGTCCGGGAGTCGCTCGCCAAGACCGGCACCAGCGGGACGCCGTGGTTCCTGGCCCGCACGTGGGGCTGGTACTACGCCCGCATCTGGGTAGAGGTCACTCCCGTCCGGGTGACCTGGTGGCCAGAGGGAGACCTAGGCGCCGAGCCGCAGGTCTGGGCGGCGCCCGCCGACGTCGCGCTGCCCGCCTCGGACCCGGCACCGGCACCGCGGACCGGTGGGAGGACGCATACCGGTTCGGGAGGGTCTGCACCCGCGGACTGGCGGCCGTTCGCCGACCGGGCCGAGGAGCTCGGCGCCCCGGTGGTCACCATGACCCGCTACGGCGCGCCGCTGCCGGTGCGCGCCCGGACGGTCCGGCGAACCGACGACGGGTACGTCGTGACGCTGCCGCGAGGGGTGCCCCCGACGGCTGGGCCGGTCTGCCTGACCTTCCACCGGGTCGGCGAGGGCCCGCACTTCTCGCAGGAGAACGTCGTCCTGCTCGGCGAGGGCCGGCAGGACGGTGACAGCGGCCTCACCGTCGTCGTCGACCGTGCGGTGAACGACTGGAGCGTCTGGGGCAGCCAGCTCGCGCGGGTGCGGGATTGGTTCGGGCACGGCGCCCGGCTCAAGGCGCAGCTGGCCGAGGAGGCGGGCCGGCGCGGCCAGCCGGTTCCGAGGGTGCGCCGGACGCCCTGACGAACTCGGGACCGGATCTGCGGGCGTCCCTGTCGGTCCTGATCAGGCGGCCAGCGGGTCGACGATCCGCAGTCCGGGGAATCGCCGAAACCCACGGTCGAGCGTCGCCAACGCCGCGTCGTGGTCGAGCGCCAGCGCTGCCAGGTAGGCATCAGGGATGTCGTTACCGACCAGACGGAGGTCCAGGACGTACTCCTCGAACAACGACCAGTGCCGCGAAGAAGGGATCACTCTCACGGCAGATGGCGCGTTGATTGCTGCTGAGCAGAAGGCGAGAGCCGTGGTTGACGAGGACGGGACCTCAAAGATTCGCGGGTTGGTCACAATGCGAGCCACCGCGGAGAGGACGAGCGAGTCGATACCGACCCGTTCGACCGCGGTCAGTCGGCTGGTCAACCAGGCGTGAACTTCAGCCCCACGTGGGTGCCCATCAGGGCGATGAGCCACAACGAGGACGTTGACGTCAAGCAAGATCACGACGTCTCGCGACCTCTAAAACGGTGAGGCGTTATCGCCAAGCGCTTCAGCCATGCTCTCGCGGTCGAGCAGGTCGACACCTGGACGAAGGCCCGGGACTTTGGGTTCGAAGATCGGTAGTTCAAACCATCGCTGAGATGTAGGAGGCGATTCGTCAAGGAGTCGGCGTATGGCGTCTTCCAATACGGACCCGATCGTGCGCTCCTCACGAGCCGCCAACGCCTTCACCTCACTCAACAACTCGTCGTTGATCGTCACGGTGGTCCTCACCTACGCATCATAACATCATCAGCTGATCATCAAAGCATCATACGCCGTGCTGCTGGAGAAAGTTGACGCTGCGTTGGATCGAGGTCGTCCACGGACCATTGGTGAAGACGTGCGGCTGGCCGGCGTAGGTGAAGTACTCGACCGACTTGCCTGCGGCTTTGAGGGCCTCGACGGAGGCCTGCGCCCAGACGATCGGACAGGACAGGTCGGCGGTGCCCTGGTGGATCATCACCGGCTCGGTGATGCGCTCGAAATAGGTGCGGGGGCTGGTCTTGGCCCAGGCGTCGGGGTTGGTGGCCGGCTCGCCGAGGGTGGCGACCACCCGGGCGGCCGTCTCCCGGTCCGGACGGGTCCACTTCTCGAAGTTGTCGACGGTGTTCGAGCTGACCGGCGCGTACGCGATGGCCGCCTTGAACAGGCCCGGCGCCGCCACCAGCGCGGCGTAGGTCACGCCGCCGCCCATCGACCGGCCCATGAGGGCGATCCGGTCCGGGATGACCTTGGGGTCCTGCTGCAGGGCCTTGGCCGCGTTGATGACGTCGACGGCGTAGCCGAGCCGCAGGTTGGAGTCGGCATCGGGGTCCTTGCTCGACCCGGCGTGGTTGCGGTAGTCGACGAGGAGCACGACGTAGCCCTGCCGGGCCAGGTAGTCGCGCTCCCGCGACATCTGGGTCGTGTTGTCGTAGACCGCCGGGTCCGCGTATCCATGCGCGAGGACGACAGCAGGGAAGGGGCCGCTGCCGCGGGGGACGAGCAGGCGACCCGAGATCGTCAACCCGTCCCCGTCAAACGTGGCGATGTACTGCTGGTATGCGGCGGTGCTGCCCACCTCACGGCCTCGCGTGAGGTTCCGGCCGTCGTAGGTCTTCGCGAACAGGGTCTCGGGGGAGAGCGGCGGCGCAGCGGTGGCGGTCGGCGACGGCGCCGTCGTAGTGGTGGTCGGAGCCGTCTGGGTCGGCGTCGTGGCACTGGTGGCGGTTGGGGTCGCGCTGGTTGCCGTGGACGTCGCACTCCCACTCGGGGGAGACGTCGTGCAGCCGGACACGAACCCGGCGACGACGACCAGGCCCGCCGCGACCCGACGCATACCCATCCCTAGTGTCACCCGATGCCCGAGCGGGTGCACCGGTGGTTCAGTTGAGGTGCGACTCCCAGTCCTGCGGCACCCGTCCATGAGGTCCGGGAACCGGCTGAGACGTCGGGTGAAAGAGCGGCGGCGCCAGCTCGGGCCCGTCGACCACCTCCTCGGTCCGGAAGTCGAAGAACCACACCTCGTCCGGTTCGAAGCTGCGGATGACCGGATGGCCGGTAGCTCGGAAGTGGGCCGTGGCGTGCTGCTCCGGCGACGTGTCGCAGCAGCCGATGTGGCCGCACGCCGCGCACCGGCGCAGGTGGTACCACCACCCGCCGGCGTCGAGGCACTCGGCACAGCCGGTTCCCGACGGCGGCACCGAGGGATCGACGTCTGACGCGCGGTCGTCCGGCCGGCGCTCCTCGGGAGGAGTCATCCTCCGATGCTAGGCGCCGGCGCCCGCTCCTACCGGCTCCCGGACGTCGTCCTCCCCAGCCGCGTCGTCGCGCAGCACGATGGTGCCGGCCGTCCCGTCGAGGCGGACCCGTTGGCCGGTGGCCAGCCGGGTGGTCGCCTCGTGGACGCCGACGACCGCCGGGATGCCGTACTCGCGGGCCACCACCGACCCGTGCGTCATCATCCCGCCGACCTCGGTCACCAGGCCGGCGGCGCTGAGGAACAGCGGTGTCCACGCGGGGTCGGTGCCGGGACAGACGAGGATCTCGCCGTGCCGCAGCCCCGACTGCGCCGGGTCGAAGACGACGCGGACCACTCCCTCAACCGTCCCCGGCGAGACCGGGGAGCCGACGATGACGCCCTCCTCGCCGGCGACGTCGCCGAGCCCTTCGTAGTAGGCCCGCCCGTCGCCGACGAGAACGCGGGGGATCTGGGTCCGTCGCGCCTCGCGGTCCAGCGCCGCCCGCCGCTCGGCGACCAGCTGGCGCAGCCCCGGCGTCGGCCCGTCGCCCAGAGCCTGGAGCTCGGCAAGTCGAAGGAGGAAAACGTCGTCGGGTGCGTCGAGGACGCCGGCGTCGACGAGGTCGTCTCCCGACGCGAGGAGGGCGGTCCGGGCGACGCCCATCATCCGCACGATGGTGAACTTCGGAAGCTCCCGCCCCCCGGCCAGCGTCCGGATCCGGCAGG
>Ga0307289_10001074_pt1 | contig 11738 bp, 6 predicted proteins | sample ER_DNA_143_FD_194483 | JGI IMG/M metagenome (GOLD analysis project Ga0307289, IMG submission 194483) | Bulk soil microbial communities from the East River watershed near Crested Butte, Colorado, United States - ER_DNA_143 | ecosystem: Environmental > Terrestrial > Soil > Floodplain | place: USA...
CCCGGCAAGGTCGTCCAGATGGACAGCAACGGGACGACCACCGTCGATCTCGGCGAGTACGTCACCGACCCCCGTGGACGGACCGTCAAGGTCACCTCACCCGACACCATCAGCACGTCGCCGCGCGACGTGCTCACCGCCGAGCCACAGAGCGACACGTCCATCAAGCTCGCCGCCGGCCGGGACTACAACGGCCCGGCCGCGCTGATGCTCCAGGTCACCGACGCGACCGGCTCAGGGGATCAGGACGTTGATCAGTCCGCATTAACGGCATACGTGTCGATCCTCGTCCAGGTCGGGCCGAAGCTGCCGATCCTGCGCTGCCCCGACTACCTCGTGAACCTTGTCGGCGGCGGGCAGCCGCGCACTGTCGACATCCCGCGGCTCTGCCACGCCTGGCTGCCGACCGGTCTCGACCCGGCGACGGTCGAGTACACGGCGTCGTGGGGCCAGGCGGTCCCCGGCGTCGACCTCAAGCGGGAGGGCGACGGCAACCGCGAGGTCACTCTCTCCGCCTCGCCGACGGCGAGCGGCGACGGGACGATGACGGTCGCCGCGAAGGGTTCGGCCGAGTCGTTCCCGATCCGGGTCCACGCGACCCCGACCGCCGGCGCCGAGGCCCAGCAGCTCGCCCAGCAGGTCCCGCCCTTGGTGATCCAGCCGATCACCATCGCCGCGCTCAACGCCGGAGCCAGCCAGACGGTCAACGTCGCGCCCTACCTGCAAAGCCCGCTCGGCTCACCGCAGTGCTCGGTCGCGTCCGTGGTCACCCTCCGCAGCGGTGCCGGTGTGACCGGCAGCGGGTCCGGCTGCTCGGTCACCGTCACCGCGGCCAGGGACGCGCGCGGCGCGGCCACCCTCGTCTACGAGGCCTCCGACGGCCCGGGGCGCCAGGCGAACGGCGAGATTCGCGTGACCCTGCGCGGGGCGCCGGACGCGCCGCAGCGGGTCAGCGCGACCCCGGACCGCGTCGCCGGCGGTCTGGCCCGGGTCAGCTGGTCGCCGCCGGCCAACGACGGCGGACTGCCGATCCTCCAGTACGAGGTCGCCGCCAGCTCCGGGCAGCGCCTCACCTGCACCGCCTCGCCGTGCACCGTGAGCGGGCTGAAGAACGGTGTCCCGGTCTCCTTTTCGGTCCGCGCCCGCAACGCGGTGGACTGGTCGCCGCCGAGCGCCGCGTCCCAAGAGGTCACCCCCGACACCGCGCCGCGGGCGGTCACCGTGGGCACGGTGACGTCGGGCGACCGCACGCTGGCCGTCACCTGGGCTGCTCCGGTGAACGAGGGCAGCGCCATCGACCAGTACCAGATCCAGTGGGTCAACACCTCGGGTGGCGCCGGCGGGGCTACGCGTGTGGTCTCGGGGTCGACGCTCTCCATCACGCTCAGTGGCCTGGTCAACAACGACCAGTACTCGATCCGGGTCCAGGCCCACAACGGCGCCGGCTGGGGCCCGTACGGTCCGGCCGTCGTCAAGCAGTCGGTCGGCACCCCGGCCGCCGTGGCGGCGCCACGGCTCGCCGCGCGAACGCCGAACGCGAACGACGCGCAGGGACAGGTCACCATCACGTGGAACGCCACGGACCCGAACGGCCCGCCGATCACGCAGTACACCGTCTACCGCCGCGTCGGCGGCAGCGCCTGGGCGTCGATCGGCTCGGTCAGCGGGACGGCCTCACGCACCCTGTCGAACTCGATGCCGTACGACGGCCGGACCTACGAGTACACCGTCACGGCGACCAACGGCGGCGGCAAGGAGTCGCCGAAGGCCAACGTCGCCTCCTACCGGGCGACCGGCATACCCGTCGTCCCGGCCGCGCCCAACGCGGTCGAGAACGGGTTCGACTACCTCGCCAAGGTCACCATGACCCTCGGTGACTCGCGCGCGTCGAGCTACACCTCGGTGAAGTGGCGCTCCAGCAGCGGCGCCAGCGGCTCCTGGTCGTGTGGTGCCTGCGCAGATGGCGCGACGCGCACCTTCACCACCGGCCAGCTGCCGACGACCGTCCAGAACATCTCGGTGTCGGCGTGCAACGACGCCAGCCCGGTGCAGTGCTCGGGATGGAGCGGCGGCGCGCAGGTCCACCCGTACGGACCGACCCAGGCCGTCTCCGGGCTGGCCTCGAGCATCAGCGGCAGCGGCGGCAACTACACGATCACCTGGACGTGGAACAACGTCTCGAACGGGCGAGCCTACGACTCCATCCGGGTCAGCGGCGCCGTCGACCGCACGCTCGGCGGGAGCGCGGAGAGCGTCTCGCTGAGCGGAGTGGACTACTCGCAGACCAAGTCGATCACCGTGGTTCCCGTAGTGACGACGCCGCAGGGCAGTGACGCCGGTCCGGCGAAGTCCGACTCGGCCACGACGGCCGACCGGCCGCCCATCCTCGTCACCGTCGAACCGGCGGCGGCGCGGTGCGGCCTCGCCATCGGCAACCCGTGCCCGACGCCCGGCGTCTGCAACACGACGTGCAACTTCATCAAGGTGCGCATCGAGAACTCGTCGGGTAGCTGGGACTGCAACTTCAGCGACAGCAGCGGCTACTTCGCGGACTACACGATCCGGGCGGACGGTGCGTTCCACCAGGCCACCTCGTACTACGGCGGCCACGGCCAGACGTTGACGGCGCGATGTACGCAGAACGGCGTGACCAAGACCGACACCTACTCGAACTGGCCATGATGCAGAAGGACCACCACTGATGAGCACACAGACCGTCCCGACCGCCGGTTCGACGGCCACCCAACCGGAGGTTGACTTTTTCCGACAGACCTTCGACCGGCTCGTCGAGAACATCGACCGAGCCATCCTCGGCAAGGACCACGTCACCCGACTGGCCCTCACCTGCCTGCTGAGCGAGGGACACCTCCTCCTCGAGGACTTCCCGGGCACCGGCAAGACCCAACTGGCCCGCGCGCTCGCCGCGTCGGTCCAGGGGTCGAACAGCCGGATCCAGTTCACCCCCGACCTGCTGCCCAGCGACGTCACCGGGGTGACGATCTACGACCCGAACGTCAAGCGGTTCGAGTTCCACCCAGGCCCGATCTTCGCGACCATCGTCCTCGCCGACGAGATCAACCGGGCCTCCCCGAAGACCCAGTCCGCCCTCCTCGAGGTCATGGAGGAGGGCCGGGTCACCGTCGACGGCGTGGCCCACGACGTCGGCGACACCTTCATGGTGATCGCCACGCAGAACCCCATCGAGCAGGCCGGCACCTACCGGCTGCCCGAGGCCCAGCTGGACCGGTTCCTCATGAAGACGAGCGTGGGCTACCCCGACGCCGACGCCACTGTGCGGATCCTCGGCGACGCCAAGGTCCGTGACCGGGCCCGCCGACTGCAGCCGGTCGTCACCTCCGCCGTCGTCGGCGACATGGCCGCGCTGGCCGACGAGGTCTACGTCGACCCAGCCCTGCTCGGGTACGTCACCTCGATCGCCGAGGCTTCCCGTCGCCACCCGTCGCTCAAGCTCGGCCTCTCGGTCCGCGGCTGTCTTGCCTACGTGCGCTGCGCCAAGACCTGGGCCGCGTCCCAGGGACGGACCTACGTGATCCCCGACGACATCAAGCTGCTGGCGATGCCGGTCCTCTCGCACCGCCTGCTCCTCGACGCCGAGGCCCAGTTCTCGGGGATGACCGTCGAGCAGGTCGTCGAGCAGGTCCTCGGCGACGTCCCGCCGCCGGTCCACGGCAGCGGTCAAGCACGAGCCGGTATGCCCGTGGTCGCCGCCCGCTCGTCCCGAGCGGATCCGGACGAGCTGCTCTGGCCGGCCGAAGAGGAGGAGGCCGAGGCGCGGACCCTGCACCGCACCCCGAACCCGCAGACCGACCCGCATACGCCGCACTCGCAAACGTCCAACCCGAGCTGACCGCGACTCGTGACCACCGCCCCCACCACCGCCGCCGCACCGGCGACCCGCCGTGCGCTGCGCGAGGCTGCCCGCCGGCAGTCGGGGTGGCGCGGGTGGGTCAACTCCCTGCGGTCGCCGAACCGGACGCCGTCGCAACGGATCCGGATCGCCGGGCGGGCTCTCGCCGAGCGAACGCGTCCCGTCTGGGGACCGGTCGCGACTGCCGTCCGATGGGTCTCCCCGCTGGGGTGGGCGATCCTCGCGCTGGGCCTCGGGTGCTGGTACGTCGGCGTGCGGCTCGGCTGGGTGGAGCTGCTCGTCGTGGCGGCGGCTTGCGGCATCCTCGTCCTCACCTGCGTGGCGCTCACTCTCGGCCGGGTGCACGTCGACATCCACAGCGAGGTGGATCCTCGCCGGGTCACCGTCGGCGACCCTGCGACCGGACGCGTCGCGGTCCGCAACCTGGCGCGAACCCCGTTGCTGCCGTTGCTCGTCGAGCTGCCGGTCGGGGTGACGGCCGCCCGGTTCGTGCTGCCGCCGCTACGGGCCGGTGTCGAGCACGAGGAGCTGTTCGTCGTCCCGACCCACCGGCGTGGCGTCATCGCGGTCGGACCGGCCCGCACCGTCCGCGGCGACCCGCTCGGCGTCCTGCGGCGCACTGTCGAGTTCAGCCAGGTCCAGGAGCTCTTCGTGCACCCGCGCACGGCACACCTGGAGTCCCTCGGCGCCGGTTTGCTCCGCGACCTCGAGGGCACGGTCACCGAGGACAACTCGATGAGCGACCTGGCGTTCCATGCGCTGCGCGAGTACCAGCCCGGCGACGACCGGCGCTACATCCACTGGCGCTCCTCGGCCAAGGCCGGGTGGCTGCTGGTCCGCCAGTTCCTGGACACGCGTCGCTCGCACGTGACAGTGCTGGTCGATACCGACCCGCGGTCGTACACCGGTGGTGAGGACATCCTCGACGAGTGGACCGGCGAGCATGACGAACCGCTCGTCGCCGCGCACAGCGCGCCGGAGATCCCCGACCTCGAGACAGCGATCAGCATCGGCGCCTCGATCGTGCTGCGCGCCATGCGTGACGAGCAGGACGCCACCATCGTCTGCGGGTCGCACGACATCAGCCGGAGCACTCCGCACCTGACCCTCGACACGCTGGCCCGGGTCGAGCCCGCGCCGGTCGACGTCACCGGCCTGGCTCTGCGCGCGGTCGACCTCGCCGGTGACACGAGCATCCTCTTCGTCGTCACCGGACCGAACCGGCCCTTCGTCGAACTTCAGCGCGCGGGAGCGCAGTTCGGCCCCGAGGTGCGCACCGTCGCGGTCGTGGTCGACCCGGACACTACTGCCGGTATCAAGCGCGGCGGCGGCCTCACCATCCTCACCGTGACCAGCCTGGCCGACCTGCGCCGCGTCGTGGCCGCGGGAGTAGCCGCGTGACCGCCACCCCGTCGGTCGGCAGCCGGTCCCGCGGCGCCCGCACGACTCAGCTCCTCGCCCGTTGGCGGCAGTGGCTTCCGGCGGTCGAGGTCCGCGTCGACCTGGTCTTCTCGGCGGCTCTGGTCCTGCTCTGCCTCGTCGGGTTCAGCACCACCTACTACGGGTATGCGTGGCTGCTCGTCGGCGCGGCGGGGGTCGTGCTCGGGCTGGTCGTCAGCCACCTCGTCGTGAGCCGCCGCTGGCCGGCGGTGGTCACCCTGGTCGGCTTGGCCGCGGTCTACCTCCTGCTCGGCGGTCCGATCGCGGTCCGGGAGGGCCTGGTCGGCGGGATCGCGCCGACGCCGGAGGTCCTCTTCGAGCTGGCTACGACCGCGATGCGCGGCTGGAAGACGCTCCTCACGTCGTTACCGCCGATCGACTCGCACGGGCCGCTGATGGCCCTGCCGTTCATGTTCGGGCTGGTCGGGGCCGCGGCGACCTACACCGTCGCCCGTCGGTGGCGCCGCTCGTACGCGGCGCTGCTGGTCCCGCTCGTGCTGCTCGGCCTGAGCATCGCCCTCGGCACGCTGACCCCGGCCTCGGTCGCCCTCCAGGGCGCGGTCTTCGCCCTGGTGGCCATCGGGTGGTCGTCCCTGCGGACCGGTCGCGGCCGGCCCACCCTCCAAGACGGCGGCGGCCGGCGCACCCGCGCCGCGACCGTCGCGGCGCTCCTCGCCGTCGCGGTCGCCGGTGGCCTCTTCGTCGGGCCGCACCTGCCCGGCTCGGCCGATGCCGACAGGACCGTCTGGCGGACGGCGCTCGAGCCGCCGTTCGACGTGAGCCAGTTCCCCAGTCCACTGGCCGGGTTCCGCAAGTACACCGAGCCGAATGCATCAGAGCTCTTCGACAGGACCCTCTTCGAGATCGACGGGCTCCCCGAGGGCACGCCGGTCCGGCTGGCGACCCTCGACACCTTCGACGGGTCGGTCTGGGGGGCCGGAAACGTGGCAGCGGGCAGCGCCCCGACCGGCGCCGGCACGGGCGGCACCGGCGCGGACGACGCCGCGACCTTCCGCCGAGTCGGCAGTCACATCGCCGCGAGCGGCCCCGGTCGCGAGGTCACCGCGACCGTTCGCATCGCGCCGGACGGGTACGCGGACGTCTGGCTCCCGACCGCCGGGGTCGTCACGGGCATCGACTTCCAGGGGAACCAGGGTCGGGTGACGGCCCTCGGGGACGATCTTCGGTTCAACGTCGCGACCAACACCGGCGTCGTACCGACCACGCTGCGGGGCGGCGACGCATACCAGCTCACTGCGGTGATTCCCTCGCTGACCGCCGACCTGCCGTCCGCCGTCTCGGTCGAGGGTGCGCCCATCGTCGACACCCAGGCGCTGGGGTTTCTGGACGCCAAGGTCGACGCGTGGAGCGGGCAGCAGGCCGACCCGTGGACCAAGCTGGTCGCCATCGCCAAGGCCATGCGGGCCGGCGCCTACACCGACGGCGGGCCGCCCGGGAACTACCAGAACGTCTTCCTGCCCGGCCACTCGCTGGCCCGGCTGCAGCGGTTCGTCCGGTCCGAGCAGCTGGCGGGCGACGACGAGCAGTACGCCGCGGCGCTGGCGCTCGCCGCGAACCGGCTCGGCATCCAGGCCCGGGTGGTCTTCGGGGCGACGCCGGAAGCGTCCGGCTCTGTCCAGACCGTCAAGGGTTCCGACATCCACGCCTGGGTCGAGGTCCACGCCGCTGACGGCACGTGGGCCTCGATCCTCCCGCGCGACTTCCTGCCCGACCGCAAGAAGCAGCCCGAGCAGCAGCAGCAGCGGTCCGAGGAGCAGAAGACCGGCGCCCAGGTGCCGCCGCCCGTTGCCAACAACCCGCCGTCGGTGCTTCAAGGCCCGGACCAGGCGCAGAACGCGACGCAGAACCGCAAGCCGCCACCGAAGAACCCCCTCGACCCCAGCACCTGGCCCGACTGGCTGAAGTGGCTGGTCACCTACGTGGGTCTGCCGCTGCTCGCCCTGCTCCTCCTGTATGCGGTCATCCGCGCGGTCAAGGCGCGGCGTCGGGCCCGCCGCCGCACCCGGGGCCCCGCCGGCGCGCGCATCGCCGGCGGCTGGACGGAGGTCGTCGACACTGCAGCTGACCTCGGAGTCGTGCTGCCCGTCAACGGGACCCGCCGGGAGCAGGCGGCGGCCCTCGATGCCCGGGTGGGCGACGCATACGACTTCCGTCCGTTAGCGGTTCGCGCGGACGCGCACGTCTTCGCGCCAGCGGCGCCGTCGCTCGAGGAGGCCCGGGCGTACTGGGTGGACGTCAAGGCGGCCCGGAAGGTTCTGCGCCGTCAGTTGCCCTGGTGGCGGCGCCTGCTCGCGGACGTCTCGCCCAGCTCGGCCCGGACTCCGGGCGGTCGCCGGCCGGTGCGCCGCCAGCCGTCGCTACGCCGTGGCCGCGAGCCTGTGACGATCTCGTAGAAAATCAGTTGCGGTCGGGTGTATCAGTCGAAGTGCCAGCCACATCTTTCGGGTGCGGTTCAGACTTTGCGCGGGAAGGCCCACCGATGAGCCAGCTCGACCGGCCAACCGAACTTTCGAGGTTGCTGGTGGCTGCCTCAGAGGGCGACCAGCAAGCCTGGATCGTCATCACCGACAGGTTCACCAACCTGCTCTGGTCCGTGGCCCGGTCGTACCGGCTGGGACACGACGATGCTGCGGACGCGGTCCAGAACACCTGGCTGCGGCTGCTCGAGAACCTGACCAAAATCGACAACCCGGAGGCACTACCCGGATGGCTGGCGACGACCGCACGCCGGGAGGCGTTGGGGGTCCTGCGCCGCAGGGGCCGCGACGTCCTCACGAGGAACGAGGACACCGGCACCGACGCCGTGGATCCCCAGGCAGCCGAGCTGGACTCCGCGCTGCTCGACAGCGAACGCGATGCCCAGTTGTGGGCCTGCTACGCGCAGCTGCCGGACCGCTGCCAGCAGCTCCTGCGTGTGCTGATGGCGTGCGACCGGCCGGTCTACGCGGAGGTGGCGGAGGCGTTCGATATGCCGATCGGCTCCATTGGTCCGACGCGGATGCGATGCCTGGAGCGCCTCAGGCGTTTGATGGACGAGTCCGGGTACACCTTCGACGGACAGTCGGATCGGCCCAAGGACCGACACAGAGAGGCACGCACCTGATGAGCGACCGAACGCGCGGCTCGTTCGGCTTGGACGACGCCGACCTGGAGCTCCTCGACCGGCTCAGCACGATTGCCAGTGTCGTCGATCCCGTGCCTGACCACGTTCGTGAGATGAGTCGGGCCCTGTTCGCCTTCCGCAACGTCGACGCCGAGCTCATGGAAGTGGTCGAGCTCGACGGCGACCAGCTCGAGGCGGTTCGAGGCGGTGCGCCGACGAGCCGGATGCACTTCTTCGAGTTCGGTGAACTGTCCCTCGACGTCGAGCTGACGATGACGGGGGGATTCTGTGAAGTGGTCGGCGTGGTCGCCGATCCGGGCGGCTCAGCCGGGACGTCGGTCACGGTGGACACAATGGGTGCCTCATTCACGACGATGCCGGACGAGGACGGCCGGTTCGCGGTACGCAATGTCCCCGAGGGGATGGTTCGGATCTCCCTGGACCGTGGCTCTCGGCCGAAGGTAGCGACGCCCTGGTTCGACGCCGGCTGAATCCCTCTCGTATGCCTCTAGGCCCCCCACGCGGTGAACGCCGACGCGGTGGCCTCCGAAAGCGGGTCGTCCGCCGCCTGACGGGCGGCCAGCCAACCCTCGGCGAGCGAGCCGCCCTGACCGACGACATCGTGCACATTGCGCATGACGCCGACCGTCGCGCGGTCATTGACCGGGACCACGCTGGCCAGGACGGTCGCGGTTCCCATGGCCAGCAGGCTGGACACGAGCCCCAGCGCCTCGTGCGCGCCGATCGGCGCCGAGTTGCCCGAGTCGCAGGCCGAAAGCACCATCTCTAACGGCGGCCGCTCCAGCCGGTCGAGGTCGTGAACCGTGAGCGGCCCGTCGTACATCGTCAACGACGAGAACATCGGAGCGTCCGCCCGAAACGTCCCGTGGGCCGCGACGTGAGCGAGCCGGGCGCCCTCGAGGACGTCCAGTGCACCGGCCACTGTGGCCGCCTCTCCACCGATGGCCCGGGCCTGGTTGTGCAGCGGTGACAGGGTCGTCACCTCGTTCTCGCCGGTGCTGAGGCCCGGCCCCGTGACGAGCGCGATGTGGCCGTGCTGGCGCGCGCGGTGTCTCGCTGAGGCCCATAGCGTCGCCGACGGGCTGATCGTGAGTTTGGTGTCGGCGAAGACCGGCAGCACACCCCATGGCGCGGTGAGCAGGTCGGCGGTCGGGACGACGACGACGCTGGCTCGTGACCATGCCGGCACGGATTCGCCCAGAAGGGCGTGCTGGAGACGCATACCGACAGCTGGGATGTCCGCGACGCGCCCAAAGGCCGTCCGGCGGAGAGCGAACCGGGCGAACCGCGCCTCCTGGAGGGCATCGGCCAACCGTCCCACCGGCCGACGCGAGACCCGCCCGTCGGCAACGGTGATGGCTGATAAGGAGCCGTCCAGCGTGACGAGCACGAGCAGGACGGTGTCGCCCATGGCGTCGAGGATGCGCGTGGCGTCGAATGATGGCGCGCGCGCACCGTCCGCGCGTTGTGTGCGTTGTGTACGGCGCACCTTCGCTTCGAGCTGGTCTCGGTCACGCCGGAGCGCCTCACGGGCAGACCCTTCGGCCGCGTCGAGCCGGCGCGCTACGTCACGCAGCGCGGCGATCTGGCGGTCGAGTTCCTGGTCGCGCGACGGCCTCGCGCGAGGGACCGTCAGTGCCGTTGCCCGCCAGCGCTCGATCCACCACAGCATTCCGCGGGCATCTTTGCGCTCCTGCCCACTGCGCATGGCCAGTGTCATGAACTCGTTGCCCTGCCGAGTCGCCAGCGCTCGCAGCTCGAGGTCTCCCAGAAGAGTGCGGTACTCATCGACCGAATCGAGCCCCCGCCGGCAGGCATGCAGCAGAGCGCGCCGGTCATGCTGCAGATCGGCGAGGAGGGCGGCGGCGAGCCAGCCCGCGGTTCGAGCCAATCCCGACGGGGTATGCCGGGACATCGCCGCTCGTTCGAAGCTGCGCTGTGCCTCGTCGTCACGTCCCGCGTCATGGGCGATCCGGCCGTGCAGCAGCTGTGCGACGACAAGCTGCGAGGAACGTTCGGCCCGCATTTGTTCGACAAGTCCGGCACTGGCGCGGAGGAGGCGCCGTTGCCGCCGGCGCTGTTCCGGGCCAGCCTGGCTCGGTTCGAGGGGCACTAGCGAGAGGTCGCGCACATCGGGATGGTCGGCGAGATACTGCGCCTGCAGCGACAGCAGCCTCGCCCGATGCGCCCAGGCCGGCCGCTGCTGCGCTGTGAAGAGCCGACCGGCGAGGTCGCCGTCGACCTCGGCCGTGTAAAGATCGCCGTCCGCCATAGCAGCTTGAGCGGCCGCGAGGAGCAGTTCCGCGCGCTTGACCGGGCGCACTTGAGCCTCCTGCAGCGCCTGGTAGCAGGCATCGCGCGCTTCACTGGCGAGCCCGGCGTTCAGGTACATCCGGGCTCGATCGATGTCGAAGTCGGAAAGCCGAACGCGAAGCTCGCCGTACTCTTCGGCGGCAATATCCATGAGGGCTAGCGCCTCGGGAAGGTCGCCCCGGAGTTCCGCTGCGTGTGCACGGTTGTGGATCGCATGGGTCGCCTCTAGCCGTTGACCGATTCTTCCGAGCATCCTTCTGGCGCGCAGAGCGTCGTCATCGGCTTGATCCGCGTTACCCAGAGCGAGGTGAACCATGGCGCGGTTGTTGAGCGATCGTCCTTCCCACAGTTCGTCACCCAAGAAGTGACTGCCGCCAATAGCGGCATCGAGCTCGGCGAGCGCCTCATGGTAAGAGCCGCCGACGATCAACGCGTGCGCTCGGCGGAGCTCCAGTCGCGGCCGCCGTTCCGGTGGCGTGATCGCTGCCGCCTCGTCGAACCGGCGCCATGCCGCCTTGGTGCGTCCGGCGTAAACGAGGGCAACGGCCAACGCCGCGAGAACATCGGCTCGGCGTTCCAGATCGCTTCGACCGACCAGCCGCAAAGCGGCGCGTAGCTGGGACAGAGCCTCTGTCACAAAGCCCTCGTCACGGAGCACGACCCCGATCGTTTGGTGCGCGATCGACGCGACCTCTGAAATCGGGACCCCTGCTAACACCGCCTCGGCTTCGGCCATGGCTCGACGTGGCTCAGACAGAGCCATAGGTAGCAGGGCGTCAAGGTCAATGTCTGACCGCGCGTGCGGACTCCCTGACGTATCAGGGTTGGGTTCCCACGCGTCAGACTTCACGTCGACCCACTTAGCGCGGAGGTGTCAGCTATGCCCAATCCACAGGATCCCACCACATCGGTACCGAACCCGCCTTGGTGGGCTTCTGGTCAACAATCGCA
>Ga0307289_10001079_pt1 | contig 11686 bp, 10 predicted proteins | sample ER_DNA_143_FD_194483 | JGI IMG/M metagenome (GOLD analysis project Ga0307289, IMG submission 194483) | Bulk soil microbial communities from the East River watershed near Crested Butte, Colorado, United States - ER_DNA_143 | ecosystem: Environmental > Terrestrial > Soil > Floodplain | place...
GCGGAGCCAGTTGAGGAGGAGCGAGTACAGGTCTTCCGCGCCCCAGGCGTCGAAGTCGGTCGTCAGCTCGCGCAGCGCATCGGCGATCAGCTCCTCCTTCGAGCTCCACCGGCGGTAAATCGTGTTCCGGCCGACCCCGGCCCGCAGCGCGATCGCCTCGATCGTCGCCGCCTGAAAGCCCCGCTCCGCGAGCAGGTCGAGGGCGGCTCGCGTGATTGCGTCGCCGGTCGTGGGGCGACGCGGCCGGCCGGGGCGACGCCTGGTCTTCGTTTCCGAGCCTGGCACCGAACTTACGATACATTCCGAGAACGGCTGTTCTCGTAACTCGTTGACGCGAAGGAATCCGTGCGGAGCTCGGTGGTGACTCTCTGGCTCGTCGCAGCGCTCCTCGTCGAGCTCGAGCTCGCCTGGTGGATGCTCGACCGAATGTATTCGTGATGACTACCGCGCCCGTGCGCCAGCACTACAACCTGACCCTGGCCATCCTGACCATGGCCGGGACCGCGTACGCCCTGCAGCAGACGATGGTCTTTCCCGCGTTGTCGACGTTCGAGCACGAGTTCAACACGACTGCTGCGTGGGCGACTTGGGTCCTGACGGCGTTCCTGCTCACGGCCTCGGTCGCGACGCCGCTCCTCGGCAAGCTCGGCGACCAATACGGGAAGGAACGGATTCTCATCGTCGCGCTGACGATCTTTCTCGTCGGCACGATCGGCGGCGCGTTCGCCTGGAACATCGGCTCGCTGATCGGCTTTCGCGCGCTCTCGGGCACCGGCGGCGCGGTCTTCCCGCTGAGCTTCGGGATCATCCGCGACGAGTTCCCGCCGGAGAAGGTCAAGGTCGGGATCGGGCTGCTCTCGTCGGTCTTCGGCGTCGGCGGCGGCCTCGGGATCGTGTTCTCGGGCCTGATCGTCGAGTACCTCTCGTGGCGCTGGCTGTTCATCGCGGGCGCGATCCCGGTGGGGGCGGCGATCCTGCTCGTGCACCGGTACGTCCCGGAATCGCCCATCAAGACGCAGTCCCGTCTCGACCTCCCAGGGGCGGTCCTGTTAGCCGGCTCGCTCACGGCGCTGCTCGTTGCGCTGACCGAGGGCGAGGGCTGGGGCTGGACGTCCTCGCCGTTCCTGGGCCTGATGCTCGCGAGCGCAGTCCTGCTCGCGACCTGGATTCTCACGGAGCTGCGCGTCGCAGAGCCGATGGTCGACATGCGGATGATGAGCCAGCGGCCCGTGTTGCTGACGAACACGACTGCGCTGATCGCCGGATTCGCGATGTTCGGCACCTTCGTGCTCGTGCCGCAGTTCGTGAGCGCGCCCGAGTCGGCCGGCTACGGCTTCGGCGCCTCGCCGATCGTCGCCGGGCTCTACCTCGTTCCCGCCTCGGTGATGATGCTGTTCTCAGGTCCGGTTGCCGGGATGTTCGGTCGGCGCTACGGCTCGAAGTGGCCGCTGGCCGTGGGGATGGGTCTCGTCGCGCTCGCGGCCTTGGGGCTCGCGACCATGCACGACGAGCCGCTGCCCGTGGTCGTGTCGATGGTGCTGCTGGGGGCCGGCGTTGCGGCGGCGTTCGCCGCGATGGCCGCCCTGATCACGGAGAGTGTGCGTCCCACCGAGACCGGCGTGGCGACCGGCATGAACACCGTCATGCGCACGGTCGGCGGCGTCATCGGCGGACAGATCGGCGCGGCGATCCTCACGTCGTACGCGGTCGGCGGCGGTCTGCCCGAGGAGCAGGCGTACACGATCGCGTTCGGCCTGAGCGCGGTCGCCGCCGCTGTCGCGACCTGCGTCGCGGTCTTCATCACGGCGCCGTTCGGCGCCAGGCGTCAGCCGACTCCGGCCGAAGCGCTCGACTGACTACGATCGCACCATGGGCGCGTCGACGGGGTCTCCGCTCGACCTCTCACGGTCGCAGATCCTCGCGTTCCGGCGTCACGTCGGCGCGCTTGACGAGCGGCTCCCGCGCGGCTCGCGCTCGCTCAGGCGAGCGGCGTGGGCGGGACTGCAGGACAGCATGCCGCGCGCCGCGCTGCTCTCGATCCACGCGCGTGTCCAGGGGGCTCACCCGTCCAGCTGGGAAGACCCGTCGCTCGTCCAGGTCTGGGGCCCGCGGTTCAGCACGTACGTCGTGGCGGCGCGCGACTACGCAGTCTTCACACTCGGAAGGCTCGCCGACGACGGCCGCGGCCGGCAGAGAGCAGAGGAGATCGCCGCGCGACTGCATGCCTTTCTCGACGGACGGCGGATGGGGGACGGCGAGGCGGGAAGCGCCCTGGGGGTGAACTCGAATCTGTTCCGGTACGCCGCGCCGACGGGCACGGTCCTGATCCGCTGGGACGGCGCACGACAGGCGACCATCTGGACCGTACCGCGGCCAGAGGTCGATCCCCACGAGGCGCGCCGCGAGCTGGCCCGCCGGTACGTGCATGTCTTCGGCCCTACGACGCCCGCGGCGTTCGCCACGTGGGCCGGCATCGGGCCTGCCGAGGCGGCGGCGGCGTTCGACGCGCTGAAGCGATCGTTGACGGCCGTGCGGACGCCGATCCGCGACGCGTGGATCCTGAACCGCGACGAGCCGGCGTTCCGCGCACCCGCCGGGCCTGCGGCGGCGGCGCGGTTCCTGCCAAGCGGCGACGCGTACTACCTCCTCCAGGGAGTCGATCGCGAGCTGCTGGTCCCCGATGCGGAACTTCGCGGCCGGCTCTGGACGTCACGCGTCTGGCCGGGCGCCGTGCTCGTGGCCGGCGAAATCGCGGGCACGTGGCGGCGAGCGCAGGGGAATCTGACGATCACGCCATGGCTTAGGCTGGCTCGTGAGAAGCGCGAAGCGGTCGAGGCGGAGGCGCAGACTCTGCCTCTACCCGGAGTCGAAGGGCGGATCGCCGTCCGCTGGGAGGATTGATGCCGAAAATCGCATCCGGCCTGTGGCACTGGGAGGCATCCCACCCGGAGTGGGAGCTGAGCGAGCCGTGGGCTCAGGATGTCTCGTCCTATGCGATCGAAGACGGCGGGCGGCTGCTGCTCTTCGATCCCCTCGACCTGCCGGCGGAGCTCGAGGAGCTTGCCGCGGAGCGCGAGACCGCGATCGTCCTGACGGCGCCCTGGCACGAGCGCGACACGCGGAGCCTGATGGAGAGGCTCGGCCTCCCGGTCTACACGCCTCCGGTTGACACGGCGCAGGACCTGATCGACAAGTTCGGCATCACCGCCGAGCAGGCCGGAGACGGCAGTCCCGACCTCCGCTGGCTCCGGGAGCGCGGCGACGGCAACTTCTACCTGCGGAGCGACGAGCTGCCGTTCGAGATCGAGGTCTTCCCGGGCCGGGAGCACAACGACGTCGTGCTCTGGGTCGAGAGCAAGCGTGCCGTTATCTCCGGAGACACGCTGGCCGACTTCGGGCAGGGATTGGGGATCCAAGACGAGTGGCTCCGCAAAGGCGTGACGCGCGAGGAGGTCGCCGCCGGCCTGCGCCCGCTTCTCGATCTACCGGTCGAGCACGTCCTCGCAGCTCACGGCGGCGCCTACGAGCGGTCCGCACTCGAGCGCGCACTCAACGGCGGACGCTGACGGCCAGACTCACTTTGGTACCGATCCGCCGTTCCGCGCGCGCCTGCGGGCGCTGTGAGACGACGATTCCGCGTGGGCCGCGGGAGGCAGTCGCGCGGACCGCGCCAACCGAGCAGCTTGCTCGCCGAATCTGCTCGCGAGCATCCTCCAGCCTCATCCCGGCCACCTTCGGGACGATGCAAGCCGTGAGCCAGGAGTAGGCCAGTTTCGCTCCGTCCGGAGACCAAGACGGCCTCGAGTAGGCATCACCGATCGCGCGGAGATTCGTCTGGAAGCTTCCGTCGGCATCCATGACGAACAGCCGCGCCTGCACATGCCGGTTTCGCCTGCGCATGAAGGCGATCCTCCGACCGTCCGGGGACCAGGACGGATTCGAATCGAGCGGCTCGCTGTCGGTGAGGTTGGTCATCGGACTCCCGTTTGCGTCGACGAGGTAGATGTCCCCGTCCCACAGGTCCCGCGAGCTGTCGAAGGCGATCTGCGGGCCGACGGGCGACCAGTCGGGGTTGCTGTCGTCGGCGGGACCATCCGTAACCGATGTCCAGTCTTGGCCATCGGCGTTCATGACGAAGATGCCTCCGATGTCAGCGAAGGCGATGCGCCGCCCGTCGGGCGACCACGTCGGATCCTGCTCGCCGGGGCGCTCCCCATGCGTGAGCCGTTCCTGGCTGCCGCCGTCTGCGTTCATGACGTAGATGTCGCAGGAGCCCGCGCTGCATCGGGTGAAGGCAATTCGACGGCCGTCTGGCGACCACGCCGCGTCGGAGGCAGAGTTGTCGCCCTGCGTGATCTCCTTCGGATCCGTACCGTCGGCGTTCATCACGATGATCTGGTAGCGGCGCCCGTCGGAACGTGAGAAGGCGATCTTCGTGCCATCGGGAGACCAAGCCGGGTCGAACTCCTCGGCGGGATCTCGGGTCAGCCGCCTCCTTCCGGTGCCGTCGGCATTGACCACATAGATGTCCCCGTTCCAGACGGTTCGGGCTCGAGCCCGCGCCTGTGCGGCGCTCGAGTCCCGAGATGGGGCAGCCCAGAGGACGAGGCCAAGGGCCACGAGCCATGCCAACCCGAGCATTCGGTGCATGCCGAAGCACAATGATTCCCGATTGCGCCTCCTAATGGAGCAGGGTCGGACTCGAACGCCTCGACAGCAGGGGAGCGTCGAAAAACCCGCCGATTAGCGGCGGGTTCTTGAACGGGAGCGACGGGACTCGAACCCGCGACCTCCGGCGTGACAGGCCGGCGTTCTAACCAACTGAACTACGCCCCCGGGCGCGGGACAGTCTAGCTACGCGATTTCTGTCAAGCCGAGCTGGCGCAGGAGCGTCACGCCATCGGAGTAGACGTCCTTGCGCGCGACGAGTCCGTTCCGGATCGGGATGATGTCCATGCCGCGGTACTCGACGGTGCGGCCGGTCGGCTCGATCGTCATCCCGGAGCGGTTCATCGGCCCCTCGTGCGTGCCGCGCGCCGTCCACTCCTGGACGACGAGGTCGTCGCGGACGTACTGGCTCCGCGCTTCGAAGCTGAGGTCGGGAAAGACGCCGAAGATGCCCGTGATCGCCGTCGCGATCGCGTCCTTGCCGATGTTGACGTCGCCGGTCGTGTGGTTCTCGAACACCGAATCGTCGGTGTGCATCGAAACGATCGCGTCGACGTCGTGGTCGTTCCAGGCTGCGTTGTAGCGGTCGATGAACTCCTGTAGCGCGGCACCCTCCACGGCGCAAGCCTACGGTAAGCGCGGGCACGCGAACAGCCCGGCGGTGCAGCGCTAGGGTTGGCATGTGAGCACGCCACCCGGCGACCAGCGCCAGGGCTCGAGCACGCCGCCGGCGCCGCGCGGCACGACGCCGACCCCGCCACGACCGCGTCGCTTTGCCTTCGGCCGGAACTGGATCCTGTTCCTGATCGGGGCGCTGCTACTGAACATCTACCTCGGCTCTCGGGCGATGAGGGAGCCCTCGCGGGTGCGTGTGCCGTACAGCCCGTTCTTCCTGCAGCAGGTGCGAGAGAGCAAGGTCAAGGACATCACGTCCAAAGGGACCGCGATCCAGGGCACGTTCAAGGAGGCGGAGACGTACAAGGACTCCAAGCCCACGACCCGGTTCCGAACGGAGATTCCCACGTTCGCCGACAACACCTCGCTCTCGAAGCTCCTCCAGAGCAAAGGCGTGATCGTCAACGCGAAGCCACTCGACACGGGATCCCCGTGGTGGCAGAGCCTCCTGCTGTTCTTCGGGCCCACACTCCTCTTCGTCGGGCTGCTCTTCTTCCTCATGCGCCGAGCAGGGAACGTGCAGAACGTCCTCGGCGCGTTCGGGCGTTCGCGGGCTCGCCGGTATCAGCCGTCGGGTGACCGTGTGACCTTCAAGGACGTTGCGGGCGTCGACGAGGCGAAGGAAGAGTTGAGCGAGGTCGTCGACTTCCTGCGCCATCCGGACAAGTACCAAAAGCTCGGTGGCCGCATTCCGCACGGCGTGCTGCTCTCAGGCCCGCCGGGCACCGGCAAGACGCTTCTGGCACGAGCCGTTGCCGGTGAGGCCGACGCGCCCTTCTTCTCGATTGCTGCCTCCGAGTTCGTCGAGGCGATCGTCGGAGTGGGCGCCTCGCGCGTGCGGGATCTGTTCGCTCAGGCGAAGGAGGCTGCGCCTGCGATTGTCTTCATCGACGAGCTCGACGCGATCGGGCGGTCGCGAACCTCCGGGGTCGCAGGATTCAGCGGCGGGAACGACGAGCGTGAGCAGACGTTGAACCAGATCCTCACCGAGATGGACGGCTTCGACTCGTCGACGAGCGTGATCGTGATCGGTGCGACCAACCGACCGGACGTTCTCGACCAGGCCCTGCTTCGCCCGGGCCGCTTCGACCGCCGGGTCGCCGTGCAGCCGCCCGACCGAGGCGGACGTGAGGCGATCCTGAAGGTGCACACACGCGGCGTGCCGGTGGGGCCTGACGTCGACCTCGGCCGGATCGCCGCGACGACGCCGGGCATGGTCGGGGCCGATCTCGCGAACCTCGTCAACGAGGCCGCGCTGCTCGCGGCCCGCCGCAACCACGACGCCGTCCTCGAGGCCGACTTCACGGACGCGCTCGAGCGCATCATCCTCGGGGCGGAGCGGCAGGTGATGATGACTGTCGAGGACCGCCGGAGAACCGCGTACCACGAAGGGGGTCACGCGATCGTCGGGATGCTCACCGAGGGAGCCGATCCCGTTCGCAAGGTGTCGATCATCCCGCGCGGTCTGGCGCTCGGTGTGACGTTCGCCGCACCGGAGACCGATCGCTACAGCTACCGCGAGCCGGAGGCGCTCGCGAAGATCAAGGTCGCTCTCGGGGGGCGCGCGGCCGAGGAGGTCGTGTTCGAGGAGATCAGCACGGGTGCCGAGTCGGACATCGAGCAGCTGACGGAGATCGCGCGCCAGATGGTCGGTCGCTGGGGGATGAGCCCTGCGATCGGCCCGATCGCAGTCCTTCCGCGGGACGGGACGGGGCCGTTCTTGCCGGCGGGCACCGAGGCCTCTCCTGAGACCCAGACCCTCGTCGACTCGGAGGTGCGCCGGATCGTCGAGGAGTCGCACAAGGAAGTCCTGGCCCTGCTGAAGGACAACCGCGGGAAGCTCGACTCTCTCGCAGCCGCGCTCCTGGAGCACGAGACCCTCGACGAGGACGACGTCTACGCAGCGGCCGGCGTCGAACGGGCACCGAGCCCGACGGCCGACTCCTACGCGGCAGCGGCCAGATCGCGCATCGAGGACTAGGGGTCTACGACAGCAGGTCGAGGATCCCGAGCGGACGGCGGAACGGTGCGACGACGTACACGCCCTGGCCGCGGCTGCGCGAGCCTTCGAGCAGTTCGCGGCCGATGTCCATCCCGACCTCCGCCGCACTCGGCCCGGCGTCGCGGAGCGCGTCGAGCACGGGCTGCGGAACGACGATTCCGGGCACCTCGTTGTGGAGGCGCAGCGCGAGCTGGTGGCTCCACACCGGGAAGATCCCGACGAGCACGGGGATCGGCCACTCTCCGCCGAGCCGCTCGACGAAGCGGTCCATGTACTCGAGGTCGAACAGGATCTGCGTCATGGCGAAGTGCGCGCCGGCTTCGATCTTGCGGTGGAAGCGGTCGAGCTCCGACTCGAGGTCGTCGGCGGCCGGGTTGACCGCGACGCCGATGTGGAAGGACGTGGCCGCGTCGATCGCTCGCCCGTTGTAGTCCTCGCCGCGGTTCAGGCGCGCCATCAGATGCGTGAGCCCGATCGAGTCGATCTCGTAGACGCCGCGCGAGCCCGGGTAGTCGCCGACCTCGGGTGGATCGCCGGTCACCGAGAGCACGTTGCGGATGCCGCACGCGTGTGCGCCGAGGAGTTGCGACTCGAGGCCCATGATCGTCGCGTCGCGGGTCGTCAGGTGCGGGATCGTCTCGACTGCCGCGTTGCGCTCGATCTCGACCGCGAGCATGAGGGCGCTCGCGGCGGCGCGGGCGGTCGCGTTGTCGTTGATGTCGACGAAGCCCGCGTTTCCGGACTGCTTCAAGGCGTGCGCGACGTCGATCATCCCGGCGTAGCTCCCGCCGAGCGGCGGATCGATCTGCACCGAGACAACCCATTCGTGCTCGCGGAAGGCGCGTGCGAGCTGGGTTTCCTCGCGCTGTTCCGGCACGGCGACCTGGACCTCGCGCTCGGCGAACACGAGCGGCGCGCTCGGTTCGCGCTCCTCCTTGACCGCCGAGGCGATGGCCGCGATCTCGGTCGGCGTCGTTCCGCAGCAGCCGCCGATCACGCGGGCGCCGAGGTTGCGTGCGTGCGCGGCGAACTCGGCGAAGTACTCGGGCGAGGCGTGGGGGTAGATGATGCGGTTGCCGGCCATGCTCGCGAGGCCGATGTTGGGCATGGCGGCGAGCGGGAGGCCGTTGCCGTTCATCTCGCTGAGCGCGGCGAGGGCGGCCTGGATGCCTGCCCCGTGGTTCGCGCCGATCGCGGCGACGCCGAGCTCGCGGAGGCGTTCCGCGGCGCGTGCGGCCGAGACCCCGGAGAGTGTTTCCGCGCCCGCGTCGAAGGTGAGCATGGCGAGCACCGGGAGGGAGGAGACACTGCGGACCGCTTCGATCGCCGATTCGAGCTCGTCCAGCTCGAAGAAGGTCTCGACCGCGAAGAAGTCGATGCCGCGGCCCTCGAGGACGGCCGCTTGCTCGGCGAAGATCTCACGGCGCAGGTCGGGGTCGATGCCGGGCTCGCCGAGCGGGCCGATCGAGCCGGCGATGAACACGTCGCGGCCCGAGATCTCCCGCGCCTCGCGCGCGAGCTTGACGCCCGTGCTGTTGATCGCGTGGAGCTCGTCCTCGAGGTAGTTGGCCGCGAGCTTGCGGCGGTTGGCGCCGAACGTGTTGGTTTCGATCACGTCCGCTCCGGCCTGGATGAAGCCGACGTGGAGCTTGACGACGGTCTCGGGCGCTCGCAGGTTCGCCTCTTCGGGGATGCGGACGCGGGGCGCGGCGCTCGAGACGAGAACGCCCATGCCTCCGTCCGCGACCAGCGGCGGGCCGTCGGCGAGGCGTTCGAGGAGGCGGTTGGCCATCGGCGGAGCCTACTTCCGGCGCGGGGCCGGGTCGCGGGGCCTACGTTGTCGGAGCATCGAGGTCACCTCCATCGCTCTCGGCGGTAGCACCGCACCCGTGGGCCGGTTGCTGCGGCGTCTCAGGGCCGAGTCCCTCAGCCGCTCGTGATGGGCCTGCCGAGCGTAGCAACCGCGAGCGCCCGATCGTGCCGGATCCCCACGTCCCCACCCTGGGTGGGGATTGAGGCTCCACCCGCCACCCGCTTTCGAGTCTAGTCCACGAACTTGGACGGATTCGGGGCAAATGGGTGCCAAGACGCATCCCCGTTCTGACGTAGGTGAAGCGACCGTGTCAACCGCGAAAAGGGGATAGATCAATCAATATCGGCGCGGCACAATGCGGGAGACCGAGTGGCCCCGATGCGGCGGGGGCTCTCGGAAAAACGAGAGGCCCCAATGCGGCAGGGGCAACTCGCCATCACTTCTCTACGGAGACGTCAGAGCGGGCCGGGCGGCGGCCCGCTCCGTCGTTCTCGAGTGAAAGCGGCTCGGGCTAAAGCTTCTCGCCTGCCCTGCCGAAACAACGAACACTCCTTTTTGTGGGCCGGGGACTGACGGCAAGCATTCCTTGCGGCTTGTGGAGTGGCGAAGCGGCGGCGAACCCGCCGCTTCGTGTTATTCGTTCAGGATCCGCCCCTCCATCCCGCCGGCCACCGTCACGACCTGGCCGGTCACGTGCCCGGACAGCTCGTCCGAAGCCAGCACGACCACTTGCCGCGCCACATCCTCGGGCTGCGCCACCTTCCGCAGCGGCATCGTCCGCGTCACGCGCCGAACGAGCTCGGGATCGGTCAGCGTCGTGCGCGTCATCGGCGACTCGGTCCAACCGGGGCACACGACGTTCACGCGGCCCAGCGGAGCAACCCGTGCGATCTCGTTCTTCAAGCTGAGCAGAAGCCCATGCGTGATCGCCGACTTCGCCGCGGCGTAGTCCGCATGCCCGGCCTCCCCGAACAGCCCGGCCGTCGATCCGACCATGACGAGGCTTCCGTGCCCGTTGCGCTCGACCTCGCGCAAGAACGCGCGCGCCGTCAAGTACGTGGCGGTCAGATTGGTACGCAGCGTCTCCTCCCAGCGCTCGAGCGGCAGCTCCCAGAGCGGCAAATCCTCCTCGGGCCACTTTCCCGCAACGGCCGCGCACACATCGAGCCCGCCCAGCTCGTCCACGCAACGGCGAAACAGCGCGTCCACGGCCGCCTCGTCCCGCAGATCCGCGCCGAAGACCGGCGCGCCTCCGAGTTCCTCGCTGAGCGCCTCGGCCCGCTCGCGCCCCTCGTGGTAGTGGACGACGACCCGACTGCCCTCGCGAGCGAACTCGCGTCCGCACGCACCGCCGATTCCGCCCGATGCGCCCGTCACGAGGACGCGCTTGCCCGCAAGGCCGGTCTCCACGGGTGGAGGCTACGGCCTGGGGATCAAGTCGGTGCGCAGAACGGCCGAAAAATGCGCTTGCCATGACACTCCCGACCGAGTTCGACGAACGAGAAATCGGCCTCGCCGTCCTCGAAGGGCTGGACCCCAACGAGGAACTGACGCCCGCCGAGCTCGATCACCGAGCGTGGCGCTTCCGGCAGCTCCTCGAGCACGGTTACGAGCTCGAGGACGCGATGGTGATCGCGCGCGCGGATCACGTCGACCTCGAGTTGGCGACGGCGCTCGTGGCTCTGCACGGCTGCTCGTCCCGCCTCGCGGTTCGAATCTTGCTCTGACCGGCGAGATTGCGCTTTCATTCAGGGCGTGCCCGTTGCAGAAACCGACGCACAACTCGTCGCTCGCTGCCGCTCGGGAGACGACGACGCGTGGCGAGAGCTCGTCGATCGCTTCTCGCGTTACGTGTACGCGATCGCCGTCCAGGCGTTTCGCCTGCCCGAGGCCGACGCGGAGGACGTGTTCCAGGAGGTCTTCGCCCGCGCGTACCAGAACCTCTCGAAACTTCGGGACGACTCGGCGATCCGGCCCTGGCTCGCTCAGCTGACGCGGAGGCTGTGCCTGGACACGATCCGTGCCAGCGCACGTGAGCAGCCGGGCGAGATCCCCGAGGCGTCGGGCGTCGACGACACGATCGCGACCCTCGACGAGTCCCTCTACGTCCACGAAGCTCTCGCGACGCTTTCGAGCAACTGCCGCGAGATCCTCGACCGCTTCTTCGCCCGCGACGAGAGCTATCGCTTGATCGGCGACGCGCTCGACCTTCCAGCGGGCACGATCGCGAGCCGCATCTCGCGCTGCCTCGTCAAGCTTCGCGCGGAGCTCGAGGGAAGAAATCCGGTCCCTGCGGAGTCTGGTGGTTGATCACGAATGCGTAACTACGACGAGGAAACCCTGGCTTTGCTGCTCCGCACTCTTCCCGCCGCCCCCGAGGCGTGGGTCAAGGCTGCGCAGGAGATTCCGCTCGCGCGGAGAGGTCTGGACGACATCGTCGAGCGCGCTCGGGCTGATCAGGCCTTTCGAAAGGCGCTGTTCGCGGACGCCGAGAGCACGCTCGAACGGGCTGGATACGAGCACGATCC
>Ga0307289_10001081_pt1 | contig 11676 bp, 8 predicted proteins | sample ER_DNA_143_FD_194483 | JGI IMG/M metagenome (GOLD analysis project Ga0307289, IMG submission 194483) | Bulk soil microbial communities from the East River watershed near Crested Butte, Colorado, United States - ER_DNA_143 | ecosystem: Environmental > Terrestrial > Soil > Floodplain | place: USA...
GTCGGTGTTCCTGCCCGTCGTCGTCGCGGAGGGTCGGGGCGCCACGCTGACGGACGTCGACGGCAACACGTTCATCGACTTCACCGGCGGCGTGGGCTGCCTGAACGTCGGCCACTCGAACCCGCAGGTCGTCGCGGCGGCACAGGAGCAGCTTTCGCGCTTCTCGCACACCGACTTCACGATCGTCCCGTACGAGGTGTACATCTCGCTCGCCGAGCGGCTCTGCGAGCTGGCGCCGGTGCCCAAGCCCGCCAAGGCGGCGTTCTTCAACGCGGGCGCCGAGGCCGTCGAGAACGCGATCAAGTTCGCCCGGATCCACACCGGCCGGCCCGGCGTCGTCGCCTTCGAGGGCGGCTTCCACGGCCGGACGCTGCTCGCGCTCAGCCTCACCTCCAAGACACACCCATACAAGGCGGGCCTCGGGCCGTTCGCGCCGGAGGTCTACCGCGTGCCCTTCCCGAACGAGTACCGCGGGCCGAGCGCCGCCGAAGCCCTCGAGGCTCTGGAACGCGCGTTCGTGACGCAGGTCGCGGCCGAGAACATCGCCGCGATCGTGCTCGAGCCCGTTCAGGGCGAAGGCGGCTTCGTCGTCGCGCCGACGGAGTTCGTGCGCGGCGTGCGGGAGATCTGCGACGAGCACGGGATCGTCCTCGTCGTCGACGAGGTCCAGACCGGCTTCGCGCGCACGGGCCGGATGTGGGCCATCGAGCACTATGGCGTCGAGCCCGACCTGATCACGGTCGCGAAGTCGATCGCCGCCGGGCTGCCGCTTTCCGGCGTGATCGGCCGCGCCGAGATCATGGACGCGCCGGGCGACTCGGCGATCGGCGGCACCTACGTCGGAAATCCCGTCGCGCAGGCTGCGGCACTCGCGGTGCTCGACGTGATCGAGGAAGAAGGGCTGATCGCGCGCGCCGATGCGATAGGCGAGACGATCCGCGGGCGTATGCTCGGCTGGCAGGAGCGCTGGGACGCGATCGGCGACGTCCGCGGCCTCGGCGCGATGCTCGCGATCGAGCTCGTCTCGGACCGCGGGTCGAAGACGCCGGATGCCGAGGTCGCGAGCAGGATCGTCGAGGAGGCGGCCGGTCGCGGGCTGTTGCTGCTCAAGTCGGGCATCTACTCGAACTGCATCCGCGTCTTGTGCCCGCTCGTGCTCTCGGATGCGGAGCTCGACGAAGCGCTGGACGTCTGGGAGCAGGCGCTCGAAGCTTCCGTGGCTTAGCCCGCGGCAAGACGGGCAAACTTCATAGTTGTGGTCGGCGAGCTGATCGTGGATCGGTACGAGCTCGAAGAGGTCGTAGGCACGGGCGGGATGTCGAGCGTCTACCGGGCGCACGACCGCCTGCTTGAACGCGACGTCGCGCTCAAGGTCCTGCACGACCAGTTCGGCGAGGACGGCGAGCACGTGGAGCGCTTCCGCCACGAGGCCCGCGTCGTCGCCGCCCTCTCACACCCGAACATCGTCACGGTCATCGACCGCGGCGAGCAGAACGGCCGCCAGTTCATCGTCTTCGAGTACGTCGCCGGCGAGAACCTGAAGAGTCTGATCCAGCGCGAGGCGCCGCTCTCGGAGGACGAGGCTGTCGAACTCGGGCTGCAGATCGCGCGGGCGCTCGCGTTCGCACACGAGCACGGGCTCTGCCACCGCGATGTGAAGCCACAGAACGTGCTGCTCGCCGACGGCTCCGAGGCGAAGGTGACCGACTTCGGGATCGCGCGCTCGCTCGACGTGCGCGACGGGATCACGCAGACCGGGACGGTGCTCGGGACGAGCGACTACATCGCTCCCGAGCAGGCTCGCGGCTCGCGCGCGACCGTGCAGACGGACATCTACTCGCTCGGGGTCGTCCTCTACGAGCTGCTGACCGGCGAGCTGCCCTTCCGCGGCGAGAACTTCGTGGCCGTTGCGATGCGGCACATCAACGACCCGGTGCCGAGCGTGCGTGCGCTGCGGCCGGATGTCTCGCCGCGCCTCGACGCTGCGATCCAGAGGGCGATGGCGAAGGAGCCGCGGCAGCGGTTCGGTTCGATGGACGAGTTCGCGGCGGAGCTCGAGGCGTGCCTGGCGCAGCCGGGCGCGAACGGGACGGGGCCAGGTGACGAGACCCTGGTCGTCGCTCCCGCCCCGACGGACCGCTCCCGGCGCGCCGCTCGACCGCCGGCTGCACGGCCAACGATCTGGCCGTTGATCCTTCTGCTCGCCGGGCTCGCGGTCCTGGGCGGGATCTTCGCGATCGCCTTCGCGATCACCGGCTCGCCCACCAACTTCAAGCCGCTCGTCGGAGCGGGTAAGAGCGCCACCTCCAAGCCCGTCCACCTCGTGGGCGCCGCGTCGTACGACCCCCAGGGCGACAACCGCGCGGAGCATCCCGAGCGGGTGAGCCTCGCGGCCGACGGCAGCCGCGAGACGTACTGGGAGACGGAGCACTACAGCGGCGGCCTGAACAAGAACGGCGTCGGCGTCGTGCTCGACGCCGGCAAGTCGCGGAAGCTCTCGCAGGTCACGGTCACCACCGACACCGGCGGCTTCAAGGCCGAGATGGAGGCGGGCTCGTCGGCCGGAGGGCCGTTCACGCCGGTCTCGAGCTCACAGGTGGTGAACGGGACGGCCGTCTTCAAGCTTCACGGCTCGGCTGCGCGGTACTACGTCGTCTGGATCACCGACCTCGGCTCGAACAGCTCGGTCCACGTGAACGAGGTGACGGCGAAGGGTTAGTAACGCAGCCGCGAGCGGCGCTCGTGGCGCTCGACCGCCAGCTGGACGAGGCGGTCGACCAGCTCGGGGTACGGGATCCCCGAGGCCTCGAACAGCTTTGCGTAGACGCTCGTCGCGGTGAAGCCGGGGATCGTGTTCAGCTCGTTCAGCAGCACCTCGCCCTCACCGCGGACGAAGAAGTCGACGCGCGCCATGCCCTCGCACTCGCCTCCCACGAACGCGCTCACCGCGAGCTCCTGCACGCGCTCGATGGTCTCCTGCGGCAGGCGCGGCGGGACGACAAGGTCCATGCCGCCCTCGTCGTACTTGGCCGAGTAGTCGTACCAGTCGGCGCCGCCGAACCCGTGCGAGACGATCTCGCCGGGAAGCGACGCGAACGGCTGGTCGTTCCCGAGCACGCCGCACTCGACCTCGACCCCGTCCACGAACTCCTCGACGAGCACCTTCTCATCGTGCTGGAAGGCGAGCTCGACCGCGGCAGGCAGCTCCTCCTCCGAGGCGACCTTCGAGATCCCGACCGACGAGCCGAGGCGGGCGGGCTTGACGAAGACCGGGTAGCCGAAGGGATTCTCGGGCGCTTGGCCGCGGCGAAGCGTGATGTTGCGCGTGACCGGGACGCCGCGGTCGCGCATCACGGCCTTGAAGACGTCCTTGTCCATCGCGAGCGCGGAGCCGAGCACGCCCGCGCCGACGTAGGGCACGCCGGCGAGCTCGAGCAGGCCTTGAACGGTTCCGTCCTCGCCGAAGGGGCCGTGCAGCACCGGGAACACGACGTCGACCTCGCCGAGGGTTGCCGGCACCTGCGCGGTGGGCACCGGCAGCGTCTCGGCGACCGAGCCGTCGGTCTCTCCGGTGCCGAGCTCCCAGCGCCCGTCGCGGCCGATCTCGACGGTGACGGCCTCGTAGCGCTCGGGGTCGAGTGCCTCCAGCACGGAGCGCGCCGACGCGAGCGAGATCTCGTGCTCCGACGACTTGCCGCCGAGCAGCACCGCGACGCGTGTCTTTCGGCTCACGGGGGCGGAGGCGGTCCGGCCGGCACGAAGTTGCCGACGACGATCGTGACCGTCGATCCCTTGGCCGCCTTGGTGCCGCCGGTCGGGCTCTGCGAGAGCACGATCCCGTCCAGGCCGGGGTCGCCGACGTCCTCCCGCTGGACGGCCACCTCGAAGCCCGCGCTCTGCAGCGTCGAGCGCGCCGAGTCCTCGTCCTGGCTCGTCACGTCGGGGACGGTCGCCTGCTTCGGTCCCTTGGAGACGCTCAAGGTGACCGTTGCTCCCGGCGCGGCAGTGCCGCTCGGCTCCTGGGAGACGACCTGATCCTTCGGCTGGTCGCTGTCGACGTTGACCCGCTTCACGCCGAAGCCTTCGCTCTGCAGCGTGGCGCTCGCCTGGTCGTAGCTGAGCCCGACGACGTTGGGGACGCTGACCGGCTTCGGGCCGGTGGAGACGTTGATCTGCACCGGCGATCCGCGTGTCACCTTGGTGCCCGCGTGCGGGAACTGGCCCGTGACCGTGTCCGGGGTCTTGTTCGAGTGGACCTCGACCACCTTTGCCTTCAATCCCGCGCTCGTGAGCGCGCTGACCGCCTCGTCGCGGTTTTTGCCGACCACGTCGGGCACCGCGACCTTCGGCTTGCCGGTGGAGACGGTCAGGTCGACGGTGCTGTTCTTCGCGACGTGCAGGCCGGCGTTCGGGCTCTGGTCGATCACGTAGCCCTTGAGGACGGTGGTGCTCGCCTTGTGGGTCACGTGCGGGACGAGCGTTCTCTCTCGGAGCTGCTGCTCCGCGAGCGATTGGCGGATTCCGACCACGCTCGGGACCGCCACCGGCTTGCTCGCGTTCAGCTGGTCCTGGATCTTCGTGTACGCGAACCACGCGGCGGCCCCGGCCGCGGCGAGCAGCAGGACGGCGAGCACCCACGGCCAGATTGGCCTGCGGCGGCGCGGCGGGCCCTCGTAGCCGTAGTAACCGGCCGGCGGCGTCGAGCCCGGAGGCACCGCGCGCGTGGGGGCGGCCTCCGTCGGCCGCGTGATCACCGAAGTCGGCGCTGCCGCGAGCACGCCCGAGCCCGAGAGAACCGCCGTAGCCGCTGCGGCCGTGTCCTCGCCGACCGGCAGCCCGTTGAGGATCCGCTCCAGGTCGGCATCCATCTCCTCGGCGCTCTGGTAGCGCTCCGACGGATCCTTGGCGAGCGCGCGCAGGACGACCATGTCCAGGTCGGGCGGGACGTCCTCGCGCAGCTCCGACGGCGGCTTCGGCACCTCCGAGAGGTGCTTCATCGCGATCTCGAGAGGCGTGTCGCCCGTGAACGGCACCTGGCCGGTGAGGAGCTCGTACAGGACGACGCCGACCGAGTAGACATCCGAGGTCTGGTCGACCTGCGAGCCGCGCGCCTGCTCCGGCGAGAGGTACTGCGCGGTGCCGATGATCGAGCCGACCTCGGTCATCTGGCTCGCGCCCGAGCGCGCGATTCCGAAGTCCGTCACCTTCAGGCGCCCCTCGGGCCCGACGAGGACGTTGTGGGGCTTGATGTCGCGGTGGACGATCCCCTGCTTGTGGGCGGCGCCGAGTGCCGCGAGGACCTGCCGTGCGTACTCGATCGCGGTCCGGACCGGCGCGGAGCCGCGGCTGACGATCAGCTCTTTGAGCGACCGCCCGTCGAGGTATTCCATCGCGATGTAGTACGTGCCCTCGGAGTCCCCGCGGTCGTAGATCGAGACGATGTTCGGGTGGGAGAGCCCGGCGGCGTTCTTGGCCTCGCGGCGGAAGCGCTCGATGAACTGGTCGTCGGCCGCGTGCCGGTCGTTGAGGATCTTGATCGCGACCCGGCGCCCGAGCTCCTGGTCCTCGGCGAGGTAGACGTCGGCCATGCCGCCGGCGCCGAGCTTGCGGATGATCTTGTACCGGCCGTCGAAGACCGTGTCGATCAAGGCGTCCGTTACGGTCATCGCTTCATGAGGCTAGTGATTCGACCCCCCGGGCAGTAACGCCTCCATGATGGACTTCGCGATCGGTGCCGCGGTGGTGCCGCCGGAGCCCCTCTGGTTCTGGAGGACGACCGCAACAGCGATGGTCGGGTGGTCGGCCGGGGCGAACGCGACGAACCAGGTCGTGTTCGGGGTCCCGAGCCCGCCGGTCTCCGCGGTTCCGGTCTTGCCGGCGACCTTCACGCCGGAAATCTGAGCCGCCGTCCCGGTGCCGCCGGTCACGACCGCCTGCATCATCTGGTTGATCGCGTCGGCGGTGCTCGACTTGATCGCCCGCTTGTACTTGTGCGGCTTCGTGCGCACGATCACGGAGCCGCCCGGCGAGGTTATTCGCGCGACGACGTAGGGCTTCATGATCACGCCGTCGTTCGCGACCGCGCCCGCGGCCATCGCCATCTGCAGCGGTGTGACCAGTGGATGCGCGTTCTCCGGCCCCTGGCCGAACGCGAGGCGGCCGACGTCGACCTGGGTGGGGTTCTTCGGGTCGAAGAGCTGGTTGCGCTGGTTGTAGAGGCCACTCGGCGCACGCTCCGAGGACGGCGTCTCGAGCGGCGGGTCCTTGTAGAAGCCGAAGCGCTTGGACGCGTTCAGGATCTCCGTCGCGCCGATCTTCTGCCCGATCTCGCAGAAGACCGCGTTGATCGAGTGCTCGAACGCCTGCAGAAAGTCGACGGAGCCGAAGACCTCGACGTTCCCCTGGTCGGCGAAGTTGTGCACCTTCTGGCCGTACTCGGTGCAGTAGCCCTTGTCGATGAACCGCGAGTCGGGCAGGTAGTGGCCGGAATCCAGCGCGGCTGCAGTCGTGATCACCTTGAACGTCGAGCCGGGCGTCAGGGGGTAGTCGGTCGCGCGGTTGCGCAGCGGCGAGGCGGGCGAGCAGGGAGCGCGCGTGCGCAGGATCGAGGCGAAGTTCGACTCGACCGCATTCGGGTTGAAGGTCGGCTGTGAGGCCATCGTGAGGACGGCGCCGGTGCGCGGGTCGAGGGCGACCGCGGCGCCGCACTTGCCGGCCAGCTGCTGCATCGCGACGCGCTGCGCCGACGGGCGGATGGTCAGCCAGAGCGTGTTGCCCTTGATCGTCGCGCCGCTCAGCTTCGCGAGGGTCGTGTCGATCACGCTCTTCAGGTTCGTGTTCGAGCCCGTGAGGAAGTCGTTCTCCGAGGCCTCGAGTCCGGTGCGGGCGCGCGAGACCGTCGAGTAGCCGACGAGGTGCGCGAACAGGCTGCCCTTCGGGTAGCGCCGGAAGAAGATGGTCTGGCCCGACTTCGTCTTCTTCCGCCGGTTGGTCGCGAGGATCTCGCCGTCGGCCGCTCGGATGAGCCCGCGCTTGATCGAGAACTGCGCGACGAGCTTGATCGCGTTGTCCTGCCGGTCGGCGAGCCCGGCGGCGGCCCACGTCTGCCAGTAGGTCGTCCACACGATCAGCAGCGCGATCAGGACGAGGCCGACGAGCGCGAGACGCGTGATCTGTCGGTTCACGTGTGCTGCTCCGCGGTGCGGTTGGACACGAGCAGGAGGCCGGCGAGCAGCACGAAGTTCGCAACGACGCTCGAGCCGCCGTAGCTCACGAACGGGAGCGTCACGCCGGTCAGCGGGATCACGCGCAGGATCCCGCCGACGATGATGAACGTCTGCAGCGCGAACGAGAACGTCAGGCCCGTCGCGAGGAGCTTGGAGAAGCCGTCGTCGGCGAGCATCGCGATCTTCATCCCGCGGGCGACGAAGAGCATGAACAGAAGCAGCAGCGCGGCCGCCCCGACCAACCCGAGCTCCTGAGCGATCACCGAGTAGATGAAGTCCGTGTTCGCGGACGGGATCAGCTGCGCGCCGTTCGTCGTCGTGAAGGTGCCCTTGCCGAGCCCGGCGCCCGTGAAGCCGCCGTTGGAGATCGAGTAGAGCGACTGGGTCACCTGATAGCCGGTCGTGTGGACGTGCGCCCACGGATCCAGCCAGATCTCGACGCGCGTGCGCACGTGCGGGATCGTCAGGTAGGCGCCGACCGAGCCCACGACGAAGAGCGCCATCCCGGCCAGCACGTAGCCGATCCGCGCGGTCGCGACATAGAGCATCGAGAGGAAGATCCCGAAGTAGAGGAGCGCCGAGCCGAGGTCGTTCGTCTCGACGAGAACGAGCATCGCGCCGCCCCAGATCAGAAGCAGCGGGCCGAAGTCCTTCAGCCTTCCTTGCGCCAGCACCTCCCGCTTTTCGCGGAGGTAGCCCGCGAGGAAGACGATCAGGAAGATCTTCGCCAGCTCCCCAGGCTGGAACTGGAGCGAGCCGAAGTGAACCCAGAGGCGCGCGCCGTTGACGGACTGGCCCACCACGGGCAGCGCAGGCAGCATCAGCAGCACGATCGCGCCGAGGCCGAAGAGGTACTTGTAGGTCTCCAGCCGCCTGTAGTCCTCGCGGAGGAGGAGCAGCGTCGCGCCCAGGGCGATCACGGCGACCACGATCCAGAGCGCCTGGCGGAAGGCGTCGGTCGGGTCGAGGCGGTAGATCTCGGTGAGGCCGATCGCCGTCAGCAGCGCGGCCATCGGCAGCAGGTACGGATCCGCGCTCGGCACCGTCAGCCGGCAGACGAGGTGCGCGGCGAGGTAGAGCGCGAAGAAGAACCCCGCGTACGAGAGCGACGTCGTTGAGACGACCGCCTGCCGCGCGATGTAGACGCTCGCGAACCCCAGCGCGGTCAGGATCCCGACGACGATCAGGTTCGCGAGCTCCCGGTTGCGGAGGCTCATCTACCGATCTCCTGCTCGTACCGGTGCACCTCGGAGAGCGCCGAGGACTCGGTCACCAGGTTGTGGTCGAAGAGCTTCTTGCGCTCCTGCCGGCTCAGCTGGGCGGTCAGCAGTGGGCTCACGTAGACGGTCCGGTAGAGGCGCACGTTGCCGACGACGTTCCACGGGACTCCCTGGTAGACGGCGACGTGGCCGTCCGCCTCCGCGCCCACGAAGTGCGAGCGCCAGAGGCCCCACACCGCGAATCCGCAGGCGATCAGAGCGACGAACAGGAGCGCCACGAACATGAGCCCGCGGCGCACGGGATGCCGCTCGTCGCGGCTGCGTGGCCGCGTGGCCTCCTCCTCGACCGCGATCGGCTTCACCCCGTCGACCTCGTCGAGCGTGTCCTCCTCGTCGTCGACCTGCTCCCGCGGGGGTGGAAGCGCGACCGTTTGCTCGTCGGCGTGCTCCTGCTCGCTACCGAGCTCGAAGAAGACGACGGTGATGTTGTCCTCGCCGCCTCCGCGGTTCGCCGCGCGGACGAGCGCCTTCGCCGCGGACCTCAGATCGTCGCGATTGCGGTCGATCTCGTCCAGGATCGTGCCGTCGTCGACCATCGTGGTGAGGCCGTCGGAGCAGAGCATGTACAGGTCGCCCGTGCGGCCCTCGACTTCGAAGGTGTCGACGTCGACGTTCGGGTCGGTGCCGAGGGCACGCGTGACCACGGACCGCTGCGGGTGCGTCTCGGCCTCCTCCGGCGAGAGCTTGCCGCTGCGGACGAGCTCGGCGACCAGCGAGTGGTCCTCGGTCAGCTGCTCGAGCTCGCCGTTCCGGATCAGGTACGCGCGCGAGTCGCCGACGTGACCGATCCAAACCATGTCGTCGTGGAGCAGCGCGACGGTGATCGTCGTTCCCATCCCGGATGCCGAGGCGTCGCTCGTCTGCCGCTCGTAGACCCGGCGATTCGCCTCCTGGATGAGCGCGTCCACGTGGCGCCTCGGGTCGGCGCCGTCGGCGCCGGTCTCCCGAAGAGCGGTGGCCGCGAGCCGCGACGCGACCTCGCCGGCCTGCGCGCCGCCGATCCCGTCGGCGACGGCGAACAGCGGCGGCTCGCAGACGTACGCGTCCTCGTTGTGCCGGCGGCGGCGGCCGGGATCGGTGGCGGCGGCGCTGCGTGCGACCTTCACGCGTCGTACCTCAGCTCCGTCTCGCCCACGCGGACGATGTCGCCTGGAGTGAGCCGCTTCGGGTGCTTCAGCCGGATCCCGTTCAGGTACGTCCCGTTCGTCGAGCCGATGTCCTCGACCCAGACGCCGTCGCGGCGGGGCTCGATCCGCGCGTGGCTCGACGACGCGTACTCGTCCTTGTCGAGCGGCACGTCGTTCTGTGCGCCGCGGCCGAGCGTCAGCGGGCTCGAGTCGAGCTCCCACTCGTCTCCCTCTTCGAGGGCGGGGCTCTTCAGGACCGTGAGCTTGCCGGCCTCGATCGCGTGCTCCTCGCCGCCGCCGAGGCCCGGGATCGAGCCGGGCGCGAGGATGAAGCTCTCCTGCGGCAGCGTCACGTCGCGCACCGCCGACCGCATGATCCGCCAGATGAAGAGGTAGAGCAGGACGAGGAAGACGACCTTGAGGACGAGCAGCGCCTCCTCGACGGCGATCGACGCGTGAATCACTCGGTCTCCCGCCGGAAGACGAGCTCGGTCGAGCCGACCGTGATCGTGTCGCCCTGGCGCAGCTTCGCCCGCTTGAGGCGGCGCCCGTTCACCTCCATCCCGTTCGTGGAGTCGAGGTCGATCGCCCAGTAGGCCGCGCCTTCCTGGCGGACCTCCGCGTGCTTGCGCGAGACGTTCGGGTCGGGCAGCTGGATGTCGCACTCCTTTGAGCGGCCGATCGTCGTCTGGACGCCGTCGAGGTCGTACTTCTTGCCGTTGGCCTCGAGGCTGACCGTCTCGCGCCCGAGGCCGAGCTCCTCGACCGAGACCGCCTCGGTCTCCACCGGCTTGCGGTAGATCATCGTCGCGCCGGGCTCGGGCTCCGAGGGCGGCTCGCCGGGCTTCGGGACCGCGCCCTGGACCATCCGCGTGGCGATCCCGAACTCGCCCATCTCGAGGTCGTCGTCGGTCTCGAACTTCACCTCGGGCGGCGAGAGCAACTCGTAGCGCTCGCGGCGCGCGTTCTCGGCGACGTAGTCCTGCAGCTCCTTGCGCAGCGACTCCTCGTAGCTCGCGAACTGCTCGCGGTCGGCGGGGCCGAGGTAGACGACGTACTCGTTGGGCGCGTACACGCGCGAGACGGAGACGACGCGGTGGTCCTCCATCTCCTTGACCAGTTTTCGCGCGAGCTCGACCGGCTGCACGTGCGTGCGAAAAGCCCTGCCGAAGACGCCCTCGAACAGGCCCTCGATCCGGTTCTCGATGTTCCTGAGGACGCTCATGCCGCGGGGGTTATGCCCCCTGCCAGAACTCTAACTCCGGGCCCTGAGCGCCAGGACGATGCAGGTGGCCCAGGCGGCCACGACGAGTGGCGCGGCGGCAACGGTGGGTGCAGGCAGGATCGTGAGCGCGATCATGGCGGCGCCGAGGCCCGCGATGCCCCACGGGCCGCGAGAGCGGGCGAAAGGCATCGCGACGGCTGCGGCCGCGAGGACGAGCGCTTCGATCAGTAGCTGCGGCCGGTCGTACGCTGCGCGCCCCAGTGCGTAGGCGACGGCCAGCGGCTCCTGGCTCCCCGTGATCCCGAGCCCCTTCGGAGGCGCGGCGCCGGTGAACGGCAGCGCCGCGTGCCTGAGGCCGGCGACGATCGCCGCGAGCAGGACCGCCACGGCGACCTGCACCGCCCGGCGCGGGAGGCTGCGCACGCCCTGGGCCGCGAGGGGCAGGAGCCCAAGCGCCTGGATCGGAGCGAGCAGCGGGCCCGCGGTGACGAACAGGCCGTCCTCCGGCGAGCGCCAGGCGAGCGCGAGCCAGACGCAGGCGAGAAAGCCGTAGACGATCGCCAGCCCCGACGAGATGTTTCCGAGCGGGAAGAGCGGCACCGCCAGGGCGAAGGCAAGGCCGAGCAGCGGCCGGGTGAACGCAAGTGCGAAGGCGAGCACGCCGAGCAGCGGCCCCGCGGCGCCGGGGTAGTAGGGCAGCGCGGCCGCTGTCCAGCCGGCGAAGACGCCCGCCGCGGCCGGGCCGGCGAGACGAAGCGGTAGGTCGAGATCGAGCGAGATCCCGCCGCCCTTGGTCTTGCGCCGAATCCGCTCGGCGA
>Ga0307289_10001086_pt1 | contig 11642 bp, 10 predicted proteins | sample ER_DNA_143_FD_194483 | JGI IMG/M metagenome (GOLD analysis project Ga0307289, IMG submission 194483) | Bulk soil microbial communities from the East River watershed near Crested Butte, Colorado, United States - ER_DNA_143 | ecosystem: Environmental > Terrestrial > Soil > Floodplain | place...
ACTGGGTGCCGCGCTCGGTGAGATCGCGGGCCCGCGACATCGAGCGGACGATTGCGGGCCTCGAAGCGAAGCTAGGGCGGGCTCCGACGGACGAGGAAATTGCCAAGCAGCTCGGGATGACGGAGGAGGAGCTCGACGAGAGCCTCAGCGAAATCGGGCGTTCGTCGATCGCGGCGCTCGACGAGCTTTGGACGGTCTCCTCGTCGGGGGGCGATCGGATCGCCCTGATCGACACGATCGAGGACACGCAGGGCCCTGAACCGCAGTCGGCACTGGCCGAGACAGAGATGCGGGAGGCGCTGGGCGAGGCGATCGCGCGGCTTCCCGAGCGCGAGAAGCTCGTCGTCACGCTCTACTACTACGAGGAGCTGACCCTGCGCGAGATCGGCGAGGTTCTCGGCGTCACCGAGTCCCGGGTCTCCCAGCTCCACACCAAGGCGATCCTTCGCCTCAAGGCCCGCCTGGCCGGCTCGCCGGCGCGTGAGCCGCTCGAGCGATCGTCCTAACCCGCACCGCCGGTGCACGTCATAGTTGTTTGGCTCCGTAAAAAGGGAGTAATCTCGGCTTCGTGGAGGGGTCCACACCGAGATCGGGTCTCAACGAAAGGATGGGGAAACAGTGAAGCATCGAGCACTGCTCATCGTGGCAGGGCTGATTGGTGCGGTGACACTCGTCGCGTCGCTCAGCGTCGCGGCAGCCGGGACAACGCGTCCCGAAGCACACGCCGCACCCGTCAAGTCCGCCGCGATCGCGCCGCCGGCCGTGCCAAACGCCGCGGCGCTCAAGGCCAAGTACAAGGGCCAGTCAATCCAGTTCATTGGCGACGCCGCCGTAGGGTCAAGCCACAAGCGCGATCTCAAGCTGGTCGCCAAGTTCCAGCACGACACGGGCATCAAGGTCAACCTCCTGCCGCACCCGTCGGGGTCTGACGCGGCCTACGCGCAGCTCGCACGTGCGTTCGGGTCGAAGTCGTCGAAGCCCGACGTGATGATGCTGGACGTCGTCTGGCCGGGAGCGTTTGCGCCCTATCTGCTCAACCTGAAGCCGAAGCTGGGCAAGGTGTCGAAGCAGTTCGCGCAGGGGATCGTCCAGAACGACACGGTCGGCGGCAAGCTCGTCGCCATGCCGTGGTTCGGAGACTTCGGGATCCTCTACTACCGCAAGGACCTCCTGAAGAAGTACGGCATCTCCGCTCCGCCGAAGACCTGGAACGACCTGTTCACGCAGGCGAAGAAGATCCAGGACGGCGAGCAGAAGACGAACAAGAACTTCTACGGCTTCGTCTTCCAGGGCAACTCGTACGAGGGTCTCACCTGTGACGCCCTCGAGTGGGTTGCCTCGGCCGGTGGGGGCAACTTCATCGACAACGGCAAGGTGACGATCAACAACTCGAAGGCGAAGACGATCCTGGACGCGATGCGGAACCAGATCGGCAAGATCACGCCTCGGGGCGTCACCTCGTACGACGAGGAAGGTGCCCGCAACGTGTTCGCCGCCGGCAACGCGGCGTTCATGCGCAACTGGCCGTATGCCTACGCAGCCAACCTGACCACTCCGGTCAAGGGCAAGTACGGCGTCACGGTGCTGCCGCACGGCGCGGCCGGCCATTCGGTCGGAACGGTCGGCGGTTGGCAGCTGGGCGTCTCGAAGTACTCGAAGCACAAGGACGCTGCGATTGAGTTCGTCCGCTACATGACGAGCCCGAAGGTGCAGCGTTTCAACGCGATCTTCAACTCGAACGTGCCGACGATCCCGTCGGTGGCCAAGGACAAGCAGGTCGTCAAGACGAACCCGTACCTGACGCCTGCGATCGCCAACGTCGCCCGCGTGACCCGGCCGGCGAAGTACCTGAAGACCCACTACAACGAAGGATCGAAGGACATCTACCAGGGGATCAGCCAGATCCTCAACGGCACCCCGGCGGGCAGCGTTCTGCCGGGCGTCGCCTCGAAGCTGAACGCGCTGGTCAAGTAGCGCAAGCACGCTAGGGCGAGACGAGAGAGGGTGGCATCTGCCATCCTCTCTCGTCGCCTTCAACGATGAGCACCGTCGCCACCCCAGCAGCTCCGCCTCGTCGCCGCCGTCGTGGGAGCAAGCTCCAGCGCCGGCAGACCCGCATCGGCTGGGTGCTGCTGATTCCGGCGCTCGCGGTCGTCGCGCTCGTCGCGATCTATCCGCTCGGCAAGACGATCTACTACAGCTTCACGAACCAGGAGTTCTTGCAAGGGATCGAGCCGACGAAGTGGGTCGGGCTCGAGAACTACCGCACGCTCTGGCACGACACGATTTTTCGTACCGCCGTCTGGGAGACGGTCAAGTTCACTCTGATCACGGTCTCGTTCGAGTTCGTGCTCGGGATGATCATCGCCCTCGTCGTCAACTCGAGTTTTAAGGGCCGCGGCGCGATGCGCGCAGTGATGCTCGTGCCCTGGGCGATCCCGACGGTCGTCGCGGCGCAGATGTGGAAGTGGATGTACGACGACGTCTACGGCGTCATCAACGACGCCGGCGTCCGCCTGCATATCTTCTCGCACTCGCATGCGTGGATCTCCGAGCCGTCGACGGCGCTCGGGTCCGTCTGTGCAGTCGACATCTGGAAGACGACGCCCTTCGTGGCGCTGCTGCTCCTCGCCGGGCTACAGGTGATCCCGCAGGATCTCTACGAGGCCGCCAACGTCGATGGAGCCAGCAAGATCCAGCAGTTCTGGCGGATCACGTTGCCGTTGCTGAGGCCGGCGATCCTCGTCGCGCTCATCTTCAGGACGCTCGATGCCCTTCGGGTCTTCGACGTCTTCTATGTCTTCTTCGGCAACCGTCCCGACACCCAGACAATGGCTATCTATGCGCAGAGCACGATCGTCGGTGACGGTCACGTCGGCTACGGGTCGGCCGTCAGCGTCGCGATCTTCTTGATCATCGGCCTCTTTGTTGCCATCTATGTCACCGTGATGCGTGTTTCGGGGGGAGACGATTGAGCGCGGTCGCCGAAGCCGCCAAAACCGCCAGGCGCCCGGTCAGCCGGAGCAGGGTCCTCCGGCGCAGCCCGGTCGGGCGCTTCTTGATCAAGCTTCCGTTCTGGCTGCTGATTGCCGCGATCTTCGTCTACGCACTTTTCCCGTTCTACTGGGCGATCCGCTCGGCCTTCACGCCCGATTCTGAGCAGTTCAGCACTCCGATCAAGTACTGGCCCGCGCATCCCACCTGGGCGAACTTCCGGGAGGTGCTCAGCACCTCAACCTTCCAGCACGCCCTGATCAATTCGACCATCGTCGCCGGGTCGGTGACCCTGTTTTCGCTTTTGATCGGGTCTCTGGCTGCATACGCGCTCGGCCGCTTTCGTTTCCACGGCCGCTCCGCTGTGCTCTACCTGATGCTCTCGATGACGATCTTTCCGCAGATCGCGATCCTCGGCGCCCTCTACACGATGATCAACAACTTCCATCTCTACGACAAGCTCGGCGCGCTGATCTTCAGCTATCTGATCTTCACGCTCCCGTTCACGGTCTGGGTGCTGACGAGCTTCATGCGGGGGCTGCCGGGCGATCTCGAGGAGGCGGCGTATGTCGACGGCGCCACGCCGCTGCAGGTCTTCTACAAGGTGCTACTACCGCTGATCGCACCCGGGCTAGTCACCACCGGCCTGCTCGCCTTCATCGCGGCGTGGAACGAGTACCTGTACGCACTCTCGTTCATTCAGTCACCGGACAAGTACACGGTTCCGCTCGCGATCACGACCTTCGTCGGCAAGTCGGGCAGCACGTTCCAGGTGCCATGGGGTCAGATCATGGCGGCGACGGTCATCGTCACCTTGCCTCTGATCGCGGCGGTCCTGGTCCTTCAGCGTCGCATCCTGGCCGGCCTAACCGCAGGCGCAGTCAAGGGCTAGAGCGCGTTTCGCGTCTCAGGGTCGAAAAAGTAGAGCCGAGCGGTATCGACCGCGAGCTCGATCTTGTTACCGATGGCGATCCGCGTGCGAGGGCTGACCCGGGCGACGACCCGCGTGAGGCCCTCCGGCGCGTCGCCGTTGCCGCCGCCGAAGTACAGGTCGGCGTCGCCTTCGGCGGCGTCGGCGGTTACCGCGCTCGAGATGATGCCCGTAGCCGCGACCGAGAAGTAGACGAGCACTTCGGAGCCGAGCGGCTCGGTCAGGTCGGCCGTCGCCGTGATCCGCCGGTCGGCGGGCGTGTCGGGCTCGAGCGCGGCATCTTCGAAGTCTTCGGGGCGAATGCCGATCATCACGGTCCGGCCGATGTAGTCGTTTAGCGCGGAGCGGTTGCGCGCGAGCTGATCGTCGACGGCGAGCTTGTAGTCCGCGAAGGAGACGAACAACCGGCCGTCCTCTTTCTGCAGCTCGGCGTGGAGCAGGTTGATCGACGGCGAGCCGATGAAGCCGGCGACGAACTCGTTGACCGGGTTGTCGTAGAGGGCCTGCGGCGTGTCGACCTGCTGCAGGTGGCCGAGCTGCATCACGGCGACGCGGTCGCCCATCGTCATTGCCTCGACCTGGTCGTGCGTGACGTAGATAGTCGTCACGCCGAGGTTGCGCTGCAGCTGGTGGATCTCGGCGCGCAGCTGGACGCGGAGCTTTGCATCCAGATTCGAGAGCGGCTCGTCCATCAGGAAGGCCTGCGGCTGGCGGACGATCGCGCGGCCCATCGCGACGCGCTGGCGCTGGCCGCCTGAGAGCGCTCGCGGCTTGCGCTTCAGGAACTCCTCGATCTTGAGGATGTGCGCGGCTCGCTGGACGCGCTCGCGGATCTCGTTCTTCGGCAGCTTGCGGAGCTTGAGCCCGAACGCCAGGTTCTCCTCGACGGTCATGTGCGGGTAAAGCGCGTAGCTCTGGAAGACCATCGCGATGTCGCGGTCCTTTGGGGTCAGGTCGTTGACCACGCGGTCGCCGATGCGGATCTCGCCGTCGCTGATCTCCTCGAGCCCCGCGAGCATCCTCAGCGCGGTGGTCTTGCCGCAACCCGAAGGGCCGACGAGCACCATCAGCTCGCCGTCCTCGATCTCGAGGTCGAGGTCGTGCACAGCCTGGGTACCGTCGTCGTAGATCTTCGAGACCTGGTCGAATGCGATCTCAGCCAGCGTGCCCTCCTCTGTCGGCGCGAGCTTAACCCGGTTTGCGAGTCACAGGTATGTGAATCACGCGCTCGCTCTCTGGGCGTTCCTGGATCAGCCGCCGGTAGTGGGTGAGGAGCGAGTCCGGATCCTCCCGCTGGGCCCGGACGTTGCGTTCCTTGGGGTCGATGGGCGGCAGCCACGGCTCTCCCGTCGTGAAGCCGCCGGTCGGGCTTCCATCCCACTGCATCGGGTGGCGCAACCGATCGCGGCCGACCCTGTCGTACGGGGGGTCGTGGCCGGGGCCGTTCGGCATCCCGATCTCGTCACCCTGATAGACGAACGCCGTGCCCGGAAGGCTCAACAGCAGCGTCGCGGCGTCCCAGACGTGGGCGGGACCGAGCCTGGTCGCCAGGCGGTCGAAATCGTGGTTCGACAGCACCCAGGCCACGCGCCCGAGCTCGGCTGCGGGCTCGATCGCGGCGCGCAGGCGCTCGTCGTCCCACGGTGAGAAGAGAAGCTCGAAGGAGAAGACGCTGTCGAGCACCTCGAGGTAGGGCGGGTAGTCACTCGTCGGTCGATAGACCTCGCCGACCAGAAAAGCGTCGCCGGCCGCCTCGCGAATCTTCCGGAGAGCGTCGAGCGCCTCGGGTCGGTTTCGCGAGTAGATGCCCTCGAGCTTCGCGGCATCCTCGTCCTGGGGGAAAGGAAAGTCTCCGGTGGCGGGCGGGTCGTCTCTCAGTTGGTCGTCCTTGATCAACCGGTCGATTGCGTCCAGCCGGAAGCCCGCGGCGCCGCGGTCGAGCCAGAAGCGGACGACGTCCTGGAAGGCGGCGACGACCTCGGGGTTGCGCCAGTCGAGGTCGGGCTGCTCGGCATAGAAGGAGTGGAGGTACCAGCGCCCGGTCTGCTCGTCCCGGCTCCAGGCCGGGCCACCGAAGGCGGAGACCCAGTTGTTCGGCGGGCCGTCGACCGGCGACCAGATGTACCAGTCGGGATGCTCACGGAACCACGTGTGCTCGATCGAGGTGTGGCAGGGGATCAGGTCGAGCAGGACTCGCAGCCCCCGCTCGGCGGCCGCGGCGACGAGCTCGTCGAAGTCCTCGAGCGTCCCGAACTGCGGGTCGACGTCTTCGTAGTCCGCGACGTCGTAGCCGAAGTCGGCCTGTGGTGAGGGGTAGATCGGCGAGAGCCAGAGAGCTTCGACGCCGAGCCACGCCAGGTGGTCGAGCCGCTGCGTGATCCCACGGAGGTCGCCGACGCCGTCTCCGTCCGAGTCCTGAAAGGATCGTGGGTAGATCTGGTAGACGACGGCGTCTTCCCACCAGGGCATAGCCGCTGAGAATAGAGCTCCCGGCGATAAGATCGAACGCGCCAACCGACCCGAGGAGGAGCACCGCCAGATGCCCGCCGAGCCCGGAAAAATCCGCAATGTCGCCGTCGTCGGCCACCGTTCGACAGGCAAGACCTCGCTCGTCGAGGCGATGCTCTTCCAGACCGGTGCGATCAACAGGCTCGGGACGATCGAGGCCGGCAACACGACCGGCGACTGGGACGAAGACGAGCACAAGCGGCAGATGTCGCTCTCGGCTTCCCTCTGCCATGTCGACTGGCAGGGGCGAAAGATCAACCTGATCGACACCCCGGGTGACCCCGGCTTCCAGGGCGACATGATCGCCGCGCTTCGCGTCGTCGAGGGCGCTTTGGTCGTCGTCAGCGCCGTGATGGGCGTCGAGGTGCAGACGAGCCGGGCCTGGCACCGAGCCGAGGAGTACGACCTCTCACGGGTCGTCTTCGTGAACATGCTCGACCGCGAACGCGCTGATTTCTTCCGCACGCTGGACGCGCTGCGCGACCAGCTCTCGCCGCGCTGCGTCGCCGTTCACTTCCCGATCGGCGCCGAGCACGAGCTGACCGGCATCGTCGACCTGCTCCACATGAAGGCCTACATGAGCCCCGAGGGCGAGCGGGAAAGCGCCCCCAGCGAGATTCCGGCAGAGTTGGAGAACCAGGTCGCCGAGTACCGCGAGAAGCTGCTCGACTCGGTGGTCGAGACCGACGAAGCACTGATGGAGCGCTACCTCGACGGCCAGGAGCTCTCCGACGAGGAGGTCGCCCACGCGCTCAAGGACGCGGTCACGCGCGGCGAGATCTTCCCGGTCGCCTGCGCGGTTGCGACCAAGAATCTCGGTACGACCGCGCTGCTTGACCTGCTCGTCGAGGGCGTGCCTTCCCCGGCCAAGAAGCACATCGACCTGGGCGTCGACGGCGACGGCACCGCTGCCTTCGTCTTCAAGACGATCGCCGATCCATTCGCCGGCCGGATCAACGTCTTCCGCGTCATCTCGGGCGAGGTCAAAGGCGACTCGACCCTCGCGAACCACAGGACGCATTCGAAGGAGCGCGTCGGCCAGCTGCTGACGCTGCAGGGCAAGGAGCACGAGCAGGAGTCGTCGTTCGGCACCGGCGATATCGGCGCCGTCTCGAAGCTCAAGGACACGACGACCGGCGACCTGCTGCTTGATGCCGAGCGGGAGGTCGAGACGCCCGAGATCGGCTTCCCGGACCCCGTCATGAGCTTCGCGGTGACGCCGAAGGCGAAAGGCGACGAGGAGAAGGTCGGAACGGCGCTTCGGCGGCTGGCCGAGGAAGACCCGACGCTCGTGCTCCGCAGGGATCCGCAGACCGGCGAGCAGCTGCTCTCGGGCCTGAGCCAGATCCACGTCGAGGTCGCCGTCGAGCGGGTCAAGAGCCGCTTCGGCGCCGAGGTCGAGCTCCACCAGCCACGCGTCCCGTATCTGGAGACGATTCGCAAGGAGTCGCGGGCGCAGGGCCGCTACAAGAAGCAGACCGGCGGACGCGGCCAGTTCGGCGACTGCGTGATCGTGCTCGAGCCGCTCGATGGGCACCAGGGCTACGAGTTCTCGGACGAGATCGTCGGCGGCGTCATCCCGCAGAGCTTCCGGCCGGCTGTCGACAAGGGCATCCAGGAGGCGATGCTCCACGGCGAGCTCGCCGGAGCTCCCGTCCAGGGGCTCAAGGTCAGGCTCGTCGACGGCTCCTACCACTCGGTCGACTCCTCCGAGATGGCGTTCAAGATCGCCGGCTCGCTTGCCTTCAAGCAGGCCTACGAACAGGCCGACCCGGTGCTGCTCGAGCCGATCATGGACATCGAGGTGACCGTTCCAGACGAAGCCGTCGGCGCCGTCAACGGCGACCTCAACTCACGACGAGGGCGCCTGCAGGGGATGGAGCCGAAGGGCGGCCTGACGACGATCAAGGCCGAGGTGCCGATGTCGGAGATCCTCACCTATTCGCAGTCGCTGACCTCGCTGACGGGAGGTCGTGGCGACTATCACATGGGATTCGCCCGGTACGAGGAAGTCCCCTCGCACATCGCCCAGAAGGTGATTGCAGAGCAGAAGCAGGACAAGGAAGAGGCTGCGGTCTAGGCCACGAAGGTGGCTATAGTCGCGCCGATGCGGATCGCGCGGCAGTCCGTGGCTCGCAGGTGCGCGGTGTGTGAGCGGAGCCTGTTGATGGGCGAGCAATCGACCCGCTTCACGGCCGACGGCGAGAACTTCGTCGACGTCTGCCCGCTCTGCCAGGACATCGCGCTCGAATACGGGTGGCTGAAGGAGGGAAGTCCGACGACACCGACGGTCTCGACCGACCGCCCGCGCCGGCGGCTGAGTCTCACCAGCCTGTTCGAGGCGCGCCGGGCCGCCGTCTCGGAGGCGCCGGTCGCCGACGAGCCGATCCTGCGGCGCCTGTCCGAACCGGAGCGCGAGGTGGTCGAGGCGGCCGACCTCTTCAACCAGACCGACTTCCGCCGCACGGTCTCGGGGATCGCGAAGAGTTTGGGCGAGCCGAAGACGAGCATCCGGCCCCTCTCAGGCGTCAGCGGCGAGGTCGTGATCACGATCGCCTGGGACATCTCCTGGTACCAGTACCGAGTCACGCCGGAGCTCGCCCAGCCGGTGCGGCTCGAGGAGCGTGGTCACGAACTGGCCGAGCTCGACGGCCTCTACAAGGACTGGAACGCGCACCTGGACGAGCACGGCCGCATCGTCCCGAACATCGCCCGCGTCTAGCGCCGACGCCCGCCCTACTTACAATCAGATCGAGATGATCTATTGCGTGATCCCGCGTGAGCTCGCCGACGAGCTCTACGACAAGATGGTCGAGTACTACAAGGACAACCCGAACGTCGAGGTGATCATCGATCGTCGCGAGGGCCCCGACCGCCGCGCGGGCAAGGCCGCGGAGGAGTTCGCGGAGAAGCGGCTGATCCGCGACCGGCGCCGCCGCCGCCCCGGCAGCTTCCCGGACACGGATCCGCCCGAGGCTGAAGCCGGCTGAGCACGCATCGCTAGACTCGCGCCCGTGGCGATTCTCGGCGCAAAGACCTTCCAGAACTACATCAACGGCGATTGGGTCGACGCCGCCTCCGGCGAGACCTTCGAGTCGAGCAGCCCGGCGGACGGCGAGACGATCGGCGTCTTCCCGAAGTCCGGGCCCGAGGACGTCGACCGCGCGGTCGCCGCCGCGAAAGCTGCTTACGAGGAATGGCGCCTTGTGCCCGCGCCCCGGCGCGGTGAGGTGCTCTTCCGTTTCGCGCAGCTGCTGACCGACGCCAAGGGCGAGCTCACCGACCTGATGACCCACGAGATGGGCAAGGTCAAAGCCGAGGCCGCCGGCGACGTCCAGGAAGCGATCGACATGGCCTATTACATGGGCGGCGAGGGCCGGCGCCTCTTCGGTCAGACGACCCCGTCGGAGCTGCGCGACAAGTTCCAGATGTCGGTGCGGATGCCGGTCGGCGTCGTCGGGGTGATCACGCCGTGGAACTTTCCGATCGCGATCCCGTCGTGGAAGACCCTGCCGGCGATCGTGGCGGGCAACACGGTCGTCTTCAAGCCGGCGACAGACACGCCCGCCCTCGGTGAGCGCTACGTCGAGCTTTTCGTCGAAGCAGGCCTCCCGAACGGCGTCATCAACATCGTCCACGGCGGCGGCTCGGACGTTGGCCAGCGCCTGGTCGAGCATCCGGACGTCCCGATCATCACTTTCACCGGCTCCCGCGAGACGGGCGTCGCGGTCACGAAGGCCGCGGCCGAAGGGCTCAAGCACGTTCACCTCGAGCTGGGCGGCAAGAACGCGATCATCGTCATGGACGACGCCGACCTCGAGCTGGCGGTCGACGGGATTGTCTGGTCGGCATTCGGCACGTCGGGCCAGCGCTGCACTGCCGCGAGCCGCGTGATCGTGCACGACGACGTCTACGACGCGCTCGCCTCGCGCCTGGTCGCCCGGGTCGAGCAGATGCGGCTCGGCCCCGGCTGGGAGGACGACACCGACGTCGGTCCGGTGATCAACCAGGCCGCACTCGACAAGATCCACTCGTACACAGAGATCGGCAAGGGCGAGGGCGCGACGCTGCTGACGGGTGGCGAGGTCGCGAGCGGAAACGGCCTCGACAAGGGCAACTTCTACCGGCCCACGATCTTCGGCGACGTCGACTCGGGAATGAGGATCGCTCAGGAGGAGATCTTCGGACCGACGACGGCGCTGATCCGTGTCAGTTCCCTGGACGAGGCGATCGCCGTTTCGAACGGGGTCAAGTACGGCCTCTCCTCGTCGATTTTCTCCCAGAACGTGAACAACGCCTTCCGCGCCATGCGCGACCTGAACACCGGCATCACCTACATCAACGCCGGCACGATCGGAGCCGAGGTTCACCTGCCGTTCGGCGGCACGAAGGACACCGGCAACGGGCACCGCGAGGCCGGTCAGGCTGCGCTCGACGTCTTCACCGAGTGGAAGTCGATCTACGTCGACTACTCGGGCAAGCTCCAGCGCGCGCAAATCGACACCGACGAGTAGCGCGCCGCTTGCCGCAGCTGAAGCTCGTCTGGTTCGTGCCGGAGGAGGCTCTCGACGCGACGCGGGGCGCGGTCTTCGCCGCCGGAGCAGGGCGCATCGGCGAGTACGAGCGCTGCTCCTGGTACACGGCCGGGACCGGCACGTTCCAGGGGAGCGCAGCCACGTCGCCGGCCGTCGGTGAAGCCGGTCGCGAGGAACGGACTCCGGAGCTCCGGGTGGAGACGGTCGTGCCCGCCGAGCGCGCCGACGCCGTCATCGCCGCTCTCGTCGAGGCGCATCCGTACGAGGAGGTCGCGTACGACCTCTACCCGCTCGCGTGAAGGCGAGGCTTTCGACCGACGGCGGTGCGCGCGGAAATCCCGGCCCGGCGGCCTACGGCTACGTGCTCGAGACGGAGGATGGGACGGTGCTTGACGCCCGGGGCGAGACGATCGGCGTCGCGACGAACAACGTCGCCGAGTATCGCGCGCTGATCGCGGGGCTCGAGAAGGCTGTCGAGCTCGGGATCGAGGAGCTTGAGGTCGTCTCCGACTCGGAGCTCCTCGTCAAGCAGATGCAGGGCGAGTACAAGGTCAAGAACGAGGCGCTGCGCGAGCTCAACGACGAAGCAAATTTCCTGGAGCGAAAGCTCGGTCGCGTCCGCTACAAGGCGGTTCGGCGCGAGCACAACGAGCTGGCGGACAAGCTCGTCAACG
>Ga0307289_10001087_pt1 | contig 11642 bp, 10 predicted proteins | sample ER_DNA_143_FD_194483 | JGI IMG/M metagenome (GOLD analysis project Ga0307289, IMG submission 194483) | Bulk soil microbial communities from the East River watershed near Crested Butte, Colorado, United States - ER_DNA_143 | ecosystem: Environmental > Terrestrial > Soil > Floodplain | place...
CGGCCTCGCGAAGTTCAAGCGCGCCCGCTTCCTGCTGGCCTCGACGAGCGAGGTCTACGGCGACCCCCAGGTGCATCCTCAGCCCGAGACGTACTGGGGCAACGTCAACCCGATCGGGCCGCGCGGGGTCTATGACGAGGCAAAGCGTTACGCCGAGGCGATGTCGATGGCCTACCACACACAGCAGGGCGTCGACACCTCGATCGCACGGATCTTCAACACGTACGGCCCGCGGATGCGCCCAAGCGACGGCCGCGCGGTTCCCACGTTTGTCAGACAGGCTCTCGAGGGCAAGCCCTTGACTGTGTTTGGGGACGGCAGCCAGACGCGCAGCTTCTGCTACGTCGACGACCTCATCCGGGGGCTCGTCCTGCTGACCGAATCGGGCGAGCACCTGCCCGTGAACCTCGGCAATCCCGGCGAGTTCACGCTCAACGAACTGGCCGAGACCGTTCTCCGCATCACCGGCTCGAAGAGCGAGGTCGTCTACGAGGCGCTGCCGGTCGACGATCCCCAGGTCAGGCAGCCCGACATCACCCGGGCGCGCCAGCTGCTCGGGTGGGAGCCGCAGGTCCAGCTCGAGGAAGGCCTTCGCCGCATGCTCCCGAGTTTCGGACGGGAGCCGGTCGTTGCCTAGGCGTATCGGGGTCGCGGCGGCGATCGTTTTCGTCGCTGCAGGTTTGTGCGTGCCGGCTGCGTCGGCCAAGGCGCACATGCTGGTCGGCATTCAGGACGATGCCATGACCCTACGCGGCAATCCCACATTCACGTTCCCGACGCTGAAGCAGCTGCGCACGCAGATCGTCCGCATCAACCTGAATTGGAACGACGTGGCGAAGAGGCGTCCGGCCCACCCGCAGGATCCGGCTGACCCTGCGTACGACTGGGACGTTTACGACCGCGCCATTCGCTACTCGTCGCAGTACGGGATCCAGGTTCTGCTCACGATCCTGTTCACGCCTTCCTGGGCGAACGGCGGCCGTCCACGCAACGTTCCGCCGAGCAACTACACGGACCTTCGCAACTTCGCGTATGCGGCGGCGGAACGCTACAGCGGCCACTACATCGCAAACACCGATTCCTTCGACGAGGTCTTCCTGCCGGCGGTGCGGTACTGGACGGCCTGGAACGAGCCGAGCAACCCGATCTGGCTGAAGCAGACGTCGGGCGGGCGGTTCGTCAGCCCACGCTCGTACGCACGCATCTGCACGGCGATCTGGCAGGGCGTTCACTTCACGAACTTCGCGGGCGAGAAGGTTGCGTGCGGCGTGACCGGGCCGCGTGGCAACAACGCTCCGCGTACAAGCCGGCCGTCTCTCTCGCCGCTCGCGTTCATGCGCCTGACCAAGGCGGCGGGGTTGCGGAACCTCGATGCTTATGCCCACAACCCGTACTACGGGAGGCCGAGCGAGAGGCCCTCAACCAAGCCCGGCGGAAGCGCGGTGACTCTCGGAAACATCAATACGCTGATCGCCCAGGTCAACAAGCTCTGGGGCAAGAAACGGATCTGGATCACTGAGTACGGATGGCAGACACCGCCTGATCGGATCTTCGGCGTCTCCTTTGCGCGCCAGGCGGCCTACGTGAGCCAGTCGTACGCGATCGCCCGTGCGAACCCACGGATCGACATGATGGTGTGGTTCATGCTCCGCGACGATACAAATATCGGCGTCGGTTGGCAGTCCGGCTTTCTTACGGCGGCCGGGACGAAGAAGCCCGCCTTCAGCGCGTTCGCCCGCCTGCCCCACTGAGGAGCGACCTGTACAGCTCGTCGACGTCGCCGACGAGCCGCTCCACCGCATAACGCGGTAGCACGCGGTCCCGGCCCTGCTTACCCATTCGCGCGCGGAGTGCGGGATCGCGGGCGAGCCGTCTCAGCCGGTCGGCGAGCTCGTCCGTCGCCCCTGCCTCGACGAGAAAGCCGTCCTCGCCGTCCCGGACGACGTCAGGCACGCCGCCGACGAGAGTAGCCACGACCGGCCGCTCCGCGGCGAGGGCCTCGATGACGCTCACGGGAGTCCCCTCGTTGCTCGACGGGAGGACAAGGGCGTCGAAGGCCGCGTAGAACTGAGCCACGTCCTCCTGGTAGCCCAGGAAGAGCGTGTGGCGTGCGATGCCGAGCTCGTGCGCACGCTGCTCGAGCTGGGGGCGGTCGGGGCCGTCCCCGACCATGCAGAGCACGGCGTCGACCCCGCCGTCGCGGAGGCGCTTGAAGGCGATGAGGACGTCGTCGGTGCGCTTCACCGCGGTCATGCGGCCGATCCAGCCGACGGCAAAGCGATCGCCGGGAATGCCGAGATAGCGACGGCTCTCGTCGCGGCCGTCCTGCTCGGGAGCGACGCGCTCGTCCAGTTCGATGCCGAGGCGGATGACGACGAAGCGGTCCCGGGGAGCGACCCCCAGGGCAACCAGGTCGTCGCGAACCTGCGGACTGACCGCGATCAAGGCCGTCGTGTGCGCGGCGAGCCAGCGTTCGAGCAGGCGAAAGAGTAGCGAGCGCACGGGCCCGAAGTAACCGCGTAGCACGTGCCCGTGGAACGTGTGGACGACGATCGGCGGCCTCCGCGAGCCGGCGAGCAGCGCGGCGACACGACCGACGGTGCCTGCCTTCGCCGTGTGGGTGTGCAGGATCTGCGGGCGCTCCCTCCTGATCAAACGGGCCAGCCGGATCGTCGCCATCAGGTCCCGGAGCGGAGAGATCTCGCGGCCCAGCTCATCGATCCGAACGACCTCGACGCCGCGCGCATCCGCCACGAAGGCCATTGAATCCTCTCCGCGCGCCAGCGACCCTGCGACCAGCGTCGTGTCGTACCCGCGCTTCCTCAGGCCCTCCGTCAGGTATGCGACATGGAGCGCCGGTCCGCCCATATTGAGCCGGGCGATGACGCGAACGATCTTGGTCCGCGGCTCAGACGCGGGCAATAATCGCCTCGGCCGTACGCTCCAGCCCTGCGGCGAGGTCGATGCGGGGCTCGTAGCCGAGCAGCTCGCGAGCTGCGGAGATATCCGCCCAGGAGTCGCGGATGTCTCCGGCACGCGGCGGCTCGAAGTGCCTTTCGACCGGCTTGCCGAGAATGATCCCGATCGTCTCCGCGACGTGATTCACACTCGCGGGTGAGCCCGCGGCGACGTTGAACGTGCGCCCGCTGGCACCGGCTGCATCGGCAGCGCGAATCGTCGCGTCGACGACGTTGCCCACGTACGTGAAGTCACGCGACTGCTCGCCGTCGCCGTAGATCGTGACCCGCTCGCCCTGATCGACGGCCGCGATAAAGAGCGGAACGACCGCGGCATATTGAGAATGTGGGCTCTGCCGTGGGCCGAACACGTTGAAGTATCTGAGGACGACGGTCTCGAACGAGTCGTACACGCGGTCGAAGCTGATGCAGTAGCGCTCTGCGGCCAGCTTGCCGACGCCGTACGGAGAGATCGGATCGGGCGGAGCCGCCTCGGATGTCGGCAGTTCCCGACTCGACCCGTACACCGACGTGGAGGACGAGAAGACCACGCGCCGCACCCCTTCATCGCGTGCGGCGAGCAGGACGTTGAGCGTGCCTTCGACATTCACTGCGTTCGACGTGAGCGGATCCTGCACGGAGCGCGGCACGGATCCGAGGGCGCCGAGGTGGTACACGACCTCGATGCCGCGTACGGCGGCGTGGACGCGCTCGTAGGAGCGGAGCTCTCCCTCGACGACCTCGACGTCGAGACCCTCGAGGTTCGCGCGGTTGCCCGTCGAGAAGTTGTCGAGCACGCGGACGTCGTCGCCGCGCTCGACGAGCGCATTCACGAGATTCGAGCCGATGAACCCCGCGCCGCCTGTCACCAACACCTTCATGCCGGCCATTTTCCCTGAGCAGGCGCCTGACTCCTCTGCGCAACCGCCGTGGCCGCGAGGCCGAAGCCGAGCCAGGTAGCGGCATCCAGAGGGATTCCGGCCACAAGGCCCTGCCCGCCCCAGATGCCCATCGCCGACAGGATCGTGAAGGCGGCCACCGCCCCGGGCGGGGCGTTCGCACGTAAGGCGAGCACGAGCGCCAGCGCGAACGGTGCCAGCCACAGAACGAGGCCGAGCAGGCCGAGGTCCGCGGCGGCCTGAACGTAAGCATTCTGGACACCCCACTCGTGGTCGCGGGTCGGAAAAGCGAGGGGGGAGACGTCCGGGAACTTCTTGCGAGCGGCGGGCAGCTCGGGATCGACGACGTCGGGGTCGGTGGATGCCTGCCAGCCCGCACCGACGACCGGATGGTCACGCCAGATGCGGTAACCGACGTACGCGAGCAGCGCGTGGTGCGAGTAGGTCTGGATATTGGCCGTCTGAGTCTCCCGTCCTTTGAGATGGACGAACCGGAGAAAACTCTCGAGGTCGCCGGCACGCAGGACGAGCACGCCGGCCGCGACGATCGCAACGACGACGCCGCTCACCGCGACGTCACGCACTGCGAGCCGTCGCCGGCGCGAGACGGCGTAGAGGAACCCTGCCGTTCCGGCCGCGATTCCGATCAGCCCGGCGGTTGCGCCTGACAGGATCAGGCCCAGCCCGCCGCTTGCGATCGCCGCCCAGCCGATTCGCTCGCCGGCAAGGAGCAAGGCGGCGAGCCCGATCGCGAGCGCCAGCGCGGAGAGCGAAGCGAAGTCCGAGTGGCCGAGAAACGACGGCTGCCGCCGCCCAGCCGCCCATGCGTCGGCGATGTCGACACCTAGGAACTGCAGCAGGCCGAAGCAGGTCGCCACGATGCTCCACGCGACGATGGCCGCTGCAACGAGCTCCCAGTCGCTGCGCCGCCGGAGGATGAGCGGCGCGGAGACCGCAAGCAATGCGTACTCCGAGAACTTCGCCGCGGTGACTAGATGCACGAGCGAGTCGGAGCGGATGAAGATCCAGAGGATCAACGCGACCGACGCGATCCACAGCGGCAGCGCGGGGCGCAGAGGCGCGAATCCGGCACGTACTCCCTCGCGCAGTGCGACGAGCGCGACCACCACGACCGCAGCGTCCGACAGCTCGAGCCCGAGGTGCGTGGACCCGAGCGGCACCCTCACTCCAGGCTGGTACTTGATGTGCAGGAACAGGAAGGGGACCGCGAGCGCCAGCGCGGCCGCCCCGGGGCTGAATCCCGCGCGCGCCATTGACCGCGCCCTCAGCGTCAGGGTCTCCGCCACGGCCATGGAGCGAGTCTAGGTATTGCCCTCCCTAGAATGGTCGTTCTAATGCGCTCGCGGCTCTTCTGGCGCCGGTCGGCGGCAGCCGCTGGGATCTATGCCTCCGTAGTCCTCGGCTTCTTCGGGACGGTGATCGCGGCTCACGCGTTCACGACGCACGTGCTCGGTCTGTACGCAATCGTCATCGCGGCCACGGGGTTCTTCCAGACGCTGCTCGATCTGACGATCGAGGAAGCGTTGGTCAAGTACGGATTCCGCTTCCAGGAGCGCGAGGACTGGGGACGGTTGAGGCGCCTCTTCGGCCGAGCCCTGCAGTTGAAGCTGGCGGGGGGAGTGTTGGCCGGGGCGTGTCTGCTGGCACTGGCGCCTGCAGCTAATGCACTCTTCGGCGACCCGCGCCTGCTGAAGCCGATGCTGATCGCGGCCGCCCTGCCTCTCGTGCAGGCACCGGAGAACGTCGGCGGCGTCGCTCTCATTCTTCGCGGCCGCTACGACATACGTGCATTCTTCCTCTTCCTCTCGATGGCATTGCGGCTCGGAGCGATTGCGATCGGCACGCGCTACGGGCTCACCCAGACGATCGCCGCAATCGTCGTGGCTCAGGTTCTCGCGACGGCGGCAGTGCTCGCCGCCGGCTGGACAGCCTTCAGACGCAATCCCCGTGTCGCCGCCGTCTCGATCGGCGAGGAGCGTCCGGAGATCGCCCGTTTCGTCCTCCAGTCCAGCCTGGCGACCGGTGTCGTGGCGCTGCGAAGCACGCTGAGCCCGTTGCTCCTGGGTGTGGTCTCGTCGCCCAACCAGGTCGGGTACTTCCGCGTTGCGCAGTCGCCGCAGCAAGGCTTCGCCGCACTCTCGGCACCCGCGCGGCTGGTCTTGCTGACCGAACAGACCCGAGCCTGGGAGCGCGGCACGCGCGCGGCGGTATTCGCAGGTGTCCGCCGCTACTCGCTCGGCGCAGCCGCGGGAGTCCTGGTCGCCGTGCCGCTCTTGCTGTGGCTGGCGCCTGATCTCATCCGGTTGTTCTTCACGCCCAAGAACCTCGGCGCGACGGACGCGCTGCGCCTGATCGTCATCGCGGGCGCACTGCAGTTCGTCTTCGGGTGGACGAAGAGCTTTCCGGTCTCCATCGGGCGCCCGAAGCTGCGTATCTGGGCGCACGGAATCGAAACGGTCGTCCTCATTCCACTCGTCGTCGTTTTCGGTGCGGCCTGGGGAGCGACGGGCGCTGCAGGGGCGGTTCTGGCCTCCACGGTTGCGTTCATCGTCGTGTGGACGGTTCTCTTTCTTCGGATCCGGCGCGAGCCCGCGAGCCAGGGGACTGCTTCCCCTCAACCAGTCGAGGCCGTTCTCCCGTGAGGGTGTTGATCGTCTCGGGGATCTGGCCGCCGGACGTCGGCGGCCCCGCGAGCCACGCGCCCGACGTCGCGGAGTTCCTGCGCGGCCGCGGCCACGAGGTGGAGGTCGTGACGACCGCGGACGAGCCGCCAGCTCCGCGCGCCTACCCGGTTCGTGCGGTGCCGCGCCACCATCTCGTCGGCGTGCGGCACTATCGCGGCGCGGCGCTCGTCCACCATCGCGCGCGTGACGTGGACGTCGTCTACACGACCGGCATGTTCGGCCGGAGCGCGGTCGGCTCGACCTTGGCGCGGAAGCCCTACGCGGTGAAGCTCACAGCCGACCCGGCGTTCGAACGTTCGCGCCGCCGAGGCCTGGTCGAAGGCAACGTCGACGACTTCCAGGGTCACGGCGGCGGACCGGCGGTTGGGCTCTTGCGGTTCGCGCGAGACGTCGAGCTGCGCCGTGCAGCGCATGTGTTCACACCCAGCAGGTACCTGCGCGAGCTGGCGGTCGGCTGGGGCGTGGCTCCGGACCACGTCTCCGTTCTCCCAAATCCCTCGCCCGTGTTGGGCGAGCTCGGCCCGCGGGAGGAGCTTCGCCGGGCATTCGGGCTGAACGGCGCAACACTCGCCTTCGCAGGTCGACTGACGGCGCAGAAGTCGCTCGGGCGCACCCTCGAGGCGGTCGCGGGCGCCGACGGCGTCGAGCTCGTGATCGCAGGCGAGGGCCCGGAGCGGGAGCTGCTCGAGACCAGGGCAGGCGAGCTGGGGATCGGCGACCGTGTGACGTTCCTCGGCCCGCAGCCCCGCGAGCGCATCATCGAGCTCTTCCACGCCGCCGACGCGACGATCTTGTCCTCGAGCTGGGAGAACTTCCCGCACACGGTTGTCGAGGCGCTCGCGGTCGGCACGCCTGTGCTCGCGATGGAAGCCGGCGGCGTCTCGGAAGTCGTCCACGACGGCGTGAACGGGCTGCTCGTCGGGCCTGGAGACACCGCCGCGCTGAGTGAGGCAGTCCGGCGTTACTTCGCCGACGAGACCCTTCGTCGGCGTCTGCGCGGCGCGGCTGCTTCGTCCGTGGCCGGCTACGCGCCGGAAAGCGTGTTCGGCGAGCTCGAGCAGATCCTCCGTCGCATCGCGGGAACGTGAAGCCGCGCGTCCTGTTCGTCTCGCGCCGCGTCGAGCTGCCGCTGTCGCCGGGCCTGGTTCGTAAATGGGACGCGATCGGCGCGCAGCTCGACTTTCGCGTTCTGGCCGCAGGAAGCCGGAGCAACGGAGCGTTCCACCTCGCGCGAGAGCTGCCCGCGCTCGACGGTCCGGCGTTCTTCGCTGCGCTGCCGTTCCGCATCGCGCGTGAGCTGCGCGAGTTCAAGCCTCACGCCGTTCTCGCGCAGGGCGCACACGAGACTGCGGCCGCGCTCAGCGCGCGCAAGCTCGCCCGTACGCAGACGGCAGTGATCGTGGACTTGCACGGCGACTGGCGCGCACCGACGCGTCTGTACGGATCACGGCTGCGCGGATTGCTGAGCCCCGCCGCCGACCGCATCGCGCTCGGCGCGCTGCGCCGGGCGGACGGCATTCGCACGGTGACCGCCTACACCACCGGCCTGGTGCGCGAGCTCGGTCTCGAGCCGGCCGACGAGTTTCCCGCGTACATGGACTTCGACTCCTTTCTGCAGGAGGCGCCGAAGCCGCTTCCCTCGAGTCCCCGGGCGCTCTTCGTCGGTGTGCTCGAGCGCTACAAGAACGTGGACGGGCTGGCCGAGGCATGGCGACGCGTCGCGCCACGAGTTCCCGCAGCGCAGCTGCACGTCGTCGGCTCCGGGGCGGCGCAACCGGTCGTCGAGCAACTCGTCGATGATTTACCCGCGCGGACGAGCTGGACGGAGCGGCTGACGCCGAGCGAAGTCGCAGCGGCGCTCGACGACTCGACGCTCCTCGTCCTGCCGTCCCGCTCCGAAGGCATGGGCCGAGTGATCGTGGAAGCCTTCTGCCGAGCCCGGCCGGTCGTCGCGAGCCGCGTGGGCGGCATTCCCGATCTCGTGCAGGACGGAAGCAACGGGTTGCTCGTCGAACCGGGCGACACTGACGGTCTCGCCGACGCGCTTGTCCGGGTTCTCGACGAGCGGGAGCTGGCCGAGCGGCTGGGTGCGGGAGCGCATTCGAGCGCCGCTCTGTGGACGGTGTCGCCGGAGGACTTCGCCTCCCGCCTGCGTGACCTCGTCGGCCGCATCACCGGGCTAAGCTAGGCGCGCCGTGCGCGCAGACCGCTTCAAGCAGATCCTGAAGAACTCCGTCTACCGGACGATCGGCGAGACGGCGTCCGCGATCGGCGCCAACGGCAACGGCGAGCGGAGCCTGCGCGTCCTCATGTACCACAAGGTGAACGACCTGCCGAGCAACCCGTTGACGATGCCGGTGTCGATCTTCGACGAGCAGATGGACCAGCTGCGCGACCTCGACTACACGGTCGTCGATCTCGACGCCGTGCTCGGCCATTACGTCGACGGCAAGCCTCTGCCGGAGCGGGCGGTGCTGATCACCTTCGACGACGGCTACTACGACAACCTCGACAACGCGGCACGTGTCCTGCGCAAGTACGGCTACCCGGCCGTGCTGTTCGTTCCGATCGGCTATCTCGACGACCGCCATCCCCTGCCGCACGAGGAGCATCTCGCCGCGCAGGGCATCCTCAACCGGACGATCGAGTGGGAGGAGCTTGCGGATCTGGAGCGCGAAGGAATTCGCATCGAGTCCCACGGCATCTCGCATCGCCCGCTCGCCGATCTCGAGGTCGACGAAGCGGCGCGCGAGATCGCCCTGTCGAAGCTGCGGCTGGAAGAGCGGCTCGGGCGGCCCGTGCGCGCCTTCTCCTATGTGAAGGGCTCCGAGGCCCATTACAAGCCCGTCCATCTCTCGCTCGTCCGCCAGGCAGGCTACGACGTTGCGTTCACCGCAGTCTCGGGCGCCAACTCCCAGACGACCGACCCACTGCAGCTGCGGCGCTACAACATCGAGCCCTACTCTCCCCGTACGTTCGAGCTCGTGCTTGCGGGCGCCTGCGACCTGATCTCGCTCAAGGACACCGTCACGGGCACACACGCGCGCCGCGTCTTCAATGCGGCGCTGGGCACGTCCACCAAGTAAGTGTCCGGCTACGAGCTGGCGGCCTACGAGCCGGCGCAACGGGAGGACTACCTGCGCCTGCTGCACGATGCCTGGGGCGAGGCAGCGCTGAGCGGCGCCGAGTTCGACTGGTGGTTCACGGGGAATCCCGAGGGCTCGCTGATGTCGGTCGCGCGCGATGACGGGCGTGTGATCGGCGTGGCCGCACACTCTCTCTACCGGATGGCTCTCGCGGCCGGACAGAGACCGGCCACCTTCTCCGTGCACGCGACGACGGCACCGGCTGCGCGCGGGCGTGGCGTCTTCGTCGGTCTCGAGCGGAAGCACGAGAAGGAAGCCAAGGCCCGCGGCGCTGCCTTCGTGCTGGGGTTTGCGTCCGCGCCCACCGCGCCGCTCTTCCTCGGGCCGCTCGGCTGGACGCAGATCGGCAAGCTCCGCATCTGGGCGCGCCCGCTCCCGCGTTTGAGCCTGCGGCGTGGCAAGGCGCAGCGGATCGAGCGCTTCGACTTCGAGGGCGACGCTGCAGCCGGCTGGTCGAGCCACATCGTGCGTGACGCGGCCTACCTCAACTGGCGTTACCTCGACTCGCCACGCGATTACGCTGCCTATCGCGCCCACGGCGGCTACGCGGTGCTCGGGCACAAGCGCCATCGCGGGCAGCCGATCGCGCTCGTGGCCGATCTGGTGGGACCGGTGCGGCCGTTGTTGCGGGCGTGCCTCGCCGGCGTGAAACCGGGAACGCGCGCGCTGATCGCCCTGCCCGGGCCGGGGGAGGCCGCCGCCTACGCATCCTGTGGGTTCGTGCCGACACCGATGTCGCTCGACTTCATGGGCAAACCGCTGGCGGGGGAGCTCGACGCCGATCCGAGCGCCTGGCGGTTCACGCTCGGCGACACGGATTTCTTCTGATGAAGCGGCTGGTCTTCCTCACGCAGAGCGTCGATCCTGAGCATCCGGTCCTGGCTGCGACGATCCCGAAGATCCGCGCGCTCGCGGAGCGTGTTGACGAGGTCGTTGTCCTCGCGCAGGCGGGCCGCGGTGACGGGCTGCCCGCGAACGTCGAGGTGCGGACGTTCGGCGCGCCCGGGCGCGCGCGGCGAATCTGGCGATTCGAGCGTGAGCTCGCGCGCGCGCTGCCCGCGGACGCAGTGGTCGCCCACATGATTCCGGCCTACGTCCTGCTCGCGGCGCCGCTCGTGCGTCCGACGCGAACTCCCCTGCTGCTGTGGTACACGCACTGGAAGGCGTCGTCGACGCTCCGCGGGGCCGTGCGGCTCGCGACGGCGATCGTGAGCGTCGATCGGCGCTCGTTTCCCCTTGCATCGCCCAAGGTTCGGCCGATCGGGCACGGTATCGACGTGAACGAGTTCGCCTGCACCGATCGCACCGGGCGCAGCGGCCTGCAAGCGCTGGTGCTCGGACGCTACTCGCCGGCCAAGGGGATCGGGACGATCCTCCGCGCCGTGCAGCAGGTCGAGGGCGCGGAGGTCGAGCTCCACGGGGTCGCGCTGAACGAGCTCGAGCGCCGGCATCGCGGCGAGCTCGAGCGTCTCGGCATCCCGCTGGGCGACGCAGTGCCGCGTGCGCAGGTTCCGGAGCTGTTCGCGCGCTCCGACGTCCTCGTCAACAACATGGAGGCGGGAGCGCCGGACAAGGTCGTCTACGAAGCGGCCGCGGCCTGTCTGCCGGTGCTCGCGTCCAATCCGCTGTTCGACGAGCTGTTCGACGGCTTCCCGCTGCTCTTCGACCGCGATTCGCCCGAGAGCCTCGCCGACCGCTTGCGCTGGTTCGCCGGCCTCGACGAGGGCGAGCGAGCAGAGATCGGGCGCAAGTTACGCGAGCGCGTCGCGCAGCGGCACTCGGTTGGGACCTGGGCCGACGGAGTCCTGGCGGCGGCGCGATGAACCAGAACGGAACCGTCCTGCACCTGCAGAAGGTGGCCGGAATCTCCGGCTCGGAAGCGCACCTGCTCTCGCTCCTGCCACGACTGAAGGACCGTGGCTGGGACATCCGCTT
>Ga0307289_10001089_pt1 | contig 11638 bp, 12 predicted proteins | sample ER_DNA_143_FD_194483 | JGI IMG/M metagenome (GOLD analysis project Ga0307289, IMG submission 194483) | Bulk soil microbial communities from the East River watershed near Crested Butte, Colorado, United States - ER_DNA_143 | ecosystem: Environmental > Terrestrial > Soil > Floodplain | place...
CCCGCCGCCTCGTTGGCAAAGTATGAGGGCGAACTCGCCTTACCAATACCTCATTGGTGGCGACCTCTCACCTCCTCGCGAGACGTCCCGGACTCGGGCACGATACTTCCTCGTGCGGCCGCTGCTGAGCGTCCTAGGGTGCGATCGGTCACGCGCCGCGCGAAAACTGCTGGCAAGTTGCACGCCGCTGTGCGGGAAGTACGCAATCTGCCAGCACTTCCAGAGTGCTTGATCAGACTCTCAGAGGGCTACGTCATGATGAGCCTGAGCCTGACCGGCGACGACTCGGACCTGTTCATTGCTAGCGACAACGGCTGGCCGGTGATCGACGTGGGGGGCATAGAGAGCGCCCGTTGGCTGGAAGCCTTTAAGTTTGCCTGTGTGGTGTAACCGCACCGCACCGCACCGACCCACCATGCCTTCAAACTCGTTGGCAAGTGAAGACCAAAAACGGGCCGCCGGCCGAGTGAATGGCTCGGTCGGCGGGTGGCGCTTGTGTTACGAGGCGTACGCGGTTCTCATCGCTACGACGCGATCTTCTTGTTGGCGACGATGCCGCTGGTCAGGATTGCCGCAGTCATCGGCATGTGATCGGCAGCGACGGTGAGCTTGCTCTGGTAATCGGCCCTGCCGGCGATGTCGGCATCAATGGCGGCGATCAAGGTGTCGACGTGCGGCACCAGTTCCTTGGCGACCGCATCGGCGGGCAGCTGGGGAATCACGGAGTTGATCAACTCGCCGAATGAGGTGCGGTAGTTGTTCAGATCGGCCTTGGCCTTGGCAGCCTGCTTCTCGTTCTTGGTCGCCTTGCCCAAGGTGTAATTGACGAAGAATCCGATGTGCTGCCGCCAGGAGGCCAGGAACGGTTTCTCCGCTTCGGGGTAGACCGATCCGACCGTCTTGGCCAACGCGACTGAATTTGCGTCCAAGGCCTTGACCGCGCCGACGACCTGCGGATCCTTCAAGTTGCCCTTCTTCGACAGTGCGGTATCAATGGCATTTCCCGCCAGCCACACGTGATCTTGGAGCTGCTGGGTGAGCGTCGCCCGGACAGTTGAAGCCGTGCCGTCGACGTCGCCTTCGAGTCCCTTGTTCTGCGCAATGCCACCGGCAAGTACGTCGGCGGTCATGAGCATGTGACCGGCTGCCATCGTGAGCTTCGCCTGGTAGTCGGGCTTGCCGGCAACGCTGGCATCGATCGCGGCGTACAGGGACGCAACATGCGGCTTCAGTTCCTCAGCGACCGCATCGGCGGGCAGCTCCGGGACCACAGAGTTGATCAACTCGCCAAACGACGTGCGGTACTTGTCCAGATCGGCCTTGGCCTTGGCGATCTGCTTGTCGTTCTTGGTTGCCTTGCCCAAGGTGTAGTTGACGAAGAATCCGATGTGCTGGCGCCAGGAGGCCAGGAAAGGCTTTTCGGCGTCGGGATAGACCGATCCGATCGCCTTGGACAGTGCGACTGAGTTTGCATCCAGTGCCTTCACTGCGCCGACGACATGCGGGTCCTTCAAATCACCCTTCTTCTTCACTGCGGTATCGAGCGCATTGCCCGCCAGCCAGACGTGATCATTCAACAAACTGGTCAGCGCCGCGCGCAGCTCCGCAGCCTCGGTGGTGGCGGGAGCCGCGGCAGTAGTAATGGGGGAGTGGCTGCTCGGGTGGGTCGCCATGGACGAGCTGGAGGACGGGGACGCCGCGTTGCTCGGCACGCCAGCCGGAGCGCCGGTGCCGCTGCTGCAGCCGGCGGCGATTACGAGCACCGCGGCCGCGGAAATTGAAAAGCGAACCAAACGCTTGTTCATGATGAACCTTTCGTGATGTGCGCGAATAGCGCAGAGCTTGGAAGGTTAGGAAATAGGTCATCTATTTCTTCGCACCTTCGCTGGATGTGGTGTCCGCGACCACCGTGATTGTGGCGTTCATGCCTTGGTGAATGTCGCAGTAGTAGGTGTATGTACCGGGTTTTGTGAAGGTAAAGCTGAATGTTTTACCTTTTCCACCGAGCTTGGCGTTGAACATGCCATCCGGTTTTTGCGACGATCGCAGGCCGGTGGCCTTGTCGATGCCCATGAAGCGTCCAGAGGTCACCGTGTGTGTGATGGGTTCGTCGTTACGCCAGGTGACCGTTTCGCCCACCTTCACGGTGGTCGTGGAGGGGTTGAACATCAGCAAGCTCAGATTGACCACTGGGCCTGTGGGTGCGGATGTCATGCTGGAAGGAGCCGTCGGTGCTGACTCTGCGCTGGCGCTACAGCCGGCCAGGGCGCCTACCGTGATCAGCAGTGCAGCGGCGCCAATGATGAGCCTGTGACGTACAGGTCGATTTCTGGCGATATCCACGCCAGCTATTCGGCAGCACGGAATACGCGGATGGGTGTTTTTCCACAACCTTTTCCCATCAAGCACAAATGCGGCATTGCGTCAACGACGAACCAATCCGAAACGGCTCGGAATACGAAATAGATTGGGCCCGCTTAGCGAGGGTTGAGCTTCCCCGAAGTGTTTGATCGTCAGCCGTACGGCTAACGTTCGGCTATGACGACGAGTGACTACGCCGAGCCGGCCGCTGCGCTAGGCAGCGGCCCGATGCCGCTGCTCGGATTCGGGACCTGGCAGATCAGCAAACGGGAGGCAACGCGGGCTACTGCCGACGCCCTGGAAGCGGGATATCGGCACATCGACACGGCGACGATGTACCGAAATGAGGAGGGCATCGGCAAGGCGTTCGATTCAGCCAAGCCGGCACGGGAGTCAGTGTTCGTCACGACGAAGCTGCCGCCCCAGCACGCCGGTCGAGAGCGTCGGACACTGGAGGACAGCCTGACCAAACTGGGCCTGGATTATGTCGATCTTTGGCTCGTGCACTGGCCGCCCAACGGCCAGGCAGCGCCTCACGTTTGGGAGCAACTGGTCAAGGCGCGGCAGGACGGCTTGGCAAGGGCGATTGGGGTCAGCAACTACTCGCTCGGCCAGATCGACGAGCTAATCAAGGCGACCGGCGTGACGCCGCAGGTCAACCAGATTCGTTGGGGTCCCCCGCTGTACGACCCGGATATGGTCTCAGGGTTGGCAGAGCGCGGCGTGGTGCTTGAGGGGTACAGCCCGTTCAAGGTGAGCAATCTGCGCGACCCAACGCTGGTGTCCATCGCCGGGCAGCACGATGCAACCACTGCTCAGGTGATCGTCGCGTGGCACATTGCCCACGGCTTCGTGGTGATTCCCAAATCCGTACGCCGCGAACGCATTGTCGCTAACGCCGAGGGGGCCCGAATCGACCTGACTGCCGACGAGGTGGCCGCCATCGACGGTCTGTCGAGTGCTTAGACAACCGCTTGTGCGACGAGGCCCTTGAGTCCACGAGTCTTTAGTCGACTGAATCGCGTCCGCGCTGAACCAGCAGCGGATCGGCAGGGTAGACAACCCCCGAATTCCGGTCTTCATAGTCGAACTGGTTGAGGAAGAAGCGCATTGCGTTGATTCGCGCCCGTTTCTTGTCGTTGCTCTTGATTGCGGTCCAGCGGGCGTAATCGGTGTCGGTGGTCAGCAGCATGGCTTCTTTGGCTTTGGTGTAGTCGTCCCACCGGTCCAGCGATTCGACGTCCATCGGCGAGAGCTTCCAGCGTCGTACGGGGTCGATCTGACGGATGGCGAACCGGGTGCGCTGCTCCTGCTGGGTGACCGAAAACCAGAGCTTGGTGAGCGAGAAGCCGCTCTCGACCAGCATCTCCTCAAACAGCGGCGCATGGCGCAGGAACTGGCTGTACTCCTCGTTGGTGCAGAAGCCCATCACCTTCTCGACGCCGGCCCGGTTGTACCAGGAGCGGTCGAAGAGCACGATCTCTCCGGCGGTCGGGAGATGTGCGATGTACCGGTGGAAGTACCACTGGCCCCGCTCGGTCTCAGTCGGCTTGGTCAGCGCCACAACCCGGGCTGCGCGAGGATTGAGGTGCTCCATGAACCGCTTGATCGTGCCGCCCTTGCCGGCCGCATCCCGGCCCTCGAACAAGATCACGTGCTTCGCGCCGGTCTCTTGGGACCAATCCTGGAACTTCAGCAACTCGATCTGCAGGGTGTATTTCTCCTCCTCGTAGTCATCGCGGTCCATCCGCTCCTCGTAGGGATAGTCGGCACGCCACGTTTCGATCGGGTTGCCGCCAGGATCGATCAGATCGGGATCCGAGCCGTGCTCATCGTGGCGGACTGAATAGCCGTCACGGATGAGTTCGTCAAGGTATTCACGGAAGTTCTCGATGATCATCGCGCTGCTCCTCATCAGATGACTCTCCTGCGGAGAGAATGACACAGCTGACCAGTTCGGGACCCATCGTGTCGATCTGCGGTTCGGGTCGATGAACACTGAGCTACGGGTCGATGAATTCTTTCATCAGCTGACTCGGCCATAGGCTGCCCGAGTGGGTTGGCCACAGTGGTCTGTGACAGACATCATGACCGGCCGTCCACAGGTCCGGGTGAATCAGCTGGGTTACCTCCCCGGCTTGCCGAAGCACGCGACCATGGTTTCGGATTCTGAGCGGCCAGTCCCGTTCGTTGTTCGGGATCGGAGCGGCAGCGTTGTCTATTCCGGACTCTCCCAACCGTGGGCGATTCGACCGGAGCCCACCTCCGGAGTGAAGGTGCACGTGCTGGACTTCACCGGGTTCAGCATGACGGGTGCCGGCTTGCGGATCGAGGCGCCACCGCATCGCAGTCATCCGTTCGAGGTGACGAGCCGCCTTTACGACCGGCTGGCAGCGGACGCGCTGAGTTTCTTTTACGTCTTGCGTTCCGGCACACCGATCGTGGACAGCGTGGTGCCGGGCTACGGCCGGCCCGCCGGGCATGTAGGGCGGCGGCCGAATCGCGGTGACTTGGCAGTTCGCGCGTGGACGGGAGTCGCCGCAGAGCAGTTGTACCCGGGTTGGCGCTGCGAGGGCGTATTCAACGTCACCGGCGGCTGGTACGACGCCGGCGACTACGGCAAGTACGTCACCAGCGGCGCCATCGCGGCATGGCAGCTGCTCAGCACCCAATACCTGCTGCACAAGGCGGAGAGTGCACGAATCAGTGAGCTGGCCCCCACGATCGAGGACGAGTGTCGCTGGCAACTCGACTGGCTGTTGCGGATGCGGGTGCCTGATGGCAATCCGCTGGCCGGGATGGCCTTCCACCGGGTGCACGGCACGCAGTGGTCACCGATTCCGGGCTGGGCGCACGAGGACGCCACCGAGCGGGTGTTGCATCGGCCCTCGACCGGGGCGACGCTGCAGGTGGCCGCCGTTACGGCTCAAGGCGCTCGGCAATTCCGCAGCGCTGACCCAGCGTACGCGGCAACGCTGCTGAACGCGGCCCGCACCGCGTACGAGGCGGCTCAGCGGCACCCGCTCCTGATCGCACCTGATGATCATGCACAATTCGGAGGCGGCCCCTACGCCGACGACCGGCTTGAGGATGACTGGTACTGGGCGGCAGCGGAGCTGTGGCTGGCGACCGGTGATCATCACTACGGCCAGCGGCTGTTGTCCTCCCCCGAGCGCTCCAGGGATGTGTTCGAGCTGACCGGCTTCGACTTCGACAGCGTAAGCTCGCCCGCTCGGCTTGATCTGGCACTCCTCGACCGTGATCTTGATGACCATGAGCAGGTGATCAACAGTGTGCGACTGGCTGCCGACCGGCTCGTGGAGCTGCAGGGTCAGCAGCCGTGGGGCCAGCCGTACGCGCCGAGCGACGGGTGGGGCTGGGGGTCGAATGGCCGGATCCTGAACAACCTCGTGGTGATCGCGGTGGCGCATCTCGTGTCCGGACTGCCTCGTTATGCAGCGGCCGTCGCCGAGGGAATGGACTATCTGCTCGGGCGGAATGCTCTCGGTCAGAGCTACATCACCGGATACGGCACGGACTACACCCGTCATCAACGGACTCGGCAGTTCGGGCACGACATTGATCCGGCGTTTCCTGCAGCGCCACCAGGCGCGTTGGCAGGAGGAGCAAACTCCCGGCCGAGTCCCGACTTTCCCTACGATTCACGCCTACGAGGGCTGCCGCCCCAATGCTGTTACCTTGACGAGCCGACATCCGAGGTCACCAACGACATCTGCATACGGTGGAACGCGCCTTTGGTCTGGATCACGATGTACCTGAGCGCCATGAGCAGCTCGGACGTCACTACCTGAAGAAGCCAAGAGACCGTCGGACTATTGGCCGGTCTCGGCACCGGAGTCGCTCGTCATCCCAATCCGCAGAGCGGACATCCCACTGAGGTCGAGCCATACGTCATGAGGCGTACGCGCGATCCGGACCAAGACTTCATCACAACCCGGACAACGGCCCACCAGCCCCGGCTCGAGGCTGTAGACCCGAAGCGTGGCCAGCTGTGACGACGTACCGCACCCGCGGCATCTGCCGACCGCCGTGGTCACCTCGATGGCGAACACCTCCGAAAGCGGACCTGCCAGAGTATTCCCGTCGTACGCGGCTTCGGTTTGCACATCCATCTACAGCCAACTCCTTTATTCGGGCCCGCTTGGCCCAAAGCGTTCCGTCCTGATCTTGCTCGCATCGTGCCCCAGGAAGATCAACAAGTTCGATACCGTCTCGACGAACCCGGTGGGCCCGCAGACGTAGCAGGTCGGCTCCAGCTCGGCGGGCCAGCCGTAGGAAACCAGGTCGTCGATGCTGATCCGCCCGGTGGGTCGCGGCTCGCCGTCGGGTGCAGTGCGCGTGTAGACGGCGGTGATCTCAAGCCCGGCGTCTTCGGCCGCGCGCCGCCGAAGTTCATGATCATAAATGCGGTCGTCCGGGCCACGTACGGAGTAGATGAGCCGGAAGGGTGCAGCGGCCATCCCATTCCGGGTGCGAATCATCGCCATCAGCGGTACCACGCCCGAGCCGCCCGCGACCAGTAGCACAGGCCCGGTGTCCTCAGGCCTCCAGACAAACCATCCTCCGACTGGTCCCCGTACCTCGACCGAGTCACCGGATGTGGCATCTCCCACGAGATAGCTCGACACCTCGCCGTCTGGTACGGCCTGCACGGTGATCTCGATTCGCTCGTCATGAGCAGGCGCAGCCAGCGAGTAACTGCGAGCCGCCTGGTAACCGTCTGGTGCCGTCAGTCGGACGTCGACGTGTTGCCCAGCTAGGTGACCGGGCCATCCCGGCACATCGAGCGCCAGAGTGCACGCGCTGGGGGTCTCTAGGCGCCGCTCGACCAGGACCGCTGGGCGCCAAGCCCGGCGTACCCTCAGTCCCCCTGATACCGCTGCTCGCGCCATGGGTCGCCGTAGTCGTGGTAACCAAGTTGCTCCCAGAAGCCGGGGGAATCCTGCACCATCAGGTCGATGCCGCGAACCCACTTGGCCGACTTCCAGAGGTACAAGTGCGGGACTAGTAGCCGCGCCGGCCCGCCGTGCTCCGGGGCCAGTTCCTCGCCGTCGTACTCGTAGGCGATCCAGGCCTTGCCGTCGAGCAGATCTTCCAGCGGCAGGTTGGTGGTGTAGCCGCCGTAGCTGAGGGCCATGGCGAAGTCCGCCTCGGTCTCGATATCGGCGAGCAGCGTGTCGAGAGAGACGCCGCGCCAGACTGTGTCCAGCTTGGACCAACGTGTCACGCAGTGGATGTCGGCGGTGATGGACTCTGCCGGCAGGGCGGTCAGCTCCGACCAACTCCACCGATGGCGGTCATCTTGTTCCGTCGTAACGGCGAATTCCCAGGCGTCCAGCGGGATGCGGGGGGTTGGTCCCGCAGACAGGACGGGGAAGTCGTGGGTGAGGTACTGGCCAGGCGGTAGCTCCCGGCCGCCGTCTCTCCTCCGCCCACGAAAGCCTCTCGTGAGGATATTCATCGGCGACCTCCTTCAAAGGTCAGCGTGGCACCACTTTAATGTGGCCATATACGGCGGTCTGGGGTCAATACGGGGGAAGTGCGATCTCGTCACAACGCCGGCAGGAATTCCATTCGCATCAGGAAGGCACGCCGATGAGCCAAACCCCTGTCGTCTTCATTCACGGCCTCTGGCTGCATGCGACCAGCTGGGAGCGTTGGATGGAAGTGTTTCGGGACGCCGGTTACGAACCTGTCGCCCCCGGTTGGCCAGGGGAGCCGGATACGGTCGCCGAGGCTCGCGAGCACCCTGAGAACGTGGCCAACATCGGCATCAACGACATCACCGGCCACTACGCCGACATCATTGACGGGCTCGACCAGCCGCCCGTGCTCATCGGCCACTCTTTCGGCGGCCTGATCGCCGAGAAGCTGCTTGGTCAAGGTGTTGGCAGCGCCGCCGTAGCCATCGATCCTGCTCAGATCAAGGGCGTTCTTCCGCTACCGCTGGCTCAGCTGCGCTCATCATTTCCCGCGCTGGGAAATCCGACGAACCTGCACAAGGCCGTGTCGCTGACTGAGGGGCAATTTCGGTATGGATTCGGCAACGCCGTCAGCGAAGAGGAGTCGAACGCGCTTTTTGAGAAATGGACCATCCCATCCCCTGCTCGGCCCTTGTTCCAGGCCGCCGGGGCCAATTTCGTCATGCACTCCCAGGCCAAAGTCAACACCGCGAACGAGAACAGGGGACCGCTGCTGTTGATCTCCGGGCTGGAGGATCACACCGTTCCCGACGTCGTCACACGCTCGACGCTGAAGCAGTATCGGGATTCCACCGCGGTGACCGAACTCAAGCAATTCGAGGGACGCAGCCACTCCTTGACCATCGACAAAGGTTGGAAGGAAGTGGCCGATGCTGTCCTTGACTGGCTCAAGGCAAAGGGATTCGGCGCGCAGTCCTCGAATCCAGATACTTCACCCTAGGTACTTCTCCCAGGGACCACGGATCACGAACGTGTGACCCGGCTCCTGAACATTCGCGAACAGCAAGGACCCGTCAGGGGTGAAGGTCGGACCCGTCATCTCGGCGTAAACGTTGCCACCCGACGAGCCTTGCTCGAGCACGATCTGATTACGCGCGATTGCCTGTGCGCCGAACTTCTCCGACCAGCTGATCAAGTGATTCGCCGTATTGCCGTCCTCGGCGATGACCAGGCTTCAGTACGGCGACACATGCACGTTGTCGGGGCCGTCGAAGGCGAGATCGATACTGTCGCCCAGCGTGTCTTCCCAGTTCGGGCCATCGGTGTGCAGCAACTCGTTGTACGGGAAGTACGCCTTGAGCGTCAGGGTCTCGTCAGCGTAGTCGTAATACCAGATCTGGCCGTCATGCTTCGTCGCATTTGCCGGCAGATCAGAGGCAGCGAACGCGAAGCCAGCCGCGAAGTACATGCCCTGCCGGGTGCCCCAGGCGCCTTCGAGTTTCTTTGACCGGGTGACGTCGGATCCACTGAACTGCTTGCGTACCGATGTGGATGAGGCCTGCCGCTCGGGGACCTCCGTCCAGCGGGTACGGAATGGCCTGCCAATTTGGGCGCTGGTGACGTGGGCGAGGTCGGGCAGGATGCCGCCATCTGGTGCCAGGACGATCAGCGCTTCGAGTGCACCCTGGTTTCCGTCGAGATCGTGTGGTTTGGGTCATTCTGCGGCGGGTACAGCGGGCGTAGTGAATGACTAAGCACGAACAGCGTTTGGCCTCAGACGGGAGATGCACAGTGGAAATCATCGGAGTGATAGTTGCAGGGATCATCATTGGGTTGCTTGGCAAGTTCGTCGCACCAGGTAGTAGAGACAACACTCCTATTTGGCTCACCATCCTGTGTGGGATTGGCGGCGTTCTGATCGGTTGGTTCATCTACACGGCCTTCGGAGGTAATGGCAGCCCTGGAATCGACTGGGTGCGTTGGCTCATTGCCATTGCGGTGGCGGCAGTCCTTGTCGTGATCGCTTCCACGGTCACGGGACGCAACACCACCGCTCGTCGGGTCTGAACCCCAAAATCCGGGCTCGCCCCGGTACTGACCCTCGTCAGCCTTTCCTGGACGGTGTTCCGTCCAATCCATGAGAGTGAGGTCGCCGGTCCTCTGCTGCCTTGGGCAAGTCAGGACCGGTCTGAAGAGGCTGCAGAGATTTCGTCACCCCAAGACGATCGGATGTTAGACGCGAAATGCCTGAAAACCGGTATCAGAGCCGCGAACTCCTTGGGAAAGGAGCAACGTCGGAGGTCTATCGCGGATTTGATGCTCACCTCGGCCGAGCGGTAGCGATCAAACGCCTTCGGCCGGATCTGGTGACGAACGCCGTCTTTCGGTCGCGTTTCCACCGCGAGGCCCTCGCCGCCGGCAGACTTGATCATCCGGCGATCGTGGCCGTGTACGACGCTGGTGAAGAGCGCGACGCCACCGGTACCGCGGTCCCCTTCATCGTGATGGAACTGATCGAGGGTCGCTCACTCCGTGACGCGCTGCACGAGGAAGGCAAGCTCTCGCCCGGACGAGCCCTCGAGGTGGCTGCCGTCGTACTAGACGCCTTGGCGTGCAGTCATGCGGCTGGCATCGTTCACCGCGACATCAAGCCTGGCAACGTGATGCTCACCAGCACCGGCGAGGTGAAAGTCGCCGACTTCGGAATCGCGCGTGCGGTGTCGGAGTCGTCAGGTACGGCCACGATGACAGGGACGGTGATGGGAACAGCGCAATACCTGTCCCCTGAACAGGGCCGTGGCGAGGCCGCCGACGCTCGAAGCGACATCTATTCCGTGGGATGCATGCTCTACGAACTGCTCGTCGGCCATCCCCCGTTTTCAGGCGAGTCGATGGTGAGCATTGTCGTCCAGCACATCTATGACTCGCCAACCCCGCCTAGCGTGGCGGCTCGAGAGATCTCGACGGGCGTCGATGCGATTATCCTGAAGGCGCTGGCAAAGAACCCGGCCGAGCGTTACCAGACCGCCTCGGAGATGAAAGGCGACATCGAACGCGTCCTCAGCGGGAAGTCTCCCGAAGCCACCACCTTGTTGGGAGCGCCCCTGATCGAGACATTGGGTAAACCGCGTCGTGGCGCTGGCCAAGCCCATCGACAACCCGCGGCTGGCCTTGTTGTGATCATGACTGGACTGCTCGTTGTCGCGATGGGCGTGGGCGCGTTCGGGATCCAGCGATCCACCAGACCGGAGGCTGCTGGCCTTCGTACGACTGAAGTCCCCGCGGTATTGGGCCTTGGCAAGGTTGGTGCGGCCAGTCTGCTCCGAAATGCCCGCCTGCTGCCGAGTTTCGAGTTGGTTCATGGCGCCGACGACGCGTCCATCGACACCGCGATGCGACAGTCCCCGGCCGCCGGAGAGATCGCCCCGATCGGCAGCGCCGTAACAGTCGTGATCAACGTTGGTCCGGAGCAGGCCATGATTCCGCAAGGTGTCACACTACGCAGTGCTGATCAGATGAATGAAGCTGACGGCCGAGGAGCTGGTCAGGGCAGCGACTCTGGCAACCCGAGAGCTGGTCAGGTCAATGACTCTGGCAACCCGAGAGCTGGTCAGGTCGGTAATGCTAAAAGTTCTAGTGGCTCGCCAGGCCAACAAAGGCCTCAAGCAGTTGACGAATCGGGGTCGGATGACGGCAAGTACAGCCAGGCGGATAAGCGGAAGTCGGGGAAGGACAAGAGTCTCAAGAAGGATCAGCCGGGCGAGGATCTTGATCATTCGGGCGACGATCTTGATCATTGATGCCGTTTGGGATCGTGAGGCAAGACCGCTATT
>Ga0307289_10001094_pt1 | contig 11603 bp, 11 predicted proteins | sample ER_DNA_143_FD_194483 | JGI IMG/M metagenome (GOLD analysis project Ga0307289, IMG submission 194483) | Bulk soil microbial communities from the East River watershed near Crested Butte, Colorado, United States - ER_DNA_143 | ecosystem: Environmental > Terrestrial > Soil > Floodplain | place...
CGTCCTCGGCCACGTGGTCGCCGTCGACGTCCAGGGCCACGCCGCGACCCTGCGCCGCCTCGACGGGGCGGAGCACCAGCTGGCCTGGGACCGGCTGGTCCTGGCCCCGGGCGGGGTCAGCCGCACCTTCAACATCCCCGGGGTGGCCGAGCACGCCATCGGCCTCAAGACCCTGGCCGAGGCGGCCTACCTGCGCGACCACGTGCTACGCGAGCTCGACCACGCCGACGCCGCCGACGACCCGGGCCACCGGCGCGCCTGCTGCACCTTCGTGGTCGTCGGGGCCGGCTACTCCGGCTGCGAGACCGCGGCCCAGATGCAGCTGGTCAGCATGCGGGCCGCCGCCCAGTACCCGCGGCTGCACCCCGAGGACATCCGCTGGCTGCTGGTCGACCTGGCCCCCCGGGTGCTGCCCGAGCTGGGCCGGAAGCTGGGCGACGACGCCATGGCGGTGCTGCGCCGCCGCGGGGTCGAGGTCCGGCTGGGCACCACCGTCGAGGAGGCCACCGAGCACAGCGTCCGGCTCTCGGACGGCGAGACGATCCCGACCCACACCCTGGTCTGGTGCACCGGGGTCACCCCGAGCCCCCTGATCGAGACCCTGGGGCTGCCCACCGAGCGGGGGCGGCTGAAGGTCGGGGCGAATCTCCGGGTGCCCGACGCCCCCGACGTGTTCGCCTTCGGCGACGCGGCCGCCGTCCCCGACCTGACCAGGCCGGGCAAGCTCACCGGCCAGACCGCCCAGCACGCCCAGCGCCAGGGCAAGACGGCCGCCCGCAACGTGGCCGCCTCCCTCGGCTTCGGCAGGACGGTCGACTACCGCCACCGCGACCTGGGCTTCGCCGTCGACCTGGGCGGCTTCGACGCGGTCGCCTCCCCGTTCGGGGTGTCCCTGGGCGGGCTGCCCGGGCTGGTCGCGACCCGCGGCTACCACCTGCTGTCCCTGCCGGCCAACGGCAACCGCATCCGGGTGTCGCTCGACTGGCTGCTCGACTGGGCCATGCGCCCCCAGGTGGCCCAGCTCGGCTTCCTCCGCGAGGAGCAGGCCACCATGGCCGCGGCCGAGCACACCGGCATCTACCCCGGCCCCCCGGCCGATGAGTGGGAGGCCGCGTCCAGGGACGTCCCCGCCACCCGGGCCGTGGTCACCGACACCGGGGTGCCCCGCCCGCGGGCCAGGTCGCGGCAGCCGGGCTGATGGGCGGCCGGCGCCCGCCGACGCTATGCTTGGTGGTCGCGGACCGAACTGCGGCCGCGATCCCGGGCAAGGACGCCCGACCCCCCGGTACCCCCCTCTGGAGGCGTGCGCAGTGACCAGGATCGGCGTGCTCACCGGTGGCGGCGACGTCCCCGGCCTGAACCCTTGCATCAAGACGCTGGTGTACGCCGCCGCCGACCGTGGCTATGAGGTGGTCGGGCTGCGCCGGGGCTGGGCGGGGCTGCTCGACTATGACCTGGACGCCGAGGGCCCCCAGGACCACTGCGTGCAGCCGCTGACCAAGAACCAGGTGCGCACCATCGACCGGACCGGTGGGACCTTCCTGCACACCAGCCGGACCAACCCGGGCAAGGTCGCACCCGGCGACGTGCCGGGGTTCCTGTCCGGCCAGGGTCAGTTCGAGTCCGAGGGCCCCTTCGACTTCACCAGCCACTGTCTGGCCGTGGTGGAGCGCCTGGGCCTGGACTGGCTGGTCGCGATCGGTGGCGACGACACCCTGTCGTACGCCGAGCGGCTGTCCCGGGAGGGGGTGCGGACCCTGGCCGTGCCCAAGACGATGGACAACGACGTGTTCGGCACCGACTACTGCATCGGCTTCTCGACCGCGGTCACCCGCAGCGTGCAGTTCATCCACCAGCTGCGGACCTCGACCGGGTCGCATGAGCGGATCGCCGTGGTCGAGCTGTTCGGCCGCAACTGCGGCGAGACCTCGCTGCTCTCGGCCTACCTGGCCGGGGTCGACCGGGCCATCATCTGCGAGGTCCCCTTCGACGTCGAGCTGCTGGCCCACTACCTGCTCGAGGACAAGGCGTCCAACCCCTCCAACTACGCCATGGTCACGGTCTCGGAGGGCGCCCGCATGCTGGAGGGCCAGATCCTGGAGCGGGGCGAGGCCGACGCCTACGGCCACCGCAAGCTGGGCGGGATCGGGCTGGTCACCGGCGAGCTGCTCAAGAAGCTCACCGGCCAGGACATCGTCTACCAGCAGGTCGGCTACCTGATGCGCTCGGGCGCGCCCGACGCCCTGGACCTGATGGTGGCGGTCAACTACGCCAACATGGCCATCAACCTGATCGACCAGGACGCCGGCGGCAGCATGGTCGCCCTCCGTCGCGGCACCTACGCCTCGGTGCCGATCGACACCATGATGCAGGGCACCAAGCGCGTCGACGTCGAGGCCCTGTACGACGAGAAGCGCTACCGGCCCCTGATCCGCCAGGTCGACGGCAAGCCGATGTTCCTCTACTGACGGGGCCTGCGCTAACCCACGGCGGCGATCGTCTGGTGGAGCTGCAGCAGGTGGGCCCGGTCGTGGCCGGCGATGGTCTCGGTGGTCAGCCGGAAGCTGGTCGGCCCCCGCTCCTCGTGGATGCCCAGCCGCCCCCACCGCGCCTCCGGGGTGCCCCTGGCCAGGGCCAGGTTGGCGGCCCGTAGCGCACCGAAGGCGGCCAGCAGCTCGCCGTACGGCGGCCGGGCCAGCCTCGCCCAGGCGTCCTGGTCGTAGCCGATCAGCGGCGGGCGGTCCTGGGCCAGGATGGCCCGGGCCCGGAACGAGTAGGCGACCTCGGCGTCCCAGAGGTGGCCCAGCAGCTCGGCGACCGACCACTCCCGCGGCGCCGGCCGGCGCTCGACCAGCTCGGCGGCCAGGCCGGCCGTCCGCTCCCGGAACGTGGCCAGGGTCGCCTCCATGACCTCCAGCGGGTCGCTGGTCCCCAGCAGGGCGAGCAGCTCCCGCTGGTAGCCCTGGGGGTCCAGGACCGGGTCGGCGGCGACGATCCGCTCCTCCATCAGGTCTCCTCTCGCAGACCTGCTCGGCATGCGGCCGCCGCGACCACGAGTCGCGGCCAGGCTGCGGGCGTCTGTTCGCCTGCATCGTATGCGGCTACCGGGCCAACGCCGACCACAACGCCGCACGCAACATCGAACGGATTGCCGCCGGGCAGGCGGTCGACAGCACGCATAGTCACCCCCGGGTGGCGAGGTCCACACGGAGCCGCATGCGTGAACCCCTCGGGGACCGAGTTGGATGAACGGCCCCGGGAATCCCCGCCCTTCAGGGGCGGTGAGGATGTCACTCGAGCCAGAGCAGGGGCGACATGCGGCGGCTGCCGCTGCGCAGTTTGGCCTCGGCCCGGTCCATCGACTCCCACAGCTCCCGGACCTGGCGGTGCATGGCCTGGAGCTCGTCCGGGTCGCACCAGTCGTCCTCGAGGGTGCGGACCAGATCGTGGCGGTAGTCCTCGACGACGCCGCGCAGCTCCAGGGTCTTGTCGGCGAGGTTGCGAAGGTCGAGGGCCAGCCGTCGGACGAGCATGGGGTCCGTCATCGCATCACCCTCCACAACCATTCCAGCCCTGGTGCGAACGGAGCATACCGTCTGCAAGGGAGCAGCACGGGGAGGCTGGGGGAGGAACGAGGAAATGTTATCCAGCAGCGACCTGGTCCACGGATCCGTTGCCTGAACGGGGATTCAGCGGGCGCGGGCGCCGCCCGCCGGAGCGTTCCGGTGTAGCCTCCAGAGATGCCTCGGGTGGCGGTGGACGTGATGCTGAAGCGGGAGATCCTCGACCCGCAGGGCCAGGCGGTGGAGCGGGCCCTGCCGTCGCTCGGCTTCGACGGGGTCTCCGACGTCCGCATCGGCAAGCACGTCGAGCTGACCGTCCGCGACGGCGACGGCGAGCAGACGGCCAGGCGGATGGCCGAGGCCCTGCTGGCCAACCCGGTGATCGAGGAGTTCTCCGTGCGCCTCCTGCCCGACTGAGCGGCCGGAGGTGGCCCGCCAGTCGACCGCCAGGTTCCGGCAGCCGCGGCTGCCGGCGGTCGGCCGTTCCCGCCGGCTCAACCCCGACGAGGTGGCCGCCCTCAAGGCGCGCCCGTGGCCGCGGCTGCCCTGGTGGCTGTGGCTGGCCGTGGCCGTCACGACCGTGGCCATGGTGGTGGTCGGCACCGGCCTGTTCCGGGCGGTCCCCGACCAGCTCCCGGTGGCGGCCAGGCGCTCCCCGCCGACCCAGGACCTGAGCCACGGCGTCGGCGACATCCGCGTCCCGGTCCTCGAGCGGCAGAACCAGGGCCTGCTCGTCCGGCGCCACGCCAGCTGCCCCCGGCTGGACCGGGTCACCCTGGTCGGCACGGCCGCCGAGGTGGCGCTGCTGGACGCGGCCGCCGACCAGCTCTGCGCCCTGCGCTCGACCGCCCCGATCCAGCGGGCCCGCGAAGGGCTCCAGAAGGCGGGGGCGACGGTCGAGTTCGCCGAGTTCGAGCTGTCGATCAACGAGTCGACCACCGACTTCGGGACGACGCCGCCGACGGTCATGGTCCATGCCAAGTTCCAGCAGGGCGGGGCCGCCGCCGAGCGGGTGGCGGTCGTGCTGGCCCACGAGGGCGCCCACGTCGCCGACGGCGGGCCGCCGACCGCGGCCGCCGAGCTGGCCGCCCGCGAGGCCGAGCTGGACGCCTGCGGGCGGCTGTTCACCGGCGGCGCCCAGCCCAACCGGGGCTGCGCCGACGCCGCCGCCCTCCTCGCCACCGACGACGCCGGCGCCCTGGCGCGCCTGAAGGAGGCCGGGTACCGATGACGCTCAAAGTGGACTGGCCGGTCGGGCGGGCCGGGGTGGCGGTGGTGTCGCCGTCCGGGGTGGAGACGGCGTTCCTCGGCGGGGTGGACGGCGGCGACCGGTTCCAGGTCGCGTCGGTGACCAAGCTGATGACCTCGCTGGCCGCCCTGGCCGCGGTCGAGTCGGGACGCATCGACCTCGACCAGCCGGTCCCCGAGGCCGGCGGCCCCGAGGACGTCACCCTCCGCCACCTGCTGGCCCACGCCGGCGGGTTCCCCTTCGAGCCCCCCGGCCGGCCCCGCCCCCCAGGGCAGCGCCGCATCTACTCCAACGTCGGCTTCCGGCTGGCCGCCGAGGCGGTCGCCGACGCCGCCGGCACCACCTTCGCCGCCTGGCTGTCCTCCAGCGTGCTCGACCCCCTCGACATGTCCTCGACCGGGCTGGTCGACCGCCGCGGCATCGACGGCGACCCGGCCGCCGGGGCCGCCTCGACCCTCGACGACCTGGTCCGCCTGGCCCGCTGCCTGCTCGACCGGGGCGCCCCGGTGGTCGGCCCCGACCTGTTCGCCGAGGCGACGACCGTGCAGTTCCCCGGCCTGGCCGGCCTGGTCCCGGGCGTCGGCCGCTTCGACCCCTGCGACTGGGGCCTCGGCTTCGAGCTCCACGACGGCAAGCGCCCCCACTGGATGGGCGACCGCCGCTCCCCGTCCGCCTTCGGCCACTTCGGCGCCACCGGCTGCTTCCTCTGGGTCGACCCCGACGCCGGCCTGGCCGCCGCCGCCGTCACCGACCGCTCCTTCGACGACGGCAAGTGGGGCATGGCCACCTGGCCCGCCTGGTCCGACCGGCTGCCCGTGGCCACCGGCTGACCTGGGTGGCCAGGGTCGTCTGGTAGCCTCCGCACGGGTGGACGGCCGAGGCGGGGAGCCGGGGTGCGGATCGGGGTGGTGACCTTCCCGGGGTCGTGCGACGACCGGGACGCCCGCGCCGCCGTCGCCTCGATGGGCGCCGACCCGGTGGCCCTGTGGCACGGCGACGGCGACCTGCGGGGCGTGGACGCCGTCGTCCTCCCCGGCGGCTTCTCCTACGGCGACTACCTGCGCTGCGGGGCGATCGCCCGCTTCTCCCCGGTGATGGGGGCGGTGGCCGCCTTCGCCCGCGCCGGCGGCCCGGTCCTCGGCATCTGCAACGGCTTCCAGGTCCTGTGCGAGGCCGGCCTCCTCCCCGGGGCCCTGCTGCGCAACGCCGGCCGACGCTTCGTCTGCCGTGAGGTCGAGGTCGTGGTCTCCTCGACCGCCACCGCCTGGACCTCGGCCTGCCCCCAGGGGGCGACCCTGACCATCCCGGTCAAGCACGGCGAGGGCCGCTACGTCCACCCCGACCCGCCCGCCCTCGCCGCCGCCGGCCAGGTCGCCTTCTGCTACGCCCCCGGCCACAACCCCAACGGCTCCCTGGCCGACATCGCCGGCGTGACCAACCCCGCCGGCAACGTCGTCGGCCTCATGCCCCACCCCGAGCACGCCGTCGACCCCCTCCTGGGCCCGGTCGGGGGTCGGGGGCTGTTCGAGTCGGTCCTGCGGGTGATGCGAAGATAGTTGCCATGTAGATAGTAGCCATGTAGTCTATTGCCCATGGCGACGCACGAGCGACCCACCACTGGCTACCTGGTCTGGCGCCTGGCCATGCGCTGGCGAGCTGCGGTCGACCGGGCGGTGGCGCCGCTCGGCTTGACCCACGCCCAGTACTCGACCCTGGCCTCCCTGCGGGGGCTGACCGCCCGGGGCGAGCGTCCCAGCCAGCGCCGTCTGGCCGCCTTCACTGGGCTGGAGCCGATCTATGTCTCCAAACTCGTCCGCGCGCTCGAGCAGGGCGGCCTGATCGCCCGGGTGCCCGACCCGGCCGACGCCCGGGCCGTGCAGCTCACCCTCACCGACCGCGGGAAGGAGGTTGTCGACCAGGCCGTGAAGATCGTCCACGACCTGCACGACACGCTCACCGCCCCGCTCGGCGGCCCCGACAGCGCCGAGACCAAGGCCCTCGCCGCCGCCCTCCAGACCCTGCTGCGCGGGGTTCCCGAGCCGGATGCAACTCCGGAGGAAGGAGACCAGCCATGACCACCACCCCCACCCTCACCGGCCGTGACATCGGCGAAGCCGAGAACGCCATTCGCGCCCTGCTCGACCGGCTGCTGGAGGAGGCCAGCGTGTCGTTCCCCGAGTGGACGGTCCTGTTCACCCTCGACGGCGCCGGCCCGGTCCCGCGCAGCGAACTGGTCCGGCGCCAGGCCCACGGTCTCAAGGTGCCCGAGGCCGCGGCCATGGCGACGGTCGACGGCCTCAGGTCGTCGGGCCTGCTCACCCCGATCGACCAGGTCCAGGGCGCCGGCGGGCCGAGCGGGGGCGGCGAGGACCCGCGACTCACGCTCACGGCGGCCGGCGAGGCGGTGTTCCGGCCCATCCGCCGGGCCGTGTTCCAGATCTCCGACGAGCTCTACGGCGACCTGCCGCCGGCCGACGCCGAGGCCACCCGCCGCACGCTGGCCGAGGTCACCCGCCGGGCCAACGCCCTGCTGGCCGCTGGCGGCTGAGCATCGACGCTCTGGTAGCTTGACGCCGGCCGTCTCACCAGCGGAGGGCGCGTGCCCCAGACAACCCTGCCCGAAGGGCTGCACCGCCAGCTCGGGCTGACCGACGAGGAGCTCGGGCGGATCCTGTCGGTGCTGGGGCGGGAGCCGACCCGGGCCGAGCTGGCGATGTACTCGCTGATGTGGTCGGAGCACTGCTCCTACAAGTCGTCCAAGGTCCACCTGCGCCGGCTGCCGAGCGAGGGGGCGAGGGTGCTGCAGGGGCCGGGGGAGAACGCCGGGGTGGTCGACCTGGGCGACGGGGTGGCGGCGGTGTTCAAGATCGAGTCGCACAACCACCCGTCGTTCGTGGAGCCCTTCCAGGGGGCGGCGACCGGGGTCGGCGGGATCATCCGCGACATCCTGGCCATGGGGGCGCGGCCCGCGGCCAGCCTGAACTCGCTGCGGTTCGGCGACCCGGCCGAGCCGCTGCACCGGCGGCTGCTGGAGGGGGTGGTGGCCGGGATCGGGCACTACGGCAACTGCGTCGGGGTGGCCACGGTCGGGGGCGAGGTCGTGTTCGATCCCTGCTACGCCGGCAATCCGCTGGTCAACGCCCTCACCGTGGGGTTCATGCCGGCGGGGCGGCGCCTCAGCGGCCGGGCCGAGCGGCCGGGCGACCTGGCCGTGCTGATGGGGGCCAAGACGGGCCGGGACGGGATCGGCGGGGCCAGCGTGCTCGCCTCGGCCGGCTTCGAGGATGGCGACCACGCCAAGCGCCCGAACGTGCAGGTGGGCGACCCGTTCCAGGAGAAGCTGCTGATCGAGGCGTGCCTTGAGCTGGTCGAGCGGGGCCTGCTGCGCGGGCTCCAGGACCTGGGCGCGGCCGGGATCAGCTGCGCGGTGGCCGAGGTCGCGGCCAGGGCCGGGATGGGCATGGAGGTCGACCTGGACGCGGTGCCGCTGCGCGAGCCGTCGATGGAGGCCTGGGAGGTGCTCGTCTCGGAGTCCCAGGAGCGGATGCTGGCCCTGGTCGACCCGGCCCGCCTGGACGAGGTGCTCGAGGTGTGCCGGCGCTGGGGGGTCCTGGCCAGCGTGCTGGGGGAGATGACCGCCGGGGGGATGCTGCGGGTGCGGTTCCGGGGTGAGGTGGTGGCCGAGGTGCCGGCGGCCAGTCTGGCCGACGACGGGCCGGTGTACTGGCGGCCGCTCGTCGCGCCGCCGGCGCCGCCGGCCGCCGAGGCCGAGGTGCCGCTGGACGCGGAGGTGGCCGGGGCCGTGCTGGCCCTGGCCGCCGACCCGACCTGCGCCTCCAAGCGCTGGGTCTGGGAGCAGTACGACCGCTTCGTCGGCCACGGCACGGTCGCCGGGCCCGGCGGCGACGCGGCCGTGCTCCGGGTTCCGGGCACGACCCGGGCCGTGGCCCTGGCCACCGACGGCAACGGCCGCCACGCCGCCCTCGACCCGGCCGCCGGCGCCGCCCTGGCCGTCGCCGAGGCGGCCCGTAACGTCGCCTGCACGGGGGCCCGGCCGATCGCGGTCACCAACTGCCTGAACTTCGCCAGCCCGGAGCGGCCCGAGGTGATGGGGACGTTCGCGGCCGCGATCGACGGGATGGCCGCCGCCTGCCGCGCCCTCGGGCTCCCGGTGACCGGCGGCAACGTCAGCTTCTACAACGAGTCGTCCGGCCGCCCGATCCACCCGACCCCGATCGTGGGCGTGCTCGGCCTGCTCGAGGACGCCGCCACCGCCGTCCCCACCGGCTTCCCCCGCCCCGGCCTCGACGTCTGGCTGCTGGGGGAGACCCGGGTCGAGCTCGGCGGCTCGGTCTGGCAGCGCCTGGCCATCGGCCGCCTGGCGGGTCACCCCCCCGCCCTCGACCTGGCCGCCGAGGCCAGGCTGCACCGGCTGCTGGTCGACCTGGCCGCCCACCGCCTGCTGGCCGGCGCCCACGACCTGTCCGAGGGCGGCCTGGCCGTCGCCCTGGTCGAGGCCACCCTGGCCTCAGGGGTCGGAGCCACCATCACCCTCCCACCGGTCCTGCCCCCGGCCGCTGGCTACGGCGCCACCGCCGGCGACCCGGCCGCCCTGCCCCCGGAGCAGGTGCCCCTGGCCGCCCTGGCCAGCGAGTCCGCCTCCCGGGTCCTCCTCGCCGCCCCTCCCGAGGCCGCCGGTGACCTGGAGGCCCTGGCCGCCGACGCCGCCGTCCCCGCCACCCGCCTGGGCACCACCGGCGGCGACCGCCTGGTCGTCCCCGGCCTCCTCGACCTCCCCCTGTCCCGCCTCCGCGACGCCTACGAGGCCGCCCTCCCCCACGCCCTCGGCGACCCCGCCTGACGTTGGGCCTGTGGATAGCCGACGTACTCCCCTGACGGCCGGGTGTAGCGTCCGCGCAGGCGAAGGCGCGCCTTGCTGGAGCGCCCGCGGCTTGGGTGCGCGGCTCAGCGAAATCTCAGTGGGCCGTGCGACAGTGGGTTGAGGACGTCGGCGCGCCGGAGGACCGCATGGGTGGGTGGCGGCGGGTCGGCGTGGTCGTGTCGGTGCTGGTCGTGGTGGTGCTCGGGGCGGCCGGGGCCTCCGGGGCTCAGGAGCGGCAGCCCAGGACGTGGAACACCGAGCTGGTCGGGCAGGTGGCGCCGCCCCAGGACGGTGGGTACGCCGACGTCTGGGCCCATAAGGACGTGGCCTACCTGGGGAACCTGCGGCAGGTGGACTGCCGGCCGGCCAACGGGGTGTGGGCGATCGATCTGCGTGACCCGGCAAGGCCGCGGCCGCTGGCCTCGTTCGCCAAGTTCCCCGGGAGCGACGGCGAGGACGTCTGGGTCGGCTCGGTCAGGACCAAGTCGTTCAAGGGCGACCTGGCCGCCGTCGGCCTCCAGCCCTGCTCCCGCCAGGACCCGGGGTTCGCCGGCCTGGCCCTGTACGACGTGACCGACCCGGCCAGGCCGCGCGAGCTCGGCCGGCTGGCCACCGGGGTGGCCTCGGGCGTGCACGAGCTGGGGGTGGTCCAGCGGCCCGACGGCCGGGTGCTGGCCCTGGCCGCGGTGCCCTACTCGTTCAACCTCAGCCAGGGCCGGCAGGGGGACCTGCGCATCGTCGACATCACCGACCCGCGCCGGCCCCGCCAGCTGGCCGACTGGGACATCCGCCGCGACGGCCCGGCCGAGGCCAGGGGCCAGCTGGCGGCCAGGCGGGACGTCTTCTGCCACAGCGCCTGGCCGTTCGCCAAGGGCAGCAAGGTGGCCGCCGCCTTCTGGGCGGCCGGCGAGCTGTTCCTGGACATCGGCGACCCGGCCGCCCCAAGGCTGGTCGGCCAGACCCCCTACCGGGCCGAGGACGGCTACCGCGGCGCCCACTCCGGCTGGTTCAACGAGGACGAGACCCTGTTCGTCCAGAACGACGAGGCCATGGCGGCGATCGGGAGCGGTTCGCGGGCCAGCTGGACCTTCCAGCGGGTGTTCGACACCAGCTGGCTGGCCCGGCCCCGGCTGCTGTCGACCTTCGCCACCGAGTCGGCCGTGCCCGGCAAGGACGGCCGGGTGGCCACCGACGGGATCTACTCGGTCCACAACGCGGTCGTGAAGGGCGACCTCGAGTACGTCTCCTGGTACTCCGACGGGGTCCGGGTGGTCGACCTGGCCGACCCGAACCGGCCCCAGGAGGTCGCCTGGTTCGTCCCGCCACCTTCGCCGCCCCGCCAGACCGCGGTCACCGCCCGTGACGGGCGCCGCGACATGCCCGTGGTCTGGGGCGTGTATCCCTGGAAGGACCTGGTCCTGGCCAGCGACATGAACAGCGGCCTGTGGATCTTCCGGGTCACCGGCGACGACAAGGCGGGCAACGGGCCCGGGTCGGGCTCGGGAGCATCGGGCCAGGCCGCCCCGGCCCCGGAGGCGGCCCCGAATCCCGCCCCGGCCGCCTCGCCCACCGGCGACCCGGGCGACCGGGGCGTCCTCACCTGGGCGGCCCTGGCCGGCCTGGCCCTCGGCCTGCTCGCCGCGGGCGCCGTCGTCCGCAGCGCCCACCGCCACCACCCCTAGCCCACGTCGCGGCGGCGGACCAGCAACGCCCCGGCCACGGCGAAGGCGGCGACGTACAGGGCCAGGGACAGGGTGGCCCGGCCGCCGGTGACGGCGTCGACCACGCCGGGGGGTGCCTGGCCGCTGGAGCCGCCGCCGGGGGCCAGCGACCAGACCAGGGAGCCGGCGTTCACCCCGGGGAGCACGTCGCGCAGGGGGCGCAGCCCGGTGAGCAGGCTGTCGGCGAC
>Ga0307289_10001099_pt1 | contig 11589 bp, 9 predicted proteins | sample ER_DNA_143_FD_194483 | JGI IMG/M metagenome (GOLD analysis project Ga0307289, IMG submission 194483) | Bulk soil microbial communities from the East River watershed near Crested Butte, Colorado, United States - ER_DNA_143 | ecosystem: Environmental > Terrestrial > Soil > Floodplain | place: USA...
GGACCTGCGGCGGTTCTTCACCTGGACCGTTGCCGTCGCCGTGCCCGTCGCCGTGCTCGCCCTGAGCCATCCCTCGCGTGATACCGGGCGACTGGCCGGAGACAACACGATCGGCACGTCGCGCCTGCTCTGCATCGGCGCGCTCATCCTCCTGATCGGAGCCCTGGGCCGCTCGCGGTGGCGGCTGCCGGCCGCCGCGCTGGCCGCGGGCTTCATCGCGGTAGCCGCCGCGGTGGGCTCGCGCGGCCCGATCCTCAGCTTCGGCTTCGCGCTCGCGGTGACGCTGGCCGCCTGGCTCTTCCGCACGCCGCGCAAGGTGGCGCCGGTGCTGGCGATCGTGGCCGCCAGCGTCGCGGTGGTGCCGTTCGTCTCGCTGCCGGCCACCTCCAGCCAGCGGCTCTCCGAGGCCGCCCGCGATCCGGTCGCCGCGTTCCGGGAGGACGACCGCTACTACCTCGTCCAGCAGGCTTTCCAGCTCATCAACCGCGATCCGATCCGCGGCGGCGGAGTCGGGGCGTTCAGCACGGTCAACCCGACGGCCAAGTGGCCGCACAACCTGTTCCTCGAGCTGTGGGCCGAGCTCGGTCTGGCGGCACTGGTGATGGTCGCGGCGGCGATCGTCGCGACGCTCGTGGGGCTGTTCCGCCTCGCATGGCGGCTGCCCGGGCAGAGCCGCGAGCAGGAGCTCGTCTACATACTTCTTGCCGTGTTCGTGTTCAACCTGCTGGCGGTGCAGGTGTCGGGGAACATCAACGACAACCGCGACTTCTGGGGCATGCTGGCGATCGCCTCGCTCGTCGTCGCCGGCCGACTGGATACCCGTGAGCCTTCCCCACGCTGACCCGGAGACGAGCGACGACGGCGTGGTCGCCTTCCGGCGGCGGGGCGTCACGATCGGCGAGGCCTACTTCTCGGCCGCCGCCGCTGATGCCCCCGGGCTCCCGCGCATCGATCTGCTGAGGATCGTCGCGGCCTTCTCGCCGCCGTCCGAGCGCGGCGCCCGCAAGCGACACACGCTTGTGATCGACCTCGACGACGACGAGGATCGCCTCCTGGAGCAGATGTCCAAGGACACCCGGTCGAAGATCCGGCGGGCCATGCAGAAGGATCCGCTGGAGGTCACGTCCGCCGCGGAGCCCTCGGCGGCGCAGGTCGAGGAGTTCGCGGATTTCTACGACCGCTTCGCGGCCGCGCAATCCGTGGCGCCCGCGTTCCGCCCGCGGCTGCACGCGCTCGCGGAAGGCGGCAATCTCGTGCTCAGCGGCGCGGCCGGCGAGGACGGCGAGGTCCTCGTCCGCCACGCCTACGTTGCCGCGCGCGGCCGCGGCTACATGCTCTATTCGGGCTCGGTCCTGGCGGAGTCCGAGGACAGCGGCGCGCGCAACCTCATCGGCCGCGCGAACCGCTATCTGCATTGGAGCGACATCCGCCTCTTCAAGGAGCGTGGGTTCCATCTCTACGACTTCGGTGGCCTCGACGTCGACGAGCGCAGCCCCAAGACCGCCGGCATCGCGCGCTTCAAGCGAGGCTTCGGCGGGGAGGTTCGGCCGGTCTACTCGACGACGAGCGCTCGCTCGCTCCGGGGTGCGGCGGTCCGGCGGATCCTCGCCCTGCGCGGCGTGGATTTCTAGCGGGGGCGGCGCCTCTGCTGCATGATTGTCCGGATGGTGGCGCACAGCGCTCCTCCTCCGCGATCGGCGCAGGCGCAGGCATGGGTTCTCGGTGCGATCGACCTGGTGCGGGCGCTCAGGCTGGCCGCCATCCCGACCGTGGTGGTCGCCGGCCGTCAAGATCCGGCCCGGTACTCCCGCGCGGCCGTCGCGACCGTCGATCCGGCCTCGCCGTCGCACGATCCCGAGGTGATGGTCCCGTCGCTTCTAGCACTCGCCTCCCACCAGCGCGAGCTGCCGGTCCTCTACTACGACAACGACGCGGACCTGCTGCTCGTGTCCCGCCATCGAGAGCAGCTCGCATGCGGCTTCCGCTTCGTGATGCCCTCGGCCGAATTGGTGGAGGACCTCGTCGACAAGGGCCGCTTCCAGGCGCTCGCGGAGCGGCTCGGGCTCCCGGTACCGCGTGCGGTGCAGTGTTCGAGCCGTGCGGTGGGCGACGATCCCGGGCTGCGCTATCCGCTCGTCGTCAAGCCCATCAGCCGGCATGCCGGCGGCTGGAGTGGCGTGGTCCCGGCGAAGGCCGCGCACATCGGCGACCGCGACGAGCTGGCGCGCCTGGGCGGCCGGCTGGCGGGTGTGGACATCGGCCTCCTGGTCCAGGAGGCGGTGGCCGGATCGGAGGATCGCATCGAGAGCTATCACGCCTACATCGAAGAGCGGGGACGGATCGCCGGAGAGTTCACCGGTCGCAAGCTGCGCACGTATCCGCGTGCGTACGGATTCAGCACGGCCATAACGATCACCGAGAGCAGCGAGGTGAGCGAGCTCGGACGGCGGGTCGCGCTGACGCTGGAGCTGCAGGGCGTGGTCAAGGTCGACTTCAAGCGCGCGCCGGGCGGAAGGCTGAAGCTCCTGGAGGTCAACCCGCGCTTCAATCTGTGGCACCATCCCGGGGCCCTGGCGGGGGTCAACCTCCCGGCCTTGGTCTACGCACGGCTCCTGGGGCGCCCGCTGCCCGCGCCCGTGAGGGCGCGTCAGGGCGTGACCTGGTGCAGCTCGCACGACCTGCGGGCCGCGCGCGCCGAGGGCGTGGGCGTGGTGCCGTGGCTGCGCTGGGTGGCGGCCTGCGATGCGACGTCGGGATTCTCGTGGGACGACCCGCTGCCGATTCCGCGAGCGGCTCTCGCGCGCGCGCGGCTACGTCTGTGCCGGCGGATCGGGGCCTGACGCCGTGCGCTACGGAGTCCTCGCCGACGTGCACGGGAACCTCGACGCGCTGCGTGCCGTGCTGCGAGCCCTGGAGCGTCATGGCGTCGATCGCTATCTCGTCGCGGGAGACCTGGTCGGGTACGGGCCGTATCCGAACGAGTGCGTGGCGGCGCTGGCCGAGCTTCCGGCCACCTGCGTAGCGGGCAATCACGACCTGATCGCGCTGGGAGCGCTGTCGGATCGCCGCTGCATCGAGCTCGCGCGACGCAGCCTGCGCTGGACCGGGCAGGTGCTCGGCCCCGACGAACGCGCCTTCCTCGCGGCGCTCCCGCGGACGGCCACGGCCCGCGGAGGCGTGGTCGTGGCGCACGGCTCCCTCGACGACCCGCAGGAATACACCACGACGCGCGAGCAGGCCCTCGCCCAGCTCGAACGGCTCGAGGATCGTGACGGCGCCCAGATCCTCGTGCTCGGGCACACGCACCGGCCTCTCGCGTTCGGGCGGCGCTCCGGCTGGCTGGGCACGAAAGGCGCGAGCGCGCTGCCGGTCGACGCCGCCGTGCTGCTCAATCCCGGCGCGGTTGGGCAGTCGCGCGAGCTTCGGGCCCGCGCGCGCTTCGCCGTGCTCGATCTCGACGCGCGGGAGGCACGGTTCTTCGCAATCCCGTTCGACATCGATGCGTGCCGCGACGCCCTTCGCCGCGTGGGGCTGTCGCCGCGGTCCTGTCACCTGCGGCCCTCGCTGCCGCGCGCGGCAGCGAGGGCCGTGCGCGCGGCGGGCCGATGGCACTGACGCTCCAGCGGATCGCGCCGGCCGGCGCCGACTGGGAGCGCATGGACGCGTTCGGGGACAGGGTCGTCTTCCAGACGCGCGAATGGCTGGAGTTCCTCGCGCGTACGCAGCGCGCCCAGCCCGTCGTGGCGATGGTCATGGACCGCGGTGAGCACGTCGGCTACTTCACGGGGCTGATCATCCGGCGCATGGGCCTTCGCATCCTCGGTAGCCCGTTCCCGGGCTGGACGACCGAGTCGATGGGGTTCAACCTCGACGAGGGCGCGAGCCGGCGCGATGCCGCGGCCGCCCTGATCCCCTTCGCGTTCCGGGCGCTCGGCTGCGCGCACGTCGAGCTCAAGGACCGGCGGCTGCGGGCCGAAGACCTCGACGGCCTGCGGTTCGCCAGCGAGCCCACGCGAACCTTCGAGGTGGACCTGTCCGACGACGAGGAGGCGATCTTCGGGCGGATGTCAAGCGCCTGCCGGCGCGCGGTGCGCAAGGGCGAGAAGGTCGGCGTCGCCGTCGAGCAGGCGGCGGGCGGCTCCTTCGCGGAGGAGTACTACGCGCAGCTCGTGGAGGTGTTCGCCCGGCAATCGCTCGTGCCGCCCTACGACGTCGAGCGCGTCCGCGCCCTCATCGAGTGCCTGGAGCCGACCGGTCGCCTGCTGCTGCTCCGCGCGCGTTCCCACGATGGGCTCCCGATCGCCACGGGCATCTTCCCGGCGTTCAACGGCACCGCGTACTTCTGGGGGGGCGCGAGCGTGCGCGAGCACCAGATCCTCAGGCCCAACGAGGCCATCTTCTGGCATGCCATGCGCTACTGGCGCGCGCGGGGGATGACGGCCCTGGACCTCGGCGGAGGCGGCGACTACAAGCTCAGGTACGGGCCGCGCGAGCTGCGGCTGCCGTTCTTTCGCCGGTCGCGCTTCCCGGGACTCCCGCTCCTGCGGGAGGTCGCCCGGGTGGCCGTCGAGCGGCGCCAGGCCCTGCTCGGGCACCGGCGGGGCGCTCAGGAGCGCCCGCCGACGCGCAGCTTGTGAATGAGCCATCCCCGCTCGAGCCGGGAGCGCTCGGCGTCGGTGAGCTCGTGGTGGCCGTTGACCGTCAGAAGGTGGTCGAGGATCGTCGTCGCGGGGACGAACCAGCCGTTGAGCGAGCCAAGGCGGCGCATGATGCGCACGAACCGCGGGTCGAGCTCGCCATGGGGCGCGAAGCCGGCGGCGAAGTGTGTGTACATGATGCATGCGCCCCGTTCGGCCGCGAGCCTCTCCAGGGCCGGTTCGGACAGCTTCTCCACGAACCTGTCGACGTTCGGCCCCTCTGTCGAGGCGAACCAGTACCTGACGTAGGGGCGCTGCGGATCGTGGTAGGGCATCTCGGGGCAGTAGCGCAGCGTGTTGATGTCGCCGTGCACGAAGTTACGCACGTACGTGACCCTGCTGTTGCAGACGTCTCCCCAGAAGAGCGGACTGCTCTCCACATGCCCCTCGAATGTCTGCCAGTGGCTGTGGCGGCTGAGCAAGTCGTACACAGCGCGGTTCGCGCCCGAGACGCGGCGCGACCCCCAGTAGATGTTCTCCCGGCATGTGCCGTGGTTGACGTGCACCGACGGATAGACGCCGAACATCTCGCGGAACCGCTCGATGCCCTCGATCGTCTGCGCGCGCGGGGAGGTCCGCGACGCCACGTTGTGCAGGGCGAGCTCGAACCCGTCCCGCTGGAGCCCTTCGGCCCACGCGCGATAGCGCCCGTCGCTGCACGCCAAGCCGTCGCGGCCCGCGCGGTCGTCCCCGCAGAGCGGCCAGACCGACTTGGTGGTCCGGAAGCCGAGGTCGGCAAGCAGCGCGTACACCGACGGCACGTCCGCGAGCGTCGCACCGTCGGTGTCGTCGACGATCGAAAACGCAAAGGCCTTGCTTCCAGGCCAGTCAACGGCGTTCACTGGTCGCGAGCATACGGCAACCACGGCGGAAACGTGGCGCCGCGCCGCTTTGCACAAGCTCGTGCCCGGACCGGGCGCGAAACGACGCTAGGTCGCTGTCACCGCAGCTACCAGCTCCTCGTACCAGCGCTTCTCGCGGTCCGTGCGCAGCAGTGTGTTGTTGTGCCAGAGGATCCCTAGGCAGCCGCCGTATCGCCGACATTCGGCGGCGATCTCCATCACCGCGGCGCGGGCGGCGTCGAGCGTCAGCGCCATCGAGGACAGCAGGGTGACGTCCATGATCTGGAAGGGCATCTCGCGCAGGCGCAGGGGCCGGCGCTCGCGCAGGTCGAAGACGCGGTAGGGGTGGCACGTCCCGGTCCGGAACCCGACGGACTCGGCGTAGGCCAGCGTGCTGTCGTAGTCGAGCCCGGCGGCCTCCCAGTTGCGCCACGTCTCAGGATTGGTCCAGCGCAGGAAGTGCTGGCGTCCGCCCCACTCGTCCTGCCGCACGCCCTCGGCCTCGGCGACGCGCAGCAGGCGCGCCAGCTCCTCGCTGGTACGCGCGGCGTCGCGATACGTGCAGAGGCTCGGGTGCAGCCCCACCTCGTGTCCACGCCGTCCGATGCGGCCAATGAGCGAGCGCACCCAGGGGTCCTCGAAGAGGTAGGCGCCGACGCGCGGGCGGTCGTCGCGGTGGGCGAGGAAGTAGAAGGCGCTGCGCAGCCCGTGGCGCTCGCTGACGCTCATGAGGAAGTCGAAGGTGTTGTTCGGATCGAGGCTGCGGTCGCCGAGCAGCGAGCGCGCCCGCCGCGCGGCCAGCCGCGGGTCTCGCCGCCGGACGAGATCTCCGCCAAGTTGGCGTGCGACGTCGCGTGGGCCGTGATCGAGCGTCGCCAGCGGATCGTCGACGTCATGGGTCAGGACGACCTCGAACGCGCGCGGGCGGCGCTGCAGGCCCGGCCATGTGCGCTGCAGGGCCTCCCACAGCAGCTCCACGTAGGCGTCCACGACCGGCGTGCCGAGGAAGCCGGCGCGGCCGGCGATCGACGCCGAGGCCGGGAAGCGCCCGTAGCTGTCTCGATCGGCGATCGCGAGCTCCTCATAACGCGTGAGCATGAAGAACGCGCTGCCGAAGACGTCGACCTCGAGCCGTTCGGCGCCCGCATCGGCGGCCACCGCTCCGTAGAGGATGGGCAGGCCGCCGCTCATACGCACGGGGGGCAGCGAGGCCTCGCTCAGCCAGTCCGCGGGGCGGGTGGCGAAGAGCACGTCGGGCAGCAGCACGCAGCTGCCGCCGGGGTCCGCCGTGGTGGCGATCCGCACGTCGTGGCGATCGACCGTGCGAAGCTCGCAGTCCAACCCGAGCCAGTCGCGCAGGACGACGTCGACGATGTAGCGCCGCTCGGGCTCGTAGGCGGCCGGCGCCTCGACCAGCAGCGTCACGCGACTTTCCGATACAGCGCCTCGAGCTTGCTCAGCTCGGCCTGCCAGTTGTATCGCTCCGCGATCGCGCGCCTGCCGTTCTCGCCCAACCGGCGGGCCCGTTCGGGGTCGTCGCTCAGGGAGCGGATGGCGTCCGCGATCGCCTGTGGGTCGCGAGGGTCGACCGCGATCCCGCAGTCGGCCCCGCTCACGATGTCGACCCACAGCGGGAAGTTGGAGCACACGACGGGAAGCCCGCGCGCCATGTACTCGAACATCTTGGTCGAATAGGCGTCGACGTAGTTAACGGTTGGATGGTTCAGCACGAGGCCCGCTCGCGCCCTGTCCATGGCGTGCACGATCTCGGTGCGCGGCACCTGGCCCAGGAAGCGCACGTGCCGCCATCCCGGCATGGCCGCGATCTCCTCCTCGAGCGCCGCGGGATGGAACGTGCCGGCCACAGTGCCGGTCATCGATTCGGGCAGCAGCGCCAAGGCCTGCGCCATCTGGCGGACGCCCTGGATGTCCATGAGCCCGCCGGTGTAGACGAAGGCGTCGGGCCGCTCCCCGAGCGGGACGCCGCGCCCGTCGGCCCGGGCGAACGACGACTCGGGGAAGTTCTGCACGACGGCGGTCTTGCCCGCCGGGAACTTGCGCGCGATGGATGGCGTCGCGGCCACGATCCCGTCGACGATCCGCGCGCCCGCCTGCTCGACCAGCGCGAAGGCCTTGGAGACGAGCGGCCGCCACCGCCGCGGGATCCAGTGCTTGCCCATGATCTGCTTCGGCACGTCCTCGTGCACGTCGTAGACGACCCGCAGGCCGCGGAGCCGCAGGAGCGCTCCCACCCACAGCAGCTCGGGATCGTGGAAGTGGTAGAGGTCCGCCTGCTCACGCACCGCGGCGCGGTACACCCGAAAGCCCACCCGCGTCATGCGGTCCAGGCGACCGCTCGCGCGATCGATCGGCACGATCCGCACCCCGTCGATGATCTCGGCTCGGTCGTGACACGCGATGAGCGCCACGTCGCGTCCGCGTCCCGCGAGGCTCTTGCACTGCTTGTGGAAGATCCGCGGGTCACGGATGGTATGAACCGACGTCAGGTGGCAGATCTTCTGCGGCGTCAAGCCGCCATTCTCGCGCTATCGCCGCCGTTCGCGCGGCGAACCCTCGGGGCCCTGCGTGGCAGGACGAAGATCGTCTATGCGCATCATGTCGGCCGGCCCGCTCCGCACCTGACGGCATTCGGGCCAGCGGTCACGCCCGAGCGCCTCGACGAGCACCTCACGATGCTCGGGCGCCACTTCGAGTTCGCGCCGCTGTCCGAGGTGCTGGCCGATAACGCCGCGGGCGGCAGCTCGCGGCGGCTGGCGGTGACCTTCGATGATGGCTTCGATCTCATCGCCGGCGGTGCGCTGGACGTCCTCAATGCCCACCGCGTCAAGGCGACGAGCTTCGTCCTCACCGCGATGCTCGGCAACCGCGGGCTCATGTGGCGCAACAAGCTCAGCGCGATCCTGGTGCTGCGGCCGGCCGAGCGCTACCTGCGCGCCTACAACACGATCGCCGGCCGCGCGGGCCTCCCGGAAGTCGGCGACGCGACGGAGCTCCTCAGCTCCGCGATGGGGTGGGACATGGCGCGCAAGGACGAATTGGCCGACACGCTCTGGGCAGCGTGCGACATGCCCCCGTTGAGCGAGTTCCTCGACGAGCACAGCCCCTACTTCACTGCCGACGGCTTGGCCACCTGGCTCGCCGACGGCCACGCCGTGGGGCTGCATTCCGCGACGCATCCCGATTGCTCGCGCCTCGACGCCGACGGCGTGCGGGTCGAGATCCTCGACCCGGCGCGCCGCCTGTGCACAGATCTGGGGCAAGCGTCGGTGCCCTTCTCGTACCCGTTCGGGAGACGCTGCGGTCCTGCGCAGTCACGGCTGCTCGCCGAGGCAGGGCTCCTCGACTGCGCCCTCGGCATCCGGGGGTGCTCCCCCGGTGGGACCGATCCGCTGCGCCTCGAACGCGCATCGATCGAGGACGACATGCGTTTCTCGGTCTACGGCAAGGCGTTCCTCGGTTCCCCCCGTTCGTCCTGAGCGGGGAGCGCGCCGGGCACCTATGCTTTCGACAGGAATGACGGGTTACCTCGGCATGGATCTTCCGCGTTTCCTCGCGATGGTGCGTGGGCGACGCTGGCTCATCCTGGGAATCGTGGTAGCGGCGACGATTCTCGCGCTCGTGTGGTCGCTCACCCAGCCGAACCGGTACGACGCCAGTGCGGACCTCCTGTTCGGCCGCACGACGACCGCGGACTCGGTCATCACCGGGGGCGCCACCGACACCACCGACGTGCCCGAGCGGACGGCGGCCACGAACCTCGCGCTCGCCTCCCTGGACTCCGTAGCGGCGAACGTCAAACCCCGGTTCCCGGGTCCGGTGACAGTCCAGCAGCTCAAGGACGCCGTGGCGGTCGAGGCGCAGGGTGCCTCGGACGTGGTGACCGTGTCGGCGCAATGGGACTCGCCCACGAAGGCCGCCGCCCTCGCGAACGCGTTCGCCGACGAGATCGTCGCGATGCGCCGCGAGACCGCTCAGGCGGACATCCAGCGCGCCATCGACGCGGCGACGGCACGGGTTCCCGCCGCTCCCAAGACCCCGGCCGAGACCGCGCTGGCGGACAGCCTGCAGGCCAAGATCGCCGACCTCGAGACCTTGAAGGCGGCCACCACGGGCAACGTGCACATCGTGGAGCGTGCCACGCCGCCTGACCACCGCAGCTCGCCCAAGCCCCTGCGCAACGCGGTCATCGCCGCGGTGGTCGCGGCGATCCTCGCGCTCTTCATCGTCGTGCTGCTCGCCCGCTTCGACGACCGGATCGGCGACGAGGACGAGCTCGCCGCCCTGCTGGAAGCGCCCATCCTGGCCAGGATCCCCGAGGTGGGACGCTCCAGGCGGCCCACCCACGTCTGGACCGCCGACCAGGATCCGGCGTTCCTCGAGGCCTTCGAGTTCCTCCGGCTGAACCTCCAGCTCATGGGTCACGACGGCGGCCAGGTGGTCGCCGTGACGAGCCCCGCCGCCGCCGACGGCAAGAGCACGGTGGTGGGATGGCTGGCCCGGTCGCTGGCCCTCAGCGGCGAGGAGGTCGTGGCCGTGGACCTCGATCTGCGCAAGCCCGAGCTGCACACCTATCTGAACACCGCACGCGAGCCAGGCGCCGGCGTGCTGGACGCGCTGCTCGCCGCCGCGCCCGACGACAACGGCGACCCGCGGGCGCTCCTTGCCGCGGCGCAGAACGTCGAGCACCCGGCGGATCCCGAGTCGGAGGCGGGGAACGGCGAACCGGCCCCGCACGGGCGGCGGGTCTACACGGACGACGACGTCACGGCAGGCCTCGTCGAGCTCGCGCGGTTCGGCGGTAACGCGCGCCGCGCCGCGCGCTCGCTGAAGGGCGCGCACCGAGACATCCCCGAATCCACCTTGCGCAGGTGGCGGGACATGCACGCCGATCTCTACGCCGAGATCCGGTCCGCGCGCGCCAGGGGCACCTCGGTGGCCCCGCACCTGCGCCTGCTGACGGGCGGCCACCAGTTGCCGTCGGCACTGCTCGCGCGCGGACGACTGCAGCAGCTCTTCGCGCAACTCCGCTTGGACGCCGACATCGTCCTGGTCGACACCGTTCCGGTGTCCACGGTCGCCGACGCGTCGGTCGTCGCCGCCGCGGTGGACGGTGTGATCCTGGTCGTCGACCTCGAGCGCGTGCGTCGCCGGGAGCTGCTGACGGCCAAGAAGCAGCTCACCAATGCGAGGGCGAGGCTGCTCGGCATCGTGATCAACCGCGCCGGTATCGACTTCCCGGTCTACCACGTGGCCGAGCACGAGTTCACGCTCGAACGCGGCCCCGTCGGCTAGACGCTCCGCGAGCAGAACGCGCCTGTTGTCCCGCGGTGGCGCCCGGCTCAAGTTCCGGGCGCGACGGTACCCCCGGCCCGTCGCCGGGAGTCGACGCGAGGATGACAGTCCCGGCGACGATCACGACCGCTAGCGCGGCGAGCGTCAGCGACCCTATGACCGTCGTCGTGCGTTCGGCGGGATACAGGGTGATGCGCTCCGCGCCCGCGCCGGCCGCTGCGGCGGCCCCGAGGGCGCCGGCGGCACCGAGGCCCACGAGCCACCAGAAGCCGGGAGGAGGCGCGGGCTCCGGCGGACCGGCCTCGACGTGGCGCAGCACCGCGATCGCCAGTGCGACCCAGAGACCGGCGACGAGGAAGCCAGCGCACACGTCGGAGGGGTAATGCCAGGCGAGCGCAAGCGTGGCGAAGGCGAGCGCGACCGTGCAGGCGAGGCCGACCAGCGCGACGCCGGCGCGCCAGGCGGGCGCTGACACCAGCACGGCGCACAGCGCGAGCGTCATCGCCGCGGTCCCGTGGCCGCTCGGCCAGCTCACGGCCTCGATCTGGCCGCGGAAGTCGAGCCAGTCCGCGTAGCGCGGCTCCGCCAGGAGGTGCTTGAGCGCATGCGTCGTGACGCCGGTGCCGACGAGCAGCACGCCGACGGCCCAGGCGCGCGCAGGGCGCCGGCGGACGAGCGCGACGGCGATGCACGCCGTCCCCAGAAGCGCGTAGGGCATGGGGTCGGCGAGCCGTGCC
>Ga0307289_10001101_pt1 | contig 11558 bp, 11 predicted proteins | sample ER_DNA_143_FD_194483 | JGI IMG/M metagenome (GOLD analysis project Ga0307289, IMG submission 194483) | Bulk soil microbial communities from the East River watershed near Crested Butte, Colorado, United States - ER_DNA_143 | ecosystem: Environmental > Terrestrial > Soil > Floodplain | place...
ATGGCTGGCAGTGGCGGCCCTACTGCTGATGATCGCGGTTCTGGTGATCACGGTGGCCGTGGAGGTACCGATCGACAACATGATCGCGACTTGGACTGACGCAACACTGCCCCAAGACTGGCAGGACATCCGCGCCCGCTGGGCGGCCTTCCATACGTTGCGTACGTTCGTGTCATTAGGAGCGGTAGCCGCGGCTGTCGGCGCCGCACTCACCTTCCGCAGGACCTGGGAACTCTCCCGGCGGCAGGTCGAAGTCGATCACTCCTCTTTGTAGAGCAAGGCACGAGCACTACCGCGAGAGCGTTCTAAACCCGTCGTACAGCCCCGCGGCGTCAGCGCCTGACGTCGAAGGCCAGGTGGGTGGCCGGAGCCAAACGCGACCGGGACCACGTTCAGGACGACCTGGTCGATCAGCCCGAGCTTCAGCGCCTGGCTGCCGATCTGACCGGTGGCGACGTCGACATCCCTGTCACCGACGAACTCCCTGGCCGCGGCAATGGCCTTCGCAACGTCATCGACGAAAGAGAAGGGGGCAGTACCGGCGTACTCCCAGTACGACGTCTCCGTTGCCATAGAAGTCGAACATCGGTCCCACGGCCGGGCGGGCACGTCGGCGTCACGGCTCTCCACCTACGCCTCGGGCAAGGTCCGTCTGCCACGATGATGCTGCGACTGGAGCGCGTCGCCGCGGAGGGATGAGCAGAGATTGGGCCGAAACTGGCCTGGCCTCCGGGCATCTGGCCGCCCCATCGTGGATCAACCCGCAGCAGTAGCGGCACGATCCAGGAGCAACTATGACGTCCGACATCCAGCTCAGCACAGCCGAGCTAACGGCTGGGCCGATTGACTACATCGACACGGGCGGCGACGGTCCCACCGTGGTGCTGCTGCACGGCGTACTCATGACCCACACCGTGTGGAACCGCGTCATCGCGGAGCTGGCACCACGCTTCCGCTGCATCGCGCCCACCCTCCCGCTCGGGGCGCACCGGCAACCGATGCGGCCGGGTGCTGATCTCAGCATTGACGGGATCGCCTTGCTCGTAGCGGAGCTACTGGAGCGGCTCGAGCTAGGCGAGGTGACCCTGATCATGAACGACTGGGGTGGTCCGCAGCTGCTGGTCGACCACGGCCGCACCGAGCGGATCAGTCGGCTCGTGCTCGTAGCCTGCGAAGCGTTCGACAACTTCCCGCCCGGGGTACCCGGGCGCAGGCTCGCCAAGCTCGCCGCCACGCCCGGCGGGTTCGGGTTACAGAGCCTGCTGGTGCGGTCCGCGGGCGTACGCCGTTCGGTGGCGGCCGCGCTGGCCAAACACCCCGTGCCGGGTGAGATGTTGCGCGACTGGTTCGAGCCCTTCATCCGAGATCGGCAGGTACGGCAAGATCTGCGCAGCTACTGCCTCAGCGTGCCGCTCGACAGCGGCCGCAATTGGTCGGCCGGACTCGCCTCCTTTGACAAGCCGGCCTTGGTGGTGTGGGCCCCCGAGGACCAGATGATGCCGCCCGAGCACGGCCGCATGCTGACCGACCTGCTGCCCGACGGACGGCTGGTGGAGATCGTCGATAGCTACACCGTCGTACCGCTCGACCAGCCTCAGCAGCTGGCGGACGCGCTACGCGCATTCATCACCAATACGGCCCGGCGCCTGCGATGAGTACCGCATTGGCGCACGCTCAACCAGGGTCGCGCGAGGTCGGCCAGCAGCGTAGCTGGCGACTCGGCGGTCGCGCGCGCAAGACGATCTTGGTCCTTCATATCGTCGCCGGCGGTTCGTGGTTTGGGCTCGACGTGGCCATGGCCGTCTTGATCTTCACTGCCATTGGCACAGACTCCGCCGCGGTACGCGCCCATGTCCTGCAATCGCTTCAACTTGTCACCGTTTGGCCGATGTTCTGTGCCGCGATGCTGAGCTTGATCACCGGAATCCAGCTGGGACTGGGCAGCAAGTACGGCCTGGTCCGCTACTGGTGGGTGATGATCAAGCTTGGCCTCAACCTCGTTCTCGCCATTCTCGTCGTCGCCTCGCTACGCGGTGGGGTCGCCGAGGCTGCTGATCTTGGTCGGCAGTTGGCGCTCGGCGCTGACCGGCAGTGGGACTTCACCGACATGCTCTATCCGCCGATCGTGTCGCCGACGGCGTTGGCTGTCGCTTTCGTGCTGTCGGTCTTCAAGCCTTGGGGTCGCGTTCGGCGCAACCGCACGACTGAGAAATCGTGAGGGCTGTCATGGCGCAAGCCGCCCTGGACCGCCGCAGCCGCATGTTCCGTAGCCTGCGAACCCGCTTCCGCGGTGCGCTGATCCAACCAGGCGAGGACGCGTACGACGAAACCCGCCGGATCTGGAACGGGGCCGTCGACCGGCGGCCGGCGTTGATCGCACGCTGCGTGGATGCAGACGACGTCGTGACGGCGCTACGGTTTGCCCGAGACCACGCGCTGCCGATCTCCGTACGCGGCGGTGGGCACGGCGTCGCCGGCAACGCTGTGTACGACGACGCCGTCATGATCGATCTCACCCTGATCAAGGGCGTCTCGGTAGACCCGGCCAAGCGACAAGCGCGGGCTGCGGCCGGTGTGACCTGGGGCGAGTTTGATCTTGCCACCCAGCGTTACGGGTTGGCCACCACCGGCGGCACCGTCAGCCAGGTGGGAATCAGCGGCCTGACTCTGCACGGCGGGTTCGGTCATTTGCTCCGCAAGCGCGGCCTCACTGTCGACAACCTCCGAGCCGTAGAGCTGATCACCGCCGAGGGCGAGCAGCTGCGTGTGGACGCGCAGAGCGAACCCGAGCTGTTCTGGGGACTGCGCGGCGGTGGCGGCAACTTCGGCATCGCCACCTCGTTCACTTACGATCTTCATCCTGTCGGACCGCTCGTACTGGGCGGCCCGGTGTATTGGCCGATCGAGCAGGCGGCAGAGGTCCTTCGGTTCCTGCGCGACTTCGCCCCTGCTGCGCCCGATGAGCTCGGCATCATGCTCGTCGCACATCAGTTGCCACCACTACCGTTCCTGCCTCCCGAGCAGTACGGCAAACCCGCGCTCGGTCTACTGCTGACCTGGGCCGGCGAGGTTGCCGAGGGCATCCGAGTGCTCACTCCACTACTGCACGTAGCTAGCCCGCTCGGCGACCTGGTCAGGCCGGTGCCCTACCGCGCACTTCAGACCTTGCTCGACGGTGCCGCGGCTCCCGGCAACGGCGCCTACTGGAGGTCCGTACGCCTGCCTCAGTTGTCCGATTCCGCGATTGAGGTCTTCGTCTCGCTGCTCGACTCGCTCCCGACGCGGCTGTCCTTCCTGACGGGCTGGGCGATCAGCGGCGCAGCCAGCCGAGTCGCTGCCGATGCCACGGCTGTGGGTGAACGCGAGGTCGGCTACGAGATCCGGCTGATCGCCGTGTGGCCGCCGGAGGATCCGGCCGCCGGCCAGCATGCAGCCTGGGTACACGAAGGCTGGAATCGGCTGCGGGCTCATGGCAACGGTCGCCAATATCCGACGTTCCTGACTGACGAGCGTCTTTCAGGCGTTCGCGCGGCGTACCAGGACGGCTGGGCGCGGCTCGTCGCTCTCAAAGACCGGTACGACCCGGGCAACGTGTTTCGACTCAACGCCAATATCCCGCCGAGCTCTCAGAGCGCGGAGCCGACTCATCATCTGGTATCAAGCTGCACTTCTCCGCACACAGCCACAAATGGAGTCGGATCTGGCTAATCGGGTCACGTTGTTCCGCACAACGCCACGAATGATGTCAGTCGACCCGGCCGATCTCTCGGCTCGCCGCCCCGCAGCGCCGCCAGCCCGGGTCGATGCTGCGGTCCCATTTTGGGGGGCGGGTCGGCTCGGCTCGGGTCGGCTCGGGGTCGTTTTTACGTCTGTGCTGGGAAACGTCCCCAAGAGGTCGGATTCGAGGGGCCGTTTTCACGTCTGTGCTGCGAAACGCACCTACCAGGGCGAGATGAGCTGGGCTCTCAGCCCGTCTCGATCACCTCGTAGTGCCCGATCCAGGTGTCTTTGAGCAGGTCCTCTTCCTCGGGAGCGATCACCGCCTCCTGCCAGCGCTCGCCCGCGAACGCCCGAATCGACTCCACGTCCTCCCAGACCGTGACGTAGACGAACTCAGTTGAGGACGGGTCACGAGGTCTGCCGGCATGCTGGGCGATCAGCCCTGACTGCCGCGAGACCAGCGGTATCGCCGTATCGCGCAGAAACGACTCGAACTCAGCTTCCTTGCCGCTGTGGATTGTCGGCCTGAAGACGCGGATGATCACGGCATTCCTTCCTCGCGCTCAGCGGGTCTCGGGCGAGCGTGTCTTCGCGGGATCGCGCTCGACCACGGGATCGAGCACCTCGTCGATCTTGCCCAATAGGTCCTGGTCGAGCTTCACACCCGCCGCAGCAACATTGTCGGTGACCTGCTCAGGCCGCGATGCCCCGATGATCGCGCTGGCGACATTGTCGTTCTGCAGTACCCACGCCACGGCCAGTTGCGCCATGGACAGTCCTGCCTCGGCGGCGAGCGGCACCAGCTGCTGGACACGCTTCAGCACGTCGTCACTCATCAATCTCTTGATCATGTCCGCGCCGCCCTTCTCGTCGGTGGCCCGCGAGCCCTCGGGTGGCTGCTCACCCGGACGGTACTTTCCGGTGAGGATCCCCTGAGCAATCGGCGAGAAGACGATCTGAGACATGCCAAGCGAGACGCAGGTTGGCACGACCTCGCCCTCGATCACCCGCCACAGCATCGAGTACTGCGGCTGGTTGGAGATCATGGGGATGCCGAGTTGCTCGGCGAGAGCGTGGCCATCCCGGATCTGCTGCGCGGTCCACTCGCTGACGCCGATATAGAGCACCTTGCCCATCCGCACCAGATCGGCAAACGTCTGCATGGTCTCCTCGAGCGGAGTTTCGGAGTCGAAGCGATGCGCCTGGTAAAGATCGACATAATCGGTTTGCAGTCGAGTGAGCGACCCGTCGATCGACTCCACGATGTGCTTGCGGGACAGTCCGACGTCATTGGGGCCGCCCGGTCCGGTAGGCCAGTAGACCTTGGTAAGGATCTCCAGCGACTCTCGGCGCTCACTCTTCAGTGCTTCGCCGAGCACGGTCTCGGCCTTGGTGTTCGCGTACGCGTCCGCAGTATCGAACGTCGTGATGCCGGCGTCGAGCGCAGCGCGTACACACGCCTTGGCTTGATCATTTTCCACCTGCGAGCCGTGCGTCAGCCAGTTGCCGTAGGTGATCTCTGAGATCTTGAAGCCTGAGTTACCGACGAACCGAAATTCCACCGTAGTTCACCTGCCGTCTGTGTTCCATGCCCGCGACGAATGCCCGTCGAATCGCCGCGCCGCTCTTTCCAAGAAGATATCTAGTCCATGAATCCAATGCCATGCTCGACCGCCACCAAAGAGCGCCGAAAGTCTCGGGGACTGCCTAGATGTCACGCCAGATCGCGGACTTGCGAATCTCGAACTCGGCGGCGCTGATCATGCCGCTGTCCCGCAATGCGCGAAGTTCGGCCAGCACCTCCAGCGGATCACGGACTGGCCGAGACTCGCCGCGAATCGCTTCCCTCGCTTCCTCGGCGAGCATCTCGCCCTGCGCGCCGAGGATCTGATCGACAGTGAGGCTGCCGCGCGTGGTGGTGACACGGACAGTGCCGGAGACTCTCCGAGTGGCCGCCTCAATAGCGACGACGTCCGGCAGCGGCACGCTGAATGCGGGTTCGGTGCTGCGACGCGAACGGAACAGAATGCGTTCACTGGTCAGCGCGAGCAGGCCCATCTGGTGCTCATATCGCCCGTCCATCAGGCGCAACACGGTTTCGGAGTCAGTAAGCGAGGACTGCAATCGGGCTATATGGACATCCGAGCGCTGATCAGATGCCATGGCCGCCGCCGCGGTCACCACGTCGGGGCGCAGCTTGTACGGCGCTAGGCGCTGCTGGACGCTAGGGGGTCGTAACCACCTGAACCATGACATCAGTTGCGTCCTCGTTGTTGTTTATTGCACTCTGACAGGCAGTCCGCGAGATTCGCCTCCTTTTCTCGCTCGCGAACGTATGCCAACCTTTGTCCAGGCTCAGAGGCGAGCTCCTGCAGTCGGCGAAACGGCCCCTGTCATGGTGCGAGTTGATGATCATCGATCATGACACCCGCAGCGTCGACGGCACGAATCAGCTCGTGCCAGCTCCGCCGCCCAGGCCGGCATCGCGCGCCCGCAGAATGGCGCCCGACCGGTCCGAGACGTGCAGCTTGGTGATGATGTTGGACACGTGGTTGCGTACCGTCTTCGGACTGACCGCCAGGCGCCGCGCGACACCGGCGTTGTCCCTCCCGGCCGCTAACAAAGCCAACACCTCGGTCTCGCGCTCAGTGAGCTGAGGAAATGGCGACGAAACCGCCGAGCGGCCGAAGAGTTGCAGCATCCGAGCAGCGATCCCGGCACCGAAGAGCGCCTCGCCGCGAGCGACGGCACGGACGGCGGCGACGAGCTCGTCGGGTCCTGCCCCCTTGAGCGTGTAGCCGTACGCGCCGGCGCGGAGGGCGGCCAGCACGTTCTCGTCGTCGTCGTACATGGTGAGGATGAGGACGCGCACGCCGAGTCCTGCGGCGCGAAGCTGATCACAGACCCAGAGCCCGTCACCATCCGGCATGTTGATGTCGAGCACCGCGACATCAGGCTTGTGGTCGGTAGCTGCACGCACCGCCTCCCGTCCCGTGGCAGCGACCTCCAGCACAGTCACATCCGGTTCGGCGTCGAACACCGCCCGCAGCCCGGAGGCGAAGACCGGGTGATCATCAGCGAGGATCAGTGTGATCAACTGCACCTCTCAGGCTCAACGGCAACCGGGCAGAGACGACGGTCCCCTCCGCAGCCGACGATACCGACAACGTGCCGCCCACCTCGGCCGCGCGCTCCTGCATGGATCGGAGTCCCACACCTGGCTTGCGATCCGCCGCCAGGCCACGGCCGTCATCCCGGACAACAGCCTCAACGGCGTCATCCTCGACCCTGATGAATACCGAACAGTAGGCGCCGCCGCTGTGGCGTACGGCGTTGGTCATCGCCTCGACCACGATCCGGTACGCGGCGGTTTCGATCGCTGCTGGCAGCCCGTCGGCCGACTCGGGCCCCGAGACGTCGATGGTCACGTCGCCGGCCAGCGCGGCCGCGCGGGACTTTACGGCACCCAGCAGGCCGAGCTCATCGAGGGCGGGCGGCCGGAGCGCCTCGACAAGTCGCCGGATGTCGCCGATGCTCTCCTTCACCTCGTTGTCGATCTCACCCAGCAACTCCCGAGCCGCAGAATCCGGCGGCACTTCGCGCGCCGCTAGCCCGGCCTTGAGACCGATGGCTGCCAGAGCTGGACCAAGCCCATCGTGGAGATCACGTCGCAGCCGGCGCCGCTCATCCTCCCGCAGCGCGACGACTTCGGCCCTGGACCGGAGCAGATCCTGGTGCAGTCGGACGGCTTGGACCGCCGGGCCGATCTCGCCGGCCAGCGATCTAAGCAATTCCAAGTCGGCTGGCTCTAACGGCTCGTCTCGGCCGCGCTCGGAAACCCGTAGGCGGCCAACCTCGGCACCGTGGTGGGTAAGCGTCTCGATATGCACGGTGCCGATCGGCGCGCCATGCTCGGCTGCCATTCGGAACGCGCCTTCACCGTCTGCGAGGTCGATCGCGACATACGGCAGCCGTAGCGACTGGGCGACGGTCTCCACGACGGCAGGAGGTACCTCGTCTGGCAGCAGGACTGCTTGCATCCTCGTCCCGAGCCGGGCAAGCACCCCGGCCGGGTCGTCCCGCTCGCCGTACATCAGTCGGTTCACCATGTGCTGCGCCGCATTGCGCAGCGGGGCAAGGGCGAGCGCGGCGGCTGCCGCGGCAAGCGCGGCAGCGACTGTTCCGGATAGGCCGAGCCCGCTTACGAGTACGGCGACCAGAGCCGCGTAGCCAGCAACGAGGATCGCCACCACCGTTACATAGACCAGAGACCGATTCGCCAGCCGCTCGATGTCGAACAGTTGGTGCCGGCGCAGCGCCACCGCTATGCCCAGGACGAATGGCAGCGCGGAGAGGCCGAGCGCACCTGCCGGCAACAACTGGTGCCCAGTCAGGATCTCTGGCAGGTGCCAGAACGCGATGCTGAGCGCAGCAGCCGCAATGCTCCCGCCGGCGACCCAACGCAGCCTGCTCCGAGTCAGCCGGTCGTGACTGCGGCGGTAGGCCACAACGCCTAGCACACCGCCCATTACCAGAGTTCCAGCCACGAGCACTGTGCTGCCGGCGTAGACCAGATCGAACCAGCGCAGGGCGTTGGGCGCGAGGATCGCCGCGACTCCCATCCAAGCCGTCATCAATGCCGGAGGTGCGGCGTAGGCGATCGCGAGCAGGTTGCGCCGGCGCCACCGATCGTCTCCCGGCAATTCCAGGGCGAAGGCGAGGGCGGCCCCCCAAGCGATGGCGTACACCACGATGATGTTCAGGTTGTACAGCCACAACTGCGGTCCGCCGGTGGCGAGAGCGAGAGCCGGCAGGCCGGCCTCGTGCGCCAGGGTGCTACCGAGCAGTCCGGCAGCAGTGATCACGAGCGGCGTGGTCGCCGGCTCCTCAGGCCGCCGAAGGTACAGCGCGCTCGCCAGTGCTGCCAGGGCGACGACGAAGATGAGGTTGCCCCACCCGGCCGCCAGCAGAGGGTACGGATCGACCTGCTGGACCTGAACCTCCACCTGATCGAGGCCGTTCCGGACGACCTCGTAGACGAGCTGATCTCCGGGGGTCGGTCGGGCGACGCCGCCCAGCCCCTCGGCCAGGCGATGTCCTGCTATCCGGGTCACGAGGTCGCCTGACTGCAGTCCAGAGCTCTTCGCCGCGCCGGGCACGTCGACGATCACGCCGTCCACCTGCCAGAACGAGACGGCGGTGCCATCAGCCGGGGCGTCCAGCCGGACCGCAACCGCGATCAGGCCCAGCAGCACAAGTACGACCGCGATCGCCACCGGTGCCCGGCGAGCAGCACGCTGATGCCAGGCGCGACGCAAGGGATTACTCACCGCCGCTGACGCGCGCACACCCCATTCTGGGGCTCAGCTGGTCCGCGGGGACAACTGAGAAAACAATCCCGGCCGTGATGGGACATCGTCCCGTGACAGTGGGATGTCTCCCCCCGGAGCCTGGCGGCATGCTGACCCAGATCCATCCGCCAGATCAGCGAATCCGGCGTCCAGTGCTATGGGCGTTGACGTCAGGCATCGCCGGGTTGGTCGCCAATGTGCTGCTGGTGCTGTTCTATCTACTGGCGCGTCCATTCAGCGAGGTACAGAACGGCTTTGGCTGGCTCGGTACTGCCAATGACTGGGTGATTCCCGTGCAGTTCCTGGCCATGATTCCAGTTGCGCTGGCCTTGGATCGATGGCTGCCGCGCACCCGCTTGGTGCGGGTGGCCACGGTGATGGCGGTCGGAGCCATGCTTGCAGTTGCTGTGCTGCAGCTGATGCTGGTTGCCGGTGTCGTGGAGTTCGACGTAGAAGTGCTGCTCGTTGTGCCGGCGTTCCTGCTCGTCTACTTGTGGGTGTTCATCGTCAGCTCGACGGGTCATCGACAGGCGACGCTGCCGAGATCGGTGACTCGCTTCGGCCTGTTGCTCGGGGCGAGCTTTCCGGGTGCGCTGTTGATCACGGCCGCGGGCTATCTGATCGGTTCGGGATTCGGGCACCCGCTGGCATTCGCCATACCGGGAATCGTGCTAGGCGCGATGAGCTGGCTGGCCTTTCCGGCCTGGCCTCTGGCGCTGGCGCGCCTGGTCTTCAGCACAGGGGCACCGCTCCCATCTGTAGAGAAAGGAGTTCGATGAGAACCGCGTACAAGGTGCTCGCGTACCTGGTGGCAGCCGAGGTGGCAATCCAGGCAATGGCTGTGGTCTGGGCCATTGCCGGCCTAGGCAAGTGGGTCGATGGTGGCGGCGTACTCGACAAGGCCGTGATGGAAAGCGAGGACAACCCCTTCCCTGAGGTCGTCGGCTTCATCGTGCATGGCATCAATGGGACGTTCGTGATCCCCGGAATCGCGCTGCTGCTCGTGATCACCTCGTTCTTCACCAAGACGCGCGGAGCGATCAAGTGGGCCGTGATCGTCTTCGCGTTGGTGGTCGTCCAAGGCCAGCTCGGCTTCCTCGGCCACGAGATTCCTGCGGTCGGCTTGCTGCACGGGCTCACCGCACTCGTGCTCTTCGGCACCGCTCTCTACGCCGGCCGTCGGATGCGCAATCAGACACACACCGCAGCGTCGTCGGCGCAGGAGCGGGTGACGGCGCCACTCTGACAGGTCAGGACTTTCGAAACGGAGATTTGGCCGATGAAGACGTCGCCGACGTTCGCGTTGCCACTTCCCTGGCCGGTCGCCATTGCCCGGGTGGCGTTGGTGGCCGCCTCGTGGTCCTCTCTTGATCATGCAAACAGGCCACGTACTCCGAGTGACAGACCTCCACAACTCTCGACTCGGGCTGATCGGGCATGAGCTCAACTGGCGCGCGCCGAACACTTCGGGTCGTCCTTCCCGTCTTCGCCACCGTGGCCATCGTGGCTCCGCTGACCTGGATGTGGCTGGCCAGCCGGCTGCCGCCGACGTACTCGGTGATGGACATGGGCTACCCCGACTATGGCGGCGTGCAGCCCGATCTGAAGATGGCTGAGCATGCTCACGGCCAACCGGGCCACCCCTCGATGCCGAGCCGTTCTATCACCGAGCTGATCGCAGACCCCAGCCGGCCGGCGGAGGTACGGGTCGATCTGGTTGCCCGTCAGCAGCAGCCGAACGACGGCCGGTCCCTTGCCCGGTACACGCTGAACGGAACGTCGCCGGGACCTGAAATCCGTGCGATCCAGGGCCAGCTGGTCGAGGTACATCTCCGCAACGAGTCGGTCACCGCCGGTACCACGCTGCATTGGCACGGCCTCGATGTGCCGAACGCGATGGACGGAGTTGCCGGAGTCACCCAAGATGCGGTGCCGGTCGGCGGCGAGTTCACCTACCGTTTCGTTGCTGATCATGCGGGGTCCTTCTGGTACCACTCGCATCAGGTCTCGAATCCCCAGGTGGCTGGCGGATTGTTCGGGTCACTGGTGGTGACGCCCAAGGCGGGCATCGCCCAGCCGCTGGATGTGTCGGCGGTTGCTCACACCTACGGGGGTGTACGCACCGTCAATGGCAAAGCCGAGGATCTGCAGGTGCCGGCGCGCCCGGGTCAGCGGATCCGGCTCCGCATCACCAACACCGACAACGGGCCGATGGAAGTGTGGGCGAACGGCTCGTACCGGCTGCTCGCGATTGACGGCACGGATGTGCACCAACCGTCGGAGGTGTCTGGCCGATCGCTAACCCTCACAGCCGGCGCACGGGCCGATCTTGAAGTTCAGGTACCCGATGACGGCTCACCGGCAAGAATCCAACTGTCGAAGGCGATCGCGGCGATCATCGGACCGAGGGGCAGCAACGCACCGCTGCCGCCGCAGCCAGCCGGGAAGCTGGACCCGCTGACCTACGGAACACCCGCGCCCCTCGGC
>Ga0307289_10001103_pt1 | contig 11531 bp, 15 predicted proteins | sample ER_DNA_143_FD_194483 | JGI IMG/M metagenome (GOLD analysis project Ga0307289, IMG submission 194483) | Bulk soil microbial communities from the East River watershed near Crested Butte, Colorado, United States - ER_DNA_143 | ecosystem: Environmental > Terrestrial > Soil > Floodplain | place...
TCCGCGTCGCCGAGGCCATTCACGTAACCGGCCGCAGGCAGCGTCGTGAAGAAGAAGCGAACTGCCTCCTGGAACGTCAGCGGCACCACCCCGCTCACAAACGTCAGGCCGTGCTGCCGTCGAGCGCCGGTGAGGACCGTCCGCGGCGGGAGCAACGCGGCTGGAATCTCGTTCGGCCGGCCGATCGGTTTTGACGCGTGAGCGCACGCAGGTGCGCTGGCGGCGGGCACAGGGTCCGAGGCTCCGCCACCCTGCCCGGCCGCGACACCCACGGCGACCGCCGCGACCGCCGTGCAAGCGGCCGCGGCAATCGAGCGCCGGGTGAGGAGGAGGCTCTGGGCGATGCGAGCCATCAGTGCACCTGCACGTTTCCGCTGACGAGGGTCCCGCTCCGCGAATAGCCGTCGCTCAACGAGATCGAGAAGACGTCCGAGCTTCCGGGCTCACCGTTGTCGATGACGTCGACGGTGAACGTGACCATGTGTCCGCTGCTCGTGCCCTCACCGCGGATCGTGGCGCTGTGGGCATTCGGGTTGCAGGTGACCTCGGTCAGCCGCGTCGAGCGGAAGTCGGCCGCGGCTCCGTCGTGGTACTGCACCTTGCCGTGCAGGTTTGCGTGCGCGTTGATGCTGAACTTGCCTTCCGCTCCCGCACCCGTCGCGATCGAGCCGCCGCCGGTCACGGTGCAGCCGGTGTCGGGCGGAGGCGGTGGCGGCGGACCGCCGCCGCTGATCCGGTAGTCGAACGACTTCGTGGCGTCGAGATCGGCGTAGAAGTCGTACGGGGTGCTGTTCCTCCCCGCCGAGAGCGCGGTCACGTTGAAGAGCGTCCCGCCGAAAATCGGACGGTTCGGGCCGAAGCCGCCCTGGATCGGAACGTCGATTCGGATCGTGTTCCCGACGATCGTGCCGGTTGCCGACTGCTCGGCCGGATACTGCAGCACCTTGCAGTTCTCGGAGGTGGTCACGAGACAGCCGTTGCCGGGAACTGCGTCCTCCGCCGACCTGCCGCTGCCTGCGAAGAACGTCGTCGAGCCGATCGCCGGCTTCTCAGCGCCCACGTAGAAGATCCGGTACGCCTCCTCGCCCTCGTCACCGGTCGAGAGCGCCTGGAAGCGGGTCAGCCAGAGCCCGTTGGTCTTCCCGGCCGGGGGCGTCGCCAGGGCCGGGTTTCCGTTCAGCGTCATCTCGACGCGCAGCGTCGAGGCGTTCGGCTGGCTGAGCCTGAGGTTGGTGAAGTCGTAGGCAGGCAAGCTCGCGCCAGTGCCCGCCGGCGAGTAGTGGGGCGACTGCGCGTCGCCCGTGGGATCGGTCACGGGATTCGAGGGGACCGCGCGGTTGACGGTGCCGCCGGTCGCGCTTGGGCCGGCGACCTGACGCGCCTCGAAGACGTGGGCGCCGTGGTGCTGGCTCGTCACGTCGTTGTAGACGATCCGCATCGCCCCGTCCGCCGGGTCGAGGAAGATCGCGAAGAAGTCGGCCATTGTCCGGTCGCCGTTCGAGATCGTGCACCCGATCCCGCCGGTGCAGATCTGTCCGTAATTCATCGGCTGATCCGTGAACTTCGTCTGCGCGAACGTCGGTGACGCGCTCGTCGCGTTCGTTATCAGCGACACGTAGCCGTACCACTCGAACGCCGTCGCGGCCTGCCGGTTGTTGTACCAGGACGGCATGAAATCGCTGTCCAGGTTGGACGGACTGCCGTACCAGGCGACAACGAGCCGACCGGCGCTTCCGCCCTGGACCCACGGCATGACGTTGGAGTACGCGTCCCCTCCGCTGACCTGCTGCGGCGCGAGCCAGTGCTCGCCGCCGTCGGTAGACGCCGTGTAGTAGACGTTGTTGTCGTTCGAGTCGACCCAGGCCGCGTAGACATTTCCGGCCGCGTCCGCTGCGACCACCGGGAAGAGGTCGCCCACTCCGCCACCTCCGGGCGAGACCGGGAGCTCCACGTTGTGGTACGCGATCCCGGTGCGCTGACCCGGGTTCACGTGCCCGACCGTCAGCTCGACGTGGTCGTCGGCCGAGCATGGGAAGTAGAGGTTTCGCCGCACCGGGTCGAAACGGAGCTGACCGCAGCGAGGCTGGGTCGACAACGGGTTGACGAGATCGGCCGACGAGTTCTGGTAGACGAAGCCGCCCGTCACGTCGGAGCTGCCCCTCGATCCGGGGCTCGAGTAGATGTACGTCCCGAGTTCCTGACGGAAGCCGAAGAAGACCGTGTTGTCGTCCGCGCCGGCGGTTCCGATCGAGTGGTTCGACCCGTTGTCGATCGAGTACCACTGGCGGTCGACGCCCGTCGTCTGCACGCAGAAGCTGTTTCGGCGCCAGGTGTTGCCGTGGTCGTTGCTGACCGCGCAGTCCAGCTCGACCAGGGACTCGAGGTCGGTGAAGTAAGCGTAGCCCTGGTCGTCGGTGATGATGTCCGTGTCACCCCCGCCCGGGCCTGCGTCGGGCCGGGTTCCGATCGGGCTGTCGATGTTGAACTGGTTGCCGCCGTCGGTCGAGCGGTGGATGAAGGATTGCTGCGTCGTGATCCCCCACGGCCCGCTCTCCCAGTAGGAGCCGTCGTTCGGATCGAGCCAGTTGACGGGCTCGCCCTCGGTTCGCTGCCCGTCGACGACGGTCGCCGACGGCGAGAAAACGAGGCCGCCGGTACTGCGCGGCGGAATGGGAGCCCCGCCCGCCTGGGAGACGAAGGTCGCGGAGCCGTTGTAGGTCGCGGCGGCGGTCAGGAAAGGCACGACCCGCACCTCGTAGGGGCTCTGGTCGCTGTTCGCGTTCTGGAGCAGGAATCGCTCGGAGGTCGTCCCGCCCGAGGCGGACTGCCCGACGAGATTGCCCGTGTTGTCGTAGACAAAGAGGTCGAAGTCGTCGTCCGGGCTGCCCCACGTGATCTGGATGTCGGCGCCACCCGAGTGCGTCGCCCAGTAGCTCGACGCGACGTTCACGGTGAGCTGGAAGTGGTCGCAGCGGACGTTGCCGGGGTCGGCCGCCGGAGGACAGACGTCCGGGACCGGCGTCGGCACGGCGTAGGGCCCGCCCGACCAGGTAGTGGACACAGCCGTCGGCCCGATCGTCCCCGCCGGCGGTGTCGCCGCGGGAAGTGCCCCGGGTCCGATGAGCAGGAGCCCGCCGAGAAGCACGAGCCCCGCGAGGCGAGTGAAGACCTTCATCTCTGCCCTCCCTGGGAGATAAAGAAGAAAACGGGAGGGGCTTACCCTTTAACGGAAAATCTAAGCATCGACTTTTCGTCTCGGTTTCCAAGGCTGAGACATGGTTGTCTGTGCGTATATGGCGGACGAATCCAATCGCCAGATGAATTCTGAGTTAACTTGTCTCGATTGACTCGTGGTTTGGTGAGGAACCGGCAGGTTCCCCCAGGGATTAGCCCGGCGTCGCGTAACCGCGCATGCCGTCTACGAGGAGGCTGTAGAAGCGGTCGGCGAGCTCGTCCGTGTCCCGACCCGGCTGGAGCCATGTGTACGCCCAGTTCGCGGCCGAGAGACTGAGTAGCGCGGCAGTCGAGTCGTCGAGATCCGTCCGCAGCTCCCCGAGCTCGCGGCCCTCGCGGAAGAGCGCGCGCACGCGGTCCTCGTAGCGCCGGCGCTCGGCCACGATTTCGTCACGGCGTTCGCCTTCGAGGTAGCGCCACTCGCGCACGAAGACGGTCGCAATGTCGAGCTGCTCCGCGACGACGCGCAGGTGGCCACGCAGCGCGAGACGGATCTTCTCCGTCGCCGGCAGCTCGTCCGGAATCGCGTCGAGCGCTGCGTGGAACGCGTCCGCGCCCTCCCGCATCGTCGCGTAGAGCAGGTCCTGCTTCGACGAGATGTGCGCGTAGAGCGACCCCTTCTGCACGCCCATCGACTTCGCGAGATCGCCGATCGAGGTGCCGTGGTAGCCCTTCTCGGCGAAGAGCCGCGCCGCTTCCCGTATTAGCTGCGACTTGCGGGTGGAGATAGTAGGATCACCCTAACGATCGTTCGGTATGAAAGAGCGCGAACAGGAATTCCTCGAGTACGTCCAGTCCGGCGGCCAGGTCGAGACGACCGACTGGATGCCCGACGACTACCGCGCGAAGCTGGTCAAGTTCATCGAGATGCACGGCAACTCGGAGCTGATGGGCGTCCTGCCCGAGCGCGAGTGGATCCTCCGAGCGCCGACTCTCCAGCGCAAGCTCGCGCTGACCGCGAAGGTGCAGGACGAGGTCGGTCACTCGCAGCTGATCTACCGCGTCGTCTCCGACCTCGGCAAGCCCCGCGAGCAGTGCCTCGACGACCTGATCTCGGGCAAGTCGAAGTTCCACAACGTCTTCCACTACCCGACGAAGACCTGGGGCGACGTCGGCGTGATCGCATGGCTCGTCGACGCCGCGGCGATCATCAGCCAGAAGGCGCTCCTCAAGTGCTCGTACGCGCCGTACGCGCGGATCATGAAGAAGATCTGCTGGGAGGAGTCGTTCCACATCCTCCACGGGCGCGACGTGATCCTGACGATGATGAACGGCACCGACGCGCAGCGGGAGCTCGTCCAGGAGGCGCTGAACCGCTGGTGGGGGCCGCTGATGCAGTTCCACGGGAACCCGATCCCGCCCGGGGACGATCCGATGTACACCTGGCGGATCAAGAGCCAGGGGAACGGCGAGGCGCGGCAGCAGTTCCTCGACGGCTACGTGCCGCAGATCTGGGAGCTTGGACTGACGGTGCCCGACCCGAAGCTGAGCAAGAACGATGACGGAGTGTGGGAGTTCACCGAGCCCGACTGGGACGAGCTCATGCACGTCGTCACCGGGCATGGGCCGAAGACCGAAGAGCGGCTCGGCCTGCGGCGCACGACTCGGGACGAGACCGAGTGGGTGCGCCGCGTGGTGCTGCCCGAAGCAGCGTGATCTACGAGGTCTTCCGTCAGGAGCGAAAAGGGCAGGCGTTCGCGCACGCCGGCTCTGTCGAGGCGCCGAACGAGGAGTTCGCGGAGTGGTACGCGCGGGAGGAGTTCGGCCGGCGGGGCGAGTCGGTCGCGCTCTGGGTCGTCCCGCGCGAGGCCGTGCACGAGATCGACGAGTTCGTCGACGAGCTGGGACGGAACTACCACCGGGTCGACGGCTATCCGCTCAAGGAGAAGTTGAAGGAGGCCCGTGAGCGCGCGAGCCGAGCTGCTGCTGCCGATCGCTGACGACGAGCTGATCCTCGGCTGGCGCAACTCCGAGTGGACGGGGATCGCGCCGTTTCTCGAGGAGGACGTCGCCTTCTCGTCGATCGCACAGAACGAGGTCGGGCATGCGCGCGCCCTCTACCAGCTCGTCGCCGAGGAGCTCGGCACGACCGCGGACGAGCTCGCCTTCGACCGCAGGCCGGAGGAGTACCGCTGCTCGTCGTTCGTCGAGCTGCGCCTCGTGCCGGACTGGGCGAAGACGATCGCGCGCCACTGTCTCTACGAGGACGCGGACGAGCGACGGATCAAGGAGCTGATCGAGTCCGACGATCCCGAGGTCGCGGGCCTCGCCGCGAAGATCGACCGCGAGGAGGCCTACCACCGGATGCACGCGCAGATGTGGTTCGAGCGCCTCCAGGACGTGCCGCAGTTCCAGGAGGCGCTCGAGGAGCTCCGGCCGATGGTCGTCGAGCGGGGTGAGCACCTGCCCGAGTTCGAGCAGCTCTGGGAGGAGATGACCGAGGTGCGCCGCTCGGTCGCGGGGGCGACGTGGTAACCGAGGAACGCGTCTGGGAGGCGCTGGCCGAGATCCCCGATCCGGAGATCCCGCCGATCTCGATCGTCGACCTCGGCGTCGTCCGCAGCGTGTCCGTTGAGCCATGTCCCGGGACCAGGTCCCAGGACGGCGCCGAAGTGGACAGTCGCGTGCGGGTCGAGTTCACGCCGACGTTCCTCGGCTGCCCCGCACTCGAGGTGATGCGCGACCAGATGGCCGCACGCATTCGCGAGCTCGGGGCCGAGCCCGAGGTCGAGGTGATCCTCGACGATTCGTGGTCGACCGACCGGATCACGCCCGAGGGCCGCGAGAAGCTCCGCGAGTCCGGGTTCGCACCGCCTGCGCCACGCGAGGCCGGCGGCCCGCAGCTCGTCCAGCTGCAGAGCAAGGCGTTCAAGTGCCCGTACTGCGGCTCCACCGAGACCCGACTCGAGAACATCTTCGGGCCAACGCCGTGTCGATCAGTGCGCTACTGCGACAGCTGCCGCCAGCCCTTCGAGCAGTTCAAGACGATTTAGCGGGTAGGTTTGCGTCGTGGCGCGGATCCTGATCCAGTACTGCCCCGTCTGAGACGGCTATGACGTGCGGGCTGCGAGTCTCGCGGCCGAGTTGAACGCCGAGACGGAGCACGAGGCGGTCGCCGAAGAGGGAGCGAAGGGCCAGTACGACGTGCTCGCAGACGGGAGGCTGATCTTCTCGAAGCAGGACAAGGGTCGGTTTCCGGACGGCGCTGAAATCCGCACGTTGTTGGGCTGAACCGACAACGCTTGGGCTCGTCAGTGCCCCGCAGTCAGTGCGAACCAGCCGAAGATGAGGAGGAAGCACGAGAATGCAGCCGCCGGTGCGGCCACGAGAGTCACGGCGCCACGAACCCGTGAGAACGCGCTTGCGAAGAGAACGATGCTCGTCGCCAGTGCTCCGACGAGCGCTAGCGAGACCGGCCAGGTCCCCATGAACCTCTGGGCATGGTCCCAGCGAGACACGTGAGTTGGCTCGTAATACGTATCCACTCCGGTCGCGTAGAGGACAAGCCACGCTGAGCTGACTGCGAGCAGTACTCCGAGACTGGCGTAGGCCACCCGCAGAAACCGATTTCGGGCCTGGAAGACGGTGGCGAGCCCGGCGACAACGATCGCCACGGTCGCCCCGATGAGCAAGAGCGGCACTATGAGAGCTGCCGCATACTCCGCGAAGTCAGCAAGCATCAGCGAGCCTCCCCGTGTGCCTCGAAGACGACCCGGGCGGCGAGGCGACAGCGACGAGCGGGACGGTGAAGAGTGCGCCGAACGCGACGCTGAAGAAGATCGGAAAGGGTTCGGCGTTGTCCGGCGTAATCGCCGGAAAGCCGGCCGGGACCGAGATCGCGACGAGCAGCAGTGGGAGAAGGCCGGCCCACCAGCGCCCGACGGCGAAGCCAGCCGCCACTTGAACGGCGGCCAGCACCGGAAGAAGCCAGGAGTTCGACTCCACACCGCTCTGGTCGACGACGCCGTAGACCCATGCCGTCATGACCGCCAGATACGCGAGCGCCCACATGCGAGAAGACCGTTTCATCGGATCACGAACCGATCCGCAAGCCACCTGGCTCCCCACCCGATCACGATCGCTGGAACGGCGATGAGCCCGACGAACATCATCCCGAGGGCAGGCGACACTTCGCCGCTGCCCTGGCCTGCCGGAACGGCGATCAAGACGACAACCGCAGGGAGGGCGACCGACCACAACCGGCCAACCAAAAAGCCCGCGACGAACGGAGCGACGAAGATGGCCGCGAACACGACCCAATTCGGGATCACACCGTCCGACGCGTAGGCGAACCAGCCAAGTGCGGTGACGTATGTGAAAGCGACAACCAGTCTGTATCTCATATTTGCTATCTATAGCAGACGTGAGATGGATGTCAATAGCGGCTTTGCTATCATCGCAACGGTGAGATATGAGCCCTGACACCTTCGAGAAGCTGCGCGAGCGGCTCGCCCACGTCGACGAGGACAACGGTTGGTTCTTCGCGCAGATCGCCGAGCAGGTCGCCGACCAGCGGAAGGCGCACGGCCTCTCCCAGAAGGAGCTCGCCGAGCTGACCGGGACGACTCAGTCGGCGATCGCGCGGCTCGAGTCCGGTGGGCGGCCGCCGCGCATCGACACGCTGCTCGGGATCGCCGAGGCGCTCGACTGCGATCTGACGGTCGAGCTGAAGCCGCGCTCGTAGCTACGAGCCGCTGAACTCCGGCTTGCGCTTCTCGAGGAAGGCGGCGACGCCTTCGCGGAAATCGTTCGTCTGCGTCGCAGCGGTCTGCAGCTCGGCTTCCAGTTCGAGTTGATCCTCCAGGCGGTTTCGCGCCGCGTCCGAGAAGAGGCGCTTCGTCATCCCCACGCCGCGGGTCGGCATCGCCGCGTACCGAGCCGCGATCTCGCGTGCGCGCGCCGCGAGGCCATCGCCCTCGACGACCTCCGAGACGAGCCCCCACTCGTGCGCCTCGGCCGCGGTCAGCTTCCGGCCTGACGTCATCCACCCGAACGCCCGCGCGTAGCCAAGCAACTCGACGACGAAGTACGTCCCGCCGGAATCGGGGACGAGGCCGACGTTGATGAACGCGGGCACGAAGCTCGCGGCGTCGGACGCGAGCCGGATGTCGCACGCACAGGCAAACGAGAGGCCAGCACCCGCCGCGGCGCCGTTGACGGCCGCGATCACGGGCTTCTCCAGGGCTCGAATGGCGAGGATGTTCGGGTGGTAGTTGTCGCGGAGGCGGCTGCCGATGTCACCGGCTGCCTCGCGGAACTCGGTCAGGTCCTGCCCGACGCAGAAGCCTCGTCCCGCGCCCGTGAGGACGACCGCGCGCACGGACGCGTCCTCCGCCTCGACGAGGGCGGCGCCGAGAGCCTGGTGCATCGACGCGTTGAACGCGTTCAGGACCTCGGGGCGGTTCAACGTGATCGTCAGGACGCCGTCGGCGCGGCTCGTTTCCACCTCGGCCATTCGCCGCAGCCTATAAGGCGATTGCTAGCTTCGGCTCATGCAATTCATCTCCGATCCGCCGACGGAATCCGAGGCGCTCGACGCCTATTCGCAGGCCGTGATCTCGGTCGCGGACCGCCTGGCGCCTTCGGTTGCGAGCGTGAAGGTCTCGCGGCGCGTGCGGGGGGGACGGCGACTCGACGGAGGTGGCAGCGCGGTCGTGATCACGCCCGATGGGTTCCTGCTCACGTCGGCCCACGTCGTCGCCCGCACCGACGGCTCGGGACGTGCCACGTTCTCCGACGGCCACGAGGAGGACTTCAAGGTGATCGGCTCGGATCCGCTCTCCGACCTCGCCGTGCTCCGGCTCGACTCGAACGGACTGACCGCGGCTCAGCTCGGCGATGCGGACCAACTACGGGTCGGTCAGCTCGTCGTCGCGATCGGGAGCCCGCTCGGCTTCGGCGGCTCGGTCACAGCAGGCGTCGTCTCGGCGCTCGGCCGTTCGCTTCCGGTCCCGGCCGGCCGCGTCGTCGAGAACGTGATCCAGACCGACGCCGCGCTCAATCCGGGCAACTCCGGCGGCGCGCTCGCAGACGCGAACGCGCACGTCGTCGGCATCAACACCGCGGTCGCCGGCCAGGGCCTCGGGCTTGCCGTCCCGATCGACGCCACCACGCGCAGGATCATCGGCGCACTGATGAGCGAGGGCCGGTTCCGGCGCGCCTACATCGGCATCGCCGGCGGGTCGCGACCGCTGCCGCCGAGGGTCGCCTCACGCCTCGGGCGGAGCTCGGCGATCGAGGTCGTCGAGGTCGTCGACGGCAGCCCCGCGGAGACGGCCGGGCTGCGCCCCGAAGACCTGATCGTCGAGGTCGACGGGACTGCGGTCGAGCAGGTGAACGACCTTCAGCGCCTGATGGCAGGCGAGCTGATCGGTCAAGCCGCCACGATGCAGGTCGTCCGCGGCGGCACGTCGATCTCGGTCGAGATCGTCCCGGCCGAGCTCGGAGTGGGCTAGGGCTCTGCGATGCGGCTGAGTCAGCTCAGCGTCTGAATGCGAAGACGAGCCCGAGCACGAACGTGAACGCGATGATCCGGTTCACGTCGACCGCCGGCCGCCAGCTGACGTCGCCGTCCTTGATCACGTAGACGCCGACCGGCTTGGCGCCGATCCCGAAGCCGCCGCCGCCGTTGTCCTCGCTGTCGCCGCCACCGCCTCCTCCGCCACCGACCTTCGCGGCCGGGATGATGGTCACGCCTTCGGTCTCGATCGGGTCGCCGAACACGCGCTTGACCGAGATGGCGTCGCGTGCACCTTGCAGCAGTTCGTCGACGTTGGGCATCTCCTACCTCCCTTTGAACTCCGGTTTGCGTTTCTCCATGAAAGCTGTGAGGCCCTCCTTCGCGTCGTCCGAAGCGAACGCGAGGTAGAGCAACCGCCGCTCGTACTCGAGGCCGAGTTGGAGCGGTCCCTCGTACGCACGGTCGATCCCTTCCTTGGCGAGCCGCGTAGCGATCGGCGCCTTGGACGCGATCTCCTGCGCGACCCGCTTCGCCTCGTCCAGCCACTCGCCCTCGGGAACGACCCGCGCGACGAGGCCCGCGGCCAGCGCTTCGTCCGCCGACAGGAACCGGCCGCTGAGAATGACGTCCATCGCGAGCGCCTTCCCGATGGCCCGCGTCAGCCGCTGCGTCCCGCCGGCGCCCGGCAGCACGCCGACTCCCGTCTCGGGCTGGCCGAACTTCGCGCTCTCCGACGCGACGATCAGGTCGCACGCCAGCGCCAGCTCGCAACCGCCGCCGAGGCAGTAGCCGGAGACCCCGGCCACGAGCGGCGTCCAGAGCCCGCGAATCGCGTCCCAGCGCTCGATACGCCGCTGGTAGTAGAGGTCGATCGCCGAGGAGCGGGCGAGCTCCGCGATGTCCGCGCCCGCGGCGAAGGCCTTGTCGTTCCCGCCGAGGACGATGCAGCGAACAGCGTCGTCGCGGTCGAGCTCCTGGAGCGTCGAGACGAGCTGTTCCATGAGCTCGTCCGAGAGCGCGTTCAGCGCGTCGGGCCGGTTGAGCGTGACGACCGCGATCGCCCCGTCACGCTCGCTGAGGACGAGGTCACTCACTCTTCTTCTCGAGGAAGCGCTTGATCGCGGCCTTTGGCTCATCGGTCGCCATCGAGAGCGCGAGCCAATCGCGGGCGTGGTTGATCGTCTCGTGCCAGGCGAGGTCGCGCCAGAAGTTGAGGTGCTGCTTCGCGTACCGCGTCGTCTGCGGAAGCTTGCGCGCGAGGTTCTCGACCATGCGGTCGACCTCTGCGTCGAGCTCGGCGGCCGGCACGACACGGTTGACGAGGCCCCACTCCTGGCACTTCTGCGCGGGGATCTCCTCGCACATGAGCACGATCTCGCGAGCCCGTCGGTCGCCGACCATTATCGTCAGCCACTGCGTCGCACCGCCGGCGGGCACCGATCCGTGCTCGGGGCCCACGTGCCGCACGAACGCGTCGTCGACCATGATCGCGAGATCACACGCCATCTGGAACTCGTTGCCGCCACCGACCGCGATCCCGTTGATGCGCGCGACCGTGGGCTTCCCGATCTCGCGGAGCCGGTCGTGCGCATCCTTGAACGCGCCGAACCACTTCCAGTACTCGGTCGGCTTGTCGAGGTAGTCCTCGGCCCACGAGCTGAGATCGGCCCCGACGCAAAACGCACGTCCCGCTCCCGTGAGTACGACGACGCGGATCTCGTCGTCCCACGACGCGTCCTCGCAGGCCCGCGCGAGCTCGCGGAGCATCTGGAAGTCGAAGGCGTTCAGGATCTCGGGCCGGTTGAAGGTGATCGTCGCCCGCGGCGGCGCCTTCTCG
>Ga0307289_10001104_pt1 | contig 11531 bp, 12 predicted proteins | sample ER_DNA_143_FD_194483 | JGI IMG/M metagenome (GOLD analysis project Ga0307289, IMG submission 194483) | Bulk soil microbial communities from the East River watershed near Crested Butte, Colorado, United States - ER_DNA_143 | ecosystem: Environmental > Terrestrial > Soil > Floodplain | place...
TGGAGCGCGTGCGCCATCACGGGCAGCGCGCCGAGCGCGAGGGTCGCGTTCGCAGTCTCGTTCATCACGACGTAGTTGGTGATCTGGTGGACGAGCGGCTTGCGCTTCCGAATTGCCCTGAGGTCGGCGCCTGTCGTCATACCGCTCCTTTCAGTCCGATGACGTCGACGGGGCCGTCGCCGGCCCCCAGCTCGGCGAGGCCGTGCGCGACGGCGCGCGAGGCCGCCGCGGCCGCGCCGCGCGCCGCGTCCTCGAGGCTTTGGCCGCGGGCCAGCAGAGCCGCAAGCGTGGCCGAGTGAGTGCAGCCGGCGCCATGCGTCGCGCCAGCCTCGTGCCGCTCGACCGGAATCTCGACGTGCCGCTCCCCGTCGAAGAGGTGGTCCACCGCCTCGTCGCCGTGCCCGCCAGTGACGATCACCGCGGCCGCGCCGAGTTCGTGCAGCCGTTCTGCGAGCTCTCTGCGGCTTGCGCCTGTTGCGAGTGCCTGAGCCTCCATCAGGTTCGGCGTGATCACGGTCGCGAGCGGGAAGAGCCGTTCGACCAGCGTCTGGACCGCATCTTCGCGCAGCAGCCGCGCGCCGGAGCTCGCGACCATCACCGGGTCGACGACGAGCGGCACCGGATGCTCGGCGAGGAAGTCGGCCGCCGCCGCGATCAGCTCGGCGGAGAAGAGCATCCCGGTCTTGGCGGCGTCGACGCCGATGTCGTCGAAGACTGCCTCGAGCTCCGCACGCACGAAGTCGGGCGGAAGCTCGTGCACCGCGGTAACCCCCGTCGTGTTCTGCGCGGTCAGCGCGACGATCGCGCTCATCCCGTGGCAGCCCGCGGCCGCGAAGGCCTTCAGGTCGGCCTGGATCCCGGCGCCGCCGCCGGAGTCAGACCCCGCGATCGTCAAGCATCTCGCTACTGCCATGCACTCCCTTCGCCGGTGCGAACCGGATCAGGTTCGACGGGTGTGATCTCAGCCCCGCAGGGCACCCCGGTCGGGCCAGGCTAGCATCGGCGAGATGAGTGAAGCGCGCTACGACGGGCTCGCGGACTGGTACCAGGAGTTCCGGCCTGCGCTCGGCGACGACGAGGTCTCGGCGCTCGAGCGGCTGCTTGGACGAGGCAGCGGGAGCTGTCTCGATGTCGCGTGCGGCACAGGCCTCCCCACCGAGGCCGTCGCGGCGCTCGGTTGGTCGGTCGTGGGCGTGGACGTCTCGGCCGACCTGCTCGAGGTGGCCCGGGCGCGCGGGTTGGAGGTCGTCCAGGCGCCGGCAGACGATCTACCCTTCGAGGACGCGAGCTTCGACGCCGCGGTCTCGGTCCTGACGCACACCGACGTCGACGGGTTCGCGGATGCAGTCGCAGAGGTCGCGCGCGTCCTGAAGCCGGCGGCGCCGTTCGTCTACGTCGGCGTTCATCCGAGCTTCGTCGGCCCGCACTCGGTGTTCATCGCTGCGGAAGGCGTTCCCGAGCTCCACGAGGGCTACCGCCCGTCGCGGCGGTACGACTCGTCAGCGCCCGGCGTCGCCAACCCGGACGGCGTGCGAGCCCGCGTCGGCGGCGTCCACCTGACCTTGCACGACTTCTTCGCCGCGTTCACGGACCCCGGCTTCCGGGTCGAGCGCTTCGAGGAGATCGGCGAGCGCGGCTACCCACACATCGTCGCGCTCAGGGCACGGCGTTGATCACCGCCGACCTCCTCCAGGGCGAGGAGCTCGCGCACCTGCGCACCGAGCCGGCCCGGGAGCCTCGCCTGGCGCCCCTCCCGGACGAGCTTCACCCCCGCGTGCGCGAGGCCCTGGCTGCGCAGGGCATCGCCGAGCTGTTCACGCACCAGGCCGAGGCCTGGGAGACGGCCGCCCGCGGCGAGCATCTGATCGTCACGACCGGCACCGCCTCCGGCAAGACGCTCGCCTTCAACCTGCCGATCCTCGACGCGCTCGCGCGGGAACCCAAGCGCCGGGCCCTCTACCTCTACCCGACGAAGGCCCTGGCCCAGGATCAGCTCCGCTCACTCGGGGCGTTCCGCCTGGCGAGGCTGCGGGCGGCGATCTACGACGGCGACACCGTGGCAGAGCGCCGCTGGCAGGTGCGCAAGTGGGCAAACGTGATCCTCACGAACCCGGACATGCTCCACGTCGGCGTCCTGCCGCACCACGACCGCTGGGGCGACGTGCTCACGAACCTCGCGTACGTCGTCGTCGACGAGGCGCACGTCTACCGCGGCGTCTTCGGCTCGCACGTCGGCAACGTCCTGCGACGGCTGCGGCGCCTCGCCCGCGTCTACGGAGCCGAGCCGCAGTTCCTGCTCGCCTCCGCGACGATCGCGAACCCGGGCGACCTCGCGCAAGGGCTGATCGGATCGGAAGCAAAGGTGATCGGCGACGACGGCGCGCCGCGTGCAGAGCGGACCGTCGCGCTCTGGAATCCGCCCCTGACCGACGAAGAGGCGGGTCTCCGCGCGAGCGCGCTGGGCGAGGCGTCGCGCTTGATGGCCGATCTCGTCCAGCGCGGCCTTCGCACGCTCTGCTTCGCCAAGAGCCGCCGCGCGGCCGAGCTGATCCACCGCTTCACGGCAGATCGACTCGGCGACGACTCGCGGCTTTCGCCGTACCGCGCCGGCTACACCCCTGCCCAGCGCCGCGAGATCGAGCGCCGCCTGCTCGAGGGCGAGTTGCTCGGGGTCTCGGCGACGAACGCGCTCGAGCTAGGAATCGACATCGGCCTGCTCGACTGCGTGATCTCGGTCGGCTTCCCCGGGACCGTCGCTTCCCTGCGGCAGCAGTGGGGCCGCGCGGGTCGCCGTGGCCACGGCCTCGCGGTGCTCGTCGCGAGCGAGGACGCCCTCGACCAGTACTTCATGCGCGAGCCCGAGACCCTGCTCGAGCGGCGCGTCGAAGCCGCCATCCTCGACCACGAGAACCCGCGCGTCCTCGACGGCCACGTCCTCGCCGCGGCCTACGAAGCGCCTCTCGACGACGCCGACCGAGAGCTCCTCGGCGACGCGGCCCTCGAGCGGGCGGCGCTTCATCCCGAGCTGCACGCCACGAAGGCGGGCTACGTCTGGGCCGGCCGCGACTACCCCGCAGCCCGCGTGTCGCTCCGCTCGACCGGACCGGAGTCGTTCACGATCGTCGACGCCTCGAGCGGCGCCGTCCTCGGAATCGCGGAGCAGGAGCGCGCCTACTCGACGGTGCACGAGGGGGCGATCTACCTCCACCTCGGCGAGAGCTACCGCGTCCTCGAGCTCGACCACACCGCCCGCGCGGCCGTCGTCCAGCCGTTCAAGGGCGACTACTACACGCAGGCGAAGAAGGAGACGTCGACCGTGATCGTCGAGACCGCGCGCGGCGGCCGGCGGCTCGGCCTCGACCTCAACTTCGGCCGCGTCGTCGTAACCGAGCAGGTGGTCGGCTACCAGAAGAAGTCCATCCAGACGCAGGAGAGCCTCGAGCTCGTACCGCTCGAGCTGCCGCAGACCGAGTTCGAGACCGAGGCGATCTGGTTCTCGCCGGAGCCGTGGATGCTCGAGGGGCTGCACGACATGCCTCGCCTGCTCGGCTCGCTCCACGCCGCCGAGCACTCGCTGATCGCGCTGCTGCCGCTCTGGGCGATGTGCGACCGCTGGGACATCGGCGGCCTCTCGACGAACGTCCATTTCCAGACCGGGGCGCCCACGATCTTCGTCTACGACGGCCACGCGGGCGGCGTCGGGATCACCGAGCGCGGCTTCGAGGCGTTCGAAGGCTGGGTTGGCGACACGGCCAAGCTGCTCGACGGCTGCCCCTGCGACCACGGATGCCCGTCGTGCGTCCAGAGCCCGAAGTGTGGCAACCTGAACGAGCCGCTAGACAAGGCAGGTGCCCTTGCGCTGCTGGAGCGAATGCTCGAAGAGGCGTAGCATCCAGGCATGGCCCTGCTGACTCTGCTCGCCGTATTCCTCTTCGGGTTCGCCTTCGCCGCCTTCGGCAGCGGCTCGAGCGGCGTCACGGACATCTCCCCGGCCTCGACGCCGCACCACAGCGCCAAGTGCTCGGCGCGAATGAAGACGCCGTCGAGCGCAGGGGAAAGCCGCCGCGACTGCGGCGGCCCTCCCGCGAATCCGTAGGCCCTCCTCGCTACTGCTTGAAGGGGTCGGTGTCGGTCCAGCCTTCCTTCACGAGCGACCAGAAGTCGGTCGCGAGGCTGTGCTTGACGTAGTCGTACGGCAGATAGCCGTAACCGTGGTCGCCCCAGCTCGTCCCCCACGAGTTGCGCGAGATGAATGCACCCGTGGTCGTCGCGCCGTTGCTCGTGTTCGTGATCGTCATGTGATCGTCGTAGCCGACCAGGAGGTTGGCGTGCCCGCCGATCACGCGGTCACCGCGGGCCGGGTAGGGGATCTTCCCGGAGGTCGCGGCCTGCGAGATCGAGTTGTAGACCGTGAACCCGTAGATCGGCGGCAGCCCGTGGGCGAGGTTGGTCTTGATCCTCGCCAGCAGGGTCGCCGGCGACGTGCCCGCGGGGTCGAGCCGGTAGTACTTGATCGCCTTGTAATTCCCGGCGAAGGAGTACAGGAACGACGAGGGCTCGATGTCGTAGGACGCGACGCTGTACGGCCAGTACTCCTCTGGCGGCACGCCGAAGAGCGCGAGCGCGCCCATCGTCGAGCGCAGGTACGCGCCCGTGTCGCCGGTCCAGTGGAGCAGGTCGCGAGTCGCCTTGTAGATGAAGAGCCGCGACGCGTCGAGGTAGTTGCCGTGCGCGCGCCGCTCGAAGTACTCCACGAGTCCGGCCGCGGCGTTCGCCGTGCACGAGCCAATGGAGAGCTGGTTCTCGATCGGCGAGCAGTACTGGCGCAGGTCGACGGTGGCCGGAAGCGAGACCGGCTCTGCGTCCGCTGCTCCGATCGCCTTGAGCTGTGACTTGACCTCTGCGTTCTCAGGCGTGTAGTCGCGGAAGTCCGGGAGGTCGCGCAGCCAGCCCATGCCGAATGCGGTGCCCTCCTCCGTGACGACCGCCGGCCGAGCGCGGACCATCGGCGTCAGCTGCTCGAGGATGTCCTCGGTCGCTGCCGACGCCACGTCGTTCGTCTCGATGGTTGCCATGGTGATGCCTCCTCTTCTCCGGTCCTGCCTGGGCACGAAGGAGAGACGGGCGGAGGGCGCGGGCCATCCCAGTGGCGCCGAGCGCCGTGGGCCGCCGCAGCAACACGTCTCGGAACGAACTGCATGCGCTCCTCGTCGGTCGCGAGCTTCGACCCTGTCACCAGGGGCGATCGATGTCAACAGCGTGTCGATCGAGCTCCCTCCCGTTCGTCGTACCCTCGTAAGCGACCGAAGGAGGGAACCGTGCAGTACGCACTTCTGATCTACGGCTCGTTCGACGGGTGGCAGGAGCTCAGTGAGGATGAGCGGCAGCAGCACATGGAGGAGTACATGGCGCTCGGGCAGCGGCCGGAAACCCGCGGCGGCGCCGACCTCGCTGAGACCTCGACGGCGACGACCGTGCGTGTCCAGGACGGCGAGACCGTGACGACCGACGGCCCGTTCGCCGAGACGAAGGAGTTCCTCGGCGGGCTCTACCTGGTCGAGTGCGAGAACCTCGACGAAGCGATCGAGTTCGCCTCGAAGATCCCGGCCGCGCGGACGGGCGGGGCGATCGAGGTGAGGCCGGTGGTCGAGCACTGACCGAGCTCGAGCGCGTCTTCCGCGCCGAGTGGTGGCGCGTGCTCGCGAGCCTGATCGGCGTCCTCGGCGACTTCGACCTCGCCGAGGACGCTCTCCAGGACGCAGTGGCGAGGGCGCTCGAGCGCTGGCCCGTCGACGGAGTGCCCGACAACCCCGGCGCCTGGCTGACGACAACCGCTCGCAACCGTGCGATCGACCGGATCAGGCGCGAGCGGACCCTCGAGCGGAAGACGGAGCTCCTTGCGGCCCTGGCGCCGCGTGGCGACGACGAGGAGGCCGAGGTGATTCCCGACGAGCAGCTGAGCCTGATCTTCGCGTGCTGCCACCCGGCTCTGGCCACGGAGGCGCAGGTCGCGCTGACGCTGCGCTCTCTCGGCGGCCTTACGACCGAGGAGATCGCGCAGGCCTTTCTCGTCCCGGAGCCGACGATGGCTCAGCGCCTCGTGCGCGCGAAGCGGAAGATTCGAGACGCGGGGATCCCGTTCCGCGTGCCACCCGATCATCTGCTTCCCGAGCGGCTGCGTGCCGTACTCGCGGTCCTCTACCTCGTCTTCAACGAAGGCTACGGGCCGCCTCCTAGGGCCGAGCTCTGCGAGGAGGCGCTCCGTCTCGCGAAGATCCTCGCGGTACTCATGCCGGACGAGCCCGAGGCGCACGGGCTCCTCGCGCTGATGCTGTTGCACGACGCTCGCCGCGACGCTCGGCTGGACGCGGACGGGTCGCTCGTCCTGCTCGCCGACCAGGACCGCGCGCTCTGGAACCGCGAGCGCGTCGACGAGGGGCGGCACGTGCTCGATCGCGCGCTGCGGCTTCGCGGCGCTGGGCCGTACCAGCTCCAGGCGGCGATCGCGTCCCTCCATTTCGAGGACGAGACCGACTGGGCGCAGATCGCCGGACTCTACGCGCGCCTCGGCGAGATCGCGCCCTCCCCGGTAGTGGAGCTCAACCGCGCGGTCGCCGTCGCGATGGCCGAGGGTCCGGAGCAGGGTCTCGAGCTGATCGAGCGGATCGACGGCCTGGACGGCTACCGCCATCTGCACTCGGCCCGGGCGGACCTGCTGCGGCGGCTTGGGCGAGCCGACGATGCGGCCGGCGCCTACCGCCGCGCGCTCGACCTCGCGGACGAGCCGACGGAGCGCGCTTTCCTCGAGCGCCGGCTCGCCGAGGTTACGCTGGAGGCGTGAGCGTCGAGCCGAAGCTGTACGGCTGCCGGTCGATGACGGGCCGCCTCGAGCGCGTGCTCGTGCGCGCCCCCGGGAGCCCGGACGGCTGGGAGGCGTGCGGCTGGCGCGGAGCGCCGGATCCAGTCGGGATCGCCCGGGAACACGAGGCGCTGTGCTCCGTCCTCGAGCGCGCAGGCGCCGAGGTCGTGCTTGCCGAGTCGCCCGCCGAGAACCCCGACGCGATCTACACCTTCGACTCCGTGTTGGTCTCGGACGACGGCGCGATCCTCCTCAACCCGGGCAAGGAGCTCCGCCGCGGCGAGCCGGCCGCGCTGGCGGAGGACCTCGAGCGCGCGGGCGTTCCCATCGCGGGCCGCCTCACCGGCCACGAGCACGCCGAGGGCGGCGACCTCATCCGGCTCGACGAGCGGACGCTCCTCGCCGGACGCGGCTACCGGACGAACGAGGCCGGCATCGAGGCACTGCGCCGCCTGCTGCCCGACGTCGAGGTGCTCGTGTTCGACCTGCCGCACTGGCACGGCCGCGGCGAAGTCATGCACCTGCTCTCGCTCCTGAGCCCGCTTGCCCCCGACCTCGCCGTCGCGTATCCCCCGCTGATGCCGACCCGCCTGGTCGAGCTGCTCGAAGAACGCGAGATCGAGATCGTCCCGGTCCCGGACGAGGAGTTCGAGACGATGGGCTCCAACGTCCTCGCGCTCGCCCCGCGCGTGGCGCTCGCGGTCGACGGCAACCCGGAGACCCGCCGCCGCCTCGAGCAAGCCGGCGTCGAGGTCGAGGTCTACGAGGGCCCGGAGCTGAGCAAGGGCGACGGCGGCCCGACCTGCCTCACCCAGCCGCTACTGCGCGCGTAGCCTCGGCGGGGCTCGCGTAACTACGGGGCGAGCTGCCAGGTCTCGTCGCGGATGAGCGGCACAGAACGCCCGTCGGCAAGAAGTGCGTCGACCTCGAGATCGGGACCGCCGACCATGAAGTCGACGTGCATGTTCGCGTCGTTGAGCCCGTCGTCCGGCTCGCCGTCGACGAGGAAGGGCAAGCCTGCGCCGTATGCGATGTGGCAGGTGGCGTTCTCGTCGAAGAGCGCGTCGTAGAAGAGCGTTCCCGACTGGCCGACGCGGGATTCTTTGGTGACGAGCGCGACCTCGCCGAGCCGGTCGGCGTTCTCGATAGTCGCGAAATGACTGCGGATGAGCTCCTCGCCGGTCTCTGCCGTGACCTCGACCGCGCGCCCCTGTTCGAAGGTCAGCTCGAGCCCGCGGATGATCTGGCCGGACAACGGTAGCGGCAGCGTGGAGCGGATCGTGCCCTCCGTGCGCCGCGCGTCGGGGGAGGTGAAGACCTCCTCGGTCGGCATGTTTGCGACATAGCGAATGCCGGCCGTGGTGTCGGAGGTACCTGACATCCAGCGCGCGTTCTGGAGCAGCCCCACCGTGAGGTCTGTGCCCGGGCCGCGGTAGTGGAGCGCATCCGCGCGTAGCTCATTTAGCGCCTTCGTCCGTTCCGCGAGGCGGGCGAGGTGCTCGCGCCAGGCGGCGACCGGATCGGGCTCGTCGAGCCGCATGCAGAAGGCGACCTTCTCCCACAGCCGCTCGACATCGGGCTCACCGAAGACCTGCTGCGCCCAGCCCTCGTTCGGTGCGCCGATGCCGCACCAGTTGATCGCGTTCTCGCGCATCAGCCCTCTCTGGATCTCCTGCGGCACGGCGCGGCCGACGCGCTCGCCGTCGAGGTCCGAGAGCAGCTCCGGCTCAGGGTCTCCGGTCGTTCCGATCAGCGCGTTGCCTCTGCACGAGCGGATGAACGCCTTCTGCCATTCAGGCGCATAGGTGAGGGCCTCGTCGGGGCCGAGCTCGATCATCGCCCTCCGGATGTGCATGTCGTTGAAGAGGACGTTGACGTAGGCCGCACCGGCGCGGTACGCCTGGCGGGTGATCGCCCTCGCAAGATCGCGGTGGGCGACGTTCGCGTACAGGAAGAGCTCCTGACCAGGCTGGACGTTTGCGCCGACTCGGACGACGAGCTCCGCATAGCGCTCGAGGCGTTCGTCCATCGGCGTGATCCTACGCTGCGGCTCTCGACTGCATCGTCGTGCCTAACAGCCTCTTAGGGCACGGCCTTGCGCATCACACAATTCCTCTTGCCCTTGGGCCGGAGGTAGTCGAACCCGGCCTCCTCGTACAGGGACCGTGTTGCGTTGTAGAGGACGGACACCTTCTTGCCGTCGCTGGTGTCGTGCGGGTACCCCTCCACGACACCGCCGCCGGCCTGCGCGATCAGGTCGATCGCACCACGGAGCGCGATCGCCGTTACGCCCTTTCGCCGGTACTTCTTGTCGACGAAGATGCACGTAATGCGGTAGTCGGGCAGTTCGTCAAGGGTCTCCTCGTACTCCTTGCGGTGGTGGATGTTCGGCAGTTCGCCGGGAGGGCCGTACTGGGCCCATGCAACCGCTTCGTCGCCGTCGAAGACCAGCGCAGCGTGTGCCCGATCCTCTTTGACCAGTCGCTTCTTGAGCGCGTGGTTACCGTCCGCAGTGAAGGTCTTCTCTGCGTGGAACGTGTGGAACCAGGTGCACCAACACCCACCGAACACGCCGTTGTGCCGCTCGACTAGACGGGCGAACGCGTCCCAGGTATCCGCAGTCAGAGGCTTGACCTCGAAGTTCTCCATCGACCTCCGTCGCAGAATAACGAGCTCGTCTGGAAGCCTCCGTGCTGGAATTCTTCGGACCAGGAGCACGGTCAGGCGGGTTCTCGAAACGCTTGGGCACGTCAGAGAAATGTCGCTTCGACTGCAAGAATCGGGTTCGTGCCCGAAGCGCAGCTCAGGGACTTCGGCTCGGGGCTTGCTCCCGTCACGGACGGGTGGTTCGTCGTCAACGTGCGTGACGCCGAGTGGTGGCTCGCGGACAGCAGGGGCGCGGCCTGCTGGTTCGAAAGCGAGTACGGCGACCCTCCGGTCGAGTTCGGCCACCTCGGGATCAACCTGACCGTCCTCGAGCCGGGCCAGAGCGGCACCTATCACGCCGAGTCGAATCAGGAGGCGTTCCTCGTTCTGACCGGCGAGTGCAAGCTGCTCGTCGAGGGCGAGGAGCGGCGCCTCGAGCCCTGGGACTTCTTCCACTCGGCTCCATGGACGGAACACGCCTTCGTGGGGGCGGGCGACGGGCCATGCGTGATCGTGATGGTCGGTGCGCGCTCGGGCCCGGACGTGCGCTACCCGGTGTCCGAGATTGCCGCGCGCTACGGGGCAAGCGTGGCGAAGGAGACGTCCGATCCGGAAGAGGCCTACGCGAACGCCGAGCGGTTTCGACGAGAGCGGCCGCCCTCCTGGTCTCGCCAGCCCTGGGCCTAGAGCGATCGCAGCGCCAGCTCGACGGCCTCTTCGGGCGAGGAAGCCCGGGGGACGCCCTCGACCGCGTGGCCCGGCTCGAGGATCACGAGCGGTCGACCGAGGCGCATAGCGAAGCCGATCTCGGCGAGGGTTCCCCAGCTGCCGCCGACCGCGATCACTGCGTCGCCGGAGGCGACCACGGCCAGGTTGCGCGCGTGGCCGATGCCGGTCACGACGACGTGGTCGATCCACTCATTCGCGTCCTCGCGCCGCTCCCCGGGCAAGATCCCGATAGTCGTGCCGCCGGCTTCCTTCGCCCCGCGAGCTGCGGCGGCCATCACGTCGCCCAGCCCGCCCGTCACCACCGTGCAGCCGCGCTCGGCGAGGAGGCGGCCGACCTCCTCGGCGCGCTCGACGTGCTCCGCGCCACTGCCGATTACCGCGACCTGAACCGCCACTCCGCGGCGATAGTAGAGCCGTGGCAGCACGACAGGCACGCGGTGGGACGCTGATCGCGGGCGGCGGGTTCGCCGGCGCGTACGTTGCGCGCTACCTCGGGACGCGCGGTTGCACGATCGTCAGCCCCGAGAACTTCATGCTCTTCACGCCGATGCTCCCGGAGGCCGCCTCCGGATCGCTCGAGCCGCGGCACATCGTGGTGCCGCTCCGGCTGATGTGCCCCCACGCGGAGCTCCTCCTCGGCCGCTTGACGGCTCTCGACACTGATAGGCGCACCGTCACTGTCGACGGCGCGTTCGAGGTCTCGTACGAGCGGCTTGTGCTCGCGCTCGGATCGATCTCCCGCAGCCTGCCGATCCCCGGCTTGGCCGAGCACGGGCTCGGCTTCAAAGATCTCGCCGACGCGATCCATTTGCGCAACCACGTCCTCCAGAGGCTCGAGGCCGCGGCGATGAGCCCCGACCGCGCCGAGCGGGAGCTCAGCTTCGTCTTCGTCGGTGCCGGCTACGCAGGCGTCGAGGCGCTGGCCGAGCTGTCCGACCTCGTGAGGGACGCGCTGCGCCACTACCCCGAGCTCGAGGGCAGCCCGCAGCGCTGGGTCCTGGTCGACGCGGCGCCGAAGATTCTCCCCGAGATCCCGACCCGCCTCGGCGACTACGCCGCCCACCAGCTCGAGAAGCGCGGGGTCGAGATCCACGTCGGGACCACGCTCGAGTCGATCGATGCGGAGGCGGCGGTGCTCTCCGACGGGACACGGATCCCGACGGCGACGCTCGTCTGGACCGCCGGCGTGCGCGCGAACCCGCTCCTCGCGCAGCTCGGCCTCCCGCTCGACGAGCGCCACCGCATCAAGGTCGGCGAGATGCTGCGCGTCGAGGGCCACGAGAACGTCTGGGCCCTC
>Ga0307289_10001105_pt1 | contig 11528 bp, 11 predicted proteins | sample ER_DNA_143_FD_194483 | JGI IMG/M metagenome (GOLD analysis project Ga0307289, IMG submission 194483) | Bulk soil microbial communities from the East River watershed near Crested Butte, Colorado, United States - ER_DNA_143 | ecosystem: Environmental > Terrestrial > Soil > Floodplain | place...
ATGTCGGCCGCAGTCTCGAGGTCCGGCTGGGCGCCACCAGCCTCACTGTCTATGACGGCGCGAAGATCGTCGCCGAGCATGCCCGATCGCTGCATAAGTACAGCCAGGATTTGGTGTTGGACCACTACCTGGAGGTGCTGAGCCGCAAACCCGGAGCGTTCTCCGGATCGACCGCGCTGGCCGCCGCCCGGGCATCGGGTGTGTTCACCGGTGATCATCAACGGTTCTGGGAGACGGCTCGCCGCCGGCTCGGCGACGGGCCCGGCACTCGTGCCCTGATCGGAGTGTTGCTGCTGCATCGCACCCTGCCCGCTAAGGCGGTGATCGCCGGCATGAACGCAGCGCTGAGCCTGGACAGTTGCGACCCGGACCTGGTCGCAGTCGAGGCCCGCCGGGCCAACCGCCCCGAGCCGATGCCGCCGCTCATCGTGTCGCCCAGGCAATCTGTCGGTGACCGGCCGACTCCCTCGCTGGCCAGCTACGACCAGCTGCTGACAGGAGCCTTGAGATGACCGCGGCCTTGTCCCGGCTGGCCGAGCCGGCCGCCGACGCCGCCATCGCAGCCGCGGCGAAGACGTTACAGTTGCCCACCATCCGCGCCCAGGCATCCCAGCTGGCGGCCGCGGCGGCCAAGCAATGCCTGTCGCATAAGGCGTTCCTCGCTGAGGTGCTGACCGCCGAATGCGACGAACGGGACGCCCGGCGCCGGATCCGGCTAGTCCATGAGGCCAAGTTCCCGCGCACCAAACGGCTCGCCGACTTCGACCACACCCGCATCCCCGACCTCACCCCCGCCGTCCTGGGCCACTTGGCCTCCTCCGGCTGGATCGACAAAGGTGAACCCTTGGTGCTGCTCGGCGACTCCGGCACCGGCAAAACCCATCTGCTCATCGCGCTAGGCACCTGCGCCGCCGAAGCCGGCCGCCGGGTCCGCTACCTCACCTGCGCCCAACTGGTCAACGAGCTCGCCGAAGCCGCCGACGACAAACAGCTCACCCGCGTCCTCGGCCGCTACGCCCGGCTCGACCTGCTCTGCCTCGACGAGATCGGCTACCTCACCTTGGATCCACGCGGCGCCGAACTGCTGTTCCAAATCATCACCGCCAGAGAAGAACGCGCCTCCATCGCCTGCGCCTCCAACGCCCCCTTCTCCGAATGGGGCAACACCTTCACCGACCCCCGCCTCGCAGCCGCCGTCGTCGACCGGCTCACCTTCAACGCCCACATCATCCAAACCGGCACCAACAGCTACCGGCTCACCAGCACACGAGCCAAGAAAGGAGCCGCCACCACCTGACAGACCCAAGGGTGGGGCCAAATCAGGCCAGCACAGTGGGGCCAAATCAACTTGCCATTCTCAACACCGGTTCCTTACGTATACCTTCCCGTCTTGCTCACCAGGCCCGGCCCATCCGGCAGTACTAGACCGTCCTGACTTTGTCGCGGCTGCTCACACCCACCCCGGCGTTCCCCGGCTCAGGCTACCGCCAGCTTCACCCCACCGCTACGACGGCGAAGCGACGAAGGTCTCCCACCTCCATCCGAAACAACAGCGCCTCATGGCGCACAATGTGCTCATCGACCCCAAGGGCTTTCACACCGCTCAGTCGCTGCGGGTTGTTAGTGCGTGCCTTGGCTTCGATCTTGATCGCATTCCAGCCGGTGTGCCAGTCCATACCCAAATGGCGGGCCAGCGCCGAGACCGTGGTGTCGTCGTGGGCGAGCGCGTCGGTGGCCCAACGGACGGCTCGCCCGGTGAGCACCGCACGCGGCGGGGCGATGTCATGGGTTTCGCTGAACACCCTGACCGGGCACGCCGGCTCCCGGCACCGCCACATCCGTTTCAGCCAACGCACCATCGTGACCCGGCCCAGGCAGGGCACATCGCGCAGCATGCGTGGCCGGCGACCGTGGCTGGCCGCCACCACCCCGCACGACGGGCAGCCGGTCTGGATCTGATCCGACTCCGCCGTCACGATCAATCGGTCGTCAGAATCACCTTCAACGTCGAGCACGTGCAGACCGGGAACATCAAAGATCGCATCGGCTCGGGCACACCAGCACGCACCAGCGCCACACATAGAGTGGGTCACCGTCGGGGCCTTCGCGGAACAGGAGCTTGGTCGCCTCTGATCCTGAAGATCCCGACACCTCCTAAGCGATCAACACGCCACAGCCAGACCGACAGACCACCGTCAACTCCGAAGACCCAATATTTCGGCGACGAAAGTTTCAAGGATCTCGCCCTTATGCTGAAGGCTTTAGGCGCATACGGCTTGTATCTGATAGTCGTAGGTATTCGGGCACAAGACCATCTTCTCACTTATTACAACGACGATCTGACCGGACTGTTGAGACATCTTCATGGGAAGATAACGAACTAATTGTAGTTTTGCAGGACGCGTGAAGGCCCTAAATACAAGTATGAGTGAGAGCCTTCGGGAGCAATGGGTCTTTGATGCAGCACTAACCGCTTAGCCGTCGCGGCGAGAGTTCTGCAGGAACCAGAGAACGCCATTCACAGACCACCGGATTTTTTTCTCCGCGTGGTGTCGAGCGAGCGTAAGCCGTTCTGCGGGAGCCAGCATCGCGCGATTGTTCCCATACGGAGCAAATGCCAGTCGCAGAGCTCGATCCACCGATATGTCCGCCAGACCGGTCGTTCTCACATAATCCCGTACCCATGTGAGAAAAGTGACGCGCGCCTGGTGCGGACGCGTCCTGACGTAGACCCCGGCTCTTTGAGAATGAGCGGTGACCGAGTCTGCGTGCTGTCGGTAACGGGCTCCCACAACAGGGATGACGTAGACAGGGAAGTGCACCATGAGCTTGACCCATAGGGTTTGGTCCTCGTAGAGGCGAAATGCTTCCTCGAAGCCGCCGGTAAGATCAAGGGCGCGACGCCGGATCATCACACCGCAGGTGCACGGAACATGGCCTAGCTGCATCAACACCACGCGGTTCAACAGTTCGGGGGGGTCATGAACGCGGCCCGCCTCCCGGCGCATTCCTTCGGTCCAGTCGCGGCGCTCGGCCCCCGGGTGCCACCAGCGGGTAGGTCCATAGACCATCATGACTTCGGGGTGGGCTTTGAACGCTTCTAACCGAGACTGCAGGTTGTTGGGCTCGTAAACGTCGTCGGCGTCCAGAAAAGCCACGAACTCTCCGTGGGCCTCAAAAATGCCGAGATTACGTGCCGCCGCGGCACTACCTGGAGCCCTGGGGCGTCGAAGCTGGCGGATTCGAGGATCGGCGCTGGCGGCTCTGGCAACGATGCCTGTGCTGCCATCCGTTGACCCGTCGTCAACGAGCACCATCTCCCAATCGTGGAAAGTCTGGTTCTGCATACTTGCGATCGCTTCGGGCAGGTATCGTGCCGCGTTCAGGAACGGGACGACGACGGAGACCGTCACCATGGTTGTCTCAATCGGGCTGCCTGCCGAATCCGCATAGCCCAGCGTCTTAGGCGCAATCTCGCGAGGGTTCTCTGCACCGCCAGCTGGTCACCGCGGTTCGCGCAGCGAAGCGCACACGGACTGCGGCGTTGCTGCCGTACGTAGTGGCGGATGCGCTCCAGGTAGCGAATCTGGGTAGCCATGTCACTGCCTGCCGCCGCGGAGAGGATGGAGGCGCTCGTGTGGTGTTGCCGATATTTCGCCCAACAGCGGCCACTCACGAAGACCGGAAAATGTAGCAGGATCTTGGCAAAGAACAGCTGGTCCTCAAACATCGCGGCAAACGATTCATCGAAGCCGCCGACATCTGCAATTGCCGAACGCCGCATCAGGGCATTACAGGTGGTCGGCGTTTGATACACATTCCGCAGTAGATTACGAAAAAGGATTGGTGGCATGTGGACGCAGTTCGGTTGAACGCCGAGATCGTAGAAGAAGTCCTCCGTATCGGTCGCGCGCCATGAATGCCAAATGAGTGTCCGGCCGTAGACCATCGCTACGTCGGGATGCTGTAACAAAAGTTCCAGCTGTTCCTCGATCTTGGTGGTCTCCCAGAGGTCGTCGGCGTCGAGGAAGCCAACGAAGCGGCCGCGGCCCTCAGACCACCCCAGGTTCCGTGTGGCACTCATACCATGATTGCGGCCGTCGGGATGGGTGATGAGCCGGATGCGGCTGTCAGCCGCTGCATGCCGTCGAGCGATGTCGCGGCTCCCATCAGAGGAGCCGTCGTCGGCGATAATCAGTTCCCAGTCCGGCGAGCTCTGCCGGATGACGCTCGTTATTGCGTCATCCAGATATGCCTCGCCGTTGTACACGATGATCACGCACGTCACCGTCGGGCGACCCATGCTCATCGGTGCCGTGAATCAGCGGTATGCCGACGGCGACGGGCCAAGTAAACGATTCCGAGGTACCGCATTGCACGGAGGGGTGTGCCGAGAACGGTCAACGGAGCCTGTCTCGCCAGGGAAACGCCCTGCGTTAGCAGAGAGCTGTCGATCGACCGGCTACGGATGCCTTGCAGCAGCTCGAGACACCACGCCATGACGTAATGGCGCTTTCGGCTCACGACACCGTTGCGGTAAGCCGTCATCAGGGCTAGGCGTTGGGCCGCAGGTCTTTGGCGATGGAGCACCGCAAGAACGTGACGCAACATCATCGCCGAGTCACGAGACATGTTGCCACCGTGGTGCCAGTATTCGGCAAGCGGCTCAGGCCCGTACAAGATCGGGAAGCGAAGCGCCATTCGAAGATAGACATCGTAGTCCTCGCAGGCGGCAAGCCCTTCGTCGAACCCACCAATCTCGGCCAGGTTCGCCCGCCGATACATCACTGCCCCATGCATGCCGATCCGGTTCCTACGTAGGAGGGCTGAGTAGCCGTCCGCGATTGGGAGGAAGTCAGCGATGTGTCGCCGCCCGGCTACTGCGTCGACATAGATGTATCCGCCGTAGGACATGCCCGCCTCCGGTGCCGCGATCAGCCGATCCAGGTTGTTAGCGAGCGCATTCGGCAATAAGCGGTCGTCCGCGTCGAGGAAGACGACGAACTCGGTTGTGGCGGCTCGCCATCCAGCGTTGCGCGCGGCCGACAGCCCGGCATTCGGCTGGCGGATCGAGCGGAGAGCGGCGAACTGGGCCGTGATCCGTTCCGGCTGGTCGGTCGACCCGTCGTCGACGACGATGATCTGGTCGGCTGGGGCGCTTTGCCCTAACGCGCTGCGAATTGCCGCCTCGAGAAAAGAGGCGTGGTTGTACGTGGTGATGATGATCGCAACGCTGCCTGGCCGGGGGGCCGTTGTCACAAAGTTTGCCGGGGCCGCTCCTGGACCCGGAACGACTTGGCTCCGATCAAGGGTGGTGTTGTCGGCCTTCGCAAACGACACCGTCTGATGGTAACTGTGGACGACTCCAGCTTGGGCATCAGAGAACCCGCAGTTGCCTCGCGAATTCGTTCGCCGACCAATCCATGACCTGGAGGCGCGGAAGTGCTAAGACGTCGCAATTGCGTGTGACGGCCCGTTGGTCCGTTGTGCAGGCGGCTTCAAACCCTGCCTTACGCACCAGATCGACAACGGAAAAGTCATAGTCGCCGAAGGGGTAGGCGAAGGTGGCGGGTAGCTGTCCGATGATCTTGACCCATGCCTCACGGCTATCCGCGATCTCGGCTCGTTGGACCGGCTCGGGCTGCATCGGTAGGGACGGATGAGTCGTCGTGTGGCAGCCGAGGTCGACGACGTCTGATCCAGTGAGAGCCCGTAGCTCCTCGAGGGTCATAGGGCGATGGCTCTCTCGGGGCGTCGACGGAGTGCCTGCCTGTGCGCGCAGCTCCGTCAGTGCGGCGGCTTGGGCCCTCGGCTCCAAGGCGCGCACGGCGTGCCACAACTTCATATATGCCTGCTGACGAGGACCTGAAGGCGCAGACGACGGCCGCCAGCCCATCGAGTTGGATCGCTCACCCAGGTTGATCAACACGCTCTCCGGCTCCATCGTGAGCTGGATGCGCTCGACGGAGGAGTCGAGCACAATACGCTGCAGCTCGTCCCACCAAAACTCCTGTCCGGTGGTGACTGGACCCGTCGTCACGAAGAACGTCGCGGGCACTTCATGCGCCTCTAAAATCGGGGCGGCAGTCTTTGCATTGCATGCATAACCGTCGTCGAAGGTGATCGCGACAGCACGGGCGGGCAGCCGTTCCTCCTGCTGGAGGCGCGCGAACTCAGCCAGCGGCAGGATAGTGCGGTGTTTGCTCAGCCACTGCACCTGTTCGTCAAAGCGCGCCGGTGACACTGCCAGACCCCATGGATCTACGCGCTCCAAGGCGATGCGGTGATACATCAGAACTGCCGGCCGAAGACGAAAGACGCGCGCCCGTCTCCCGGCTCGCAGCAGTCTTCGCGTTACCAGCGGAAGCAACCGGGCACCGAATGGCAGCCACCGCCCCAGCGACAGCCTCGCGGTCAACAGTCTGGACTCCTGATGATGAGCCTCGTGATCAAACGCACCGTGACATTATTTCCCGCAGGACTCAACACTTTCGGCGAGGCGCCACCTGTTGTGAAGTCCCGCCTCACGCTCCAACGCTGCTCAGCAGCGCCACCAGTCGGGCAGTGTTTCGGTCAGCGTCGTACTTCGCTTCGACCTGCCCACGCGCGAATTCGCCTAGGGCTCTCAGTGCCCGGTCGTCTTCAACAAGATCTGCGAGTGCCTCACGCAGGGCTTCAGGGTCATTCGGAGGCACAACCCTTCCGGCCTCGGCAGCAACTAGCTCTGGTATCGACCCAACCGATGTGGAGACGACTGGGAGGCCACTGGCCTGAGCTTCTAGGATCGCCCAAGGCACAGCATCCCAGGTCGTCGGCAGACAGAAGAGATCTGCGTCACGAAATAGGTCAGCCAAGTCAGTCGTTCCGGGCCTGCTGCGGTGAACAGTCATCAGTGGATGAGGTCGCACCTGCTCGGTGGTGACGACATGAACCTCAACCGGTCGCCTCAAGCCCTCTGCCGCGGCCAACAGGGCCGGTCCTCCTTTTGCGACGAATCGTCCGCCGACAAAGAGAATGCGTAACACTCCTGGCCGACGAGCGTCAATACGTGGTGTGAAGGCATGCGTATCGAGCCCGGGGTGCAGTGTCTCGATCCGAGCCTCGGGTACGAGACGGCGCAACATGTCGCTCACGTGCTCAGTCCATGAGATGGCGAGCGGAGCAGCTTCCAGCGAGCGACATTCGAGGTCTTCAAGAACCTGCCAGGGATGGCCGAGCGGCTGATCTTGCGGCAGCTGATACATCAGTCGCATCCATTCGGCCATCGCCACGTCAAACGCGGGAACGCAGGGCAACTCTGCTTGCATGCTCGGCAGAAACAGTGCCGCGCCGTTGACCACGACATGAGCGACAGTCGGTCCCCAGGATCGAATCTCCTCACGGATGATCCGACGCGCAGTAAGGCTCCGGAGCGCGAACCAGCGAAGGTCGGAGTACCCGCGCCCCGGAACGCCCGGGACGGGTGTGGCCACGGCGCGTTGCAGCAGGTTGAATGGCTCCATCACGCGGAACCTAGCGTCGGCGAAGCCGCCGGGCGGAAAGTGTGACTGGTAAACCTGCTGAGCGCGAAGGTTGCCAAGGGGAGATTTCTTCGCGGCCTGACCTTGGTTTAGGAAGAGGATGCGCGTTCGACCCCCACTGTCGGGCATGCCCCAGTCTCCCAGTCTGCGAGCTCGATGCGCTGACAGCTTGCCACAGACAACCGCGCGGCTCATACGACAGGCGTCGACATGCGAGGATGGTCATCATGCCGGTACCTGTGAGAGCGGCTGGCGCCCGCCTAGCTCGAGGGGTCGCGCGCCATGCTCGGGGGGCGATTCCGGTCCGTTTCGGCTCTCTCCGGCGCCTTTCGCCAGTGAGTCGCGAGTTCGGATATGACCGTGGGAAGCCGATCGATCGGTACTACGTCGAGCGATTCCTCGCGGCCAATGCCGACGTGATAACGGGACGGGTGTTGGAAATAGGGGACAGCGGGTACACCCGTCGCTTCGGCGGAACTCGAGTGACCCGAAGCGATGTCCTCAACATCCAGCCCGGGGCACCCGAGACAACGATCGTGGCCGATCTGGCCACGGCCGACCACATACCTTCCGACAGCTTTGACTGCCTTGTCATCACACAGACACTTCACTTGATCTACGAGCTGCTCGGCGCCGTAGGAACGCTTCACCGGATACTCCGTCCCGGAGGCACGCTGCTGACTACGTTCCCGGGAATCACTCCGCTTAGCACGGACAGATGGGCCGACACCTGGTATTGGGCCCTCACGCCACTCTCGGCAGCCCGGCTGTTCCGCGACGTCTTCGATCCCGACAAAGTGGAAGTCGCCGCCCACGGCAACGTGCTCACCAGCGTCGCTTTCCTCGAGGGCCTGGCCACCCGTGAGCTCCGACGGGAGGAGCTGGATGTTGACGACCCACAGTTTCCGATGCTGATTACCGTCAAGGCGTTCAAACCCCTATGACCTTCACGGGCGACCGACATTGTCACGATGAGGTGACGGGGCAGCGTCGAGCCGTTCGGCCGCAAAAGGGAGGTTCAGCACCAGGACGCGCTCCGGCCGCTCCAGATCTGAACCATGAAGGGTAAACGGAGCGGCGGCCGGCAGGTCGAACAAGTCCTCGTATGAAGTACCAAACCTAGTACCAAACCACACACCTGCGGTGTAGTCACCAACGTTGAGCAGCGGGGGCAATGCCAACGAGATGCGGTAGCTGCCGGGCGACAGACGCATCGATGACCGATCGCTCAGCACCTCATCGATCACCCGGACTCCACGGCTCGATGTCACCATGAGTGCGAGATCCAGTCCCGGGATGTCCTCGGCCACATCGAACACCGTCTCGATCCGCAATCGGTCCCCACGCATCAGCGCCGATGCCTCCTGGCTATCCGCCGACAGCACTCGAATGTCATGCACTGTCACGGCACTGGACTTGTACACCGGAGCGCCCGATTCTCGTGAGGACAATCCTGAGGTCAGGTAGTCCCGCACAATGGCTTCAGTGGCGCCCGCGTCACGGATGCTGCCTGACTCTAGCCAAATCGACTGCGGACATATTTTGCTGAGTGCTTCGAGGTCGTGGCTGACGAAGATAAGTGTCCGGCCCTCTTGTTCCGCCTCTTGCATGCGCCCAAGGCACTTGCGTTGGAATTCGGCATCCCCCACAGCGAGAATCTCGTCCACCACCAGCACGTCTGGCTCTAGGTGTGCAGCCACCGCGAACGCAAGGCGGAGGTACATGCCGCTGGAATACCGCTTGACAGGAGTGTCAAGGAAGCGCTCCACGCCCGAGAACTCAACGATCTGGTTGAATCGTCGCGTAATGTCGGAGCGCGACATTCCCAGGATGGCACCGTTGAAATAGATGTTCTCCCGTCCTGTCAGTTCAGGGTGAAAGCCAGTGCCCACTTCCAGCAATCCAGCGACCCGACCGCGCGTTCTCGAGACTCCAGCCGTCGGTGTGGTTATGCCAGCAAGTATCTTCAAGACCGTACTCTTGCCGGCGCCATTTCGCCCGACAATGCCCAGGGCTTGCCCGTCACTGATAGAAAAGCTGACGTCCCGAAGGGCCCAGATGTCTGGGCCCGGGCTCGAAGGCCTACTGATCAAACGCCGAGCGGCAGCATGGAGAGCTTCTCTTGCATTGAGCCGCTGACCGAGCACGTATCGCTTGCTCACGTGGTCCATCTCTACGACGTCCATCGCCGTCAAATCACATCCGCAAAAGAGCGTTCCGATCGCCGGAAGTACGACACGCCGCAGACCAGCATGACGCAAACCATCCCGACTGAGACCGCCAGCGGCCATCCCGGCCAGGGCGTGTTGAGCACCGACCAGCGGGCCAGCCCGATGACTCCCACCATCGGGTTCAATGCGTAGAGTAATTCACCGCTGCCTGAAAACAGCGTGCTCGGATAGGCTATCGGGCTGGCGAAGAACCAGATCTGCATGACTGGGCCAATTGCCTGCTGCACATCTCGGTATCTGACGTTGAGCGCCGACAGCAAGACGGCTGGCCCGTATGCCGTGAGAATGAGCAGGGCCAGCCAAACCGGGACGGCTAGCAGTCTCCAGGTCGGCGCCACCTCGTAATAGATGAGCAACAGCCCGACCAGCGCCAGCGAGACGGCTAGGTCGACAAGTGGTGGAAGTGCGGCGCCAGTTGGCGCGGCTATTCGCGGGAAGTAGACCTTCGATACCAGCGCCGGGTTGTTGACGAGGACCTCACTTGCGCGAACGGTTGCGCCGGAAAAGTACGTCCAAACACTGAAGCCGAGCAGCGCAAACAGTGGGTAAGGCACACCCTCGCTGCTGATGCCGGCCAGACGCCCGAAGACCAGGGTGAAGATGGCAACGGTTGCGATGGGCTGGAGCAGCACCCACGCGACCCCGAGGGCGGCTTGCTTGTAACGAAGGCGGAGATCTCTCAACGCAAAAAATGCGACGAGATCTCGTGCCTGCCACAGGCAACCCCACACAGCCGTTCGGGTGACTGCGCCCGCAGAGTTCGAGTTCCACCCAGGGCTACCGCTGCCGGAAAGCACCGTTGCATCATAACTGCGGCGTGTTGATGAATCCTTAGCCTGATCAGCAAGCACTTAGAGCCGACCATGTCGTGACGTCACGCCTCACCGACTACCCAGATCGTCGCCGACCCGCGCGACTCTGTCGATCGCCCCGACCTGTGAACGGGCCCGCATGAGGGCCACTTGGATCCTGGTCCTTGAATGTAGGCAATACGTGCGCCGATGTACCTGGCGCCAGTAACGGGTCCAGTAATTACGGTTCACTTCGCGAACCCTCTTTCGGCGAGTATTTTCGCGTAATCGCGAGATCATCGACATGCTGGTCCTCGACAATGACTGGCGCAGTTAGTGGTCTTTCATAATCATGTGCAAGTCGACGGTCGATATCGCGGCGAAGTTCAGATGCGACGGCAGTCGATGCGTGGCCGTTATATTCACCCCAGACGCGAGGACGAAAGGCATCGACTCGGGAGTCCGAAGGCAGTGGGCGTGGTGCTGCCAACAGCCCCTTCAAAACCTCGACCAGCGATGCTTGGCTGCGTGTGATTGTCCCAGGGAGAAGCAACGGATCGAAATAGAAGCCCCGCTTCGAGAGGTAACGCTCCAGGTCAGGCATGTAGAAGAGGATAGGGCGGTCGAGCAGGAGGAAGTCCAGCGCGACCGACGAGTAGTCAGTGATAAGAATGTCGCAGAACCCGAGGTACGCATTGAGGTCTACCTCAGGAGGGAGATGCATGCATAGCTCATGGTTGACGTCGGCGGGTGTGACATTGTAATGCGCCTTGTACACAAGCAACGCGCCGTGCTCGGCGCAAACGCTGGCCAGACGATTGACCAGACCTGGGTCGGCGATGTCAAATGCGCTGTCGTCACGCCACGTCAGGAACATGCCTACCACCAAGTCGGCGGTCTGGAGCCGGTCCAGCTCGTCGCTGCGGTGAATCAGCGCTGGATGCGGCTCGCGTGGCGAATTCAAGAGATGATCGTTGCGTGGGTAA
>Ga0307289_10001112_pt1 | contig 11481 bp, 8 predicted proteins | sample ER_DNA_143_FD_194483 | JGI IMG/M metagenome (GOLD analysis project Ga0307289, IMG submission 194483) | Bulk soil microbial communities from the East River watershed near Crested Butte, Colorado, United States - ER_DNA_143 | ecosystem: Environmental > Terrestrial > Soil > Floodplain | place: USA...
TGGCCGAAGAACGCTAGAGAGGGCGTCGGACGACACGGACAAAGAACGGGGCGGCCGAAGCCGCCCCGTTCAAACTACGTTTCGCCGTCGGTTCTCGGCTGCGCCGGCGGCTCGGGGTCGGCGGGCGCCATCGGCTCCGTGCCGGGCGCTGTGTCCCCGCCCATGCTCTCCTGCCCTTGATGCATGCCTTCACTCTGCATCGAGCTGTCGCTCGAAGTCTTCTTGTCACGTCCGAGCAGCTTGTCCAACCATCCCATTGTTTGCCCTCCTTGAGTGAGGAAACCGGAGTATCGAAGATCGCGATCGAAAAAGCCAACCGACTAGGAGCGCCGAGACTCTGGCTACCATCAAGACGGCCTTGGCGAAGAAAGCGCGTACACCTCTGCCGCCGCGGCCCGTCCAGGCACCAAAGCGGCGCGATACGAAGAAGCCGAGAAGCGTGCCGGCGGTCGGCGGTCAAGGAAGGTCGCCGTGGCTCCTTTACGGTCTCGCAGCGCTCGGACCGGTCGCCCTCGTCGCCGTGGTGCTGGTGCTCTTTGTCGGCGGCAACGGCTCCAGCACCAAGAACGTCACCGGCTCGGCGCCGAAGATCGACTACGCCACACTCCCCGGGCTCCAGAAGGGAAAGGCGCCGTGGCCGCCCGAGTACGCCTCCTTGCCCGACCGGCTGGCCCCGCTCCAGCTGAGCTCACTCGGAGTGCAGGGGACAACGCTGCACATCCACCAGCACCTGGACATCTTCGTCAACGGCAAGCACGTCACGGTTCCGGCCCTGGTCGGGATCTACGCGAACGGCGACTCGACCCAGGGCGGCTTCTTCGTCGAGCTGCACACCCACAACACCTCGGGGATCATCCACCTGGAGGCTCCCAAGAAGGGCGTGTTCACGCTCGGCCAGTTCGTCGGTGTCTGGGGCGTAGCGCTGTCGAAGAAGTGCATCGGCGGGTACTGCGCGGCGCCGGGCAAGCCGCTCAAGTTCTACGTCAACGGCAAGCGCTTCCTCGGCAACCCGAACAACATCGTTCTCCACCAGCACGACGAGTACGCGATCGTCTACGGCAAGCCGCCGGCGAAGATCCCGTCGACGTACGACTGGGGCCCGTCGGGCCTCTAACCGGCCCGGAGCCGGCGCTATTCTGGCGCCGCCGGGGTGGCGAAACTGGTCATACGCGCCTGACTTAAAATCAGGTGTCTCCTCTGGAGGCGTAAGGGTTCGAGTCCCTTCCCCGGCATCTAGCGGGGGGGCACGATCCGCATGGGCTGGTTGAAGTTCGTGTAGCGGTGGTGCATGAAATGGGCCGCCGCCGTCATGTTCAGCTCTAGCGGGCGGTGCGTGCTCGGGTCGACGGCCACCTCGAACCATGCGGGCAGCTGGGGATCGAAGAAGCTCACCCGTTGAGCGCGCCGGCCTCCGACTCGCGTCCACCCGAGCGCTCTTGCGTTCAGCCAGCGTGGGCTCCACTCCGCGCCGGGGAGCTGGAGCGGCGTCTGCGCCGAACGCAGCAGCGGTCCCTTGCCATCCGAGTCCCACCGCTGCCCGCCAACCACGATCGCCCGCGCTCCAGCCGAGGTGACATAGGTCAGGCGATCAGGCGCGACGATCCGAAACGTCGTCGTCAGCTTGTCGCGCGGGCTGGAGGCGAGGCGCTCGTGGATCACGAGGCTACGCAGGCTCGTAAAGGCGCGTCGCGCCTCGGCCACGAGCCGGCTCGCCGGCTGCGTGGGGCCTGGGATCACAAAGGGGACAGGCCCTGAACCGAGCAAGACCTCGACTCGGCGTGCGTCGATTCTCGCGTTGGCGCGGTAGCACCCGGGCCCGCAGGCGGTCGCGGCGACCGTCCTGCCCCCGGCGCGGAAGGCGACCGAAAGGCCGTCGACACCGTTGTCGTCGGGCCCGAGCACGGTCGTCTGGAGTTGCCCGCCGGGGCTGACCGCGAGCCCGACCGCGCGGTCGCCCGATTCCCCGGCGAGCACGGTTGCACCCGGCGGAGGGTCGGCGATCGGTTGGGGCGTCTTCGGACCGGCGACCGCGGGGGCGAGCTGGCGGCCCGGCGCGAGGTCGGTCAGGAACGCGACCGCGACCACGAGACCGGCGAGCAGAACGAGCTCCACCGCGACGTTCCGGCGCAGAGCCTCGAGGCGCAGCCTCGGCACGAGCCGAGAGCGATTGATCCAGCCGAGTGAGACCACCAGAGCCAGAAGACCTGTCTTGACGAGGAGCGCCCGCCCATAACCGGAGCTCCAGAGCTGGCTCACGGCGGAGAGCTCCGAGAGCGCCCGAATCAGCCCGGTCGCCGCGATCACTACGACCGAGACGAGCGCGATGGCGGACAGCCGTGGCACGAGCGCCGCCGTGAAGCGAGCGCGCTGTTCGGGTGAAAGCTTCCGCGCCGCGCGGGGCAGCCCGATCGCCAGCGCCAGCAGTCCGCCGATCCAGACCGCGGCCGCGCCCACGTGCAGGATGTCGGCGGCGACGTTCAGCGGCCTCGGCCACTGCCCGCGGTCGAGCGCATGCCCGGCTACCGACGGGATCGGGAGGAGCGCCAGCGCGCAGACGAAGGCGCCGCGCCCGAACCGTCGGTCGACGAATGCGATTGCCGAGAGCGTCGCGCCGACGACCGCGACGATCCCGCCGACTTCGTAGGCCAGCCCGAACCGCGTCGTCGCGGGATCGTGATGTGGAATCAGCGTCGAAGCGCCGAGGAAGGCCAGGAAGAACCCGGCGAACGCGAGTGGCCAGAGGACGCGCTCGTCCGGCTCTGCACCAGCCGCGCGAAGGGCCGGCCGCCAGGCAAGCGGCACGAAGAGGGCGACGCCGACGGCGACGAGCAGTCCGGAGAAGAAGAACCAGCGCGAGATGACATTGCGCGTGAGGTTCGTGCCCCCGGCCGACAGGGCGGCAGTCGGCGGGGCTCGTCCTGCTCCGACGGCGAAGGCAAACACACCGTCGATCGTGTGCCCGTCATCGGAGAGCACGCTCCAGCGCACCGTGTAGTCCCCGTCGCGAAGCTTTCGCAGCGGGATCGTGACCACCCGGCCGCTCGCGCTCGGCTTTCCGGCTGTGACTGCGCGCTTGTCGGAGTTGCCGACCACCGTCGTCCCGCCGAGGACGCGGACGGTGTCGTCGAACCGGATCGTCACCCGCTTCGGCGCGCTCGCGAGGACGTCGCCGGCGCCCGGCGTGGTCGAGACGATCCTCGCGTGCGCCCAGGCCTGCGGCGCCGCCGCCGCAGCCGCCAGAAGCGCCGCGGCCGCGGCGAGCGTGCGTGTCCATCGCGTCAAGGTCTCATCACGGAATTTCGTGGTGGCGCCCAAAGCGGTTCGCCGCCAGTCCATCTTGCCCGCACCTAGACTCTTCGCGATGGCCGAAGTGCAGGACGTTTCGCACGATTCGGGTCACCTGGAGTGGGAAACGCCACTCTTCAACCAGGCGATCACGCAGTTCGAGCAGGCGCTTCCGCACGCCGCGGTCGGCGACGCCGTCGCCGAGCGGCTGCGCTATCCGGAGCGTTCGCTCATCGTCAGCGTCCCGGTTCAGCTCGACGACGGACGCTGGCGTGTCTTCCCTGGCTATCGCGTTCAGCACTCGAGTGTGCTCGGCCCGACGAAGGGCGGCGTTCGCTACGACCCGGAGGTCGATCTCGGCGAGTGTGCGGCGCTCGCGATGTGGATGACCTGGAAGTGCGCTCTGCTGCGACTCCCTTACGGGGGAGCCAAGGGCGGCATCCGCTGCCATCCCCGCGCCCTCTCGCTGAACGAGCTGCAGGCGCTCACGCGGCGCTTCACGTCGGAGCTCCTGCCGGTGCTTGGCCCCCAGCAGGACATTCCCGCGCCGGACATGGCCACCAACGAGCAGACGATGGCGTGGATGATGGACACCTACTCGATGCAGGTCGGGTACGCGGTGCCGGAGATCGTCACCGGCAAGCCGATCGCGCTCGGCGGCTCGCTCTTTCGCCACGAGGCCACGGGCGCCGGCGTCGTGATGGTGATCGAGCGCAGCTGCGCGAAGCTGGGAACGCCGCTCGCAGGCCAGCGCTGCGCCGTCCAGGGCTTCGGCAACGTCGGTGGGATCGCAGCGGCGGAGCTGCACGATCGCGGCGCGCTCGTAGTCGCTGTCTCGGACCTGTCCGGCGGTATCCACCATGAAGGCGGGCTCGACATCCCCGCGCTCCGCTCGTACGCCGAGGCGAACGGCTCGCTCGCGGGCTACGACCGCGGGGAGCGGGTCAGCAACGAGGAGCTGCTGGAGCTCCCGTGCGACATCCTCGTGCTCGCGGCGCGCGAGGATCAGGTGACGGGCGAGAATGCCGGGCGGATCCAGGCGCGAGTCGTCGCCGAGGGCGCGAACGGTCCGACGTCCGTCGAGGCCGATGCGATCCTCGCCGAGCGGGGCGTCCTCGTCCTGCCCGACGTGCTCACCAACGCAGGCGGCGTCACTGTCTCGTACTTCGAGTGGGTGCAGGACATCGGCCGGCTCTTCTGGGACCGTAACGAGATCCGCGCCAAGCTCGCCGACAAGCTCGCCGACGCCTTCGAGCGGGTCTGGCGCTTGGCGGAGGAACAGGGGCTTTCGCTCCGCAGCGCCGCTCTCGTCGCCGGCATCCGCGAGGTCGGCGCCGCCCTGACGTCCCGCGGCATTTACCCCTAATGCCGGCCCCCTCCGCCGCATCTCGCACTCGCCAGGGCGCTGCAACGCTCCGTCTCGCCGCGTCCTCAGTCGCGCCCGTAGCCTCCGGCTACGAACGCTCCCTGCGTCCTTGCGAGACGGGCGTTTCGCGGCTGGCGAGCACGAGCTGCGCCGAAGGTGGCCGGTGAGCGACCGGGTCCGAGACGCGATGCTGGCGGAGCCGCGCACTCTCAGCGGCGACTCGCCGGCGCAGGAGGCCGGGGAGCTGCTGTCGCGGCCGGAGGTTCGCGCCGTCTTCGTCTGCGAGGACGAGCAGCTCGTCGGCGTCGTCACGCGCGGGACGCTCGTTCGCGACGTCGTCGCCGCGGGTCGGGACCCGGCGAAGACGCCCGTACGTGAGATCGCCGAGCAGCCCAGGCACACGCTCGACCCGGAGCTGCCGCTCGACGAGGCCTTCCGCTTCCTCGAGGACGAGGATCTCGAGCGCGTGCCCGTGACCGAGAACGGCCGGCTCGTCGGCGTCCTCTCGCGAAGCGCACTGCAGCGTCGGTTGGCCGAGGACGAACCGCCGCCTATCGACGAAGACCCCGGGACGGTCTACTAGCAGCAGGTGTAGGCGCCGGGTGGCGCTTCGCCCTCTTCGGGCTCGGGCAGCTCGGCAGCTTCGAGCGCGGCGCCGTCGAGAATGTCGTGCTCGCTCGCCTCGAGGCCGTCGAGGCCGAAATGATCGAGCACTTCGCCCAGGATCACGGTGCCGGCGACGATCACGGGAGCCCGGTCGGGATCGAGTGCCGGGATCTCGCGGCGTTCCGCGAGCGGCAGCGCCGCCAGGCGCTCGAGCTGCGCGCGGATGCCTTCGCGCGAAAGGCGGTGGCCCTGCACCTGGTCGGGGTCGTACTCGGCCAGCCCGAGGTCGAGGGCGGCGATCGAGGTGATGGTTCCGGCGACGCCGATTGCGGTTTGTGGCCGTACCTCTCGAGGGACGCCCTGTGCGAGCAGTTCATGTGCCGCCGCGCTGCACGCGTCGAGCTCTCCCTTCGTTGGCGGATCCGAGTGCAGGAACCGCTCGGTCAGGCGAACCCCGCCCATATTCAGGCTGTCGTGAAAGCTGAGGCCCACCGTTCCGCCGACGACAAGCTCCGTCGAGCCGCCGCCGATGTCGATCACGAGCGTGTTCTGAGGCACGTCGCGCCCCGTCGAGGCACCGCGGAAAGTCAGCTCGGCCTCGTCGTGCCCGGAGAGTAGGCGCGTCTTGAAGCCGTAGCTCCACTCCACCTCGCCGAGAAAGGCTTCCCCGTTCTCGGCGTCGCGAACGGCGCTGGTCGCGACCGCGAGCGTGCGCTCGGCGCCGAACTGCTCGGCCTCGCGCCGGAAGTCCGTGAGCACGTTGCGAACCCGCGCGATCGGTGCGGGGAGGAGGCGCTTGCGTTCGTCGACGCCCTCGCCGAGACGCGTGATCTTCAGGCGGCGGACAACGTCGTGGAGCCGCCCGTCCTCAACGTCCGCGACGAGCAGACGAGTGGAATTGGTGCCGAGATCGACAGACGCGACGCGCACGTCGAGAAACTACGTGCTGTCGGCGATCGTGCGCTTCCGCTCTTCCTGTTCCCGCGCATTCGCCTCGTGGTATGCGATCCGCTCGCGGACCATTTCCTGCGTCCGCTCGCGCACGTGGCAGTTGTGCGAGCCGCGCTATAGTGCGCCCTGCGACGCGGGGTGGAGCAGTCAGGTAGCTCGCCGGGCTCATAACCCGGAGGTCGCAGGTTCAAATCCTGCCCCCGCTATTGCGGAGGGCCCTGGAAACGGGGCCTTTCGCTCATTAGGCGGCTATGCGGCTGCAGGAGGGCGCGACGGCCCGGGTTCGAGTCCCGTCGGCTCCACTGTTCCTTGCGGGCGACCGCGGGTTGCATGTCGGCAGAGCGGGGGGTTAGCCTCACTCCGGAAGGCATGACGAGGTGATGGCGCACCGGCGACCCGCGCTGCTCGTGGCAAGCGCCATCTTCGCGCTTGCGAACGGCCTTTCGCTCGCGATTGCTGCGGCTAACTCTGGCTCGTCGGCGCCGCTCGTCATCGCAGTCGAGGGGCCGCAAAGCGGGGCGCAGGCGGCAAACGGCGTCGACCAGCTCCGTGGCGTCCGCCTGGCTGTGAAACAGCTGAACGCGCGCGGCGGGCTCTGGGACGGCCGCAAGGTGGCGGTCTTCGCGGCCAACGACAAGGCCGACGCGGCGAGCGCGAAGGCAGTCGCGCGGCAGGTGATCGCGAAGAGGATCCGCTTCGTGATCGGCCCCTACAACTCGTCGGTCGGCATCGAGAACCTGCCCCTCTATCGGCGAGCCAAGGTCCTGCCGCTGTGGATGACCTCGCGGGACGAGACGGCGGGCGTGGGCGCGACCGTCCAGCCGATGAACACGCAGATCGCTCCCATCGAGCAGCGCTACGTGAAGCGCTTGCGCGCGAGGCGCGTCGCCATGCTCGTGGACGACACTCCCAATGGCGCCTTCACGAAGGGCATGGCCGAGCGCCTGCGGGCGGCGCTCGAGGGGGACGGCGCTTCCGTGACCTGGACCTCGGTTCTGGAGGCGACCGATCCTGGGGCGACGGGCAGTTACTACACCGACCGGGTGGCGGTGGCGCTCAAGTCGAACCCGGACCTCGTCTACGTCAGCACCTACTTCCCGGCAGGAGTCCAGATCGCCAAGGCCCTCGCCGCGTCAGGCACTACTCCACGCTGCCTGATGGGGCTCGCGAACGTCGACAACGGCTTCGTCGCGAAGGCCACGCTTGCGGAGGCGCAGCGGTGCGTCTTCAGCGGCGTGCCGGCGGCCACCGAGATGCCGTCCGCCAAGACGTACGTGCGTCAGTACCGCGCGACGTTCAGAAAGACTCCTGGGGTCTGGGGCTCGTTTACCTACGACTCCGCCAGGATTCTCTTCGCAGCGCTCGACCGGGCCAAGAGCTACGGCTTCGCAGCCGTCGAGCGTCAGCTCCGAGCGACCAAGGGCTACCGGGGCGCCACCGGCACGATCAGGATTAACCCGAAGACCGGTTACCGGACGAACGTTCCCGTCAGCATCCTTCGGGTCGACAACCGGAAACGGTTCGTAATCGCAAAGTAGCTCGTCTCAGCCTCGAAGCGAACGAGAACCACCTGTAACTCCTAGGTAATGGAACCCGAGGCTCCGCGCCTGCCGGCGCGGGCCTCGCTGGAGGGGTGTCGTAGCGGGATTACTTGGCGTGCGGGCCTGGGATCCTGTGGAGCCTCGGGGGATCGGTGGTCTGCGGCACAACAGCGGGCTGCGCTGAATCGGCTCGGCTGCGAGCGTTCTGCAAGCAATGGGCTTCCGTGGCGATTCACCGTATTCGGCCTAAATACACGGCCGCGGCCCAAATCTGGCTTGGAACCTGCGTTTCGGCGGAATACTGCGGCACTCGTGTACTGACTCGAGGCGGCTCATAACCCGGAGGTCGCAGGTTCAAATCCTGCCCCCGCTACTTAAAAATGCCCTGGAAACGGGGCCTTTTGCTTACTAAGCCAGCTCGGAGGAGACTTCTCGCGGCAGCCGCGCCGCGATCGAGACGTTCCTGCGTGGCAGCCCCGTAGAGGCGAAGGGGTCTGCGCAGTTCGCCACCCTCCCCTTGCCCCGCTACGCAGCGTTCAGCCTCTCGACATCACGGGAGCGATTTGCGTCTCAGAACTCGGAAACGGAGAATCACATGCAGAAGAGAATCGCCAGTGCCCCGGCGGGCGCCTGCGTCCCTACCGGGCAGAAGGGGGAGCGATGTCGAAGATTCTCGGACTGATCCTCATTGCGATCGTCCTGGGCCTCGTGGCAGGCGGCGCCGGCGTCGCTGCGGCCAAGCATGCACGTCCCGGGCCGAGGATTACACACGGAGTCGTCGTCGGCGATGTCACCGCGTCGTCGGCCCTGCTCTGGGCGCGCGCCGACCGCGAGGCGACACTGAACGTCGTCCTCTCCGGCGGCAGGCACGGCCGGATCGGGCGGGCAGAGGCGGCCTCCGCAGACGACTTCACCGCCCGCCTCTCGCTCGAGCACCTCGCGCCGGGGACGACCTACCGCTACCGAGCCTGGTTCAGCCTCGGCTCGCCCGGCTCGTCACACGGGCCTCCGGTAGAGGGATCCTTCCGCACCGCGCCCGACGACGCCACGGTGGCGCCGCTCCGGCTCGCCTTCGGTGGCGATCTCAACGGGCAGAACGTCTGCCGCGATGCCGCCGAGGGGCTGCCGATCATGGAGACCATCCGGGCCTGGAAGCCCGAAGTCTTCGTCGGCCTCGGCGATAGCATCTACGCGGACAACGCCTGTTCGGCCACGGGCCTCTACGGCAACCCGCAGGTCCCTGGCGACTTCGGGCCGGCTGCCGACCTTGCGACCTACTGGGCGCACTGGCGGTACACCCGGGCCGACGCCGGGCTCCAGCGGCTGCTCGAGGGGACCGATTACGTCGGCGTGTGGGACGACCACGAGGTCGTCAACGACTTCGGGCCTCTCAACGATACGCGCAACACTCCTCCGTACACGCCCGGCGTCCACCTGATGCCAATCGGGCTCCGCGCTTTCCTAGACTACACGCCGGTCGCGATCGCCGAGAACACGCCCCTGCGCCTCTACCGCTCGATCCGCTGGGGCAAGAACCTCGATCTTTTCGTGCTCGATACGCGCCAGTACCGCGACCCGAACTTCGCCGAGGACACGGACGCCCATCCGAAGACGATGCTCGGGCGCGAGCAGCTGACCTGGCTGAAGGAACGGCTCGCCGACTCCGCCGCGACCTGGAAGGTGATCGTCTCGAGCGTGCCGATGTCGATCCCGACTGGGTTCCCGCCGACGAACGGACGCGACGGGTGGGCGAACTTCGACCAGACCACGGGCTACGAGCGCGAGCTGCTCGACATCCTGGGCTTCATGCACGCGCACGGCGTCCGCAACAGCGTCTGGATTACCACCGACGTCCACTTCGCCGAGGCCTTCCGCTACGTGCCGTTCGCCGGAGACGCGGGGTTCCGCGTCCACGAGCTCGTGACCGGGCCGATGAACGCGGGCATCTTCCCGACGACGGATTTTGACACGACGCTGAATCCGGAGCGGCTCGCCTTCTTCGGGCCTCCCTCGGCCGGCGCGGTGACGTCGTGGTCACAGGCGAAGCACTGGTTCAACTTCGGCGAGCTCGAGCTTGCACACGACGGCTCGCTCACGATCCGGATCGTGAACTCCACGGGCGAGACCGAGTTCGAGCGGACGCTGACTCCCGAGTAAAGGAAGCGATCCGGGCGCCTGCCGGTGAAACGGGAGGCGCCCGGCCTTCACAACTTCGACGAAAAGCCGCGAGAGATCACGCTCGACCTGAAGATCTCGGACGGTGACCGCTTGCGCAGCCCGCTCGGGAGCGGCGAGAGTCATGGCTCCGCTGGACGCCACCGGCTACGCCTCGAGCCGTTCGGCTACGACTGGTACCGCGCCGGCTGAGGCGCGCGCGGTGCGACGGACGCGCCGCGATCAACCTCTCCCCCGGAATCATCCCCGCCCGTCCGTCGTGATGTGCATCGAAGCCGGCCGGATAGCCGGCCCTCGCTGATCTCCCAAAGCGTCGATTTCGGGCGTCAGACTGGAAACGGGGCTCTCGACCGACTTCGGCGGACTGTTGGCCTCGAGCGGGTCGTGCGATGAGGATCGTCACCGCCGACGTGCGAACGAACCGTCTCCAGCTGCAAGCGTTCTGCAAGCATCGGGCTTCCGCTGCGATGTCACAGTGTTCCGCCTAAATGCACGGTCACGGCCGAAAACTGGCCCAGAGCCGGCGTTTCGGCGGAATACGGCGGCATGCGTGTACACAATCGAGGCGGCTCATAACCCGGAGGTCGCAGGTTCAAATCCTGCCCCCGCTACTGGAAAGGCCCCGGAAACGGGGCCTTTTCGTCGGTCATCTACGGTTGCGCCGCGCCCGACGGTCCGGTGAGCGCGGTGCGCTGATCAACCACGAGCCGTTCAACGTCCTCGCCCTCGCGCGGGCTCCGCCAGATCGTCGCGCTCCCCGCGCGGCCATCAAGCACGAGCTCTGCCAGCGTATTCTCGAACGTCGCTGGTCGAAGCGGCCGCCACGTGGCAGCCGGCGGATCCACGGCGGCCAGCTTCGCCAGGAGGAAGAAGATCTTCTCGGCGATGCGAGAGCCGGTCGCCTTCACGACGCGGCGCTCCTTCGCCGAGAGCGGATTACGAAACGGTGAACAGACGATCTGGTGGACGCTGCACGACCCGTTCGCGCCGAGATCGATCTCGCTCACCGAGCTGCAGTGGACGTCGCCGCCGAGAAGCACGATCGAAGCCGGAGGAGGGGTGTTCGCCGTGCCGCGGGCGATCCTCCGTAGCCAGTTGCACAGCTGCTCGAACGACCGGTTGAACGCCGCCCAGTGCTCGAGATCCGCGGCGCGTCTGAGCCGCTCGCTGAGGCTCGCGAGGGGGCGGCCCCATCGCCCTGCGCACAGCGACTCGTTCCACGCCTGAAGATGATGGATCCCGCGCGGCAGGAACACCGGAAGGGTGCTGGCAATGATCACGTGGTCGAACGCGCCGCTCGAATGGTCGACTATCCAGTCCCATTCCTCGTCGTCGATCATTTGCCGCCGACCCTCCGACAGCACGCGCGCGGCGCGCGAGTCCAGGACGAGGAGACGCGTGTCTCCGAAGTCGCGGTAGAAAGCCCAGCGGCTCGCGGCCGACTCACGATCCCACGTGTGGGCGAGCCGGCGAAGGAGCGGTCCCGCGTCGCGCTCACCTTTGACCTGCGGGTACGTCGTGTCTTCCTCGAGCTCGGGCGGGGAGAGATTGCCGAGA
>Ga0307289_10001115_pt1 | contig 11455 bp, 10 predicted proteins | sample ER_DNA_143_FD_194483 | JGI IMG/M metagenome (GOLD analysis project Ga0307289, IMG submission 194483) | Bulk soil microbial communities from the East River watershed near Crested Butte, Colorado, United States - ER_DNA_143 | ecosystem: Environmental > Terrestrial > Soil > Floodplain | place...
GTCGCGCGAACGAAGGAGCGCATGGAGGAGCTGAACCGGCGCATGTCATCGGCGCTCTCCTGGGGCGAGGAGGAGTGCGAGCTGCTGACGCCCGAGCAGGTGCTCGAAAAGGTTCCGTTCGTCGACACGAATGTCATCCTCGGCGGCTTTTATACGCCTGGAGTCTCAGTCGTCGACCCGCTGCGCGCGGGAACGCTGATGCGCGAGTACGCGCAGGAACGCGGCGCGAGCGTGTTCGCGAGCACCGAGGTCACCGGCATCGACGTCGAGAACAACCGCGTGCGCCGCGTCCACACCGACAAGGGCACGATAGACGCCGAGTACGTGTTCGTCGCGTGCGGGGTCTGGAGCCCACGCATCGCGCGCATGGCCGGCGCGACCATCCCGCTGACGCCGGCCGTGCACCAGATGATCAGCGTCGGCCCGATCCCGCTCTTCGAAGATACGCCGGGCGAGATCGCCTTCCCGATCGTGCGTGACGTGGACACGAATATGTACGAGCGGCAAAACGGGAGCGACATGGAGGTCGGCTCGTACGCCCATCGGCCGATCCTCTTGGACCCCGACGACATCCCGTCGAGCGAGGAGGCCGCGCTCTCGCCGACGGAGCTGCCGTTCACGTCGGAGGACTTCGACCCGCAGCTGGAGCAGGCGCTCGAGCTGATGCCTGAGATCCTGACGGTCGAGGGGGCAGGCATCCGGCATGCGATCAACGGCCTCCTGTCGCTCACTCCGGACGGCATGCCGCTCCTGGGAGAGACGGAAGTGAAGAACCTCTGGTCGGTCGCCGCGATCTGGATCAAGGAGGCGCCTGGGATCGCGAAGGCCGTCGCCGAGTGGGTCGTCGAGGGCGCACCGGAGACAGATCTGCACACCGCGGACGTTGCGCGCTTCTATCCACACCAGCGCACGAAACGCCACGTCGACGCGCGCTCCTCGGAGGGCTACAACCGCACCTACGGGATCGTTCATCCGATGGAGCAGTGGCTGTCGAACCGCGAGGTGCGGTTGAGCCCATTCTACGCGCGCGAGCGCGAGCTCGGCGCTGTGTTCTACGAAACCGCCGGCTGGGAGCGGCCGTGGTGGTACGCGTCCAACGAGCCGCTGCTCGAGGAGTACGGCGACCGTGTGATGCCCCGCGAGGCGGAGTGGGAGTCACGCTGGTGGTCGCCGATCATCAACGCCGAGCACCTCGCGATGCGCGACCGCGTCGCGATGATCGACATCTCGGCGTTCGCCGTCTTCGACGTCGTCGGCGCGGGCGCCCTCGACTACCTGCAGGGCATGGCCCTGGCGGAGCTGGACGTCGCCGTCGGACGCGTCGTCTACACGTCGATTCTCGACCAGAACGGCGGCTTCAAGGCCGACCTGACGATCATGCGGCTCGAGGACGACTTCTTCCGGATCGTCACCGGCGGCCTCGACGGTCCGCGCGACCGGAAGTGGTTCGAGGACCATCTGCCCGAAGACGGTTCTGCCGCGCTCGACGACGTGACCTCCGCGTGGTGCACGCTCGGTTTGTGGGGGCCGCGCGCGCGCGACGTGCTCGAATCGACTACGAGCGCCGACGTCTCGCATGAGGGGTTCCCGTTCGCGCGCTGCCGCTGGATCGACGTCGGGCCGGTCCGCGTGCTCGCGTCGCGCATCTCCTATGTCGGTGAGCTCGGGTGGGAGCTGTACGCGCCCATGGAGCAGGGCGCGGCGATGTGGGACACGGTGAGAGAGGCGGGACGGCCGTTCGGGATCGTGCCGGCGGGCATCGGCGTCTACGGCACGACCGGTCGGATCGAGAAGGGCTACAGGCTGTACGGCGCCGAGCTCGAGACGGAATACAACGTCGTCGAGGCCGACATGCAGCGGCCGAAGGTCAAGGACGCCGACTTCATCGGCAAGGAGGCGCATCTGCAGCACCGCGATGAGGAGCCGGCGGCGATCCTCTGCACGCTCACCGTCGACGACAACACGTCGCCGTCGAATGGCAAGAAGCGCTACATGCTCGGCCGCGAGCCCATCTTGACACGGGACGGCGAGCGCATCGTTGACCGTAATGACCGCAGCGCATACGTGACGAGCGCGGGCTCCGGGCCGTCGGTCGGCAAGCACGTGCTCCTGTCATATCTCCCGCCAGGGCACGCCGACGAGGGGAACGAGCTGCTGGTCCAGTACATGGGTGACCGGTACCCGGTCACCGTCGCGGTCAAGGGCAGCCGCTCCCTGTTCGATCCGGAGAACACCCGGGTTCGCAGTTGAACGTCCTCGTCTGCGTCAAACGAGTTCCGGAGACGGGGGCGCGCATCACGCTCACGCCTGACGCCCAGGCGATCGACACGACCCTCCTCGGTTTCACGGTCTCGCCGCACGAGGAGTGTGCCGTCGAGGAGGCGCTCCGGATCGCGCAGCAGCACGGCGGCTCGACGACGGTGCTGACGCTCGGGCCTTCCGGCGCGATCGAGCAGCTGCAGAACGCGTTGGCGATGGGGATCGACACCGCGGCGCTCCTCGAGACGGACGGACAAGACTGGAACGCAGAGGCGACCGCCGCCGCGCTGGCCGAGGCCATCCGTAAGAGGCCGGAGGCGTTCGACCTGCTCCTGTTCGGCAACGAGGCGGCGGACACCGGCGACTACCAGGTCGGCGTGCGCGTCGCACACGCGCTCGGCCTTCCGTGCGTTACCGGCATCAAGGGAATCACGATCGAGAACGGCCGGCTGACGGCGCGACGCGAGGCAGGCGGCGGCTGGGAGATCTTCGAGCTCCCGCTGCCCGCGGTCGTGACGGTGAAGGAAGGACTCAACCTGCCGCGCTATGCGTCGCTGCCGGGACGGCTCCGTGCGAAGAAGACACCGATCGAGCGGATCAGACCGCAGCCGGAGGCGAGCGCACTCGTGACGACCAGCCTCGTCGTGCCGCCGGAGCAGGAGACACACGTCGAGATCATCGGCGGTGGCGCCGAGGCGGCCCCCCGCGTGGTCGAGGTGCTGCGCGAGCTTGGGCTCGTGACACCGTGATCCTCTGCCTCGTCGACGACGACCCCGTCTCGCTCGAGGCGCTCACGTTCGCCTCCCGGCTCGGAGACGTCGAGGCAGTCGTGTTCGGCGCTGCCGAGGTCGACGGCTACGTCGCGCGGGCGCGCCGCGTCGTACACGACCGGCTCGACGAGTACGCCCCGGAGGCCTGGGCGCAGGCGATCGTCGAGCTTGCGCCCGACGTCGTCGTCGCTTCCGGAACCGATCGGGGTCACGAGGTGCTCGCGCACGTGGCGGCACGGCTCGGGGTTCCGTTGGCGGCGAACGTCGTCGAAGCGGAGGCCGACGGAGATGCGTTGCGCCTCACGCGGCAGCGTTGGGGCGGCAGCCTGCTCGAGGAGGCGACTCTCACCGGTACGCCCAAGCTCATCACCGTCGCGGCGCACACGGTCGAGGCAAGGCCCGGCGGTTTGGCAACGACGATGGAGGAGTTCACGCCGACGCTCGGCGACGAGCACTTCGTCGTCCGCGTCACGCGCCGTGAAGAGCCGTCCTCCGGAGCCGTTCGGCTCGACACGGCGCGGGTCGTCGTCGGCGGCGGCCGCGGCGTCGGCAGCAAGGAGGGATTCGGGCTGCTCGAGGAGCTCGCCAACCTCCTCGGGGGGGCCGTCGGTGGGTCGCGCGTCGTCACGAACCTCGGCTGGAGGCCGCATTCCGACCAGGTCGGGCAGACGGGTGCGCGGATCGCGCCCGACCTCTACATCGCGTGCGGCGTCAGCGGCGCGATCCAGCACATCGTCGGTTGCAAGGCCGCCAAGCGGATCCTCGTGATCAACAAGGACCAGAGCGCACCGATCGTCGCGCGCGCAGATTGGGCCGTGATCGGCGACCTCCACGAGATCGTGCCCGCAATCGTCGCTGAGCTCCGCAAGAACGGGCTTGGTGCAGTCGTCCGTGGCAGCTAGTGACGTCCGGATCGGCGAGTTCCTCGATGCGCTCGGCGCGCGCACAGCGGCCCCCGCGAGCGGGGCCGCGGCTGCCCTCACCGGAGCGTTCGCCGCATCTCTTGTCGAGCTTGCTGCCCGCTTCGCAGACGACGAGGCCGCGGTCACTCGCGCGAAGGCTCTCTCGACACGACTGGCGCAACTCGCGGACGAGGACACCGCTGGCTACACAGCGTTCGTGGAGACCCGAAGCGAGGAGGCGCGGCGCCGGACGATCGAGGTACCGGAAGAGATCGCCGCGAACGCCGACGAGGTGGAGCGACTCGCCGGACAAGTCGGCGCACAGCTCACGTCGAGCGTGGCGGGCGACGCCGAGGCGGCCGAGGAGCTCGCCCGCGCCGCAGCGCGCGTCGCACGCCGTCTGGCTGAACTGAACGCCTGAAGCAGCCTGACCGTCGGCTCAGCGCAGGTACAACTGATCCGTCTTCGCGGCCATGACGAAGTCGTTGCGATGCAGGCCCTTGATCTTGTGCGTCCACCACGTTACCGTCGTTCGGCCCCACTCGGTCAGCAGCGCAGGGTGATGCTCCTCTTCCTCCGCAAGCTCGGCGACTCTGCTCGTGAATTCCAGGGCCTGCGCAAAATCGTCGACTGGAAAGACCCGTCTCAGGCGTTTGATCGCGTCGACCTCGACGACGTCCCAGTCAGGAACCTGAGGATGCAGCTCGGCGATCTCGTCATCCGTCACGGTCGGTGCGTCCTTCCGACACGCGACGCACGTCATCTGCGTCAGTGCCTCCATGTCTGGTCGTGGCCGTTCGCCGGTTACCGATCCTTGAAGCGTGCTGCCTCGTGGGAACCGCCGGTGGCGTCGCCGGCGCTGTACGAATGAGCGCCGGCGCCCGCGAGCGCGCCGCGATCGACGATCAGGTACTCGTCGCGAATTGGACGGCCGTCGAACCAGCACTCCAGGACCTCGCGCGTTCCCGCCGCATAGCGGGCCTGCGCGGACAGCGACGAGCCCGAGATGTGTGGCGTCATTCCGTGGTGGGGCATCGATCGCCAGGGATGATCCTTGGGAGCCGGCTGCGGGAACCAGACGTCTCCGGCATAGCCGGCCAGCTGGCCGCTTTCCAGCGCCCGCGCGATCGCATCGCGGTCGCAGATCTTGCCGCGGGCGGTGTTGACGATGTACGCGCCGCGCTTCATCTTGGCGATGAGGGCGTCGTCGAAGAGGTGCTCGGTTTCAGGATGGAGGGGTGCGTTGATCGTGACCACGTCGCAGACCGGCACCATCGACGCGGCGTCCGGATGGAAGGTCACGCCTAGCTCGCGCTCGACCTCCTCCGGGAGTCTGTGTCGATCGGTGTAGTGCAGTCCCACCTCGAACGGCTTCAGCCGCCTGAGCACAGCGGAACCGATCCGGCCGGCAGCAACCGTCCCGACTTGCATCCCTTCGAGGTCGTATGACCTGGCGACGCAGTCGGCGATGTTCCATCCGCCCCGCACCACCCACTCATACGACGGGATGTAGTTGCGTACTAGCGACAGGATCATCATCACCACGTGCTCGGAGACGCTGATGCTGTTGGAGTAGGTGACCTCGGTCACGGTGACACCGCGCTCGATCGCGGCAGCCAGATCGACGTGGTCCGAGCCGATTCCCGCCGTGATGGCCAGCTTGAGCTCCGGCGCCTTGGCGATCCTCTCGGCCGTCAAATAGGCCGGCCAGAACGGCTGGGAGATGACGATCTCGGCGTCCTCGAGCTCCCGCTCGAAGACCGAGTCCGGCCCGTCCTTGTCCGACGTGACGACAAAGGTGTGGCCGCGCTCCTCGAGGAACGGCCGCAGCCCGAGCTCACCTGAAACGCTGCCCAGAAGCACACCCGGCTCAAAATCGATCGCCTCAGGGGTCGGCGTGGTCTGACCGTCGTAGTAGCGCTCGATCCTGGGAATCGCATCTCGAGCATATGACATCGGATACCCGTCAACTGGGTCGTCGTATAGGACACAGAGAACCTTTGCCACGTCGTCCTCACCTTCCTCGACTGCGCGCTGACATAGGCCCGAGGATTCTAGACCTCTCCGTGAGCTCAGTTCGCACTACCCACTTCTGGTAATCGCGCGCGTCAAACATGTGTGTGATGCAGTACGGTCGCGAGCAAACGATGCGGGCGATGGTCTTCGGTGGTGTCGGGAGTCCTCTTCGGCCGGCAATGTGTCGCCTTCTGTTGGAAGTGCGACTGCGTCGTAGACGAACGCGGCTCTCGAGCGCGGCGCTTCTTGCGCGGAGACCGGACGCAAGGGCTCAAATCTGCGGCACCGCCGGAGCAGGCGGCCCCCACTTCCGCGGGGACCGCCATCTCCGATCCGGTGACACCGTTACGGCGTGTACAGGTATTTCTTGATCGCCGGGCTGTTGACATTCGCCCGCGTGACGACGGCCGAGCCAGTGCCGTAGTGCTTCTTGATCCCCGCCTTGTGGCCGGTCACGTACTTGTAAGCGAGGGCGACGGCCTGCTGGCCGATGCCGTACGGGTACTGTGCGATCAGGGCATCGATCGTCCCTGCCTTCAGCGCCTGAACCTGCGGCGGGCCGGCGTCGAACTCGACCAGCTTGACTTTGCCCGACTTGCCTGCTGCCTTCACCGCCTGCGTCACTCCGTTTCCGGAGACGACGTTCATGGCGAACATGCCCTTGAGGTTCGGGTTTCCCGCGAGGAGCGCCGAGGTCTGGTTCGACGCTTTCGTCTGGTCGTCGTTGCAGTACTGAACGCCCAGGTACTTGATGTTCGGGTACTTCTTCAGCTGAGCAGCAAAGCCGTCGCGGCGTTGGTCGGTCGTGCTGATGCCCGGGTTGACGCTGATCGCGGCAACGTCGCCCGATTTGCCAATCGCTTTCGCGAGCGCGTCCGCGGCGGCTCTGCCACCCGCGGGGTTGTCGGTCGAGACGTTCGTGAACGCGATCGGCTTCGTGATGAACGTGTCCACCGTCGCCACCGGGATCCCGGCCTTGATCGCCCGTTGGATCGGCGCGATCAGCGCCGTCTTGTCGGTGGGGGCTATCAGGATCGCGTCGGGCTTGCGCGCGATCGCCCCGTTCAGGAACGGGATCTGTGTGTTCGGTGAGAACGCCGCAGGTGAGCCGGTGAATATGACTTTCACGTTGCCGAGCTTCTTCGCCTGCGCCTGCGCGCCCTTCTTCATCGTCAGGTAGAAGGCGTCGGAGGCGATCCCGGCAACGAGGTAGAAGGTGTAGGTCTTCTTCTGCAACTGCGGGGCCTTGTGCGACGCGCTGTTGCCGAGTGCTGCCGTGGAGGCGAGCGCCGCGGCGACGAGCGAGAACGCGATGAGCACCGCGATCATGCGGCGTGACATCTGGAAACTCCTTCCCGTCGAGTGAACGACGACCTGGTCTGAGTGTTCGGAACGCAGTGAGCTTGGTCACACCTCCTTTGCTCGGTCAGCCACTCGCCCGCCGTCGGCGAACCTGGTCGACGTAGACGGCCAGTATGATCGCTGCGCCGACGACGACCTCCTGCCAGAAGGGTTGGACGGCTTCGATGACGAGGCCGTTTTGGAGAACCGTTGGGATGAACGCGCCGACGGCGCTGCCGAGCACCGTGCCCACACCGCCGAAGAGGCTCGTCCCGCCGATAACGACCGCGCCGATCGCACCGAGGTTGTCCGTCTGGTGCGAGATCGACGTCGTGTTCGTGAAGATCGCGAGGTCGAGGACGGCCGCGACGCCGGCGAGGAACCCCGCGAGTCCGTAGACCTTGATGATGTGACGGTCGACTGCGATGCCCGTACGCCGTGTGCCTTCCGCATTCGACCCGATCGCCGCCGTGTAGCGGCCGAAGCGTGTGTGGTGCAAGACGACGTGCGCGACGATGAGGAAGAAGACCGCGACGTAGATCGGTGCGTACAGCCCGAGGATCTTCCCGCTTCCGAAGTGGTCCGACAGGGCCGTCGGAACCGGAGCGGGGAGGTACGAGCCACCGTCGATCAGGTCACCGAAGCCGAAGGTCATCCCGAACGTGCCGAGCGTGACGATGAACGGCGGCAGGCGTAGCTTTGTGATAAGCGTGCCGTTGATCAATCCCCAGGTCGTCCCGGCGAGGATGCAGACGGCGATCCCCACGGGGATCGCGATCCCGGAGTGCGGGTACTGGCCGTTGATCGTCTGCTCACTCGTCCCTGAGAGATTGAGCATCACCTCGCCGCCGGCGACGGCGCTGAAGAAGAGGATGCCGCCGATCGAGAGGTCGATCCCTGCGGTGACGATGACGAATGTCTCACCGATTGCGAGCAGGATCACCTCGGACGTGTTGAGCGCGATCTGCTCGAGGTTCGTCCAGGAGAGGAACGTCCCGGAAGGGGTGGAGAGCCAGAAGTAGCCGATCAGCGCGATCAGGAAGAAGAGAAGCCACGAGCGTCCGAGTGCCTCCATCGCACGATCGCGCCGCGTACGTTCGTCGGCCTGCGTCACGACCTCGGACTCCAACCTCTCCAGCTCGTCCTGAGATGTCACGCTCTCGAATCTCCATTCGGAGCGGGCGGGAGGCACCGGATCACGTCGACCGAGCCTGTCAGCTCACCCAGGCCCGCCGCGTGCGGAACGAGCAGCGACTCGCCACGCGAGAGCGTTACGGTTCCGCCCTCTGTCTCGAGCCGGCCGTCACCATCGACCACGACGAGGATCGAGAACGCCGGATCGAGGGACACGGCCGGGGCCGGGCGGAGGCGCTCGGCCCCGAAGAAGGAGCTCGCGGCGGAGGAGAGGAGCGTGCGCGCGCCTGGGCGCGATTCGGGCGCGGCGGCCGTCTGCCGTTTCAGCTCCGTGAGCTCGTCGCCTCGCACGGCGGTGAGCCGCGCACTCTCGAGCGCGACGTCGAAGCCGAGCCCGAGGTGGCCGTCGCGCGTGCCGTCGACTTCGAAGCCCGTCCATTCGAGCAGCACCGAGAGGTCCGACGGCTCCTGTAGCTCGACGAGGAAGATGCCCTCGCCGATCGCGTGCGGGAGCCCAGCCGGGACGAAAATGCAGTCACCTGGACCGACGTTCAGCTCGTTGAGTGCGTCGAGCATGATCGCGCGCTCCTGGCGATCGACCCAGCCCGCGAGCACGTCCAGGTCGACGTCCTCGCGGAAGCCGAGCCACACCGTCGGGCGCTTACCGCGCGTCTCGACGATCACCCACGCCTCGGTCTTGCCGTGCGCGAGGCCGAGGCGACTCCGGGCGAAAGCTTGGTCCGGATGGAAATGCACCGGCAGCCGCTCGCCGGCGTCGAGCAGCTTCACGAGCAGAGCAGGATCGGCGCCGTACCGCGCCACGTGTGCCGGACCGAGGTACGCGACTGGATCGGCCGCGATCGCGTCCCGTAGTAGTCGCCCGTCCGGAAGCACGCTCAGGCCGGCTCCGTTTGCTCCGAACATCGTCGCGGTCGACCCGATCCAGTCCTCCGGGGCGTGGTCGTCGGTCGAGGGGATGCCGCGGAAGCTCGCGATCGCCTCCCCGCCACGGTAGAAGTGGTGGAGCTGGTTCGGCGCGAGCTCGACCGGGCTCACGGCTTCACCTCACCGCGTCGTGTCGCTCTTGCGCCCCGGTGCGCTGGCAATCACAACCGGCCTATGCGGCGACCGTCAGCGCGCCCGTCATCATCCCGACGACGGCTTCGAGGCTGGTCTCGCTCTTGTCAAGAGTGACGATCGTCTTGCCGCTGCGCAGCACCGTGATCCGGTCGGCGACGGCGAAGACCTCGGGGAGGTTGTGGCTAATCATGATCACCGCGAGTCCTTGGCTCCGAACTTCCTTGATCAGCTCGAGCACCATCGACGACTCGCGCACGCCGAGCGCCGCCGTCGGCTCGTCCATGATCACGATCCGCGTACCCCACGCGATCGCGCGGGCGACGGCGACCGCCTGGCGCTGCCCGCCGGAGAGGCTGAGGACGGGCTGGTCGACTGACTGGATGCCGATCTTGAGCCTGCGCATCTCCTCCTGGGCGCGGCGGCGCATCGCCTTCTTGTCCAGGAATCCGAACCAGGACCAGGGTGGAGGGCGCAGCTGCTCGCGACCGAGGAAGAGGTTGCCCGCAGCATCGAGGTGGTCCGCGAGCGCGAGATCCTGGTAGACGGTCTCGATGCCAAGCGCGCGTGCCTCACGCGGGTTTGCGATGGTGACCGGCTTGCCGTCGATCGCGATCTCGCCGGCGTCCGCCTGGTAGACGCCGGAGATGATCTTGACCAGGGTCGACTTGCCGGCCCCGTTGTCGCCGACAAGCGCGTGCACCTCGTTCGGCCGGAGCGTGAAGTTACCCTCGCGCAAAGCGTCGACACGTCCGAAGTGTTTCTGGACGTTCCGCGCTTCGAGCAGCGGCGGCGGTGGCGACGGCTTCGTCATCGTACGAGATGACATCGTTGTCATCGACAGCGTGACTATCTCGGGCCGCGGCGCGCGCGTCAAGCGGGACCCGGACGCGGGTGCATCGAGGCTGCGGGGGCAGCTTTTCCAGTGGGCATGCCTGATGCCGCCCGTATCCTGGTAATCGTCGAAGGTAATCGTCGAAGGCGACAGCTCTGCCGCGGAAGCCCGCTTGCTCCAGGCCGCGTTGAGCGAGGCGCTCGCCGAAGACCCGACCCGATCTACGCGCGGGCGCCTTCGAGCGACATCGCCGCGCTATGGCGCTGGCGCGACGGTATAGGACTTGTTCGGAGGACATTCGATCGGACATGGCATATGCTCGCCCTCAGTTTTCCCTTTGCCGAAAGGAGCTTGCCGTGGGGCAGGTCTCGATTACGGTCAACGGGGTGGAGCACATCCTCGAGCTCGAGCCGCGCGAGCTGCTCGTTTACGTCCTGCGCGAGCGGCTCGGCCTGACCGGCACGAACGTCGGCTGTGACACGTCCAGTTGCGGCGCCTGCACGGTGCTGCTGGACGGCGAGTCGGTGAAGTCCTGCACGCTGCTCGGCGTCCAGGCGGACGCCCACGAGATCACGACGATCGAGGGCCTGGCGACAAACGGGACGATGCACCCCGTCCAGGAGGCGTTCCACCTGCAGCACGGCCTCCAGTGCGGCTACTGCACTCCGGGGTTCATCATGGCCGTCATCAGCCTCCTCGACGAGACGCCGAATCCGAGCGAGGAGGAGATCCGGCATGCGCTCGAGGGAAATCTCTGTCGCTGCACCGGCTACCAGAACATCGTCCGCGCGGTCCAGGCGGCCGCAGGCGCGGAGATCTGACGATGGCGACGATCACGGAACTCGAGGTCGGCCGCGTCGTTGGCGCGCCGCTCGACCGCAAAGAAGACGCGGCCCTCCTGACGGGTCAAGCCAAGTTCGTGGACGACATGAGCCTTCCGGGCATGGTCTGGATGGCTGTCGTCCGCAGTCCCTACGCGCACGCACGCATCGCCAAGGTGAACGTCGACGGCGCGCTCGCGCACCGCGGCGTCATCGCCGCGTTCTCGGGCGATGAGCTCGCGGACGAGTGGCAGGCCTCCCTGCCGTGTGCGTGGCTTCCGACGGAGGACACGAATCAGC
>Ga0307289_10001118_pt1 | contig 11451 bp, 13 predicted proteins | sample ER_DNA_143_FD_194483 | JGI IMG/M metagenome (GOLD analysis project Ga0307289, IMG submission 194483) | Bulk soil microbial communities from the East River watershed near Crested Butte, Colorado, United States - ER_DNA_143 | ecosystem: Environmental > Terrestrial > Soil > Floodplain | place...
GTTCGTCACCCGCCGCACCTTCGCTAACCGGGTTGCTGTCACGGCCCTCGACGGCATCACCGTCGACGGCATCAGCTATCTGGCCGTCGGGCTCAGCACCTCCGGCGTGCGAGTCGTGCGCGCCGACGAGCCCGGACTGCCGGATCACCACGCCGTTCCCGCCGACTGGCGGCGAGACGTCGCGCGCCGGGACGACCGGGAGATCGTCGTGGCGGTCCGGTTCGGGATGATGGACGACGGACGGGCGATGCTGGTCTCCGCGGCCATCACGTTCGACGGCGCGGCGATCGTCGCCACCGACGTGCTCGACGGCCGGCTGTTGTGGAGCGACAACCACCAGACGGCGGAGCCCCTGCGTGATCGCCCGACGTCCGTCGCGGTGGGGCGGTTCGGCCTGGCCGGCGTGCCAACCGTGTCGGTGGCCTGGTCGTCGGGGCGGCTGACCCTGCACGACGCCGGCCGGGGAACGCGGCCATTCGCGGTCGAGGGCCACCCGGAGACTCCTTTCGTGGCGCAGCGCTTCGTCACCACCGATCACGGAGGGCGACTCCTGACCCTGCGCCGCCAGGTCGGCGTCGTCGTGCTGACGGCCGGCACCGGAGCCGGCGCGAGGCTCGTCGAGGTCCCTACCGGGGCGACGTCCCGTTGGCGGGTGCGCCGGCGAAATAAGGCGGTTTCGGTGGCCGTCTAAGGTGCCTCACCTGATGTGCGCGACGGGGGCAGGCCGTCACCCTTTACGTATCGATTCGGCCGGAGATACGCAGTCCTACCGATGTGAAGGGCCGCGATTTCCCGCACCGTGGACGAAGGAAAATGCCGGCACCTCGGCAGTTCGGAAAGGAGGAAGTCATGAGACCGACGGACTCGATGCGGGTCCGGGCGCACGGAGAATCTCCGTGGACCAGGCCCCAGGACGCCCATACCTACGACCGACTGCCGGTCCCGGTCGCACCGGACCTCGTCTGGCGCGCCGTCGTGACGGGGGATCGCCTTGCGTGGAACCAGCTCACCGACCAGTACGCGCCGATGCTGTGGTCCGTGGCTCGGTCGATCGGACTGACCGAGACGGACGCCTCCCAGGTGATCCAGAGGACCTGGGTGAGCTTGCTCGACAACAGCCACCGCCTCCCGGACGCCGCCGACTTGCCGATGTGGCTGGCCCGGACGGCCCGGCGTGAGGCGATGGCCGTCGGGCGCTCCGCGGCCCCGGTGGCCACCGACATCTCGGACCGCGAACGAGACGCCGAACAGCTGCTGGACGAGCCTGACGCGCAGCTGTGGGACGGCTTCAGGCAGCTCTCTGCTGAGTGCCAGGGGCTGCTCCGAGCCGTGACGGCTCCCGACCGGCCCGGCTACGCCGAGGTTGGAGCTGCCCTCGGTCTGCCGGTCGACTCCATCGAGTCCTCCTGCCACGACTGCCTCCAGCGGCTGCGGCAACTGCTCGACGCGTCGTTAGAGCGCCGGAATGGGGAGGTCGTCGGCGCGGAATAGGGCGCACCGCCTGATGTGAGGCCTCGGCTCCGCGGCCAGCCTGTGGGTAGCAGCACAACTCCCAGGAAGGACGAACCCATGGCTCGCACACGAATTGCCTCGATCGCCGCGGCGGCCAGCGCCGCCGCGCTGATGACGGTGGCCGGCGCCACCTCGGCATACGCCGAGGGCATCGGCGTCCCGGGTGGAGGCCAACCCGTGATGGTGGAACTTCACAATGACCCGATGATCTTCCCGGCCGGAACCGTCTGTCCGTTCCAGGTCACGGTGGCCGATGTCGACACGAACGTGACCGGCAAGGTCTATGACAACGGGACCATGAAGGGGAGCGGCAGGCTCTTCACCAGCATCACCAACGACTTGACCGGTGACAGCGTCCTGCGCAATATCTCCGGCCCTGGTCAGATCTTCACCGACTCGGCCGGCTTGATTCACTTCATCCTTAACGGAGCTTCGTTGAACTGGGTGACGGAAGGTATGGACGCCACGGAAACCGTTGACGTGGGGCTCTACATTCGGCACGGATCCGTGGTCTACGACGGCTTCACGCTCGTGGCATACACGGGCACCGCCGAGAACCTCTGCGAGACCCTCGCTGACTGACGCAACGGCGGGTCAGTTGAGCTCGACGAGGACCGGAGCGTGGTCGGACGGGTTCTTGCCCTTGCGCTCCTCGCGGACGATCTCCGCGTGCTTGACCCGGGCGGCGAAGGCCGGCGAGCCGAGAACGAAGTCGATCCGCATACCCTCCCGTCGCGGGAACCGGAGCCGCTGGTAGTCCCAGTAGGTGTAGGTGCCCGGACCCGGCGCATACGCGCGGACGACATCGGCGTAACCCGCGTCGACGACGCCCTGGAAGGCCGCCCGCTCCTGCGGCGACACGTGCGACTTGTCCTGGTAGAACTCCATGCTCCACACGTCCTCGTCGAAGGGCGCGATGTTCCAGTCGCCCATCAACGCGATCGCCGCGTCGGGATCCTTGTCGAGCCAGGTCTTGGCCGCGTCGCGGAGCCGGTGCAGCCAGTCGACCTTGTAGAGCATGTGCGGGTCGTCGATGTTGCGGCCGTTCGGGACGTAGACCGACCAGATGCGCACGTCGCCGACGGTGGCACCCAGCGCTCGCGCCTCGCTCTCGACCGGCTCTCCCCAGCCGGGCATGTTCTCGAAGCCGACCTGGACGTCGTCCAGGCCCACCCGTGAGGCGATCGCGACGCCGTTCCACTGGTTGAACCCGACGTGCGCGACCTGGTAGCCGAGCGCCTCGAAGGTGAGGTAGGGGAACTGGTCCTCCCGGGTCTTGGTCTCCTGCATGGCCAGGACGTCGAGGTCGGCGCGCTGCAGCCAGTCCTCCACGCGGGCGATGCGGGACCGGATCGAGTTGACGTTCCAGGTCGCGATGCGCACCCCGGCAACCTATCCGCCTACGCTGGTTGGCATGACGACCGCGCTGGTGACCGGGGCGACGTCCGGGATGGGATATGAGTTCGCCCGTCAGCTCGCCGAACGCGGCCACGACGTGGTCCTCGTCGCGCGTGACAGGGTCCGCCTCGAGAACGTCTCCGACGAGCTGCGCCGCGACTACAAGGTGCGGTCCGAGATCCTCGTTGCCGACCTCTCCGACCGGGCCCAAACGGGCAAGGTCGCGCAGCGGCTCTCCGACGAGGCTCGCCCGGTGGACCTGCTTGTCAACAACGCGGGCCAGGCGCAGCGCCGGGGATTCCTCGGCAACGAGGTCGAGGTCGAGGAGGCAGCCCTCGACCTGCACGTCACGGCGGTGCTCGTCCTCTCTCACGCGGCTGCCCGGGCCATGAAGTCTCGAGGCCGCGGCGGCATCATCAACGTCTCGTCCATCGCCTCATTCACCGCGATGGGCAGCTACTCGGCCGCCAAGGCGTGGGTGCGGGTCTTCTCCGAAGGACTGTCTCGAGAGCTCGCCGGCAGCGGGGTGACCTGCATGGCCCTGTGTCCGGGCTTCACGCATACCGAGTTCCACGAGCGAGCCCGGCTCAACATGTCGCGCCTGCCCGAGATCCTGTGGTTGAACGCTCCGTCGGTGGTCCGCCAAGGACTCGACGACGCGGCGAAGGGCAAGGTCGTCTCGGTGCCGAGCGTGCAGTACAAGACGCTGGTCGGCCTCATGCAGGTCGCGCCGCGGTTCCTCGTCCGCGACGTCTCGGGTTCGCTGGCCCGCCGCCGCCGTCCCAAGTCCTGAGGCGTGGAGCTCCGTCTCGAGTGGGGACCGACCGGAGCGAAGGCCCTCGCGCCCGAGTGCGACGTCGCGGTCGTCGTCGACGTGCTCACCTTCTCCACGACGGTGACGGTCGCGGTCGACGAGGGGGTCCAGATCAAGCCCTACCGCTGGGCCGACGCCGCCGGCGACGCGGCGCGCGCCGCGGGCGCGACCATGGCCGTCCCGCGGGCGGAGGCTGCGGTCGGTGACGTCAGCCTGTCGCCGGCGACGTTCCGTTCGGCCGACGGGCTGTCGCGGGTTCTCCTCCCGTCGCCCAACGGATCCACGATCTGCGCGGCGCTCGCGCAGGCCGGCGCGACCGTCGTCGTGGGCAGTCTGCGGAACCGCCGGGCGGTGGCGAGCCACCTGCGCGAGCGCGGCGGCCGCATCCTGCTCGTCCCGGCCGGCGAGCGCTGGCCGGACGAGACACTGCGCCCGGCGATCGAGGACCTCTGGGGAGCCGGCGGGATCGCCGCGGCGCTCCTGGACGGGAGCGCACCGGAGGTCGCGCTGAGCGACGATGCGCTGGCCGCGGTCGCCGCATACGCGCTCGTCGAGAGCCGCATCGGCGAGGCGCTCGAGGCATGCCCGAGCGGGCAGGAGCTCATCGACATGGGGTATGCGTCGGACGTCGCCGTCGCGGCGGAGCTCGACACGAGCCAGGCAGTGCCGACGTTGGTGGACGGCTGGCTGGTATCTCAGGTCGGCGAGTAGAGGCGCGCGGAGTAGCCCTCGCCGTAGTAGCGCTCCAGCTCCTCGATCGACTCGTCCGGGCGCTCGAGCTGCTGGGCGACGTGCGCTCGCGAGGGAACGGCGTCGGGATTCCACGTCTCGGACTGCCAGAGCTGGGCGCGGACGATCGCCTTGCCGCAGTGGAAGAACACTTGCTCGACGCGGACCTCGAGCGCAAGCACGGGCCGGTGCCCCTTTACGACGAGGTCGTCGAACCAGGGCGCGTCGCCGACCAGCCGGGCCGTGCCGTTGACGCGCAGCGTGTCGGGGCGGCCCGGGATGACGAACAGCAGGCCGACGTGGGGGTTGGCCAGGATGTTCAAGTAGCCGTCGGCCCGCTTGTTGCCGGGACGCTCGGGGATGACGAGAGTGCGCTCGTCGAGCACGTGAGCCAGGCCCGCCGGATCACCCTTGGGAGAGGCGTCGACGGTGCCGTCGGCGTTCGAGGTGGCGACGACGCAGAACGGCGACGCGGAGATCCACTGCCGGTGCAGGTTCGCCAGCGCGGGCCTGACCTTGTCGATCACCCGCTGGATCGGGAAGCCGACGACGGCGCGCAGCTCCTCCTCGTCCGTGATGTACGCGGTTTCGGTGGCGCGAGCGACGGCCGTCATGACGTCGACGGTAGGGGAGGACGACCGGACGTCTCGCCTAGATTTGTCACGTGAGCATCGACACGACCACCGACGTCTCGACCGCCCGGGTCCGGCTGCTCGACCTCATCAGGGCCAAGGCGATCGTCCACGGCAACGTGACGCTGTCGTCCGGCCGCGAGGCCGACTACTACGTCGACCTGCGCCGGATCTCGCTGGACGGTGAGGCCGCACCCCTGGTCGGGGTGGTCATGCGTGACCTCACCAGGGACCTCGACTACGACGCGGCGGGCGGGCTGACTCTCGGCGCCGATCCGGTCGCCACGTCGATGCTCCACGCCGCGGCGGCCGCGGGGGAGCGGTGCGACGCCTTCGTGGTCCGCAAGGAAGGCAAGGCCCACGGCCTGCAACAGCGGATCGAAGGCCCCTCGGTGGCCGGCCGACGAGTGCTCGTCGTCGAGGACACGACGACGACCGGCGCCTCCCCGATTGCGGCGCTGCGGGCGGTTCGCGAGGCGGGTGGTGAGGTGGTCGCGGTGGCGACCATCGCGGACCGGGCCACGGGCGCCGGCGCGAAGATCGAGGCGGAGGGCGTCGCATATCGGTTCGTCTACTCGCTCGAGGACCTCGGCCTCCCACCCCACGAAGTTCTCCGCTCCGCTCCGATACTTCGCGGGGACCCCGGGACATAGACAGCCCAAGCCCTAGGCTTCCCCCATGGGAACTACCCTGATCGTCATTCTCGTCATCGTCGTGGTGCTCGGGATCATCTTCGCCGCGCTCTACAACGGGCTGGTCAAGCTCCGCAACGTCGTACAGGAGTCTTGGGCCCAGATCGACGTCGAGCTGAAGCGTCGGCACGACCTCATCGGCAACCTCGTCGAGACGGTCAAGGGGTACGCCGCGCACGAGCGCGGCACCCTCGATGAAGTCACCCACGCTCGCGCCGCCGCGATGGCGCCCAACCAGAGCCCCGCCCAGGCAGCGCAGACCGAAGGCGAGCTGAGCCGCGCGCTGGTCAACCTCCAGGCGGTCTCGGAGGCCTACCCCGACCTCAAGGCGAACCAGAACTTTATGGCCCTCCAGAACGAGCTCGGCTCGACGGAGGACCGGATCGCCAGCGCCCGCCGCTACTACAACGCCAACGTTCGTGCCCTCAACACCAAGGTCCAGACGCTGCCGACGAACGTCATCGCCGGCATGGCGGGGGTGAGCAAGGCGGAGTACTTCGAGACCGAGGGCATTGCCCGAGAAACCCCGCGGGTCGACTTCGGCACCAGCGGGTCTTCGGCTCCGTCGGTCGGCCAGGGACCGGCCGCGGGCGGCCAGCTGCCGCCCGGTCCGCAGGACGCGCCGCCGCCTCAGCAGGGGTGACGGCGCCGGCGGGGTCGCGTTCCGTGCTCCGGCGGCTCACCGGGTTCACGGTGCTGCCGCTGCTGTCACTGGTCACCCCGTTCCTGTTGATGCCGGTTGTGGCGCGCGTCGCCGGTCCGCCGGGCTGGTCAAGCTTCGTTGCGGGGCAGGCGGTCGGGACCGTCGGGGCCACCGTGGTCTTCTGGGGGTGGAACGTCGGCGGGCCGGTGCTCGTAGCCCAGGCGTCGACGGCCGCCGAGCGGGCCGAGGTGTATGCGGCGAGCCTGCGAACGCGGTACCTCCTGCTCGTTGGGGTGCTGCCGGCGGCGGCGCTGGTGAGCGCGCTGGTTGCCCAGCCGGGGCACCGGGTGGACGCGGCGGCCATGGCCGTGGCCACAGCGCTGCTGGGGATGTCGCCGTCCTGGTTCGGGATCGGCGTGGGGGATCCGTGGCTGCTGTTCTGGTACGACACGCTGCCGCGCGTCGTGGCGGCGTGTCTCGGGGCGGCGGTCGTGTGGGCGACCGGGCTGGTGTGGACCTATCCCGTGCTGCTGGCGCTGTCGGTCGTCGTGTCGCTGATGGCATTTCGGCGGCGCGTGGCTGGGCCGTCGGTCCGTGGCGGCTCCCTGTTCCCCGTGTCGCGGTCGGCAGGGGAGCTGCGCTCGCACCTCGGCACGGCCGGGATCAACCTGGCGGCGACGGCGTATGCGTCCACACCGGTCCCGGTGGTGACGGTCGCCTTCCGGCCGGAGGTGTCCTCGCCGTTCGCGTCGGCGGACGCCGCCTACCGGCTCGGATTGTTCTCGGTGACGGCGATGGGGAACGCGTTCCAGGGGTGGACGCTCGAGACCGGTCTCGATGGTGGCGAGCGGCGGTCGCGGCACCGGTCGGCGTTTCTCGCGCACATGGTGCTGGGGGTGGTCGGCGGCGGGCTGTTCGCGGCGCTCGGGCCGTGGGTGACGGGGTTCGTGTTCGGGGCCGACGTGGCCGCGCCGAGGAACGTGTGCGTCTGGTACGGGCTGGCGTTCCTCTTCCTCAGTGCCAGCACCCCGCCGATCCGCAACCTGCTGGTGCCGGCAGGTCGGGTCCGGCTCGTTCTGGGCTGGACGGTCGGTTCGGCGGCGGTGGGGCTGGCTTCGATGGTCGCGGCGGCGTTGGCCGGCTGGAGCGCCGGCGTCGCGGCCGGAATGGCGGTCAGTGAAGCGGTCCTCCTCGCCGGCCTGCTCGGTCCGGCCCTCCATGCCGCCCGGACAGCGCGCACCTCATGACCCTCCCATGAAGCTGAGGGTGGTCGCGGTCGTCACGGCCCACGACCCGGACGAGCGGCTCGGCACCCTCGTCGACCAGGTCGAGCCCCAGGTGGCCGGCGTCGTCGTCGTCGACGACGGCTCGACATCCGGCCTCGATGTCGTGGACGCGCTCGCCGACCGCCCCGGCCTCCGCCTGATCCGACAGCCGAACGCCGGCGTCGCCGCCGCCCTCAACGCCGGCGTCAGCGCCGCGCTCACCGATGGTGTTGACGCGGTCCTCACCCTCGACCAGGACTCGGGACTCCCCGCGACCTACGTCACTCGTGCGGTCCAGGCGTGGCAGGACGCCGTGAGTCGACGCATATCCGTCGCCTTTGTCTGCGCGGAGACCTACAGCGGCCGCCGCGCCCCCACCCGCCGAACGAAAAACGGGGTCTTCCGGGCCTTCGACCCCATGCAGTCGGGATCGCTGGTACCAGCCGCGACCTACCGCCAGGTCGGCTGCTACGACGAGAGCCTGGTCATCGACGCCGTCGACTCCGACTTCACCGTCCGGTGCCTGGACGCCGGGCTGGAACCGCTCATCGCCCCGGGCTGCCACCTCGAGCACGGCATGGGGGAGCACACCGGCCGCCGGGTCCTCGGCCGCGACCTGGCCTACAACCACCACTCGCCCGACCGCGTCTACTACATGGCCCGGAACGGCACCCTGCTGACTCGGCGGCACGCCCGAAGCCAGCCCGGCTGGGTGCTGCGCCGGCTCACCGAGGAGGCCAAGGCGCATACGCTCCGGCTGGCTCTTGACCCCGAACGCACCCGCCTGGCCCGCGCCGCCCTCGCCGGCGTGCGCGACGGCCTGCGCGGACGCACCGGTCCGCGTCCGCTGCCCTAGAACTGGTCGCGACTGCGCGCCTCGAGCTCCTCGGGGGTCTCGACATGCTCCTCGACGACCGGGTCCTCGGAGGCCCGCTTCCGATGCCGCCGCCACTCGATGCCGGCAGGGATGAGCGACACGAGCACGATGAGGACTATCGCAATATCAAGCTTGTCCTGCAGCACCGGGAAGGCCTGGCCCAGGAAGTACCCGAGGAGCGTGACCGACAAGACCCACAGCGCCGCCCCGACCGCCGACCACGTGAGGAACCGACGCCGATCCATTCGCCCGATGCCCGCCACGACGGTCACGAAGGTCCGCACGATCGGGACGAACCGGCCGATGACCAGCGCCTTGTTGCCATGCCGCTCGAAGAAGTCGTGCGTCCGGTCCCAGTAGTGACGCCGAATGATCCGCCCGTCGTGCCGATACAGCGCCGGCCCGACCGCGCGACCGATCTCGTAACCGACCACGTTGCCGAGGAACGCGGCGGCGAAAAGCAGCACCAGCGCGAGCCCGAGGCTGATCGGCAGCTTGTCGGTGGCGACGAAGAGACCGATGGCGAAGAGCAGGGAGTCGCCCGGCAGGATCGGGAACAGCAGGCCGCACTCGATGAAGATGATGGCCAGGCTCACCCAGATCAGGGCGGTTCCGTACTGCGCGAGCAGGTAGTTGGGATCCATCCAATCCGGGCCCAGCGCGTGCATCACAGGGAGAACGGTATGCGGCTGGACCCCGTTGCGTCGCATCGTGGGTGCGTGGGCCACCCGCATACGGTGTCCGGGTGAGCGAGGTGGGCGTCGGGCCCTGGGCCGGCGAGTGGCCTGCCGGCGACCAGTGGGACCCCGACCTGCTGACCCACGGCGACCGGCGCAACGTCGAGGACCGGTACCGGTACTGGCGGCACGACGCGATCGTCGCCGACCTCGACACCCGGCGGCACCCGCTCCACGTCGCCGTGGAGAACTGGGGCCACGACTTCAACATCGGCTCGGTGATCCGCACGGCCAACGCCTTCAACGTCGCGGCGTTCCACATCGTCGGACGACGCCGCTGGAACCGCCGCGGCGCCATGGTCACCGACCGGTACCAGCACGAGATGCACCATCCGACCGTCGCCGACCTCGTCGCCTGGGCCGCGACTGCACGCCTTCCCCTCATCGGCATCGACAACCTCCCGGGGTCGGAGCCGATCGAGGGGTATGCGTTCCCGCCCGCCTGTGTGCTCGTGCTCGGTCAGGAAGGCCCGGGACTCACGCCGCAGATGCGGGAGGCGTGCGGGGTGGTGCTGCACATCACGCAGTACGGATCGACACGGTCGATCAACGCCGGCGCGGCGGCGGCGATCGCCATGTATGCGTGGACTAGGCAGCACGACGGCGGCGAGGTTCAGAGACCGTAGATACGAGCGGCGTTGTCGCGGGCCACCAGTGCGGCCAGGCGGTCGGCGTCGTCCTCGCCGAGCTCCCCGGCGGCGAGGAGCGCGTCGACCATCTGGTCGAGGCCGCGGCGGAACAGCAGCGCGCCGAGCAGGTAGAGCTCGGCCAGCCCGTACGCGTCGGTCGAGAACAGCAGCTTGCCGAACGGCACCAGCTCGAGGGTCTCGCGGAGCACGCCGGCCGACAACGCGCCGGTGTTGTGCACGGCCAGCCCGAGATCCATCAGCGCGTGGTCGAAGACCTGGGTGAGATAGGCCGCGTGGCGGTGGAATGGGTACGTGTGGAGCAGCAGCACCGGCACGCCGAGGTCCTGGGTGGCTCGGAGGAACGGCGTTAGCTGCAGCGGATCCGCGGCGAGGAGGTCGAGGTCCGGGTCGCCGTATCCGGTGTGGAACTGCAGCGGCAGGCCGGACTCGAGGGCGGTGTGGGCCAGCCAGCCGCTGACCGTCCGGTCGACGACGCGGGTGGGCTCGACCTCCGCCAGTGCGTGAGCCAGCTCGTCAGTGCTCGGTTTCGGGCCGGGCAGGTCCAGCCCGACCCGGTATGCGGCGATGCTCTTGGCGGCGATGGCGCCGCCGGAGGCGAGGCGGTCGGTGACGGCTCCCGGGACGTCGTCCGTGCCCTCGCCGAGGAGCTCCTCGACGAGCCGTTCGAGTCGGACGACTTCGTAGGCGTCGCCGTCGGCCAGCCCCGCCAGCTCGGCCGGAGTGGTCAATGAGGAGCCGTCCGGCCCCGAGATGCCGGTGTCGACGAGGAACGTTCCGATGCCGCTGGCGGCGAGCATCCGCCGGTTCACCTCTGGCGCGCCGAGCTCGCGTCGTCGGGCGAGGTAGGCGTCGGCCGGTGCCAGGGGCTCGAGATCGAGAACCGGCGCGCAGTTGCGGCGGATCGCGAGCCCGAGCATGGAGTCGAAGAGGGACGTTCCCAAGGGCGACGGGTGCGGCGCTTCGTTCATCAGCGCCTCGAACCCGTCGCGGTCGAGGTCGGTCGTGACAAGGCCGTGGCAGTGGTGGTCGGTGAGGCGCCCGAGCCGGTCGCGCTCGCGCTCCCCGTTCACGCCGCGTCTTCGTCGAGATGCGCGAACGCGGCCGACATCCGGTGGGCCAGGCCCGGAACCACCAGCACCACCACAGTGACGAGCAGGAGCCAGCCGAAGGCGACCACGGGGAACCAGCGCGGCGGCCCCTCGTCGGGGTACGGAAAGACGTTGCGGTAGAGCGTGTAGACCAGCATGACCAACGCCCCGATCGGGATGACGACCTGCCAGCCCGGCACGGACATCTTGTGGTCGACCCAGATCAGCTTGATGCAGCCGACGGTCGCGAGGACGTAGGCGACGAGGAGGATCAACGTCCCGATCGTCCCGCTCCACAGGAACGTGTCGAACGGCTTGGCCCCGAAGGCCAACGCGCAGATCACCGCGATGAGGACGACGACGGTGGCGACGACGCCGGCCGCGGTGGCCGGCGTCGAGCTCGAACCGGTCCGC
>Ga0307289_10001122_pt1 | contig 11436 bp, 13 predicted proteins | sample ER_DNA_143_FD_194483 | JGI IMG/M metagenome (GOLD analysis project Ga0307289, IMG submission 194483) | Bulk soil microbial communities from the East River watershed near Crested Butte, Colorado, United States - ER_DNA_143 | ecosystem: Environmental > Terrestrial > Soil > Floodplain | place...
GCGACTCCGCGCCCGCAGGCAGCGGCAACTGGGCGGCTGACCGAAACAACTGCACGCCGTTGATGACAAAGATCACCGCGTATGCGCCGAAGACCACGATCAGCGCGACGCGGAGGAAGGCTGACAGGCCGTAGAAAGACCACGATGCCCAGAGGGCAGTGAAGAATGCCATCAGGAACAGCCCGATGGCCACGAATCGCGCCGCCGGACGGTTGAGCACGCCCCTCCCGACCGCTATTTCAGTCATCAGGCCATCATGGCTCGCTCACCCGATAGAAAATGATCGCGGCTGCCATTCTCACTCGGCCGGCCGGACGGCGCTGGAGTAACGCTTGGCGAGCGTCGCAATGTGGGCAACAAGTTCTGGCGGCTCGGTCACGGTGAAGTCGAGTCCGAGCATGCCGATGTAGACCGCAACTGTCTCGACGCTGTCGGCTCCGGTGACGAGGACACACGTGTCGTCGTCGATGGCCTCAACGACGCCGACCGCGGGATTGATGCGGGTCAGCACCTCCGCGGCCGACGCGTACACCGTGATCCTGACGTGCACCTGCCAGCCGGCGAATGCCGTGGTACGGAGAACGAACGCTGGATAGTCACCGCCGGGCAGTTCGACTGGCGTGAATCGACGCCCGCCAGGGATGCGCAACTGCATCCAGTCGAGCCGGAAACTCGACCACGCGTCGGTGTGGCCGTCGCGGGCGACCAGATACCAGCGTCGCTGCCAGCTCACGAGTCGGTACGGCTCGACCTGGAGCCGCTCGTCATCGCGATACGCGAAACGAATCTCTTCATGATCACGGATCGCAGCGGCTACAGCCATCAGGAGTCCCGCGTCGACCTCCGGGTCCGGCACATTGCTCCCCGTGTTCTCAGGCCCGGTCTGCACGGCATCGCGTACGGCGTTGACCCGCAGCCTGAGCCGATGGGGGAGCACAGCCTCCAGCTTGGTAAGGGCTCGGGCACTGGTGTCCTCAATGCCGCTCACTCCAGTGACGGCGCGTAGACCGACCGCCACGGCGACGGCCTCGTCGTCGTCCAGCAGCAGTGGTGGGAGCTTTGCGCCGACGCCGAGCCGGTAGTGGCCGCTGGGTCCGCGTACGGCTTCGACGGGATAGTCCAGTTGCCGCAGGCGCTCGATGTCGTTGCGGACTGTCCGGCCGCTGACCTGAAGCCGCGAGGCGAGTTCGTCGCCGCGCCACATCGTGCGGGATTGCAAGAGCCCAAGGAGGGCAAGAAGTCGACCGGAGGTCTGGTACATCCGAGGCTAATTTCTCTAGAAAAGCGGAACGAAACTGTCCTAAAACCACCATAGCTTCGGGCCATGACAACAACCTCCGCAGCCGGTCAGACCGGCACGATCCGTCCATTCACCATCTCGATTGCTCAGGAAGCGATCGAGGATCTTCAGCATCGGCTAGCGCACACCCGCTACCCGGTCGAAGCACCTGATGACAGTTGGGAGTACGGAACGCCAGTCGGCTACTTGAAGAAGATGGTCGCCGCGTGGCAGCAGTTCGATTGGCGCGCCCAGGAAGCGCGGATGAATGCCGTCGCGAACTTCGTCACCGAGATCGACGACCAGACCGTGCACTTTGTCCACGTGCGCTCGACTGAACCGGACGCCACGCCATTGCTGCTTGCGCACACTTATCCGGGATCATTCGCGGAGTTCCTGGACATGATCGGCCCGCTCACCGATCCCGTGGCGCACGGCGGACGTGCCGAGGACGCGTTCCACCTCGTGATTCCATCCATGCCGGGCTTCGGCTTCAGTACTCCATTGGTAGGAGCGGGCTGGACCATGGCCCGAGTCGCTCAGACCTACGACTCGCTGATGCGGCGGCTCGGTTATGAGTCCTACGGCGCCCATGGCAGCGACGGCGGCGCGATGATCTCTCGGGAGCTGGCCGTCCTGGATCCGCCTGGTTTCCTCGGCGCCCACGTGCTGCAGCTGTTCTCGTTTCCCTCTGGTGATCAAAGTGAGTTCGAGCGATTTGGGCCCAAGGAGTACGCCGCGCTGGAGTTCCTCGGCTGGTTTCAGTCGGTGGGCGGCTACAACCAGATGAACGGGACTCGTCCGCAGACTATTGCGGCTGCGCTGTCGGATTCTCCGGTCGGCCAGTTGGCGTACAACGAGTTGTTCGAGAACTTCGGCAACGGCACCAGCCTGGTGACCGAAGAGCAAGTGCTCACCCAGGTGTCGCTTTACTGGCTCACCAACACAGCCGCCACCGCGGTGCGCTTCCACTACAGCGAAGGCCACTCCGGAGCCGAACCGGTGGTCAGCCAGGGTCGCGTGGGTGTCGCCGTGTTTGCACACGACTTCCAGACCATCCGGCCGCTAGCTGAGCGCGACAACGCCAACATTGTGCACTGGTCCGAGTTCGACAGGGGCGGCCACTACGCCGCGCTCGAGGTGCCTGAGCTCGTCGTGTCTGACTTACGCAGCTTCTTCGCCGGATGATCCTGTTCGATTCGACGGCAGTCAAGATCAAATTCGCACGGGTAGACCAACGAGCACGACCATCCGGACGCTCTGCAACGCGCTGAGATCATTCTGCAGATCGCCTTCTACAACAATCAGGTCGGCGTCGTACCCATCCTGCAGCAGACCTTTCCGGTGCCCGAGTCCACAGACTCGGGCCGCCGCGGAAGTGGCCGCGCCCAAGGTCTCCGCAGTGGACAGGCCCGCTTCGTCAAGCAGTGCCGTACCAATGTGAATGTTGCCGTGTGCCATCCAGGGATTGAGTCCGGCGTCGATGCCGACCACGACGCGTACGCCGCGCGCGTGCAGTCGACCGATCATGTCGGCGCGGAGCTCGCGCATCCGGCGTGGAGTGAGTCCAGTCGTCGCAGCCAGCTTCTGGACGGCTGGTGGGGCGGTACTGAGATCCATCAACGGCGGCGGGGGGATCACGCAACTGATGGCGATGTCCATCTCGGCGATGCGATCAGCAAGCGCATCTGAGAACCCGAATCCCTGGTCGGTCAAGCAGCTGCAATGTTCGATGCAGTCAACCCTCGCGTCGACCGGCTGCTCGACGGCTGGCAATCCGTGCGCGTGCGCCGTAACAGGTAGGCCGTGGTCGTGCGCCTGCTCAACGATGGCGCTCAGATCCTCGAAACTGAACTGAGTGCGCATGACATCGCTTCCTGGCGTCAGCATGCCACCGCTGGCCATCACCTTGACGACGTCCACACTGCGATCCAGCCGATCGCGAATCGCTGCCGAAATCTGAGCGCCGCTCGCAACCTCGCCGCCGAGAAAGTGGCAGTGCCCGCCGACGCTCGTGAGGGGCGGACCCGAGGCCACAATTGTCGGCTCTGGCTGCGGTGAGCGGCCGTCGCGTTGCTCGTCGCGACGAGCAACGGCCGCATAGCGAATGTCACCAAGATCACGAACGGTGGTAACGCCGGCGGACAATTGCCGCCGCAGGCTTTCAGTGATGATCGTGTCCAGCGCTTCGCCGTCGAGCTCGGGAACTCGATCCAACGCGCCGACCTCGCTGTCTGCGACAAGATGCACATGGGTGTCGATGAGTCCGGGAAGCACCGTCGCGCTCGGATAGTCATAGAGCGTCCATGACTCGTCCAGCTGGACATCCCGCGACTCGACCCCGACGATCTTCTCGCCATCGAGAAGTACGGTCGCTGGTCCGGCGCTGAACCGTTCGCCCGTGAACAGCCGCGAGCAGCGAATCGCAATCACTAGCTCGTCATACAGCTCAAGCAAGATCGCGTCAATGAGATTTCACCTGATCATGGTGATCAAGAAGATGTTGCCCGGCGTGACCTTGATCAGATCTGAGCGGCGCCGATCCGGATCACGCAGCCAGGGCAGGTGGCGGGCCGGTCGGTACTGCGGCGCGCCAGACCCGGCGGGCGAAGGGCCCGTCGCCAAGGCTGTGGGTGCCGGCGTTGGTGACCAAGTAGTAGGCGCGATTCGGTGATCGTCAAATCCAGACTCCGGATTCTGGCTGCCGCACCCGCCAGCGGCCGTGCGTCTTCACTCGGTGCTCGAACCGGATCATCGGGCCTAGCTTGCCAACGCCAGTTTGGCCCGGCGGTCCACCCCGAGATGGCGAAAGATAGGAGATCGTGTGGTCAAGCTCGAGGCGACCGGTGTGAGCGGCGTACGGGAAGCAGCTAGCTGGCATCCGCAGGAACATGGCTTCCCGGATCCGCCGCGGAATCTCGTAGCTGTCGACCGGCGGCGCGTCCTGCGGGTCAATGACTGGCTGCACACGTACGTCGCAGTTGGTGTCGGCGAGGAACCGGCGGACCTGCCCGAGCGTGACCGGCCCAACGCCTTCGAACCGGGCAACCCCGCCCAGAGCGAACTTACCGCTGCCGTAGCCGAGCAGCGCCTCCTCGCTGAGATGGATGTGCAACATGACCCGGGGCCGGAGCTTACGCACGTCCATTGTCGGCGGGTCAATGATCAACTCCGCTGGCTCGGCCTTCGCCTGATCATCTTCGCCAGGCGAAGCGGCGGACATCTCGTACGGAGCATCGGGCTCGTTGTCGATCGGTTCATTGGGTTGCTGCGGCTCAGGGGCTGGACGCTGCTCGTTGCGAAACTCCCACAACAGCTGCAACGCCAGCGCCGGTTGAGCAAGGACGCCGATGGCCTTTGATCGGCGGACATCCACCGACTCCATATCACCTTGGAGCTTGAGAATCTCCGCGATGCGGTTGACGGTCGCCAAAAAGTAGATGACATCGCCGGCGTTGGCCTTGGCGATCAACAGCTTCAGGCCAGACTGGTTGGTGCGGCCGGAACGCACGAACCGTTCAGCCTCCCAGATTTTCGCTTGCTCTTCGGCGGCGCGCGGATCAGCTTCGATGATCTTCGCGCCCAGCAAAGTTTCGAACCTAACCCATGGCAGGCCGACGATTGCCCGGGCGACTGCGGCATCGACCTGCATGGCGGAGTCGCGACTGAGATGCCTGGTGGCCTGGGCGACCTTGCGGGCCTTCCACGCCGGCACCCCGCCCGTCATGATCAGTTGCCACAGCTCCGGCAACCGGTGCCGCAGATCCAGCGCATCCGCCATCAAGGCGCGCGCGGAGCCAGAGCTGATTTCCATCCGGGCACCAAACTCTGCACCGGCGAACTCCAACACCTCTGGAGTACCGTCCCCGCCCAACTGGCGTCCCTGCTCGGCACCCGGCAGCGGCTTCTCGACCGGAGCTTGGCTGTCGGGATGATGAAGATCCGCCCAATGCGCGGCCAGCTCGACCAGTCGACATTCGTTCAGGAGCACGGTGTGGTGCGCATCTGCGACCAACGACAAGGTGGTCGCCGTATTCGGGCCACCTCCCTGCTCTTCGAACATGCATTCACGCTACGGGAACCTACTGACACTTACGTTTGGTCGTGGTCCTGCGGGTGATCAAGTCACTGGCGGAAGCGCTGGGGCGACTCTTGCTAGAAACTCAATTCTTCAGGCTCCAGCTTGGGTCGAGACTTCCGACGTGTGGGCCAGCTGATCACATGATCGACCAGCTGGCCAGTGCCGAATCGATACTGTCGATACATGATCGCCCGCATGTGGAGAGGCGTCGTGCGACGTGACGATGCCGACGCGTACGTGACATATATTGCCGACACCGGCATGGCTGAATACCGAGCGACGCCCGGCAACCAGGGCGCTTGGATGTTCCGTCGTGACGATGACGACCGCTCCGAGATCATCACGTTGTCGTTCTGGGATTCTCGGGACAGCATTCGAGCATTCGCCGGCGAGGACATCGATCAAGCAGTCTTTTACCCTGAGGATGATCGTTTCCTCGTCGAACGTGATCTCATGGTCCGGCACTACGACGTCGTGAATTGACGATCGCCAGGCATCTTGATCATTCGTTCGGAACGCTGCCGGTAGCTCACAACGCGCTGCCGATAGCCCACAACGCATAGAGAGGGATCGATGCAGAACACCGTGATGCCGACGCACCGAGCGGCACGGATTGGCCTGTGGCTGTTGCCCGCGTACGGCATCCTGCTTGGGCTCGGCACACTCACCCATCAGCCACCGATTGAAGACTTCGACGCCTACGCCCGCTACATCACGACCGATGTGTTTCTGGTCAGCCACCTGGGAGCAAGCATCTTCGGTGCGGCCCTGGCCGTCCTGGGCGTGGTTGCAGTTACTGCATACCTGGTACCTGGTCGCGCAGCTCGGCTCGCCGTAGTGGGACTGGTTCTGACGACGATTGCGAACATCTACCTGTCTGCCGCATTCGGCAGCGCGGCGTTCGTCCAGCCAGGGATCGGACGCGCGCACCTGGCCGGCGTACCGGGCATGCCCGCGCTCAACGCTGATACCGCGTACGGACCCGCCTTGGGCGCTACGGCGCTCAGTGCGACCCTGCTGTTCGTCGTCTCGGCAATCGTGCTCGGTATAGCGATCGCACGCACCCATCGCCGTTTGCGTGCCGTCGGGGTGGCGTACGCGGTGCTTCTCCCGCTCTTCGCAATTTCCGGCTTCTTGTTCCCGGTTGTGCAGTCGGCGGCCGGATTCGCCGTCGCGATCGCAACCGCACTCCTGGCCGTACAACTTCCTCGGACCCTTGATTCGGCGAGCGCTCCCTCGACTGAGCCCTGAAATACTCGCGCCCATGTACGTCTTGGCGTTGAAGCTGCTCCTCGCACCGCTGCTGGTAGTCGCTTCCTCGCTCGCTGGGCGACGTTGGGGTCCGCGGCTGGCCGGGATCTTGGTGGTGTTGCCCCTCGTTGCCGGTCCGATCCTGCTGATCTTGTACCTGGACCACGGCAGCGCCTTCGCGGCTGATGCGGCCCGGGCTGCCACGCTAGGCATCGTGCCGCTCGCGGCATTCGTGTTGATCTTCGCCTACCTTTCCCGACGGCACGGTTGGTTGGTGATCTTGCTGACGAGCTGGGTCACGGTGCTTGTTGCCGATCTTGCGCTCTCCCGGGTAACCGTGCCCGCAGCGGCCGCGTTGCTGCTGGCCCTGCTGGCACTGCACGGAGCTGACGCGTTGCTACGTCGGATGGACCAGCCACTGCCGCCACCGGTAACAACGACCTGGTGGGATCTGCCCGCCCGGGCGATCGCCACGGCCGGGCTGGTAGTGCTGCTGACAGGGTTCGCAGCATTCCTGGGTCCAGCCCTGACCGGTGCGCTCGCGCCCTTTCCGATCGCCTTGAGCGTGGTGTGCGCATTCACTGCGGCGCAGTCTGGTCACGCCGGTGTTCTCGCACTTTTGCGCGGCATCGTCCCAGGGCTAGATGGGTTTGCGCTGTTCTGCTTTCTCGTCGCAATCTTGATCAACAGAGTGGGCGCTGCGGCGGCGTTTGGGCTGGCCACCGCAGCAGCAATCTTTTTTGCGGTCTTGCTTGCTGTTCGGAAGGCCGGCTGAAGCTCGTGCTCGTGCTCGTGCTCGTGAGTGATTGCCATGGCTGGGCGCGCCACGTTTCCAGCAGCAGCGGTCGCGGCTAGGGTCGAGCTCATGACCGTTCGACGCCCGTGGACGTCGTGGCCGGCCATTGCGATTGCGCCCGTGGTGATCACGACTGTCTTCCTCGCCGCGGGATGTCATGCCACCCCACGCCAGGGCGCGGTCAATGCTCCCACCGTGGTATCGCCCGCTCCTGCGCCGGTTACGCCATCTGGGGCCAAGACGTCGATTCTTCCGCACCCTGCAGATGATCAGACGCCTGATAGCGCCGACAATCCGATCGACCACGTGATCGCCATCTCCATCGATGGCCTCAATCCGGCTGCTATCACCAAGCTCGGGAAGTCCCGCACGCCCGCATTCCACCGGCTGATGCGCGAGGGTTCCTACACACTGAATGCTCGGACGGTTCGCGAGAAGACGAGCACGCTGCCCAATCACACGACGATGCTGACCGGACGCCCCGTCAACGCGGGGCGCGGAGGCCATGGATACACCGAGAACTTCGACAACGGTGGCACCATCCATCGCGCAGCAGGACATTACGTTGCCAGCGTCTTCGACGTGGTCCACGATCACGGCGGTTCGATAGCCGTCTTCGCGGCCAAGACCAAGTTCAAGATCTATCAGCGGACGTGGAATAGTCATGGCGCCCGCGACTTAGTGGGGGCTAATGACGGCCGGGCCAAGATCGATCGCTTCACCATCGACCGCAACAACACCCGGCTTGTTGCCAAGCTGACCGCCGAGCTACGCCGAAAACCGCGAGAGTTCACCTTCGTCCATCTCTCCTTACCGGATCGAGTCGGACACGCGCAGGGGTTTATGAGCCAGCCTTATCTCGCGGCCGTCAAACGCACGGACAAGTTGCTCGGTCGGATTTTGAATACCGTGGCTGACCACCCCGCACTGCGCCGCCATATGCTGCTGATTCTGACCGCCGATCATGGTGGCCGGGGCGCCTCGCATTACACGCCCACCAAGTTGCAGAACTTCCGAATACCCTTCATGACGTGGGGTCCGGGGGTACCTGCCGGCCGCAACCTGTACGGCCTCAATCCCACGTTCCGCAGCCCGGGTAGTAGCCGGACCAGCTATCGGGGAAAGCAACCAATCCGTAATGGTGATGTCGCCAACCTCGCCACCGACGCACTCGATCTACCCCGAGTGCCTGGATCTGGGTTCGATAGCCCGCGGACCCTCGATCCGTTTCGCTAGACGCTTGGTCGCGCGCCGGCCTCGACGAGTCGGGTGAGCTGATCGGTGCGGACGGCGTAGACATCCCCAGACCGGCCATCGGCCGGCATGGCGCGCAAGATCGCGATCATGGCCTCGGGCTCCAGCCAATCAGGGGCCGCCCAGCGATGGGTCTCGACTCGGGAGTGGCGATAGCGGTACTCACCCAGGGCACTGATACGTGCCACACACGCAACGGCGCGATCGATGGCGACGGGAATGTATTCGAAGGACAGACCCGGGAGTGGATGATTCAGTCCGGTCAGCACCTCATGCTCGAAACCTTCCACGTCGATTTTGCAGAATTGTGGCTCGCCGTACCGCGCGATGAGCTCATCGAGAGTCACCAACGGCACGCTGACCACCGTGTCCCACTGGATCCTCTGGAATCGTCGGTCGACCTGCACGTCGTTCATCCAGGAGTCGGCAAAGGTTGAGACGGTCGGCGTACGGCTGCTCAGGTGGAGCTGGCCTCGACCCGATTCCGCCGCAACGCCACTCGCGTCGATGATGACTGCGTGGTCCCGGCCGTACAGCACACGCAGTACGCGAACGAAATCTGGCTGCGGCTCTATGGCTACCACGCGAGCGCCGATGCGGCGAAAAACGTGCACCCGGTTGCCCACATGCGCACCGATGTCGAATGCCAGGTCTCCGGGTCCGAGGAACTGCTCATAGAACGTTTTGAACCGTCGGCGGCGCCAGATCGGGCCGTAGTAGGTAACGAGCGAACGAGTGATCCCAGCGACCCGGCTGATCATGTGGATCGTGTCATGTGGATCGTGCCGATCTGCCACCTGCGCCATTGCCTGAAGGCCTTCACCAGCCCATCAAACATGACGCGCCACGGCCGCGTAGGCGTACTGGGCGCGCACCGAATCCTCCACCGTCGAGCGCCGCATGGCCGCTCACGCCCATTCGGCAGGCGAGGGGTTGCGGAAATCAGTTCCTTGGCCCCCCGCGCACCGAGGTTAGTGGTGGTAGTAGTGGCGCGGTCCGACGTAGCGCCGGCGGTGCCGGAACAGCCCAGTGATCATGAACATCCAGAGGAATATCCAAACCAGCCAGGGAGCGCTGAGCACGACGGCTGCGACTACGGCGGTGATCACGAACAGTGGTGCCAACCAGAACATAGCCGCCCACGCGAGGGGAATGTCTGCGTGCTGCTGGGACTTCGGCTCAACGTGTGGCTCCACCGTGCGTGGCAGGTCGACGAACAGGGGTTCGAGGTCGTCGTTGAAGCGCGCCTTGATGGCCTGCTCCATACGCTGCTCGAACTCCTCATTGGTAAGCCGACCGGCGGCGAAGTGATCACCGAGGGCGGCGGCGGCCCGGTCTCGCTCGGCATCACCGATGCGAAGCTGGGTCTTCTGGGATGGTCGAGAATCCATCGGGCCGTACGGCGTTGGCCACACCCACAACACGTTCCCAGGGGGAAGGCCCAGCCGGCCCGGATAGTTTCGAGTCATGAGCCATTGTGCGGCGGAGTGTCGTCTTCAGCAAGGATGGAGTAGAGCTTCCGCCGGAACTCAACCAACGCTTCACGACCTTTTACCTGCTGCTCAGGTGTTCCCATGGCCACGATCTGCCAGACGGCCCCGGCCACTTGTCCCAGCAACGGCTTCAGTTCATCGTCGCCTTCGCCGGCCTCGGTCCTGGCCTGCCAGGGAGCGGATACCTCGTCGGCGTTCTCGGTGACATAAGCGCGACCTTGGTCGGTCAAGGTATAGCTGCGTCGACCACCATCGTCTTCGACCCGCACCAGACCTTCGTCCTCGAGCTGCTGCAGAGTTGGATAGATCGAGCCTGGGCTCGGCTTCCACACCCCGCCGCTACGCGTCGCTATCTCCTGAATGATCTGGTAGCCGTTCATCGATTGCTCTGCGAGGACGGCGAGAATGGCCGCTCGCACATCGCCGCGCCGTGCCTTTGGAGCCCGCCAGGGACGACCTGGGCCCCACCACGGTCCAAACGGGGCACCGCCAAATCCGCCACCCCATTGGCCGAATCCTTGCTGACTGCGAGGTCCGCGGGACCCGGTCATCTTGGCCAACCAGTCGCTCAGATGAGTCCACTCCGGACCGCAGGCGCCGGCGAAGCGATGCCAAGGCGCACCCATTGCGTACGCGCCAACCATGTTGATCACCCTACTTTCGTGACATTCCTATCGATACGTCAACGATATATCGCGACCGGTCGTCAGACAAGAAACACATAGGCGTTACCAGCCGCGTTTACGCCACTCTGCGAGATGGGGTCGCTCCGCGCCAAGGGTGGTGTCGTCACCGTGACCAGGATGCACGATCGTGTCATCGTCAAAGCGGTCGAAGATCTTGGTTTCAAGATCAGTCATGAGCGACGCGAAGTCCTCGGGGCTGTTGGTCTTGCCGGGGCCACCAGGAAATAGGAGGGGACCAGGGGATCGCGCGGATCAATGACCCGGGACCATCAGCGGATCTCATCCCCGGCACCCAGAACTGTCGCCACTGCGGCGACCCAATCGACGGCCCGCCGCTCACCCCGAGCTGCCCGGGCTCACGCAGCAAACACCTCGAGGAATGAATGACCACCGCGCGGTAACTGTTGCCGCACTGTCCTCACGTCGTCACCCGTAGAATTTTGAGGAGCATGACGACCACCCGAGGAGCTGGCATTGTGCAAAACGAGCCGAACGATCCGGTTTCAGGAGAGGCGGCAGCAACGCCGACAAGTCAGACCGTCGACGTAACCGGAAGCTCAGCGGCGACTCCTACGAACGGTTTTCGAACTTTCGTA
>Ga0307289_10001123_pt1 | contig 11434 bp, 12 predicted proteins | sample ER_DNA_143_FD_194483 | JGI IMG/M metagenome (GOLD analysis project Ga0307289, IMG submission 194483) | Bulk soil microbial communities from the East River watershed near Crested Butte, Colorado, United States - ER_DNA_143 | ecosystem: Environmental > Terrestrial > Soil > Floodplain | place...
GGGCCCGGATTCGTCGCGCCCCCCTGGTCGCCGGGGTGGCGATCTCGCTCGCCGACCCCGGTGGGCCGATCGAGCTGGCCAAAGAGACCATGGCGACGTTGCGGTCGGCCACCCTGCCCCCCAGCCAGGAGGAGCTGCTGGCCTCGGTGGCCCTGGACGTCCAGGCCATGACCCAGCACAAGCAGAACCCGCTGGGGGACTTCAAGCCGCGCGGCGGCCCCCAGGTGCTGGAGGAGCTCAAGGCCGTCAACCAGCTGGTCACGGCCAAGGCCACCCCCGAGGAGGTCGAGGCGTTCCGGGGCTGGCTGCTGGCCGCGGCCCAGGCGGCCGCCGACGCCGGCAAGGAGGGCGGCTTCCTGGGCTTCGGCGCCGAGCGGGTGAGCGCCGGGGAGCGGCAGATGCTGGACCAGGTGCGGGCCGCGCTGGGGATGGGCTGACCATGGACGCTGACGCGAGGAGGATCTCCTACCAGGCCCTGCCCAAGGGCGTCCCCGTCCGCGCCTCGGGCGGTGAGGAGCTCGGGACGGTGGAGCACGTGCTGGAGGTCCCCGAGCTGGACGTCTTCGACGGCATCGTGGTCAAGACGCCGGCTGGTCTGCGCTTCGCCGACGCCGACCAGGTCGCCGACATCACCGACCGCTATGTGGTCCTGGACCTGCCGGTCGAGGAGGCCGAAGGGCTGGCCCGGCCCCAGGGGCCGGCGGTCTACCACGCCGACCCCTCCGAGCACGCCGGCGGCTCACTGCATGACTGGTTCGGCCGCACCTTCGGCCGCAGCCACTGGAAGCGGGACGACTAGCCGCAGTCCTGGTCGATCTGCTGCTGGAGCGCCGTCCAGGCGGTGTCGATCCGCTTGAGGTCGCTGACGATCGTCGGCACGGCCGACAGCAGGCTGTTGCCGTCGATCCCGGCGATGGTGGTCTTGAGGGCTTGGACGGCACCGTCCAGCTCGGTGATCTGGCTGCCCCACTGGCCTGTGGCGCTGCCCCTGAGCGCGGCCAGGTTGGCCTGGACCTTGTCCAGGGCGGCCTGGATCCCGGCCTTGCCGGCCTGGGCCGGGTCGAGCTGGTCGAGCTCGGCCATCGAGGCCTTCAGGGCGGCCGCGTCGGCGCAGGCCTGGGAGGCCGCGGCCGTGGTTCCGCTCGCTGCGGTGGTGGTGGTGGTGGTGGTCGGGGCTGCGCCGCTGGAATCATCACCGGAGCCACCGCAGGCGGCGGCGACGAGGCAGATCATGGCGAGAAGCAGGAACCTCACAAGAACAAGGGAACGCATGCTGACCTCCGGGACTGTTCGCCGGGGACTCGATCGCCTCAGCGCCATCCTTCTGCCTCCTCGTCCGGCCTGACCGCGTTGGCAACGCTCCCGCGATCGTGCAGGCGGCGTGGGGGTGTGGTCCTCACCCGCAGCGGGTGATTTGCCCTGCACGGCCTTTGCAGCTAGCGGTAGTGACAGCGTGCCCGCGCGGCGCGATGCTGACGGCGTGGCGGCGGAGACAGGTGAGCGGCCGGGCGCCTCGTCGAGGCGGTCGGCGGGCGTGCGGCTCTCGGAGCTGATGGCCGCGCTCTCCTTCTCGACCGACCTGGGGCTCGGCCAGCCGATGGAGCACGTGCTGCGCTCCTGTCTCATCGCGCTCCGGCTCGCCGACCGCCTCGGCCTCGACGAGCGGCAGCGTGCCGAGACCTACTGGGTGACCCTGCTCGCCCTCGTCTGCACCGGGGAGTCGTTCGAGCTGGCCCAGCTGTTCGGCGACGACGTCGCGTTCCGCTCCGGCATGTACCACGTTGGGCCGTCGCAGCTCGCCCAGATGGTCTACGTGCTCGGGCAGGCCGGCTCCGACCGCGGGGCGGCGGCGCGGGCGCGCGCGGCCGGCGGCATCGCCCTGACCGGCGGGAAGACGGTCGAGGCCAGGTTCCTCGCCCACTGCGCGGTCACCCGGCAGGTCGCGCGCCGGCTCGGGCTGCCTCCGGGAGTGGGCGAGGCACTGTCGCACACCTTCGTCCGCTGGGACGGGAAGGGCGTCCCGCGCCGGATCGCGTCGGAGGACATGCCGATCTCGGTGCGGCTGATGCAGCTGGCCGACTTCGCCGAGGTCCACCACCGGCTCCACGGCGTCGAGGGCGCGGTCGGGATGGCCCGGCGTCACGCCGGCAAGCTGCTCTGGCCCGAGCTGGTGACGACGTTCACCGGGGCGGCCCCAGAGATCCTCCGGGACCTGGACGAGACGACCTGGGACCGGGTGATCGCCGCCGAGCCGTCGCCCCGGCCGCCGCTGACCGAGGAGGAGCTCGACGCGGTGCTGGAGGTGGTCGCCGACATCGCGGACCTGAAGTCGCCGTGGTTCTCGGGGCATTCGCGTGGCGTGGCCGACCTCGCGGCGCGTGCCGTGCAGACCGCCGGCATGCCGGAGCAGGACGTGGTCACCACCCGGCGGGCCGGGCTCGTGCACGACATCGGGCGCACCGCGATCGCCAACAGCGTCTGGGACCGGCGCGAGCCGCTCACCGACGGCGACCGGGAGCGGGTGCGGCTGCACGCGTACTACACCGAGCGGATGCTGCGCCGCCCGGTCGCGCTCGCCGGCCTGGCCGCGATCGCGTCGTCCCACCACGAGCGGCTCGACGGCTCCGGGTACCATCGCGCGACCCGGGGCTCGGACATCCCCCTGCTGGGCCGCTACCTGGCGGCGGCCGACGTGTACCACGCGCTGCTGGAGGAGCGTCCGCACCGGCCGGCGCTGGAGCCGAAGGACGCGGCCGCGACCCTGCGGGCCGAGGCCCGCAACGGGAGGCTCGACGGCGCCGCCGTCGACGTCGTGCTCGGGGTGTCGGGCCACCGTCGCTCGGGCCCGCCGGCGGCGCCGGCGGGGCTGACGCCACGCGAGGTCGAGGTGCTCGTCCTGGTGGCGCGGGGCGCCTCGACCCGGCACGTGGCCCGCACCCTGAACATCACCCCCAAGACGGCGGGCAACCACATCGAGCGCATCTACGCCAAGATCGGCGCCTCCAGCCGCTCGACCGCGACGCTGTTCGCGCTCCAGCACGGCATGCTGGCCACGCTCGAGCCCGTGCAGCGCCGAGGCGAACTCCTCATGACGGGCGCGTCCCGCCTGCCTACCGTTGCCACCAGACCCCCGAACGGTCGGGGCCCCGAGGACGGGAGGTAGGGATGGAGGCATTCACGAGGGCCTTCGAGGAGCCCGACGACACCACGCGGTTCCCCAATGGGTTCGAGCATGTGGTGAACGTCCGCGGCACGCCGGTGGGGCTGACCACGTTCCAGCCGGGGTGGCGCTGGTCCAACGACGTCCGTCCGCTGATGGGCACCGACAGCTGCCCCCTGCTCCATACCGGCTTCGTGCTGTCGGGGCGGCTGCACGTCCGGATGAACGACGGCTCGGCGCTCGACCTGGAGCCGGGCGAGGTGTTCGAGATCCCGCCCGGCCACGACGCCTGGGTCGTGGGCGACGACCCGTGCCGGCTGCTCGACTGGGGCGGCAAGGTGCGCGAGTACGCACGTCCGGTCGACCAGACGGCCGGAGGGACCCGATGAGCGAGGCAGCGCCGATCCTCACGTTCCGGGCGTCGGTGCCGTCGACGGCGTCGCCCGAGGCGGTCTACGACGTGCTCTCGGACCTCCGCACGCATCTCGAATGGGCCGGGGCGCGCTCACCCGACAAGAGCTTCCGCCTGCTGACCATGGATGCCCCGTCGAGGCCGGCGACCGTGGGAGACCGGTTCTCCTCGAACGGCGCGAACGGCAACGGGACGTTCCACGACCGGTCGACCGTGGTCCAGGCCGAGCGGGTCACGCGCTTCGGCTTCGACACCGAGGCCACGCTCGAGCGCCGGCACGGCGCGACCTGGCACGCCCGCTTCGGGCACCGCTATGCGCTCGGGCGGTCCGGCGACGGCACGGTGGTGTCCTACACCTGCGAGGTCCGACCCCAGAACTTCGTCCCCTACTGGCTCAAGCCCGGCATCCGCCCCGTGACCCGCGTCATCGTCCAGCGATTGATGCGCAGGAACCTGGCCAATCTCGTAGAGATGGCGGAGAGCGCCCGCCCGCGGCCCCGCATCGCGACACCTTGAAGTCCGTCCAAACCTTCGGCAAAGCTGGGATACTCCGGATCAGGCATCGACGCTGAAGGTGACCATGGACGAACCACATCCGGCTCCGGCCGTCGCGCCCCGCACGCGGTGATGGCGAGCCCGCGGGGCGGCGGCCACCCGGTCACGATCCTGTTCACCGACGTGCAGGCGTCGACCCAGCTCCGGGCCCGGCACGGTGACCGGGTCGCCGACGAGATCCTCCACGACCACGAGGCGATCGTCCGGCGGGCCATCGGGGCGCACGGCGGGGTCGAGGCGGCCTTCCTCGGCGACGGCTTCATGGCCACCTTCCCCTCGCCGGCGGCCGGCCTGCGCTGCGCCATCGCGATCCAGCAGGGCCTTCAGCGGTACGGGCGGGACAACCCGGACCGCCGCATCCGGGTCCGGATCGGGCTGCACCACGGCCAGGCCGTCGAGCGCGACGGCACCCTCTACGGTCAGGCCGTCAACGCCGCCTCCCGGGTGATGTCGGAGGCGGTCGGCGGCCAGATCCTCCTCACCGCGGCCGTCCGGGACGCGGTCGAGGCGACCGGGGCGTTCTCGTTCGTGGACCGCGGGCTCTACTGGCTGCGCGGGTTCTCCGACCGCTGGCGCCTGTACGAGGTCGAGTGGGGACGCGACGACGCCGGCGGCGCGATCGGGCCGGCCCAGACCCCGTTCGTCGGGCGCGAGCCGGAGCGGGCCGACCTGCGCCGGGCGGTAGAGGACGCGCGGGTCGGGCACGGCTCGCTCGTGCTGGTCTCGGGAGAGGCCGGGGTCGGCAAGACCCGGCTGGTACAGGAGATCGACGCCGAGGCGGACGCCCGCGGGCTCCGGGTCCTGACCGGTCACAGCGTCCAGGACGAGGGCCGGGCGCCGTACCTGCCCTTCACCGAGATGATCGAGCAGGGCATGGTGACGCCGCGCAGCCCCGCCACCCTGCGCCAGTCCCTGGGCGAGGCGGCCCCGGAGATCGCCCGCATCGCCCCCGCCCTGCGACTGGTCGTCCCCGAGATCCCGGCGCCGCTGGACCTGCCGCCCGAGCAGGCCCGGCGCTACCTGTGGCTCAGCATGCGCGAGTTCATCGGGCGGGCCGCCACCGAACGCCCCCTCCTGCTCGTCTTCGAGGACCTGCACTGGGCCGACGAGTCGACCCTGCTGCTGCTGGAGTATCTCGCCCTGCACGTGGCCGACATGCCGGTCGTGCTCGTCGGCACCTTCCGGGACGACGAGGTCGAGCCGTCCTCGCCGCTGGCCCGCATCATCAACCAGCTGGTGCGCGAGCGCCTGGTGACCCGGATCACGCTGCGACCGCTGACCGAGGAGGGCGTGGCCGCGCTGGTGGCCGGACTGGCCGGGCAGCAGCCGCCGGCGGCCTTCGCGCGCGCCATCTACGCCCAGAGCGAGGGCAACCCGTTCTTCGCCGAGGAGATCTACCTCCACCTGGCGGAGTCGGGTGTGCTCTTCGACGGCCAGGGCCGGTTCCGCGGCGACCTGCGCATCGAGGACCTGGACGTCCCGGCCAGCGTCCGCATGGTCGTCGGGGAGCGGCTGGCCCGGCTGTCGCCGGCCACCCAACGGGCGCTGGTCGCGGCGGCCGTGCGCGGCAGGGTGTTCGAGCTGGACCTGGTCGAGCGGGTGGCCGGCGAGCCCGGCGGGGACCTGCTCGACGCCTTCGACGAGGCCGAACGGGCGCGGCTGATCACGCCCTCCAGGAGCGAGTCGTCCAGCTACACCTTCACCCACGAGCTGATCCGCCAGACCCTGCTGGCCGACGCCTCGACCGTCCGCCAGCGCCGGCTGCATGTCGCCATCGCCGCCGCGCTCGAGGCGATCTACGCCGACGACCTGGAGACCCACGCGGCCGACCTCGCCTGGCACCTGGCCCGGGGCGGGGTGGGCGGACAGGATGGCCGGCTCGTCCGCTACCTGCGCATGGCCGGCGACCGGGCGATGGAGACGGCCGCCTACGCCGAGGCGGTCGACCATTTCGCCCGGGCCGTGTCGCTGCTGGAGCGCACGCCGGAACGCCCAGGAGGCGGACCGGGGCGTCCTGGCCGAGCTGGTCGAGCGGTTGGCCATGGCCCTGCGCAGCCAGGGACGCTGGGACGAGGCGCTCAAGGTCATGGACGAGGCCCTCAGGCTGTACGAGGCGCTCGGACGCACCGACGCGCTCGGGCGGCTCTGCGGGGTGATGTCCTACCAGCTGGGCTGGGCGGCCAAGTGGGAGGAGGCGGTCACGGTGGCCACCCGCGGGCTGGGCGTGCTCGGCGACCTGCCCAACCCGGACCGGGCCCGGCTGCTGGCCGCCGCCGCCTGGGTGAGCGGGCTGGCGGGCGACTACGCCGGCGCCACCGGGATGTTCGCGGCCGCCCGGGAGCTGGCCACCCAGCTCGGCGACGAGGCCGCCCTGGCCGACGTGCTGCAGCTCCAGACCATCCACCACATGGCCTGGGTGGAGCTGGCCGACGGGGTGGCGGCCGGCCTGCGGGCGGCCGACGTCTACGAGGCCACCGGCGAGCTGTGGGAGCTGACCGGGGTGCTGGCCTTCGTCGAGTACCAGCACAAGACCCTGGCCAGCCCCGAGTCGACCGCCGCCTACGCGGCCCGGCTGACCGGGCTGGCCGGGCGGGTCGCGCCGATGGCCGAGCGGCTCGGCCACCTCGGGGCCGAGTTCCTGGTCGTGGCCAGCCGCATCCGGATCGAGGGGGTGTACCCGGCCGACCTGGCCTTCATCGAGCGGATGGGCCGGCACGTGGTCGAGATCTGCGAGCGCGGCGGGCTGCCCTGGCTGTACGTCGGCCACCTCTACCTCGGCCTGGCCGCCCAGTGGCGGGGCGACTGGGAGACCGCCGAGCGGGAGCTGCGCCTGGCCGACGAGCTGGAGGCGCCCGGGGCGATCGGCGGCCAGAGCGCCGCCCACCTGGCGCTGCACCTGGCCCGCGCCGGGCGCGGCGACGAGGCGGTCGAGATCGTCGAGGCACGCCGGCCCGGGTTCCCGGTGGCCGGCACGGCCAGCTCGATCGGGGCCTGGAACATGCTCCTCGGGTTCGTCGAGGCGCTCGCCCTGGCCGGGCGTTCGGACGAGGTGGCCGCGCTGCGTCCCCTGCTCGAGGAGGCGCTCGCGCTCGACGACTGGATCGCGTTCGACGGTCGCCTGGTCGGCACGCGGGCCGCGATCGCCGCCGCGGCCGCCCGGGACTGGGACGCCGCCGAACGCCACTTCGCCACCGCCCTGGCCACCGCCGAGGCGCTCGGCAACCGCATCGAGCAGGTCGACCTCGGGTTCTGGCGGGCCCGCATGCTGCGTGACCGGGACGGCCCGGGCGACCGGGAGGCGGCCGCCGCCCTCGCCGCCGAGGTGGCCGCCCGCTACCGCGAGCTCGGCATCGGCGCCGGCTACTCCGAGGACCAGGTCGTCTCGAACGAAGGGTAGAGGGTGAGCCCGCCGTCGATGGACAGGGTCTGGCCGGTGATGTAGGCGGCCTCGTCGGAGCAGAGGAAGGCGGTGGCGGCGGCCATCTCCTCGGCGTCGCCGGCCCGGCGCATGGGGATGTGGGCCTCGGCCATGGCCCGCTTGGCCGGGTCCTGGGTGTCGGCGGCGACCTGGATGCCGACGCCGTGCTCGATCGCCTCCCTGGTCTCCTCGGCCCCTGGACGGGCCCGACGTAGTTGACGGCCACGTTGACGCCCTCCTCGCCGAGCCGGATGGCGATGGCCTGGCCGATGCCGGAGCTGCCTCCGGTGACGATGGCGACCTTGCCCTGCAGTCCCTTCATGACGTCCTCCCGGTGGGTCCGGCCGAGCTGGCTCCTGGGCGGGTAGTCACGGCACCGCCCCGACCCGTTACAGCCGGGTGCCCCGCCGCCAGGCGCGGAACGCCTCCAGCAGCGGCGCCGTGGTCTCCGGTGGGGCGGCCGGCTCGGGCAGCCGGCCGCTGAGCCGGATGGTGGTGCGCAGCTGGTCCAGGTAGGCCGCGCAGCCCTCGCAGTCGGCCAGGTGGGCCTCCAGGCGGACGCGGTCGTCGGGGGGGCCATGGCGCCTTCGAGGTAGTCGCCGAGGATCTCGACGACCTCCCGGCAGCTGACCTCGTCCACGCTCACCCCCCTGCTCGTGGCCATGACCTGACAGTCTCCGGCAGCGTCCCCGCGTTACGGCATGCCCGGGCGCCCGGCCGTAACGCCTCCGCCGCTCCTGAGACTGGTTCGGCAACCACCGGCGGGTCGTGGTCGGCGCCACCTTCACCGGCCCCGGCCTGCAGGAGCTGCTCCACTCGGCCACGGTGGCGGTTGCCGGCCAGGTCCCGGTCGACCGGCTGTGGCATGCGGTGCCGTCGTTCCCGACGGTCAGCGAGGTCTGGCTCCATCTGCTCGAGGCGTACGGCCTCTAGCGCCAGAGGAAAGGAACCCGCGATGAGCACCCTCCCGATCGGGGACTACGCCCTGCTGTCGGACTGCCGCTCGGCGGCGCTGGTGCGCCGGGCCGGGTCGGTGGACTGGCTGTGCTTCCCCCGCTTCGACGCCCCCAGCGTGTTCGGCCGGCTGCTGGACGACGACGCCGGCCACTTCTCGGTCCGGCCCGCCGGCCAGGCCGAGGTGGCCCGCCGGTACCTGGACCAGACGATGGCCCTGGAGACCACCTTCCGGACCGCGACCGGCTCGGCGGTGCTGGTCGACGCCCTGGCGGTGGGCCGCAACGACCGCGGCCACGACCTGGGCGCCGGCTCCCCGGGCGTGCTGCTACGCCGCCTGACCTGCACCGACGGGCAGGTGGATGTGGAGGTCGAGTACGCACCGCGGCCCGAGTACGGCCTGATCCACCCGCTGCTGGACGCGGTCCCGGGGGGGCTGGCGGCCCGCGGGGGGGCCGACCGGCTGCTGCTGTCGACCCCGGTCACCCTGGCCGTCGACGGCGCCGGCGCCGGCGGGCGCCTCACCCTGCGGGCCGGGGAGTCGGTGGGCTTCTCGCTCCAGCACGGGCGCATGTGGGAGCCGGCCCTTCAGGCCTGGTCGCAGGAGGAGATCGCCGCCCGCCTGGACGACACCCTGGAGGGCTGGCGCTCCTGGTCGCGGCTGCACCAGGCCTACGAGGGCCCCTGGCGGGAGCTGGTGCACCACTCCGGGCGGGTGCTCCAGGCCCTCACCTTCCAGCCCACCGGGGCGATCGTGGCCGCCCCCACGACCTCGCTGCCCGAGACGGTCGGGGGCGAGCGCAACTGGGACTACCGCTACACCTGGGTCCGCGACGCCAGCCTGACCATGGAGGCCCTGTGGGTGGCCGCCTGCCCCGACGAGGCCAACAGGTTCTTCGGGTTCCTGGCCGACGCGGCCGCCTCCCAGCTCCACCGCGGCACCGATCTCCAGATCATGTTCGGCATCGGCGGCGAGCGCGACTGACCGAGCGCGAGCTCCCCCACCTGTCCGGCTGGCGCCAGAGCCGGCCGGTGCGGGTCGGCAACGGCGCCTGGAACCAGCGCCAGCTGGACGTCTACGGCGAGCTGCTGGGCGCCGCCCAGCGGCTGGTCGACCAGCTGGGCGAGCTGGACCCGGTCACCCGCCGGTTCCTGACCGCCGCGGCCGACACCGCCGCGGTCCGCTGGACCGAGAAGGACCAGGGGATCTGGGAGATCCGGGGCGAGCCCCGCGACTTCCTCTACTCCAAGCTGATGTGCTGGGTCGCCCTGGACCGGGCCATCGCCCTGGCCGAGCCCCTCGGGGCCAGCGACCGGGTGCCGGCCTGGACCTCGGCCCGGGACGAGATCCGGGCGGCCATCCTGGAGCGCGGCTGGAGCGAGACGGCCGGCGCCTTCACCCAGGCGTTCGGGGGCGACGACCTGGACGCCAGCAACCTGATGCTGGCCATCACCGGGTTCCTGCCCGGCACCGACCCGCGGATGAAGGCGACCATCGACGCCACCGCCGAGCGGCTGACCGACGACCGGGGCCTGGTCTACCGCTACCTGGCCCAGGACGGCCTCGAGGGCGAGGAGGGCACCTTCCTGCTCTGCACCTTCTGGCTGGCCCAGGCCCAGGCCCTGGCCGGCGAGGTCGACCAGGCCCGGGCGACCTTCGAGCGGGCGGTGGCCTACGTCAACGACGTCGGCCTGCTGGCCGAGGAGGTCGACACCGGCGGGGCCGAGATGATCGGCAACTACCCCCAGGCGTTCAGCCACATCGGCCTGGTCAACGCCGCCTGGGCCATCGCCCAGGCCGAGCAGGACGCCGGCCCGCGCCGGCCGGTCACCGCCGGGCCCCGGGCCGACGCGCCTTCCGGCGGGAGGTGACCCCGTGCGACCGACCCGCTACCGGATCGTGCTGCGCGGCCGCCTCAGCGAGCGCTTCGCGTCCAGCTTCGACGGCATGGTCCTGGAGCCTTGTCCCGACCAGACGGTCCTGGTCGGCGAGCTCGTCGATCAGCTTGCCGTCACCACGTAGGTCCAGAAGCGGACGGGGTCGTTGTCGGCGCTGCCAGCGGCACCCAGGCGAATGGCCGAGCCTCGTCCGGGTCGTCCTGCCACTCGGCCAGCAGGGTCGTCTCGCCCAGCCGGCGGGAGCGGTGAAGACCGCCCGCCGCCGTCCCTGGAAGACTGGCGGTGCAGGCCGCCGACCCGGAGGAGACGATGACCGGACCCACCGCCGACCGCGGCGCCCCCGCGGCCCCGGCCGAGGAGCGGGAGCTGCTCGGGGCGTTGCGGCGCGGCGACGAGGCGGCGTTCGCCCGGCTGGTGGAGACGCTGCACGGGCCGATGCTGCGGGTGGCGATGCTCCACGTCGGTGACCGGGCGGTGGCGGAGGAGGTGGTGCAGGACGCCTGGCTCGGGGTGCTGCAGCAGCTCGACCGCTTCGAGGGTCGCTCGTCGTTGAAGACCTGGGTGCTGCGGATCGTCAGCAACCGGGCCAAGACACGGGCGGTGCGCGAGCGCCGCAGCGTCCCCTTCTCCGCCCTGCCCGGCGGCGGCCCCGAGGCCGACGAGCCGGCGGTCGATCCCGACCGGTTCCTCCCGGCCGGTCACCGCTGGGCCGGGCACTGGGCGTCCCCGCCGGCCGGCTGGCGCGAGGTGCCCGAGGACCGGCTGCTGTCGGCCGAGACCATGGCCGAGGTCGGGCGGGCCGTCGGCACCCTGCCGGCCGCGCAGCGGGCCGTGCTGGTCCTGCGGGACGTGGAGGGGCTGACGGCCGCCGAGTCGTGCCAGCTGCTGGGGCTGACCGAGGGCAACCAGCGGGTGCTGCTGCACCGCGGCCGCTCCAAGGTCAGGGCGACGCTGGAGCGCTATCTGGACGCGGCTCCCAGGCGGAGCTGACCTCGGGGCCCGAGCCGCGCAGGAAGTAGCCCACCCCTGCTGGTGG
>Ga0307289_10001127_pt1 | contig 11422 bp, 9 predicted proteins | sample ER_DNA_143_FD_194483 | JGI IMG/M metagenome (GOLD analysis project Ga0307289, IMG submission 194483) | Bulk soil microbial communities from the East River watershed near Crested Butte, Colorado, United States - ER_DNA_143 | ecosystem: Environmental > Terrestrial > Soil > Floodplain | place: USA...
TGATCGGGGTGCGGTCCTCGCGCCGCAGGGCCATGAACATCCGCGGCATCACCGGGAAGTTGAACGCCATGTGGCACTCGTCGCCGTCGCCGAAGTAGGGGACCACGTCCGGCGGCCACTGGTTGGCCTCGGCCAGCAGCACCCGGTTGGGGTACTTGGCGTCGACCTCCTTGCGGACCCGCTTCAGGAACTCATGGGTCTCGGGCAGGTTCTCGCAGCTGGTGCCCTCGCGCTCGAACATGTAGGGGACGGCGTCCAGGCGGAACCCGTCCAGGCCCATGTCCAGCCAGAACCGGATGACCTCGAGCATGACCTCCTGGACCTCGGGGTTGTCGTAGTTGAGGTCCGGCTGGTGGGAGAAGAAGCGGTGCCAGTAGAAGGCCTGGGCCTCGGGGTCCCAGGTCCAGTTGGAGGTCTCGGTGTCGACGAAGATGATGCGGGCGTCCAGGTACCGCTGGTCGGTGTCGGACCACACGTACCAGTCGCGCTTGGCCGAGCCGGGCTTGCGCGACTCCTGGAACCAGGGGTGCTGGTCCGAGGTGTGGTTCATCACCACGTCGGCGATCACCCGGAGGCCGCGGGCGTGGGCCGCCTCCAGGAAGTCGTAGAAGTCGCCGAGGGTGCCGTAGTCGGGCAGGATCGAGAAGTAGTCGCTGATGTCGTAGCCGCCGTCGCGCAGCGGGGACTGGTTGATGGGCAGCAGCCAGATGCAGTCGATCCCCAGCCACTGGAGGTAGTCGAGCCGCTCGGTCAGCCCGCGGAAGTCACCCTGGCCGTCGCCGTTGCCGTCCTGGAACCCACGCGTGTACAGCTCGTAGAAGACCGCGGTCGTGTACCAGAGTGGGTCGTCCTGCATCCTCGTCCGCTCCCGAGCCGGCTCCGTCACCACGGAACGTAATGGGAAAGGTACCCAAAATCACGACTGGTGCGGCGTCCGCTGACGTGCGTTGCAACCTTCGACGTCGGGAGGGTGACGGTTGAGGAAATTTCTGTTCATCGCGAGGCCAGCCGGCTCCGGCGCCGCGACCCGTCCCGGCCCCCCGGGTTTGTCTGCTCGTCGGTCTTGGGCCCCGGCACCCCGGCCCTGACCGCCTCCAGCTGGGCCGCGAAGGCCAGCCCGAGGTAGATGGCCAGCGAGGTCAGGAAGCTCCAGATCAGGATGGCGATGATCCCGGTCAGGGGACCGTAGGTGCGCCCGAAGGTTCCCGAGGAGGCGTCCAGGTAGAGGGCCAGCAGGCCGGTGAACACGGACCACAGCAGCACCGACATGCCCGACCCGACGGCCAGCCACGACCAGGACGGCTGGTGGCGCTTGGGGGCGGCCCGGAACAGCAGGGCGAAGGCCACGACCACGAAGGCGATGCTGAGCGGCCAGCGCAGCAGCGTCCACAGCGCCTTGACCGCGCCGGACAGCCCGACGGCGCTGGCCATCTCCGTGCCGCCGACGATGATCATCATGGCTGCCACGGTGAGGACCCCGGCCGTGCAGGCGAGCTTGAAGCCGTTCCAGTACTTCTCGGCGGTGGGGCGGTCCTGCTCGACCCCGTAAAGGCGGTTGGCGCCCCGCTCGATCTGGCCCATGGCCACCGTCGCCGAGGCCAGGGCGGCCACCAGACCCAGCAGCAGGGCCCACACACCGCCCCGGGCGGCGCTCTTGGCCCCCTGGCGGATGGCCTGGGTGAAGATCTGGCCGGCCGGCCCGGGAGCGAGCCGGTCGACGGTCTGGGTGAGCAGCTGGTGGAGCTGGTCCACGTTCATGGCCGTGGCCAGCCCGACCACCGCGATCACGAACGGCAACAGGGTCAGCATGACCTGGAAGGCGAGGCCCCGCGAGTGGCTGGTGCCGTCGGCGGCCCGGAAGCGGACGAACGAGTCCTTGGCCAGCTGGCCCCAGCCGGTGGAGCGCAGGGTCCGCAGGGCGTCGTCGCCCTCGAGCTCGTAGGTCTCGGGCACGGAGGTGGCGGTGGTCATCCGGCACGTCCTTTCGTGGTTCGGGGCACGCAGAGGGTGAGGGCCTTGGGGACGACCTCGATCACCAGGTGGTCGCGGGGGGTGTCCAGCGGGTCGCCGTCGCGCTCGACCGGCTGCGGCCGGTCGCAGCCGATCTCGACCCGGCGGGCCTGGAACAGCTCCAGCTGCGGGTCCTTGCGGCGGCGCAGCAGCACCCGGGCGGCTAGGGCCAGCCAGTCCAGCACGGTCCGGGTCTGGAGCACGGCCACGTCCAGCAGGCCGTCGTCGGGCCGGGCGTCGGGCATGACCGGCAGCCCACCCTGGAGCCGGCCCAGGTTGCCGACCAGGACCCCCTGGCCGGTCCGCTCGACCGGCGGCCGGTCGTCCAGGCGCAGCCGGAACCGGGTCGCCCGCCGCCGCAGGTGCCTGAAGCCGCTGACCACGTACGCCACCGCCCCCAGGTGCTCCTTCAGCTTGGGGTCGGCGTCGCGCAGCATGGCCGCGTCGAAGCCGATGCCGCCCATGACCACGAACCGGTGGTCGTCCATGGCGGCCACGTCCAGCCGGACGCGGTCGCCGTCGAGGGCGACCTCGACCGCCCCGTCGAGGTCGGCGGGGACGTCGAAGTTGGTGGCCAGCAGGTTGCCGGTGCCGCCGGGGAGCACGGCCAGGGGCACCTCGGTCCCGGCGAGCCCGGTGACGCAGGCCATCACCGTGCCGTCGCCGCCCTGGACCATGACCAGGTCGACGCCCTCGGCGACGGCCTTGGCGGTCAGGCCCTGCCCCGGGTCCTCGCGGGTCGTCTCCAGCCACAGCACGTCGAGACCGGCGTGCTCGAGGGCCTCCTGGGTGTCGCGCCGGCGGTCGGCCGGGTCGCCGCCGCCGGTGGCCGGGTTGAACACCACCGCCACCCGCGTCGGCCTAGCCATGGCGCACGGCCGATCGTCGCCACGGCCGCCCCGAGTCCCCGCCCCCGTGGCGGAGGGCCCAGTGGGCCACCCCGAGGCGGATGCCCCGGACCGTCGCCAGCAGCCACAGCCCGCCGAGCAGGGCGCCGCCGAGCACGTCGGTCAGGTAGTGCATGCCCCGGTACATCCGCGAGGACGCCACCAGCAGCGGCACGACCACCGCGAGGGTCAGGAACAGGCCCCTGACCAGGGCCGAGCGGGCCCGCTCGGAGGCCAGCACGGCCAGCGCCCCCCATAGGGCGATGGTCGCCGCCGTGTGCCCGGAGGGGAAGCTGGAGGTGGGCGGGGCCTCGTCCAGGTGGGGGACCGGGGGCCGCTTGCGGTCCACCAGCATGGTCACCGCCAGGAAGATGGCCACCTCGCCGGCCACCGCCACCGCGACCAGCATCGGCTCCCGCCAGCGGCGCCACACCAAGGCGGCCACCGCCACCGAGAGCACGGCCAGGACGGCGATGGTCAGGGTGCCCCCGACCTCGGAGGCGACGGCGGTGACGTCGTTGAGGCCGGGGCTGCGCTCGCCGGCCAGCCAGCGGCTGACGTCGGTGTCGCCGCGGCCGACGGCGTCGGAGCTGAGGACCTTGCTGAGCAGCCAGCCGAGCCCGGCCAGGGCCGCCACCAGCACGACGGCGCAGGCGAGCAGGAACAGGGCCGGGGGCACGCCCTCGCGGAGCCGCCGCCAGCGGGCGGCCAGGGCGGCCTCGGGGGCGTCGGGCGCCGGGTCGAGCGGTCCATGGGTCGAGCGGGCGGCCATCGGTCTCCTTCCCCGAAGGGTTGTCTGTGGTGCCTCTCCCCGCCGCATGCTCAGCCAAGAAGGCGAGCAAACTATCCTTCTGGTACCCGTGCCGGCGGGCGGCCATGCTTGCTCTCCCGGTTGGCGGGGAAGTCGCAGGCCGCGCGACGGGGAGACCGGCAGGAGACCGAACGGAAGGGAGCGACCGTGCCAAGCGCCCGTACCTGGCGCCGGGCCGCCGCCGTCGGCGGGCTGGGGCTCGCCGGGGTGTACGCGTTCGAGGCGGCCCAGTACCACCGCACCGCCGGCAAGGGCTTCGAGTTGCGGGACCCGCCGGGCCCGGGCACGCCCGACTTCGCCCGTATGGTCGAGGCCCTCACCGTCGCCCCGCTGCGCCAGGGCAACCGGGTCACCGTGCTCTGCAACGGCCGCGAGATCTTCCCGGCCATGCTGGAGGCGATCCGCTCGGCCGAGCGGAGCATCAACTTCGCCACCTACGTCTACTGGACGGGCAGCATCGCCCCCGAGTTCGCCGAGGCCCTGGCCGAGCGGGCCGAGGCCGGGGTCGAGGTCAACGTGCTGCTCGACGCCGTCGGCGCGGCCAAGATGGAGTCGGCCCTGATCGACCGGCTGGACGCCGCCGGGGCCAAGGTGGCCTGGTTCCGCCCGGCCAAGTGGTACACCCTGCACAAGCTGAACAACCGGACCCACCGCAAGATCCTGGTCGTCGACGGCCGGGTCGGCTTCACCGGCGGGGTCGGCATCGCCCAGGAGTGGACCGGCAACTGCGAGGACCCCGGCCACTGGCGCGACACCCACGTGCGGGTCGAGGGCCCGGCCGCCCGCGACCTGCTGGGCGGCTTCCTCGACAACTGGGCCGAGGCGACCCAGTGCATCCTGTCCGGGCCCGACCACCTGCCCGACGTCGCCGGCTTCGACGACGGCATCCAGGTCCAGGTCACCCGGAGCACGGCCGAGAAGGGCTCGACCGACGCCGAGCACCTGTTCTACGCGGCCATCGCCTGCGCCACCGAGCGGATCTGGCTGACCACCGCCTACTTCGCCCCCCGGCGGGCCTTTGTCGAGGCCCTGTGCGACGCGGTCGGGCGCGGGGTCGACGTGCGCGTGCTCACCAACGGCCCCCACATCGACAAGCAGGTCGTCCGCCAGGCCGGGCACCGGACCTACGAGCGCATGCTCGAGTGCGGGGTGCGCATCTTCGAGTACCAGCGGACGATGCTCCATGCCAAGGTGATGATCGTGGACGCCGACTGGGCCACCGTGGGGTCGATCAACTTCGACAACCGCTCGTTCGCCCTCAACGACGAGCTCAACCTGTCGCTGCGCGACCGGGGGGTCGTGGCCGGGCTGGAGAAGCAGTACCTGGCCGACCTGGACGACGCCCGGGAGCTGGAGCTGGCCGCCTGGCGGGCCCGGCCGGTCGCCCGGCGGGCCAGGGAGCTGGCCAGCGCCGCCGTCCGCCGGGAGCTGTAGCCGTGCCCGACCAGGACGTCACCCGCGGCCACGGCCCGGCCGAGCACGCCGCCGAGGAGCTGTTCCGGGCCCGGGCGGCCCGGTTCCTGCGCCGCCGCCTCGACCCCGAGGCGGCCACCGGGCTGGCCCTCACCGTCGCCCTCGTCCTGATCCTGGCCGCCGTCCTCGGCTTCGGGCTGGTCTCCGACATGGTGACCTCCCAGACCGGCCTGTATCGCTACGACGCCAGCGCCGCCGCCTGGGGGGCCGACCACGCCAGCCCCACCTCGACCCGGGTGCTCGGCCTGGTCACCTGGCTGGGGGCGACGGTCACGGTGCTGTCGGTCACCGTCGCCCTGGGGGTCCTGGAGTGGGTGGAGCGGCGCCGCCTGGCCGTGCTCGCGTTCCTGCTCACGGTCGTGGTCGGCCAGAACCTGATCGCCAACACGGTCAAGGTGCTGGTCGACCGGGAGCGCCCGCCGGTGCCGCACCTGGCCCCCGCCAGCGGCTTCTCCTTCCCCTCGGGACACACCGCGGCCGCGGCCGCCACCTGGGCCGCGGTCGCCCTGGTCCTGGGCCGCGGCCGGCCGCTGCGGGTCAAGGCCTGGCTGGCCGCCGGAGCGGCCCTGCTCACCGTGGCCGTGGCCTCCTCGCGGGTGCTGCTCGGGGTGCACTGGCTGACCGACGTGGTCGGCGGGGCCGCCCTCGGCTTCGGCTGGTTCGTGGTCTGCTCGGTCGCCTTCGGCGGCGCCCTGCTCCACTTCGGCGCCCCGGCCGAGCGGGTCGAGGCCGAGGAGGTTAGGCTGTCGGGCGTCCAGGAGCCCCGAACCCGAGGAGCCCAACCGATGCCCGACCCGAGCCAGGAGCAGGTCGACAGCCGGGCCGGGTCGCTGGCCGCCGAGCCGGGCGACGCCGCCCAGGACCCCGACGCCCAGGCCAGGGCGCTGCTGGAGGAGTCCGAGGAGCGGGTCGAGGACCCCGCGGCCCGGGACCCGGACGACCAGGGGGTCATCCGGCGCCAGTCCGGCGAGGGCGTCACCGCGGACTGACCATGACGATGTCGGCGGACGGGTTGCGGCAGGCCCTCGACCAGCTGGCCGACCTCAGGGCCACCGCGGTCACGGTCGAGGAGGCCCTGGACCGGGTGGTGGAGTCGGCCGACGCCCTGTTCGGCGTCGACGGGACCGCCCTGATGCTGGTCGACCGGGACCAGGTCCTGCGCAACCTGGCCGCCTCCGACCGCCGGGCCGCCCTGCTGGAGGAGCTCCAGGCCACCCACGGGGAGGGCCCATGCGTCGACGCCTTCGACGACAAGCAGCCCGTCTCCGCCGACGACCTCGCCCGGGAGGACCGCTGGCCGGCGTTCTCGCCCGACGCCGCCCGGCGCCACCTGCTGGCCGTGCTGGCCAGCCCCATCCCCTACAGCGAGCAGGCGGTCGGGGTGGTGGCGGTGTTCGCCGCCGAGCCCCATCCCTGGACCGAGGCCGAACGGGAGGCGATCGTCGCCTTCACCGACCTGGTCGCCCTGCTCATCCTCAACGCCATGGAGGCCACCGAACGCGGCCGGCTGGCCGCCGAGCTCCAGGGCGCGCTCGACTCGCGGGTGGTGATCGAGCAGGCCAAGGGGGTGCTGGTCGGGCGGCACGGGCTCACCACCAGGCAGGCCTTCGAGCGGCTGCGCCGCCAGGCCAGGGACCAGCGCCGGCCCCTGTCGGAGGTCGCCCAGGCCGTGGTCAGCGCGGCCGAGCACCGTTGACCGGTGGCTGCTAGCCTTCCGGCATGCCGCTCGACGCCCTCACCTCCGCCGAGATCTCGCTGCCCGCGACCCCGGACGCCACCCAGGTCCGCGAGCGCATCGCCGTCCTGTCGCGCCACGTCGACCTGGTCGGGCTGACCGACAACCATGCCGGCAAGCCACGAATGTCGCCGCTGGCCGCGGTCGCCCTGGCCCGCGAGCAGGGCGTGGCCACGGTGGTGCACGTCTCCTGCCGCGACCGCAACCGCCTGGCCCTGCGCTCCCAGGTGATCGGGGCGGCCGCCCTCGGCTCCGAGGGGATCCTGTGCCTGTATGGCGACCCGGTGCCCGGCGTGCCCCGGGTGCGCGACTACACCACCACCAGGCTGCTGGCCGAGGCCAGGGACTGGGCGGCCCCCAACGACCTGGCCCTGGGCTGCGTGGCCGACCCCTTCGGCCCCGACAGCGAGGCCGAGCTGGCCCTGCTCGGCCGCAAGGTGGCCGCCGGGGCCGACTTCGTCCAGACCCAGATGGTGTTCGACCCGGCCGGCCTCGCCCTCTTCCTGGAGCAGGCGGCCGAGGGCGGCAAGCTGGGCGACTGCCGGGTCCACGCCAGCGTCCCGGTGATCCGCACCGCCCGCATGGTCGACATCCTCAACCAGACCCTGCCCTGCAAGATCCCGGAGCGGGCGGCCGCCCAGATCGTCGCCGGCGGCGGCATCGACCTGGCCGTGGAGACGGCCATGATCCTGGCCGGCCTGGACCGGGTCCATGCCCTGCACGTCATGTCCTGGGGCTCGGAGGAGCAGGCGGGCCAGGTCGCGGCCGCCTTCCGCGCCGCCAGGGGCGCCCCGCCGGAGCGCGCCGCCCGCGCCTGACCGGCAGGCTCAGCGGGGGATGGCGGTGGCCTTGAACTCGTTGAGGTCCGGCCAGTCCTCGACCATGGCCAGCACGCGGTCCAGGGTGGAGCGGGCGGCCGCGGCCGAGCCGGGACGGTCCATCAGCCGGACGAACACCGCCCGCTGGCCGGTGACGAAGGTGGGCACGCCGAACACCCGGGCGGTGTCGACCGCCCAGGTGTGGTCGGCGGCCAGGGCGGCCGCCGGGCCGCCCGAGGCGACCAGCTTGTCGACCTCGTCGGGGTCGACGCCGGCCGAGGCCACGGCCGCGGCCAGGACCTCGGGGTCGTTGAGGTCACGGCCCTGGTCGTGGCGGGCCGCGAACAGGGCCAGGTGGACGGCCGGGAACCGCTCGGGCAGCCGGTCACGGACGGCCAGGCCCCACTGGAGGGCCAGCACGCCCGAGCGCGGCTCGGCCCCGGGCTGCCAGACCGGCGCCTCCCCCTCCTCGAGGTGGACCTGGGAGAGGGAGAAGGCGCGGAAGTCGACCTGGTGGTCGCCGGGTTCGGCCTCCAGGGCGCCCACGACCACCTCGGCCGCGTTCCGGGCGAAGGGGCAGAGGTAGTCGTGGGTGAGGGCGAAGCGGCGCATCAGGCCGCGACGAGGTCCTCCAGGCGGGCGCGGATCTCAGGCGAGCGCAGCGACGCCAGCGCGTCGCGCTCGACCTGGCGGGCCCGCTCCCGGGAGAACCCCATCACCGCCCCCACCTCCTCCAGAGTCCGGGGGGTGCCGGAGTCGAGGCCGAAGCGCAGGATCAGCACCTGCCGCTCCCGCTCGGGGAGGGCGTTGAGGACCTGCTCCAGGGCTTCGCGCCCGACGGCCTCCACGGCCAGCTCATCGGGGCCGACGGCCGAGTCGTCCTCCAGGAAGTCCTGTAGGGCGGCCCCGTCGTCCCCGATCGGGGTGTCCAGGGAGGTGATGGCCTGGGCGGTGTCCTTGAGCCGGACCACCTTGTCGGTGGGCATGTCCAGCTCGACGGCCAGCTCGTCGTCGGTGGGCTCGCGCCCGAGCAGCTCGTGCAGGCGGGTCTGGGTGCGGCGCAGCCGGCCCACCTGCTCGTCGACATGGACGGGGAGGCGGATGGCGCGGGCGCCCCGGTCGGCCGCCCCCCGGGCGATCGCCTGACGGATCCACCAGGTGGCATAGGTCGAGAACTTGAACCCCTTGCGCCAGTCGAACTTCTCCACCGCCCGCAACAGGCCCAGGTTGCCCTCCTGGACCAGATCCCCCAGGGGCAACCCGGTGGCCGAGAACCGCCGGGCGATGGACACGACCAGGCGCAGGTTGGACTCGATCATCTTGCGCCGGGCCCACTCACCCCGGGTGGCGATGGCCTCCAGGTCGGGTCGGGCCGGGTCATCGGGGTCGGTGTCGGCGAGCTTGAGCTGGGCGTCCAGGCCGGCCTCATAGGCCTGGGACAGCTCGATCTCGTCCTCCTTGGTCAGCAACGGATGCCGCCCCACCTCATCCAGATACAACCGGAACGAGTCGGTGGTCTGGAGGTCGAGCAGCTGGTCCTGGTCCTTCATCGCACTCCTTGCGACAGCACGCGCTTGGTCGGGGGTCACACGTCACTCTCAGTTTTGCCAACAACCATGTTCGCAAAACCTATTCCCGTCTACCAGGGGTTCTCGGAAGAAACCTGCATCCGAGGTGAGGGGGCAGAGGCCGGGAGTGCCTCGACACCGCCAACGGCAACCCTACCACGGCCCAGCCGGCAGCGGGACCTTATCCCCACCGGCCATGGGGTCAGGGAACCTTCGGTGGCCGCCGGGTCAGGGCGACCAGGGCCCGCCGGCCCGGGCCCAGTCGACCCGGCCGTCGCTGGTCAGGGGCACGCCCTCCTCGGCCAGGCGGGCCCGCTGCTCGTCGGCCCCGGCCGTGCCCTTCATGCTCCCGTCGGCGTGCACCACCCGCCACCAGGGGACGTCGTCCGGGCAGCGGGCCATGGCCTGGCCGACCCCCCTGGCCCCCCTGGCCACCCCGTAGTGGGCCTCGGCCAGGGTGCCGTAGGTGGTGGCCCGCCCGGTCGGGACCCGCCCGGCCAGCGCCCACACGCTGGCCGTGAACCCGCCGGCGTCCACCCGCGCCGGTCCGCCCGCCTGGCCCTGCGGCTCGGACAGGTACTCGTGGACCAGCTGGACGCAGATCGACCCCTCCCCGACGGCCGAGGCGACCCGCTTGACCGACCGGTAGCGGACGTCGCCGGCCGCGAACACGCCGGGCAGGCTGGTCTCCAGCGGCAACGGCGGCCGCTCCAGGGGCCAGCCGGCCGGAGGCCAGCCGTCCGCGCCGACCAGGTCGCGGCCGGTCAGGACGTAGCCGCGCTCGTCGCGCTCCACCACCCCCTCCAGCCAGTCGGTGCGCGGCTCGGCCCCGATCAGGACGAACAGGGCCGTGGCGGGGACGGTCCTGGTCGCGCCCGTGTGCCGGTCCCGCAGGGTCAGGCCCTCCAGGTGCTGGCGGCCGTGGCCGTCGACCACCTCGGTGTGGAGCACGACGGCGATGGTGGGGGTCGCCCGCACCTTCCGCACCAGGTAGTCGGACATGAACTCGCCCAGCCGCTCGTCGATGGTGACGATCGTCACCGAGGCCGCGTAGGCGGACAGGTGGACGGCGGCCTGCCCGGCCGAGTTGCCGGCGCCGACCACGTACACGTCCTCGCCCCGCAGGGCCCTGGCCTCGCTGCCGGCGGCCCCGTAGAAGACCCCGGCGCCGCTGAGGGCCTCCAGGGCCGGCACGCCCAGCCGCCGCCAGGCCACCCCGGTGGCCAGGATCACCGCCCGGCTGGTCACCTCGCCGCCGCCCGACAGCCGCACCAGCCGGTCGGGCCCACTGGCCCGCAGCCCGGTCGCGGCCTGGGCCAGGACCAGATCGGCCCCGAACAGCCAGGCCTGCTGGATGGCCCGGGTGGTCAGCTCCTCGCCGCTCAGCCCGTAGGGGAAGCCCAGGTAGTTGCGGATGTGGGAGCTGGTCCCGGCCTGGCCGCCGGGGACGGCCGGCTCCAGGACCTGGGTGTCGAAGCCCTGGGAGGCGGCGTAGACGGCCGCGGCCAGGCCGGCCGGCCCGGCCCCGACGATCAGGATGTCGCAGCCGCCGGGCGGCGGGCTGGTCCGCAGGCCGAGGGCGGCGGTGAGCTCGGCGTGGGTCGGGTCGACCAGGGCCTGGCCGCGGCGGAACAGCACCACCGGCAGGCGGCGGCCGTCCTCGCCGGCCTGCTCCAGCAGGTGCCGGCCGGCGGGGGAGTCGTCGGCGTAGAAGCCGTAGGGGATGCCGATCCTGGCCAGGGTGTCACGCAGCTCATGGGAACGGGCCGCCCAGCGGCGGCCGACGATCTGGATGGCCTCGGGGGAGGGGGCCCGCGACTTCTCCCAGGCGGCCAGGAACTCGCTCACCGGCAGGTAGAGGAACTGCTCGCGCGGCCGCCAGGGCCGGAACAGCAGGTAGTCGACCTGGCCGAGGGTCATGGCCCTGACCACCGGCTCGCCCGAGGTCCACTCGCCCCGCTGCTCCAGCAGCACCCGCTTGGCCGCCGGGTGCAGCTCGCGGGCCCGCAGCAGCAGCCCCAGCCCGTCCAGCCCCTCCATGTGCCTGGCCGCCACCACCAGGGCGACCGGCTCGTCGGCCTGCGCGGCCAGCCGCTCCAGGGTGGCACGGCCTCGGTGGG
>Ga0307289_10001134_pt1 | contig 11396 bp, 9 predicted proteins | sample ER_DNA_143_FD_194483 | JGI IMG/M metagenome (GOLD analysis project Ga0307289, IMG submission 194483) | Bulk soil microbial communities from the East River watershed near Crested Butte, Colorado, United States - ER_DNA_143 | ecosystem: Environmental > Terrestrial > Soil > Floodplain | place: USA...
GTCGGTGCACCAGGTATCGCACGGTCGGACCGGCGACGGTTCACGGCTTCGATCCTGGACAGCGTGCTCGGCGGCTCGGCCTCGTCCCGGCTCTTCCAGGAGATCCGCGAGAAGCGCGGCCTCGCCTACGCGGTGTACACGTTTGCATCGCAATACGCCGACACGGGTCAGATCGGTGCCTACGTGGGCACGCGCGAGGAGAATCTCGCCGCCTGTCTCGAGATCCTGCGCGAGCAGATCGCCGCAGTCGCGGCCGGGGAGCTCGGGGACGCCGAGCTGGAGCGCGCGAAGGAGAACCTCAAAGGCCGGGTGATGCTCTCGATGGAGTTGACGTCCAACCGGATGAGCAGACTCGGGAAGTCCCTGGTGACCGACAGCGAGATCCTGTCACTAGACCGCGTCATCGCTGAGATCGAGGCCGTCGACCGCGACGCGGTGGCTGGACTCGCGGCGCTCTTGCTCGCGGAGGAAAGGCTGTCCGTCGCCGCGATCGGGCCGAGCGAGGAGCGCTTCGTCGACGCGGTCGAGCGCATCTCGCCGGGGCTCGTCGCAGCGGCCGCGTGAAGATTCTCCTCTTCGGAGCAGGGGGGAAGGTCGGGACGGTCCTCGGCCCGGCGCTCGCGAAGGCGGGGCACGAAGTGCAGGGCGTCGGCTCCGGAAACCGAGCCGTGCCCGCCGGGTACGACGTGGCGATCGACTTCACGCGCCCGGACGCCGTCCGCGCGAACGTCGAGGGTTGCCTTGCTGCGGGGATCCCTTGCGTGGTCGGCACGACGGGCCTCCAGGACGCGGACGTGGAGGCCCTGGATACCCTCGCCCGGGAGCGCGAGATCCCATGCCTCGTCGCTCCGAACTTCGCGCTCGGCGCAATTCTCATGATGCGCTTCGCGGAGGAGGCGGCTCACTGGCTGCCGCGTGCGGAGATCGTCGAGCTCCACGACGAGGCGAAGCTGGATGCGCCCTCGGGCACGGCGAAGGCAACGGCCGCCCGCCTGGAAGGAGACGTGCCGATCCACAGCGTCCGCCTGCCGGGCCTCGTGGCCCATCAGGAGGTGCTGCTGGGCGGCCGGGGGCAGCTTCTGACCATCCGGCACGACACGCTCTCTCGCGAGGCCTTTGTACCCGGCGTTCTCCTGGCCCTCGAGCGGCTGGAAGAACTGCCTGCTGGTGTGACCTTGGGGATCGACAGGCTCGTCGCGTAGAATCCGACCGGTGCTGGGCGAGGTCCTGACCGCGGTTGCGACGCCGTTCCGGGAGGACGGTGCCGTCGATGTGGATGCGTTCCGCCGCCTCTGCCTTCATCTCGTGGAGAACGGTTCGGATGGAGTCGTCGTCGCCGGAACCACTGGAGAAGCGCCGACGCTCACGGACGACGAGCGACTCGAGCTCTGCGCCGCGGCCGTCGACTCGATCGGCGCTCGTGCAACGGTCATCGCGAACACAGGCACGTACTCGACGGCCCACTCCGTTCATCTGACCGAGCAGGCGCACGGACTCGGCGTGGACGGCTTTCTCGTGGTTACCCCGTACTACAACAAGCCGCCCGTCGCCGGGATCATCGCTCACTTTCGCGCCATTGCGGAGGCGAGCGACCGGCCGATCATCGTCTACAACATCCCACAGCGGGTGGTGCTGAACCTGGAGCCCGAGACCCTGGCCGTGCTCGCAGAGATCCCGACCGTACAAGCGGTCAAGCAGGCCACAGCCGATCTGAACCAGGCCGAGCGGATCGTGCAAGAGACGGACCTCGCTCTCTATGCGGGGAACGACGATCTCCTGCTTCCCTTCCTCGAACTGGGCGGCACCGGAGGGATCTTCGTTTTCACCCACCTGGTGGGCACGCGGGTGAAGGAGCTCATCCGCCGCTTCAAGGATGGCGATCCCGAGGGCGCGGAGGCGATCGAGCACGAGCTCCAACCGGTCCTCGAGGCTCTGGCCGTGACGACGAACCCGATTCCGCTCAAGGCGGCGCTGAACCTTCTCGGCCACGAGGTCGGCGGCCTGCGTCTCCCGCTCGTCGACGCGAGCGAGGACGAGGTCGCGCTGGTACGGGCCGGTCTCGAAGCCGCAGGCATTCTCTCGCACGCACGCGCCTAGCTTCCCGCGGGTGACCTTGGCGAACCCTGCGGGGAAAGCGCTCCAGACGGGAAGTACACTGCCCCGGTGAGCCCGGCCTGGACGCGCGTAACCCCGCTTGGCGGCCTCGGTGAGGTCGGCAAGAACATGACCGCGATCGAGAGCGATGGTGGCATCGTCGTGGTCGACGCCGGCCTCTCCTTCCCCCGTGACGAGCACCTCGGCGTCGACCTCGTCCTCCCCGACTTCGCTCTCTTGCGGGAGCGGGCGAAGGACATCCGGGCGGTCGTCCTCACGCACGCGCACGAGGACCACGTAGGGGCGCTGCCATACCTGATGCGCGAGGTGGAGATCCCGCAGGTCTGGGGTACACGCCTGACGCTCGGGCTTGTGAAGTCGAAGCTCGACGAGCACGGGCTCCTCCGGGCGGCCGACCTCCACGAGATCGAGCCGGAGCGCGGCCCGGTTCAGATCGGGCCCTACCGCACGGACTTCGCGCGCATGGCGCACTCGATTCCCGACGCAGTCGCGCTCTCATTCGAGACACCTGGCGGGCGCATCGTCCATACGGGCGACTACAAGATCGATCACACGCCTGTCGACGGTTTCCGGACCGACGTCGGCAAGCTTGCGGAGCTCGGGAACCTCGGTGTCGAGCTTGTGCTCGGAGATTCGACAAACGCCGAGAGGCCGGGCGTGACTCCGTCGGAGCGCACCGTCGGCGAAGCATTCCGGCAGATCATCCCGGCCCGGGGCGGGCGGGTCGTGATCGCATCCTTCGCCTCCAACGTGCACCGGGTGCAACAGGCGATCGATGTCGCGATCGAGACAGGCCGGAAGGTTTCCCTCGTCGGCCGCTCGCTCAGGAAGAACGTCAACATCGCGCGGAACCTCGGCTACATCGACGTTCCCGAGGAGCTGCTCGTGAAGCCCGCCGACCTCGGCGAGCTTCGTCCCGAGGAGACGCTCATCCTCTGCACGGGGAGCCAGGGTGAGCCACTTTCGGCACTGACCCGCATCGCCTACCACGATCACCAGCACGTCGAGGTGGAGGCGGGCGACACCGTGATCATCTCGGCGAAGCCGGTGCCCGGAAACGAGTTGCGCGTCCACGACACGATCAACCGCCTCACGAGGTCCGGCGCGGAGGTGCTGCACCAGGAGATCGCGAACGTGCACACCTCCGGCCACGGAAACGCCGACGAGATTCGTACCGTCTTGGCGCTGCTTCGGCCGCGAAACGTCATGCCTGTGCACGGGGAGTTCAGGATGCTGGCGGCCCATGGCCGGCTCGCGCGCGATGCCGGCGTCGAGCCGGACCGCGTCATCCTCGGCGAGAACGGCTCCGTCGTGGAGCTCTCCGACGGGCGAGCTCGCATCGTCGACCAGGTCGACGTCGGAAGCATCTTCGTCGACCGAGCCGGCTCGGGAGACGTGAAAGACGGAGCACTCCGCGACCGGCGCCACCTCTCCGAGAGCGGCGTCCTGATCGTGGTCGCGACGGTGGGATCGGGAAACGGGAGGGGGCCGGTCCCGCCCGAGGTGATCGCCCGCGGCTTCGCCGAGACCGACAGCGAGCTCTTCGAGGAGGCCCGCGAGGAGGTCGCGGAGACCCTCGCCGAATGCTACGCGGACGGCGTCACCGAGCTGAAGCTCCTTCAGGAGCACATCCAGGACGCGGTTAGCCAGCTCGTCTACGAGCGCACGGGGCGCCGGCCCATGATCCTCCCGGTTGTCGTTGAGGTGTAGCCGAGTCCGTGTCCTTGCTGTAAAGGTGTGGGTATGAACAATGCGACCACGCTCGGCTGGCCCGGGCTCGTCCGCTGCTACGGCGTCTCCGACCCGACCGCGACGAAGCTCATCCGCTCCCTGACAGCGAGCGAAGTGGCCGCACTGGCCTTCTGCCGACTGCTCGACCGCTGGGCGAGGGGCGAGCCCGAGCCTTCGACGGTCCCACGGCGCGAGGCCGCATTACGGCGCGCGGCCGAGCGGGCCGAGACCGCGCTCGCCGGGCTCGAACGACCGCTCGGGCGCTTCCTCCTCGAGCTCGAGCCGGAAGGCGCCGAGGGTCGTTCGTGGTACGGCGAGCCTGGACCGGGGGAGGTGCTCGAGTGGGAGGACGTCCTCCGCCGGGCAGGCGTGACCGCGTGTCCGCGGCGGGTGGCACAGGCGTACCTGGAGCTGGCGGTGCTCGTCCGGGCGCTTCAGGGCCTCGCCACGTCGGCCCGGATGGAGACCGTGCCCGACCGCTCGTCCCTGTGGGCCGGTCTCTTCGACCTGCGTGAGAATCTCTTCGGAGGCGCGGTCGACGATCTCCGTGCCCTCGCCGCCTAGGCTTTCTAGGTGGCGGCGCGTCCGCGCATCACCGTCGTCGGAAGCATCAACCTCGACCTGGTCGCGAGCGTCGAGCGCTTGCCTCGTCCCGGCGAGACGCTTACCGACGCGGAGCTTTCCCGCGTCCCAGGCGGGAAGGGCGCGAACCAGGCGGTGGCAGCCGCTCGCCTGGGGGCGGAGGTGCGGTTCGTGGGCTGCGTGGGAGACGACGAGATCGCGGCCGAGGCGAGGCGCGGGCTGGAGGGCGCCGGCGTAGATCTCACCGGGCTCCGGATCGCGGCGGGCGAGCCGACCGGCCTCGCCATGATCCTCGTCTCCGAGCGTGGCGACAACCAGATCGTCGTCGTACCGGGGGCCAACCGGTCTCTCGGCGCGGACGACTTCGAGCTCGCAGACGCGGACGGGGTGCTGTGCCAGCTCGAGGTTCCAATCGAGGCGGTTGCGGCCGCCGCCGATCAGACCCGCGGCATGTTCTGCCTGAATGCCGCCCCGGCACGGATCGTGCCCGAGGAGGTGCTGGCGCGAGCTGACCTGATCGTCGCGAACTCATTCGAGCTCGAGACGCTTGGCTCGACGCCACTCGACGGGCTCTTCGCGCTGACGCTGGGCGCCGAGGGAGCGCTCCTGCTCGAGGACGGAAAGGAGATCGCGCGCGCCGTCCCGCCGGGGGTGCACGCTGTGGACGGTACTGCAGCAGGGGACGCGTTCTGCGCCTGCCTCGCTGTCTGCCTCCTCGAGGGTCGTTCCAGGGAGGAGGCGCTCCGACGCGCGTGCGCCGCAGGCGCGATCGCAGCGAGCCGTCCCGGTGCGCAGAGCTCCCTCCCCACGGCGGCTGAGGTCGACGCCATACTCAGCGCCTGATGGGTACTTCGATCCTGCTCGACTGCGACCCAGGCCACGACGACGCGATGGCGATCCTCCTCGCGCTGGCGAGCCCCGAGCTCGAGCTTCTCGGCGTGACCACCGTCGCCGGCAACCAGACGCTCGCGAAGACCACGGCGAACGCCCTCCGCGTGCTCGACTTCGTCGCCCGCGAAGACGTCCCCGTGGCCGCGGGGGCGGATCGGCCCCTGGAGCGGGACCCATACGTCGCCAGCGACGTGCACGGAGAAAGCGGTCTCGACGGCCCGGACCTCCCCGAGCCGAAGCGGGGGGTCGTAGAGGACGATGCGGTCAACTTCACGGCTGCCCGAATTTGCGACACCGACCTGCCGGTGACGCTCGTCGCAACCGGGCCCCTGACCAATGTCGCGGTCCTGATCGAGCGGTGTCCCGAGGCGGCTGGGCGGGTTGACCGGATCGTGCTCATGGGCGGCGCAATCGCGGAGGGGAATGTCACTCCCGCCGCGGAGTTCAACATCTGGGCGGATCCCGAGGCGGCGGCGCGAGTCTTCTCGAGCGGCCTCGACGTGACGATGATCGGCCTCGACGTCACCCACAAAGCACTGCTCCTGCCGAAGCACGCAGACCGCCTGCGCGCGTCCGGTCGCACCGGTGCGTTCGTGGCGGACCTGTTCGCCTTCTATCACCGCTTTCACGCGGAGACGTACAACTTTCCGGGCTCGCCGGTCCACGACGCTGTGGCGGTGGCCTTCGTCGCCCGGCCCGAGCTCGTCAAGACGCTGCGCCGGAACGTCGTCGTCGAAACCGACTCCGAGCTCTGCCGGGGACGGACCGTCGTCGATCTCTGGCGGCGCACTGATCGAGAGCCCAACTGCGCCGTCGCGGTGGACATCGACTCGGAGGCTTTTCTCGAGGTTCTCGTCGAGCGGCTCGCCGGCTTTCCATAGGTTCCCGGGAGCAGGAGCACGCCGCCCGCCCGCGAAAGGGCTGGCATGGCGAAGCGCAAGCCCGCTAGGAAGCCGCGTCCCCGCACGCCCGCCCGGGTAAAGAAGAAGCGACGGTCACGGGTCAAGCATGCGGCCGCGCATCCCGAGCTGATCGGGCTCGGCCTCGCCTGCGCCGGCCTCTTTCTCGCGGCCGTTCTCCTCTTCGGCTGGGACGGCGGCGTCGTCGGCGAGAACGTGGACGACGCCCTTGCAGACGCCGTGGGTGCCGCTCGCTTCGCCCTGCCATTTGCCCTCGTCGGCGTGGGAGGCCTGATGGTCGCCCGCTCGGGTCTCGTCGACGTGAAGCCCTTCCGGACCGGGATCGTGCTTCTTGCCTTCGGTGTCCTCGGGCTGCTCGGAAGCGACCGTGGCGGAGCGCTGGGAGACGCTCTCGAGTCGACCCTCGGCAGCCTGATCGGACAGACGGGCACGTTCCTCCTCGGGACATTCGCCTTTAGCGCGGGTGCGATCCTCGTCACCGGGGCGTCCGTAGGTGCCGTCCTGCGCCGGTCCGCACGCGCCGCCCGCGAAACGGCCGCCGTCGCGCGCCGTAGCGTCCAGCGCCCGCGGCCCGCGCTTCCTCCGGAGCCCGCACCGGCGGCCGAGCCGTCCAGACCGCCGGTCGACGGCGCCACCGCCTATCCGGATCTGGTGTCGGATCACCAGTCGGAGCACATGCCCGCCGTCAATCTTGCTGCCCAGCTCGACGACACGCAGGAATCCAGCTCCGGCTCGCAGGAGGCCCTGCCGTTCGTCCCGGCCGGAAACTCGGACCGCGAGGCGTACCGGCTTCCGGACGCGGGCGTGCTCAAGCGCTCGCGCCCCGCCGGTGGTCAGCCGGCCAAGGCGATGGAGCGCACCGCCGAGGCGCTCGTCCAGGCGCTTGCGAACTTCGGGGTCGAGGCGACTCTCTCGGGCCAGGTCTCGGGACCGCGGGTGACGCGCTACGAGCTCCAGCTTGCTCCGGGAACGAAAGTGGGGAAGGTCGCGGCGCTCAAGGATGACCTTGCCTACGCGCTCGCGACGACGGAGATCCGCATTCTTGCGCCGATTCCCGGGAAGCAGGCGGTCGGAGTCGAGGTTCCGAACCTCGCGCCCAACATCGTCACTCTCGGCGACATCTACGACGAGTTTCCCGCCGCTGCCAGCCCGGTCTCGGTCTGGCTCGGGAAGGACATCTCGGGAGCTTCGGTGTGGGCCGATCTCGCTCGGATGCCGCACATCCTGATCGCCGGCACGACCGGCTCGGGCAAGTCGGGCTGCCTGAACACGATGATCTGCTCGATCCTCCTGCGGTCCACGCCCGATCAGGTTCGGATGATCCTCGTCGACCCGAAACGAGTCGAGCTCGGGCTCTACGAATCGATTCCGCATCTCTTGACGCCGGTGGTCTCGAATGCGAAGGCCGCCGCAGCCGTCCTCGCCAACATCCTTGCGGAAATGGAGCACCGGTACGAGCGGATGAGCCTTGCACGCGCGCGGAACCTGTCGGAGCTGAACAAGGCCCTCGCCGCGCGCGGAGACGAGCCGCTGCCTTATCTCCTCGTCGTGATCGACGAGCTTGCAGACCTGATGATGATCTCGCCGCAGGAGGTCGAAGACGCCGTCATCCGCCTGGCGCAGAAGTCCCGGGCCGTGGGCATCCATCTCGTTCTGGCGACGCAGCGCCCGTCGGTCGACGTCATCACCGGGATGATCAAGGCCAACGTGCCCTCGCGGATCGCCTTCGCCGTCTCGAGCATGACCGATAGCCGCGTCATCCTGGACACCTCCGGGGCCGAGAGCCTCCTCGGGCAGGGCGACATGCTCTTCAAGCCGCTCGGAACGTCGCGCCTGCAGCGCGTCCAGGGCGCCTACGTGAGCGAGGAGGAGATCGCGCTCATCGTCGAGCAGTGCCGCGGACAGCGTGAGCAGGAGCTTGACGAGTCGCTCCTCGAGGCTCCGGTCGTCGTCGTGGACGACGACTCCGGCGGCGAATTCGACCCCGACGAGGATCCCTTGCTCGACCGGGCGATCGAGATCGTCGTCCAGACCCAGACCGCGTCCGTCTCGCTCCTCCAGCGGCGGCTGCGCGTCGGCTACACGCGGGCGGGGCGCCTCGTGGACATGCTCGAGCGCCGAGGAATCATCTCCGGCTACGAGGGCTCGAAGCCCCGCCGCGTGCTCATCGGCGAGGCAGAGCTCGACCGGGTGGTCGCAGCGGCCGCCGAACGCGTCGCCCACTAACGAACTTCGGGATCCCCCGTCCTAGCCAACGGGTCGCCGTGGGCGATAGCATCCGGCGACTCACTTTGGGATTTTGGCTACAAGGAGGTTCCGTGAACGTCATGCGAAAGCTGCCCTGGGCGTTGCTCTTGATCGTTGCGGTTGTGGTGGCGCTGGCTGCGGCCGGCTGCGGCGGCGACGACAGCACCGACACCAGCGGCGCGCCGTCTGAGAGCGGCACCGAGGGTGGAACGGGGGGCGAGAAGATCTCCGTCGGAATGGTCTCCGACACGGGCGGCCTGGACGATCGGGGCTTTAACGAATTCTCGATCAACGGCTTCGAGCGGGCGCAGACGGAGCTGGGTGTCGACGGTCGCGTCTACGTGTCCAAGTCGGCCGATGACTATTTGCCGAATCTCTCGGCTGCGGTCGACGACGGACACGACCTCGTGGTGGCCATCGGCTTCCTCATCCAGCCGTCCGTCGTCGAAGTGGCAACGGAAGCGACCGACATCAACTTCGCCGGCGTCGACCAGTTCTACGGAGAAAAGCCGGAGTGCGGCGGCGAGAATCAGTCGCCCTGCGCACTGCCGAACGTCCTCGGGCTCCAGTTTCCTTCGGAAGAGGCTGGCTATCTCGCAGGTGTCGTGGCCGCAATGATGACGAAGAGCGGCACCGTGTCGACTGTGGGTGGCATCAGCATTCCACCAGTGAACAACTGGATCGCCGGCTTCCGGCAGGCCGTCAAGGACACAGACCCGAGCGTGAAGCTCCTCAACGCCTACTCGCAGGATTTCGTCGACCAGGCGAAGTGCAAGGAGATAGCCCTCGACCAGATCGCGCAGGGGTCGGACGTGATCTTCCAGGTCGCGGGGCAGTGCGGTCTCGGAGCGCTCGACGCCGCCTGTCAGGAAGGCAAGATGGCGATCGGCGTCGACGCCGACCAGTCGTTCGCCGGCGACTGCGTGATCACGAGCGCGCTGAAGCCGCTCGAGCTGGCGGTCTTCGAGACGATCAAGTCCGCGCAGGAGGGCACGTTCAAGGGCGGGACGAACAGGTTCTTCGGCGTCGAGGAATTCCCGGATGCCGAGCTCCTCGCCCCGTTCACCGCCGCGGTGCCGCAGGAGGTCAAGGACGCGGTCGACGCGGCGAAGGAGAAGCTCATCTCCGGCGAGATCGACCCGCCGGCCACCTTCAAATAGAGCAAGTTCGTAGAGGGGGCGGGCCCAGCCGGGACGCCCCCTCTACTCTTCTCAACCATGTCTGACCCGCTCCTACTCGAGCTTCTGGGGATCACGAAGCGGTTCCCGGGGATCGTTGCCAACGATCACGTCGATTTCGAGCTGGCCAAGGGCGAGGTTCACGCCCTGCTTGGCGAGAACGGCGCCGGCAAATCGACTCTCATGAACATCCTCTACGGCCTCTACCACCCGGACGAGGGCGAGATCCGCCTGGAGGGCAAGCGCATCCGGATCGACTCACCCCGCGACGCGATCGATCGCGGCATCGGCATGGTGCATCAGCACTTCATGCTCATCCCGGTGATGACGGTGGCCGAGAACATCGTGCTCGCCACCGAGCCGACGAAGGGGCCGTTCCTCGACCTGGCGAGCGCCGAGAAGCGCGTTCGCGAGCTGTCGAAGCAGTACGGGCTCACGGTCCGCCCGGAGGCGAAGGTTGCCTCGATCAGCGTCGGAATGCAGCAGCGGGCGGAGATCCTGAAAGCGCTCTACCGCGGCGCTGAAATTCTCATCCTCGACGAGCCGACAGCTGTTCTGACACCGCAGGAGGCGAGCGAGCTCTTCACGATCCTCCGCTCGCTGCAGGAGGACGGGAAGTCGATCATCTTCATCAGCCACAAGCTGAACGAGGTGCTCGAAATCGCCGACCGGATCACCGTTCTCCGGCAGGGGAAGAAGATCGACACGGTCCCGCGCGAAGGCGCCACCCGCGAGGGTCTTGCTCGCCTCATGGTCGGTCGCGAGGTCGTCCTCAGCGTCGAGAAGCCACCGGCCGAGCCCGGCGAGACGCTGCTCGAGGTCAAAGACCTCGTCGTTGCCGACGAGCGCGGTCTCGAGGCCGTGCGCGGAATCTCGCTCGAAGTGAAGGCCGGCGAGATCGTCGGAATCGCCGGGGTGGACGGGAACGGGCAAAGCGAGCTGATCGACGCTCTGACGGGTCTCCGCAGCCCCTCCGCGGGGACGATCACGGCCGCAGGTGAGAATCTCACGTCGGCGAATGCGCGCGCGTGCCTCGATGCTGGAGTAGGCCACATCCCGGAGGATCGGCAGGTGCGCGGCCTCGTCCTCGACTTCACCCTCGCGGAGAATCTCGCGCTCCACGACTACGCGAAGGAGCCAAACTCGCGCTGGGGGTGGTTGTACCCCGGCCGACTGATCGAGCGGGCCGGCCGGCTGCTGAAGGAGTTTGACGTCCGCGGCGGCAGGCCGCAGACGCTGGCAGCGGCACTCTCCGGCGGGAACCAACAGAAAGTCGTAATCGCGCGGGAGGTCTCCCGCGACCCGAGAATACTCGTCGCGGCACAACCGACCCGCGGCCTCGACGTGGGGGCGATCGAGTTCGTCCACCGCCGACTGGTCAAGGAGCGCGACGAGGGCCGCGCGATCTTGCTCGTGTCGTTCGAGCTCGAAGAGATCCTGTCGTTGTCCGACCGCATCCTCGCGGTCTACGAGGGCCGGATCGTGGGCGAGTACGAGCCCGGCGTCTCCGAGGAAGAGCTCGGGATCGCGATGACGGGCGGGCGAGAGCAGGCGGCGTGACAACGGGGCCCCCCGAGCCCGAGCGCCGAGAGTCTCCCCTAGCGGGGTGGTTCTCGACCCGGATCGGCGGCGTTCTCGTTCCGCTCGCCGCGACGGCGCTCGCCTTCCTGATCGGCGGCCTTGTCGTCCTGCTCACGGGCCACAACCCTGTGAGCGCCTACAAGGCCATCTT
>Ga0307289_10001135_pt1 | contig 11389 bp, 9 predicted proteins | sample ER_DNA_143_FD_194483 | JGI IMG/M metagenome (GOLD analysis project Ga0307289, IMG submission 194483) | Bulk soil microbial communities from the East River watershed near Crested Butte, Colorado, United States - ER_DNA_143 | ecosystem: Environmental > Terrestrial > Soil > Floodplain | place: USA...
CCCCCCGGGGGGGGGGGACTTTTGGATTTTCAAAATCGGTTTTGGTCCCTGCTCCAAAAACCTATCCCAAAATGGTTCTGCCCATAAAGGGGTAGCCTTTGCCTGAAAGGCGTTTTTGCAAAAAAATTTTCAGGTGCGGGAGAGGATTCAGCTGTCGGCGCTAGTGCCAGCGCGGATGGCAGCGCCAGCAAGTGAACCGAAAGCTCGGCCCTGCCCACTAACTGTCAGAGCACACCATGGAGCACGGCCATGCTGGCGGAAATCTACCTGCTGAAGCTTGAGGCGGCGGTGCGGGCGGCGAAGGAAGCCGCGACCACGGCTTCTACCTCGCGGTTTGTGCCGGTCACCTTACCGACTGCCAAGGCGTCCTAACCCCCCTCTGGTGTCCGCCACGACAGCTTGCGGACACCCTACGGTCCCCGTCGACCTGTGCCCGGCCGCCTACGAACAGGCGAGCTTCCATTGAGCCCCGGGCATCTGCCCGCCTGCAGCTAGGCGCACCCCTCGGATTCAGAACGATTCAGGCCCGCCCCAAGGACTTCCGGGCCATGCTGCGGCAGGCTCAGTCTACCGACGGGATCGAAGGCCGCCGGTCGTCGAGACAACCCGAATCGACAGGAGAACCTCAGATGCGCAAGACCACCGGATTGTTTGCCTTTGCGCCCGTGTTGATTTTGGCTGGGGCCGGAGGATGGGTGGCCTCGAACACTCAAGCGCCCGTCGCAACTCCGACACATGTTCGGATTGATACCTCAGAAATAACAATGACCGCAAACCAGCTGCCTTCGGAGCACTATCAGGATTTCTCAGTAATATTCCATTGAACTCTCAAGCACTGGAGCCCTCTCTCGACGAGACCCCGCCAGAGCGGGGTCCTTCGCCTGGTCTTGGATGAGCGCTCGAACTGAGCGCGGACCGTCTCGGGCTCCAACCAGACGGATGGGGAGAGCCTCAGTTCTGCTACCGCCCGACGGAGTACTTCGTGAATGCGCCGCCCGCTTGGGCAATCGAATTCGGCCCTTCGGCGGCGTAGACGTTGCCGTCGGCATCGACGGCCACGCCCTCGCCCGCTGTGCCCTGATACACCCGATCGTCGCGTTCGAACGGTGGGATGAACCCGGTGACGCGGTCCTCGTCGACCGGGCCGATCCGGACGCCGTCACGCCAGTTGGGGTGGTTGTATGGGCTCGACTCCGAGTCGATCACGTAGACCGTGTCGCCCCTGATGAAGAGGCCACTGGGACGGCCGAACATATAGCGCGACTCAAGGTACGTTCCGTTCTGATCAAAGATCTCGATGCGGTGGTTGCCGCGATCGGCCACCCACAGGCGGCCTCGCGCGTCGAACGCCAGCGCGTGCGGCGTGCGGAACTCGCCGTGACGCACGCCGATTCCACCCCACGACTTGATGAACTTCCCGTCGGGAGAGAACTTGCTAATGCGCGACGTGGCGCCGCGCTTGATGCCCTCGGCGACGGCGTTCGCGGTGATCATGCCCTGTGCTTCGTGTCCATCGGCCACGTAGATGCTGCCGTCGGGGCCGATGACGACGTCGTTCGGCTGGTTGAACTCACCGTCGGCGTTGCTGGCCTTGCCCGCGACGCCCAGGCTCAGCAGCTTCTCACCCTTCGGGCTGAACTTGTGGACTTGATGCCCCTTGGTGCCGGCCTTGTTGCCCGCGAAATCGGCAATCCACACGTTGCCCTGCATGTCCACGGCGATGCCGTGCGGCGTAACCATGACGCCCTTGCCGAAATTCGCGAGCACCGCACCGGTCTTGCGATCAAACTTGAAGATGGGATCGAGCGGCGTGTTGTCGCAGTCGACGGGACCACCGCCGGCAGTTGCCGCGCCGCAGCGCTCGTAGGCCCAGATGTTGCCGTCGATGGGATCGACGTCAATGCCGGCCGTGGTGCCCCACTTGCGGCCCGCCGGCAGCTCACCCCAGTTCCGGGTCACGACCGGAGCCGGGTTCGGCAGTCCCTCTCCGGTGATCGGATCGCCCGTCGTCGTGCGCTGAGTGTTCGATGCTGCAATCTGCGCCTGGGCGCGGGTGTCGATGTTCTGCGTCGCCAGGAGCACCGCAGCGCCGAGGCCGAGAATGGACACCTGGAGTCGTGATAGTGCCATGGCGGGCTTCCTTCGTTAGGGCCGACTAGACATCGCAGGATGTTCCACGATGGGTGCTTGTCTCAACCTTGTTGACCGCCGCATCTTGAACCTCGCCATCAACGCGCGCAACGCCATGCCGAAAGGGGGACGCAAGAGGCTCGTCGTCTTGGAAATACGAGAGTTCAAGGTTATGGTCGCCGATCTGTCGCATACCGAGATGTCAGAAGGCAACGTCATGGCCTCACCTAACGGGTCGCGAGATCGAGCGGCTCCGGCAGGCACGTTGTCTGGTACGCCGGATGGCAACCCTCCGGGTTCTTTGGATGCAGTTCAACTTGCACCGCAGCGATGAATCTAACTGGGAACGGAGCGTGGCGGTAATCACGCAGGTGATCGGCCCCGCTGAGTAGGCACGCCGCCGGGTGAGCTACCGATCTTGCAGCCGACCAGTTCAATCTCATGATCAACCTAAAGACTTCTCGGGCTCTCGGCCTCGACGTGCCGCCAGAGTATCCTGGCCCGCGCCGACGAGGTGATCGAGTAGCACGCCTGATTGTCCGCTTTCGGGCAAACCGGACATTGGAGGCGACATGGCGCCAGGGCGGCTTTTGACCGACCCTATGTAAAAACTCATACATCCGCAAAATGTAGAAAACACAATTCTCCAGCAAGTCATCGAACCTCGCGTGTGCAGTATGATTTGACTCTCAGGGATGCAATTGCCCGGAGATATTTCTACGTGTGGCGCGACCGCTGGAGTTTTCGCACAGCCAAGACCCGAAGCAGACGGAGGTCCGTTGGAAATTCCGGAGTGCAAGCTCAATCCGCCTTGATGTTTGCCTCCCGGATAACGCGGCCGAACTCGTCATATTGTTTGCTTAAGAGAGCAGCGAAATCAGCGCCGCACATCCAGGCGGGATAGAGGCTCTGGGCGACCAGCTTCGCCTTGACGTCGGGGATCTGCATTGCCGCCGCAAACCAGCCAGCGAGCTCGGAAACTGTTTCGTACGGCGTCTTCGCCGGCGCGAACAAGCCGTTCCAATTGTCGGCCTCATAGCCCTTGAAGCCAGACTCAGCAATGGTCGGCACGCTTGGCAGCGATTCGCTCCTTGTTCGCGAGGCGCTAGCGAGTGCGCGCAACGTGCCCGCCTTCAACTGGGCCGCAACCCCTGAGTAGGGCAAGAAGACCGCGGTCACATGCCCGCCGAGCAGCGCGTTAACGGCAGGAGCATCGCCGGCATAGGGTATGAACGCAATGTCGACGTTGGCAGCGCGCTTGAGCATTTCGAATGCGATGCGCGAAAGGCCCCCCGGAATACTCGCCAGCGTCAGTGAACCGGGCTTGGCCCGCGCCGCGTTGAGCCAATCGGCGAGGGTACCGTACGGCGATCCACTGTTGACGATGACGACTATCGGCGTGCTTACGAGTTGGCAAATTGGTTCGAAGCTGGTCAGCGGATCGTAGTTCAGCTTTGTCAGGTGCGGGGCAATAAGAAATGCGGTTGAAGTGATCAGCAAGGTGCTGCCGTCGGGCGCAGCGCGGGATACAGCTTCGGTTCCGATGATTGCACTCGCACCAGGGCGGTTCTCAGTCAATAAGGTGACGCCCTCGGTACGGCTGATCTGCTCACCCAGAATACGAGCAAGGATGTCGGCGGTGCCGCCAGCCGGGTAGGGAACGACAATCTTGATAGTTCTCGCGGGTTCCGACCACGCACCGGTCAGTCCGAAAAGGATAGAAAGAACGCCGGCGGCAACCAGATAGGGAGATCGACGGCTGGAGAGTTTCATGATGATGCCCCCTAAAAGCGTTGTGCGCACAGCCTACCAGTGTCCCGGGCACGCTTGGAGAGTGGAAGTCCTGCGCGGTGTTATTTTTCGGCGATCAGTCTAGCGGCGCGATGCCGGCTTCGTCGATCTGAGGGATTACTGTATCTCATCGGTCTTCCTCGCGCGTAATAGCGATCAGAGCTTCAATGCATTCGCATGGTCGCAGATCCCCCGATATCTTGACCGCGTATTCCTCATATTCGGGCATGAGCAAACGCGGCCCGCTTCCCCCGCATTTCTTTTTGAGTAAGGACAGGTATTTTCGGTATCATGAGGCTGAAAGCGCGGGACAAATCACAACGATGCGCGCGGGAGGTTGCAGATGATCCATGGAATGATTTCTGTTCTCGTGGCCGCGGTTTTGGCGGCCCTGCTCGCCACCCAAGGCGCGGCCGCGCAAGCCATCCTCCTCGAAGGTGCCCGCGTCGTTGCAGGCGACGGCAGTCCCCCGATCGAGAATGCAGCGCTGTTGGTCGAAGGCGGCATCATCTCGCGGATCGGCCGCAAAGGCGACATCGCGCTGCCGGCCGGAGGCACCCGGATAGGCCTCGACGGCAAGACCATGATGCCGGCGATCATCAGCACGCATGTGCATCCCGGCTTCCAGAAGGGCCTGACCTACCTGGCGGAGAATTTCGCGCGCGAGACCATCATGGATGATCTCAACCGCGAGCGTTATTTCGGCATCTCCACCGCGATGTCGCTCGGCATCGAGCGCGGCGACGTGATGTTCCAAATCCGGGCCGATCAGGCGGAGGGGCGCGCCGGCGGTGCGCAGCTGCTGCTCGCTGGACGCGGCATCGGTGCACCCGGCGCCGGTCCGGGCAACCCGATCTATGCAAACTTCGCCTATGCGGTGACGACCGAAGAGCAGATCCGGCGCGCCGTGCAGGAGCAGGCGGCCAGGAAGGTCGACATCATCAAGATCTGGGTGGACGACCGCGGCGGCCGGGCGCCGCGTCTTCCGATCGCGTTGGCGCGCGCGGCCATCGACGAAGCGCACAAGCACGGGCTCAAGACCGCGGCGCACATCTTCTACCACGACGACGCCGTCGCGCTGGCGGAAGCCGGCATCGACGCGTTCGCGCATCTGGTTCGCGACCGGGAGATGAGCGACGCGCTGATCGCCCTGATGCTCAGGAACAAGGTCTATGTCATGCCCAACCTCAATGCGCCCGAACGCGGCACCCACAATTCGCCGCCGGCCTGGGTCGATGAGCCCTACCTAGCGGGCCTGCTGCGCGACGTCGTGGCATCGGAGGTCGTCGGGCGCATCCGCAATTCGTTTTCCGGTCGTGACCCGGCGGAGCTGGCGCGTCGCCAGCAGGGCTACGCCATCCTCCAGCGCAGCGTCGCCAAGCTGAGCGCAGCGGGCGCCGCCATCATTCTGGGCGGCGATACCGGGCTCGAAGACAACATTTTCGGCTATGCCGAGCACAAGGAGCTTGAGCTGATGGTGGGGGCCGGCATGACTTCGTCCGGAGCGATCGTGGCGGCCACCAGCCGCGCCGCTGAGTTCGTCGGGCTCACCGATCGGGGCACGCTGGCGCCAGGCAAGCGCGCCGACCTGCTGGTGCTCGATGCGAATCCCCTCGACGACATCCGCAACACCCGCCGCATTGCGAAGTTCTATCTCGCTGGCGTCGAGGTCGACCGCGCGGCCTTGAAGGCGTCATTGACAGGGTCGGCGCGCCAGTAAGGACGTACCCGAGATCGGGACTTGTCATCACTTCCTCGCCCGTCCGGCGTCCGGCGCAAATTCTAAGACGGGCATCGCACCCTCGGCGTTCCTCTACAAATCGGTCAGGCCAAGCGTGAAAAAGGATTGCGGCCGTGTCCCGTAGGTCAAGATTTTACCCTTCCGGGCGTGGCAGGCGGCTTATCCCCGCTTCAGCAGCGTCCACAGCTCTGCTAACGAAGGTTCCCCTTCGAACTGGTTCAGGAACGAGAAGATTTTCGTCGCCGCGGTGTTGTCCACGGCACGCTCGGCACAAAGGAAGAACTTCTCCTCGACCTGCTCCTTAGTGAGCGGCGCCTGCGGAGTGCCGCTGGCGTAATAGCGCATGCGCTGCACGGTGTGGCCGTCGGCGAGCGTCACGGTCACGCGTGACGGGCTCTCGTCGAGGATGTCGGCGAATTCCGGATCAATCGCGACCGAGACTTTGCGGGCCAGCGTCTTGATCCTCTCGTCGGCGATCGACTCCTCCGTGAAGGCCTTGAGCATGGGCGCCCCGTAGAGTGCCGTATAGGCCGCCACATAGGGCATGCTGAACTTGGCGCTTTCGATCGAGGTCGGATATTTGTCGCCTATGCGCGAGGCCGCGTATTTGGTGATGCTGGTCTTGATGGTGGTGATGTCGTCGACCTTGATCTCGTTGCGCAGCTCGAGCGTGGCGTCAATTGCGGTGTGGCCGAGGCCGCCGCAGGGATAGCGCTTGGGCTTGAAGCCGCGCTCGACGATGTCGTAGCGGCGGCCAAGCTCGGCGAACGGATCGAACGAGACCTTGATGCCTCGGTCGAAAGCGCGGAAATAGCCGGACACCGGATTTTCGAGCGCCGTCGCACTCGCCGTGAAGCCACCGCGGCCCAGCGTGGCGGCGAGGATCGCGTTGCGGGCGCTGGTGCCGGAGTGCAGCGGCTTGGTCATGGTGCCGAAATTGGCCGACAGCCCGCCGGACAGCGATGCGGCGATGCCAAGAACGTTGGCAATGTGCTCGCGCGGGACCCGAAGGATACGCGCGCAGGCCATGGCGGCCCCCATGGTGCCGATGCTGCTCACCGCGTGCCAGCCGCCGGCCAAGGATTGTTCGGGCGCCGATCGCGCGAACTTCAGGCACACTTCGAAGCCGACAATGAAGGCCGCCGTTACTTCGGCGGGCGTCGCCCCGGTGCTCTCCGCGAGCGGCAACAGCGCCGGAATGATCGGCGAAGTCGGCTGGCCCAACAAGGAGGACATGTCGTAGTCCATAATGTGGGCGGCAACGCCGTTCGCGAGCGCAGCGAGCTGCGGCGAGGTGCGGAACGACTGGCCGACCACCGAAACCTTCGGGCCGGCGCCTTCCTGCCTGACCATCTCGCAGACAATCTCGGACCCTTCCTCGCGGCTTCCGGCTAGCATCACGGCGAGGGTATCGATGAAGGCAAGTCGCGCCCGCTCTATGGCGAGCGGCGGCAGCGATGTCGCGTCGAAGCCGACCACAAAGTCCGCGATGGTGTCGCTAAGGCGCTTTACGATAGCGTCTGCTTTGGCGTCCGGCTTCGCCTCGCTTTTCGCATCCTGTGCGAGCACTGGCTGTCCCAACAGGATCAGTGCCCCAGGACCGCCGAGAAACAGGCGGCGATCGATCGAGCTTTCGCGCTGTGGGATCATCGTCATTGGGCGTCTCTATCCAGTTCGACAGGGCCAAGGACTCAAGCTCAAAATTCAACGAACGCAACCAAGTTAGTAAGTCTGCACGTAGCACAAAGATTATCGCATCCGCCTGTGTGTTGCCAGTCCATCGGAGTGTGGCGTCGATGATCGTGCTAGTCGAATTCGCGATTAGCTAGTTCACTAGAGAGCACCAGTTGGTGCGTGCATTATTTGGCAGACAGCAGTAAAAGAGAAATAGAAGACGGGAACGGATAGGAAATCATGATAACGGGCGCACACATCATCATTTGCTCCAAGGAAGCCGAAGCCGATCGCGCGTTCTTCCGCGAGATTCTGAATTTTCCGCATGTGGATGTGGGTCATGGCTGGCTGATATTTCGACTTCCGCCGGCCGAGCTCCGCCGAGGAAGCACGAATCTGGCATGATCAAATCGACGCCCAGCAAGATCAGCTCGCAGGGCACCGACTGGCGTTTCTTCAACGAGCTCAAGCGAGAGCTGAAGAGTTGATCGCGGCGCTCGCGGCCTTCAGCCCCACGCTGCTCGCCCGCGCCGACGAAGTAATTGAATAGGACTACTCTTTGCTGCATCTGCTCTCGGCCGTTGTTGGCACTTCTCAGACCAACGGCGATGACGCACGAACGTCCGCTTACAGGGGGCAATCCGGACATCGCGGGGACATCGCCCAACGACCGACTTTGACCCGAAGCTGACTCTCGCGACCGCCAGTTACCGCATTGCGAGAGGTTGATCCGGCCTTGATGTTGGTTGTCTCACACAAGCGACATTCGCCGAATGAAACGTTTTGGAACGTATCCCGGGGCTCAGTCCGGCTTGATGCCCGCTGACTTAACCACCTTTGCCCACTTCTCGGTTTCATCCTCGATGAGTTTGCCGAAGTCGGCAGAAGAGCTTGCAAGCGCAGTGGCACCCAAGTCGGCGAGCCTTGTATTAATCTTGGGATCGACAAGTGCCGCATTGATCTCCTTGTTGAGCTTGTCAATGATCTCAACGGGCGTGTTCTTGGGCGCACCAACGCCACGAATATTACTCGCCTCATAGCCCGGCACGAATTCACCGATGGTCGGGATGTCCGGCAGCGCCTCCGAGCGCGTTGTGGCTGTTATTGCCAATGCGCGCAGCCTGCCTGCTTTGATGTGTTCGATTGATGAGGTTGTGACGTCAAAGAACACTTGCACCTGTCCGGAAATGAGATCGGTCAATGCGGGCGTCGCGCCGCGATAGGGCACGTGATTCATCTGAACTCCGGTCATCACCCTGAACAGCTCACCGGCAACATGCTGGGAGGCCCCGACGCCACTCGACGCCATGTTGACTTTGCCCGGATTTGCCTTGGCGTAGGCGATGAATTCGGGAACGGTCTTGGCCGGAAACGATGGGTTCACTAACATGACAAGCGGATCGCGTGTCAGGCCCGCGACAGGTGCGATGTCACGGATGAAATTGAAATTGAGCTGGTCGTAGAGGGTTGCGTTAATTGCGTTCGCCGGCATTGTCACCAAGAGAAGCGTGTAGCCGTCGGGAGGCGATCGAACAACCGCCTCGGCGGCAATATTGCTGCTGGCACCGGGCCGGTTCTCGATCACGAATGGCTGGCCGAGCCGCTCCGACAGCCATTGACCAATTAGCCGGGCGACGATATCAGCCCCGCCTCCGGCCGGAAAGCCGACGATCCAGCGCACCGGCCGCGACGGATAAGCTTGCGCCATCGCGATGCGCGACACCGCCGGCAGTGCGGCAGCGCCCGCGGCCAGATGCAGGAATTGTCTTCGGTGGTGAGGTTTCATGGCCGCCCCCCCTATATTCTCTGAAGAAAGGGTAGCGAATTTAACTTCCCAAGCGAAGTGAGGCGCGCGCCCAGGAATGACGTTGACAGGTCTACGCCAGCGTCCCCGCCGCCTGCATGAAGCGGTGTTTGATCGCGAGCCCGTCGCGGCTTGGGATAATGCGCTTCTGATCGTCGGCGTCGACACGAGCGTGAATGAAGATCGGACCTGGACCTGAGTGCAGCAACGTTCGCAATTCATCGGCCCGGGACAGATCGGACACGGCTTCGACGCGGAGCCGACAGGCGGTTGCCGCCTGGGCGAGATCGATCCCGGCGCTGGTGGCGCTCGGTTGCATCCCGGTCGCGCTGTAGTGGCCGTTGTCGAGACAGACGACGCTGAGATTTTTCGGCTGCTTCACGCCGATGGTCGCGAGGCTGCCCAGCGCCATCAGCATGTCGCCGTCGCCGGTAACGATCGCTACCCGGCGGTCGGGCTGCGCCAGCGCGAGACCCAGGCCGACCGACGGCGTGCAGCCGAGCCCGCTCCAGATGTAGAAGTTGAGCGGATGATCGCCGCAGGCCGCGACGTCATAAGTCGACGAGCCGATGCCAGTGATGACCATGAGGTTGCCGCGATTGTTCAGGAGGCGGGCGACAAGCGCGCGGCGGTCCATCTCAATGGCTCTTCGGCTTGTTGCGATCGGTCATGCGCTGCGACAGCAGTATCGCGACCTGCATGTTACCGCCGCCAAACGCCATGCGGCACGCCGACTCGGTGATCGGCTCGACATCCTCCTCGCGCTCGATCCGATAGGTCTGGAAGCCGCAATGCTTGAGCACCGGCTCAGTGATCGAGCCCATCGGCACCTGCCACGGATTGAAGTCGTTGAACTCGCCGCGCATCGTCACCAGCAGCACACAAGGGATGGCGCAGTTCTTCAGGATTGAGAACGTATTGATGCAGTTGCCGACGCCGCTGCTCTGCATGAGCAACGCCGCCCGCTCACCGCCAAGCGCCGCACCAAGCACCAGTCCCGGCCCCTCCGTCTCCGAGGCCAGCACCACGTCCTTGATCTCGTTGTCCTTGATGCAGAGCTCGATCAGCCGCGCGTGGCCGGTATCCGGCACGTAGCCGACCTGCCGGATGGCGTAACGCTTGAACACCCCATGGATGCGGTCAGGCCAGCCGATCTGTCCCGCCGAATGGACATGCTGCTCAACGTCCCACTTCGCCAAGCGTCTCTCCCGTCCGCGCCGACGCATGTTCCCGGTTTCGGCGGGACGGTCAATGGCCTTAAGCTTTGCGTTGGGCGTCGCGCCACACGACACGCTCGCAAGGGGCCGCCATGACTATTCCGCGCCGCCAGTTCCTGCATATCGCCGCCGCCGGTCTCGCGCTGCCGGCGTTACCGCAAGGCGATGCGGCTTCCCTGCTTGGCGCATGGACGTTGAATAGAGAGACTGTTTGCTGCGGCGCGAAGTGATGCGAATGGCACGAAGCTGCCGTGCCAAACGCGCCGAGCAATGTCGGCTATCGAGGGTAGACCGGCCAACATATGCTTTTCGTATTTTGACCCGGAGCGGAAGCTCAACGCGCCCCGGTCGGGAATGGTCACACCCGCGTCGCCGCGATGAGGTTGCTCACCTGCGGCTCCTTCTCGACGCTCCAGACAATGCGCAGTAGGTTGTCGACGCGATCAGCAGGCAAGTGCTTTTGCGCCATCAAACGGAACTTTTCTTCCATTTCGGCATCGGTCATCGGGTTCTTGAAATGTCCGCGGTGATATTCGACACGTACCGTCTTGCGGACACCGGACCTCAGGACAACCTCCAGCTCGCACAGGTTGGCGAGCTCGGGCTGGTCAGCTTCGTCCGATGGCAGGCATTTGATCCGGCTCACGAGGTCGAGCAGTCGTGCGTCGTGCAAATAGGGATCCTCGTAGTAATCCGGATCGATCTTGCCATACATGAGCGCCAGGCCCGCCGAATATGGGATGCTGTGATCGGCGGTTTCGTGCGTCTGCGGCCTCCACTTGTCCGGTCCGTCGGCCATGATCTTGATCGCGGAGCGCGACGCATGGATGTTGACCTCTAAGATTTCTTCCGGACTCTTGAAATAGGACCTTGCTTCCACGGCAGCTTGCGCGACAGTTTGGGAAAATTGGCCAAGTGGAAAACGCTTGGTGAAGCAACGGCGGATGCCGAACGGCTCACCGAGCTGTGGTGGCGCGACCGGCTTGCGGCTCATGACCTTGAAGAACCCGTAGCGCCCTTCGAAGACATTGC
>Ga0307289_10001136_pt1 | contig 11387 bp, 9 predicted proteins | sample ER_DNA_143_FD_194483 | JGI IMG/M metagenome (GOLD analysis project Ga0307289, IMG submission 194483) | Bulk soil microbial communities from the East River watershed near Crested Butte, Colorado, United States - ER_DNA_143 | ecosystem: Environmental > Terrestrial > Soil > Floodplain | place: USA...
CCCACATCGATTTCATCACGCCGCGAGCGTACTTCCCGGGGTGTCGGCGCACCGCCTCCCGCGCCGCACGTCCGAGGACGTCGTAGGCGGTGTTCCAGCCGAACACGCGGTCGGACATGCTGATCATGTCCTCTTCCATGCGCGGGCTTCCGAGCGTAAAGAACTCATGCAGGTCGATCCCGTATGCGCGGTAGGGCTGGCGCCGCAACAGATCGGATTGCACCGCAGCGGCGAGCTGCCGCGAGGCAGGCCCGTTGTCGGGGGACATGATCCGGTCGGTCACGAACGCCCGAAAGAACGGCACGCTGGCCTGGCCACCGCGCGCCACCGTGAAGTCCCCGTAACGCAGGTCGTTGACGCCGGCCCAGGCGACGAGTGGCAGAACGGCCGCAGCGGCGAAGACCGCCGCTCTGGCCGCGCGAACGCGCCACGGCCCGGACACAAGGAAGGCGGCGAGAGCGACGAGGACGAGCACCTGGTTCGCGGGGCGGGTGAGGGCGAGCAGCGCAACGCCGGCGCCGGCTGCTGCGAAACGAGGAAGGCTCGGTTGCTCGAACGCACGCGCCAAGAGCAGGGCCCAACCGGCGAACGCCGCCGCGAAGACCGCGTCGCTCGAGAGCTCGTGGAAGAGCCCGCCGTAACCGGGATAGAGGATCAGCGCAGCAGCGACGAGCATCGCGGCCCGGCGGCCGCCGGACTTCAGAGCGACGAGCGCCCACGCGAGGATCGAGCCGGCAAAGAGCAGCGCCATCACGATCTCTGCCGCGAGGCCGCCGCCGGCAGCGAGCAGGCCGCCCGAGAACAACGGGGTCACGGGTGTCCGCGTGAGCATCGACCACGGGAACACCGGGTGTTCCTGGCCGAGCTGCACGTAATAGCGCAGGTAGACGCCGAGGTCGCGCCCCGGCCTGAGGGCCCACCCGGCACTCTCGAAGGCGTAGACGACACCGGCGGCGCCGACGAGCACGAGTGCGCCGCGACGCGTGCCGGCAAGCCGTTCGAGGCCCTGAAAAGCCGGCACGACACGCGTACGGAGTGCGGTCGACCGCGCCGAGAGCATCGCGGGGCGCGATCATACTGGTGAGGTTCCGATGTCGTCGCCCGTCCAGATCTCCGTCGTCATTCCCTGCCTCAACGAGGAGGAGGCCGTCGGCTCGGTTGTCGACCAGGCCTGGGAGGGGATCCGCCGGTCGGGGCGCGACGGCGAGGTGATCGTCGTCGACAACGATTCGAGCGACGGCTCGGCGGAGGTCGCAGCGAAGCACGGTGCCCGGGTCGTCCGTGAGCCGAGACGCGGGTACGGCAGCGCCTACCTCGCCGGGCTCGCCAATGCCCGCGGGGACTACGTGGTGATGGGAGACGCCGACGAGACGTATCCGATCCAGGAGCTCGGCCCATTCGTCGACCGACTGGAGCAGGGCGACGACCTCGTCCTTGGCTCGCGGTTCCAGGGACAGATCCACGGCGACGCGATGCCATGGCTCAACCGGCGGGTCGGGAATCCGATCCTCACAGGGCTCCTCAACCTGTTCTTCGGCGTCAAGGTCTCCGATGCGCACTGCGGCATGCGGGCAGTCCGCCGCGACGCGCTGCGGACGCTCGACCTGCATTCGACGGGAATGGAGTTTGCCTCGGAGATGGTGTTCAAGGCGTACCGCCGAGGCCTGAACGTGAGCGAGATCCCGATCGACTATTTCCCGCGCGTCGGCGAGTCGAAGCTGAACCGCTTCGGCGACGCGTGGCGTCATGCGCGCTTCATGCTCGTGTACAGCCCTAGCTGGCTCTACTTCCTCCCCGGCGCGATCCTCCTCCTCCTTGGGCTGGCGGGCGCACTCGTCCTTGCAACCGGGCCGGTGGACGTCTTCGGCCGGACCTGGGAGATCCACACAATGCTCGCATGCGTCGCAGCGACCCTCGTCGGTGCGGAGGTCGTCCAGCTCGGGCTGTTCGCCCGCACCTATGCACTCGTCCATCTGAACGAGCACGACCCCTTCCTCGACAAGCTTTACGCACGGTTCAGACTCGAGCACGGCCTGCTGCTGGGCTTCGGGCTCATCCTCGCCGGCCTCGTGATGGTCGGAATCATCTTCGGCGACTGGGCGGCAAACGGATTCGGCACCCTCGGCCACGCTCACGCGACCGCGCTCGGCTTCACGCTCTTCGGACTCGGTGTGCAGGTCGTGCTCGGCTCGTTCTTCCTCAGCCTCCTGACGATGCGCTGGACGAGCTCTCCGTCGTTCGAATCGACCAACGGACGCCCCGCCGCGTGAGCGGCGCGGCGTACGTCCCTCTCAATACGCGGCCGTACGGAGGGCACGAACGCCTGCTCGCCCTGGCCGGGTCACCGAAACAGGTGCTGGACGTGGGCTGCTCGTCCGGTTACCTCGCCCGCCGGCTGGCCGAGCGCGGCGCGACGGTCGTGGGCATCGACAACGACGAACAGGCGGCTGAAGAGGCGCGCGCAGTCTGCGACCAGGTGCTCGTCGGTGACGTCGAGTCGATGGAGCTCCCGTTTCCGCGGCACTCCTTCGACGTCGTGCTCTGCGGAGACGTCGTCGAGCATCTGCGCGACCCCGAGGCGTTCCTCACCCGGGTGAGGCCGCTTCTGCGCCCGGGCGGCAAGCTCGTGCTCACGACGCCGAACGTCGCGAACTGGGCGATGCGCGTGGGTCTCCTCGCAGGCCGGTGGCGTTACACCGACCGGGGGATCCTCGACCGGACGCACACGCACTTCTTTACGAAGAAGACACTCGAGCAGACGCTCGAGCGGGCCGGCTACAGGATCGTGGCGTTCGACGTCACGGCGCCGGTCCCGGGCGTCGGCGTTCCGGCGGTCGAGCGGGCCGCTCACGCGTTCGCGCGAGTGCGCCCTTCGCTTCTCGCGTACCAGTTCGTCGTCGCCGCGACACCGCAGTGATCTCCGTCCTCATCCCCGTGAAGAACGGCGGTGCCGACCTGGCGCGGTGCCTCGAGGCGATCGGAGCCCAGGAGGTGGACGACGACGTCGAAGTCGTCGTTGTCGACTCCGGCTCGACTGACGGAAGCGTCGAGCGCGCGCGTGAGCTCGGCGCGACGGTGCACGAGATCCCTCCGGCGGAGTTCGTGCACGGCGCGACCCGGAACCTGGCTGCCCGCCGGTCCAGCGGCGAGGTGCTCGTCTTCACGACGCAGGACGCCGTCCCCGCCGACGTGCAGTGGCTCGCACGTCTCACCGACGCGCTCGCGATCGACGGCGTCGTGGGTGCCTACGGGCGTCAGCTCCCGCACGAGAGCGCGACACCGCCGGAGCGGTTCTTTCTCGACTTCATGTACGGGCCTGCGCCCCGGACTCAGCGCATCGGCGGTATCGACGAGCTCACGTTCGAGCAGACGCTCTTCTCCAACGTCAACTCCGCGATCCCCCGCCCCGTGTGGGAGGCGAACCCGTTCCGTGACGAGGTGACGATGAGTGAGGACCAGGAGTGGTCTCGCCGCATGTTGCTCGCCGGGCACACGATCGTCTATGTGCCGACCGCGGCGGTGCGCCACTCGCACGCCTACACGCTGCGCGGCGCGTTCAAGCGTTTCTACGACTCCGGCGCGTCGGCCGACCGGTCCTACGTCGCAGGCGACGAATCTCGCGCCGCGATCCGGCGCGCGCTGAAACGCTATGCAACCGGCGAGCTGCACTGGCTCTGGACGACAGGGCAGCGCCGGTGGATCCCCTATGCGATCGTCTACGAGCTGGCCAAGCTGGCCGGCCTTCAGCTCGGGCTGCGCAAGAAGTCCGTCAGGCCGGACGGCGCGTGAGCAGCTGTTGCAACCGCCGCTGGATGCGGACACCGAGAAGCGCCTCGACGCCCTGAAGGCGGCGCTCGAGGTCGTCGACCTGGCGGCGCTGCCGGATCTCGTCCGCCTGCGCCACGACGGCGGCCTCGACCGCGAACAACGCGTCGTCGACGACCGACGGGCGGGGGAACGACAGGGGCTCCCGGTTGAACTCGGGTTTCGCGGAGAGCTGCTCGGTGCCGGCGAGCGTTCGCAGCGCATCACGCAGCCTCGTGTCCTCGACGAGCACGTTCTCGCGAAGGCCTCGCTCGAGCTCGGCGTCGTCGACGACGAGCGGCTCCGCGGCAGCGTTCATCCGGTCTTCGTCCGGCACGAACCGCAGACCGCGGCGAGCACCGCCCGCGTATTTGGTCTCGATCTGCTCGCGCGAGCGCAGGGGCAGGTGAAAGACCTCCAGCGGGTACCAGCCGTGCAGCGTCACAAGCGGCGTGCCCTCGACGTCGTGGTTCCCGTCACGCACTTGGATCCCAGGGTGCGCTCGATGCGTCGCCTTGCGGGCGGGACGGAACGGATTCGTCGGATCGTTGATCGCCGCCTGCATGGAGAGGCGCGTCGCCATCCGCTCGGCGAAGTGCCTGCCGTCGTCCGGGCGCGGCACGAACGGGCGCCACACGCCGTGGACGACGCCGTAACGCCCGGGCAGCCGCTCGAGCGCCTCTTTGAGATTTCCCGCGCGGGGCCACCAGAACTCGTCGGCGTCGGCGTTGATCACCCAGTCGGCGCCCTGTTCCGCCGCGAGCCGCGCCATCCGCGTCACCCACTCGCCCTGCCGGAAGTCCGTGCTCGGCTCGCGGATCAGTCGCAGGACGCCGTCAGCTTCGTAGCGCTCGAAAATCTCGCGCGTCCCGTCGGTCGAGCCATTGTCCGTGGCGACCACGAAGTCGACGCCCGCGCCCAGGTGGTAGGCGATGTTCGCGTCGATCACGTCGGCCTCGTTCTTCGCGAGGAGCGTGAGAGCCAGCTTCACGCGGCAAGCCTAGACTGGCTCAGATGCCGAGCGAGACTCCGTCCCTCGTTTCGCGCGTACGGTGGAAGCTCGCGAACCTGCTCTGGCCCGAGCGGCTGAGGCCGAACAAGCTGCTGACCCGGTGGCGCCTACGGGCCAGCGAGGCCGAAGCGGTCGGCCGTTGGCGCGTCGCCCGCAGCGACCGTCAGCGCCCCGAAGCCAGGTCGCAAAACGGCGAGGACGCTCTGCTCTGGGATCTGGTGGGCGACCGCCAGGAGGGCTTCTTCATCGAGGCGGGCGCGTACGACGGCTACGAGTTCAGCGTCAGCTACCTCTTCGAGTGCGCAGGCTGGAGCGGACTGCTCGTCGAGCCGCTGGCGGATCGCGCAGCGCAGGCGGCCGACCGACGGAAAGCAAGCCGCGTCGTGACCGCGGCGCTCTCGAGGCCCGGCGCTCCCCAGTCAGCGACGTTCAGGCGTGACGAGATCGAGTGGTACTCAAAACTGGGAGAGGAGGGCGAGCAGGGGAACGTCGTCGAGGTCACCACGCTCGACGCGCTGCTCGAGGGTCACACGGGCGGGATCGACTTCGTCGTCCTCGACCTGGAAGGCCACGAGCTTGCGGCGCTCGAGGGATTCGACCTCGAGCGCTGGCGGCCGAGCGTCCTCCTCGTCGAGAACAACGATGCAGGCGGTGCGGTCCGGCGCTACGTCGGCGAGCGGGGGTATGACCAGGTCCTCACGTTTGCCAACAACGATCTCTACGTCCAGCGTGACGAAGCCGGGCTCGTGCAACGCCTCGGGCAGAACTGGGAGGACGTCGGGCCCGTCTAGGGCCGAAAGGCGTGCACGAGCACGTCCTGAAACGTCGTCGCGAGCGCATTGCGATTGCGGACAGGCGACTGTGCCGACACCTGGTACCTGAAGCCGTGGTCTCGCAGCCGCTCGAGAAACGCACCGAGGAAGTCGCGGTCGCCGTCGAGGTGGTGGTGGTATTCGACGAGCAGCTGCTCGACACGCGAGATCGCTCCCGAGGCGATCAGATCCTCGAGCACATCGTCCTCCGCCCCTTCCACGTCGAGCTTGACGAGGTCGACGTGGCCCGGAATGACACCCGAGAGTCGTAGCTCTTCGACCGAGGTCTCAGCACCGCGGATTCGCTCGGCGCGGGTGCTCATGCGAAACGTCGCGGGATCGTCGGGATCCTCGAAGAACGGGACCGTGCCGTCCTGGCCGCCCAGAGCCGCGTGGCGGATCTCGACGCCGGCCAGGCCGTTCGCCTCGACGTTTCGGCGCAACAGCTCATGCGCGCGCGCCGCCGGCTCGAAGGCGAGCACGTTCGCGGCCGGATAGAGCGCCTTGAAGAAGAGGACCGACATTCCGATGTTGCTGCCGCCGTCGACGATCACCGGATCGGTCCGCGAGGCGCGGAAGTAGTACTGCAGCTCGACGAAGATCTCGCGATGCAGGTGCGCCAACGACGAGACCGTGAAGCCCGTGACGTCGAAGCGGTCGACCTTCACGTTCACGAGACCATCGGTGCGGTCGACCCGACCTGCTGCGAGCCGCAGTTGGGTCTTCACGGCCTCGCGCGCCCAACTGCTCGGAACGGGCGCGTTCGCAAGCGCTCTGCGAGTCGCGCGCCCCTTCTGGATCACACCGACCGGGTTCACGAGCCGACCGACCCTGCGATCGCGGCGACGACACGCTCGGCTGCGCGCCCGTCGACGTCACCGACGACGGCCTGGACGACCCGGCGCCGCTCGTCTGCAAGCTCACCCGGCTCTGCGAGGCAGCGCTCGATTCCGGCGACGACGTCTTGGAACCGGTCGGCGCGCAGGAAGGCGCCGGAGTCGACCAGCTCCCGGTAGTGCTTGCCGACGACGTTCTTCAGCGCCCACGATTCGCCTGCGGGCGCGCCCTCGTCGTAGAGAACGCAGACCGCCGGACGGTCGTTCACGAGCGCATCGAGCAGGATCGTGCCGGCGTTCGCGACGACGCAATCGCCGTGCTGAAGGAGCGTCGCCAGCGTCTCCAGATCCGTGTAGCTCGGTTCCTGCACCGCCGTGCCGCTGTTCGTCAGGGCAGGAGCGAAGCGCTCACGCCATTCGCGGTCGCGCGGGTGGGGTCGGAAGAGCAGCTGCGGCGCACCTGACGTCTGGTCTCGCCAGGCGACGAGACGCTCGACAAAACGTCCCTCGTACGGCGCGTTCGTCGGCGTGTTTCCCATCACGAGGACCACTGGCTGCCCGGGATCCAACCCGTACCGGCGCACCACCGACTCGTACGCGCTGCGCGCACGGGCCACGTGGAAGACGTCGGTCTGGGGCCAGCCCGTCACGATCACGCGTGCGCGGTCGATGTCGTGGTAGCGGACGAGGTCGTCGCGCATGACGTCGTTCTGCACGACGTAGCGGTCGAGGTGCGGCGAGATTACGCCCTTCCCCACCGTGTGGTCCCAGCTCGCGACGTAGCCAACGAGCGGGAGGCCGAGCCGTCGCGCCGCGACGATGTACGGAACCGCAGCCTGCATCTGCACGTTGCTGAAGACGACCGCCGGCCGGTCCGCTCTCAGCCGCTCGAGCAACGCGTGCGGAACGTGCCGGCGCGGTGAGAAGTGCCAGCGCCGCATCCCGCGTTCGAGCGCGTCCCAGCGGGGCAGTGGGCCGGCACGGGACGAGTCGAGCAGCCAGTTGCCGTGCCCCGGCTGCATGCGCTCGAGGTGAAACCCGTGTCGGTAGTTGAGCCGGATCGCGAGGGGGTAGTAGCCGATTCGCTTGTCGAGCCAACGGTCGCCGCGGGTGAACGCGCGCTCGAGCGGCCGCGGAGGGAGAGTGGCGGCCAGGTCACTCTGGAAGAGCACGCCGCGGCCGTTGAACCGAGAAGCCCAGGCGGCCGCTTCCTCACGGTCGAAGAGGAAGACCGGCTGCAGCCGCGCGCCGTAGTACTCTTCGAGCCGCTCCGCGATCCCGCAGTCGATGAAGATCCGCGTCGAGAGCGGATCCGCCAGCACGAGCCAGACGGGCCGCTCGTCGCTCACGGGCTTGGTGCGAGGGACGTGGCGCGCTCGATGCGGGCCGCGAGCGACAGGCCGTCGAGCTCGTGTGCGCGCAGCGCCTCGGGTGGCGTTCCGCACGCAGGCCAGCCCTCGACGCCGAACGCCGTCACCCGTGCCCTGCCGTCGAGCGCGCGGCGCAGCCCGTCGGCGAGCCCGCCAACCGGGGCGTGATCCTCGAGAACGAAGACGTCTTCCTCCTCGCCGAGCTCTTCGAGCCACTCGGCGTCGAAGCGGTTCAGCCAGGACATCGCAACGACGCGAAGGTCGACGCCGCGTGCCGCCAGCGCCTCCGCTGCGACGAGCGCCTCGTGCACGAGCACGGGCCCGTACGCAAGCAGCGTCGGTCCGTCGCCGTCGCGCAGCACGCTGCCGCGGCCGGGCTGCAGGCCGCCGTCGAGCTCGGTGCGGCGCGGTGAAGGCCCGATCGCAAGACGGATCGCAACGGACTCTTCGGCGTCCTCGATCGCCCAGCGAAGCAGCGCGCGTGTCTCCTCGGCGTTCACAGGCTGCACGATCGTGACGTTCGGCAGCGCTCCGAGCAGCGAGATGTCGCGCACACTCTGGTGCGACTTGCCCGGCCCTGCCGGGATCAAGCCCGCGTAGTGGAGCGCGTACACGACCTTCGTTCCCTCGCTCGCCTGGTTGTAGATCTGTTCGTTCGCGCGTGAAGCGAGGAAGCTCGCGAACGAGTTCACGACCGGCAGCAGTCCCTGGCGCGCAAGGCCGGCGGCCATGGACACCATGTCCTGTTCCGCGATTCCGACTTCGACGAAGCGCGACGGTTGTTCGAGCTCGACGGTGCGAACGCGGCAGTCCGACGCGAGATCAGCGTCGAGAACGACGACCTCCGGATGACGCGTGACGAGTTGGAGCAGCTCCTCGCCGTAGGCAGCCGCAACGTACTCGTCAGTCACGGCCGAGCGCGTCCCCGCGCCCGATTCCGGCTCGCCCTCGAGTGAGACGCGCTCCTCGAGCGGCGGAACCTCTTCGAGCTGGAGGTCCGGCAGGCGTTGCTCGATGCGATCGACCAGCTCGTCGTGTGCGCGCGCAAAAGCTTCGTCGTCGGGTGCGCCGGCATGCCAGCGGTAGGTGCCGCCGCCTTCGCGAAGAGCCCGTGGGTGCTCCATGAACGACACGCCGCGGCCCTTGATCGTGTTGGCCACGAGGACTTTCGGCACGTCGGCAGGCGCCGCGCGCATCGACGCAAACGCGGCCGCGAGCGCATCGTGATCGTGCCCGTCGCACACCTCGACGTGAGAGCCGAACGCGCGCAGCTTCGCCTCGAGGTCTCCGAGCGCGAGAATCTCTTCCGTCGGACGGTCCGACTGCAGCTCGTTTCGGTCGACGATCGCCCACAGGTTGCCGACGCGCTGGTGCGCCGCCGACGCCAGCGCTTCCCAGTTCTGTCCCTCCTGCAGCTCACCATCGCCGGTCATCACGACCACGATCCCGCCGCGGTCGAGGTAACGCTTCGCCCACGCCATCCCGCGTCCCTTGGACAGGCCCATGCCGAGCGAGCCCGAGTTGGCTTCGATGCCGGGCACGCCGATGTCCGGATGGCCGTCGAGCCCGCCGAGGCGGCGGAGCCGCAGCAGCCGCTCTGTCGGGATCTCGCCGAGGGCGTGCAGCGCCGCGTAGAGCCCGGGCACGTCGTGGCCCTTCGACGAGAAGAAGATGTCGCGGTCCGGATCGTCCCAGCCGAGCTCGGCGACGTTGAGCTCGCGCCAGAGCAGGTGCGCGACGATGTCGAGCGAGCTGAAGCTCGAGCCGAGATGTCCCGAGCCCGCGCGCTTCACTGCGACGAGCGCATTCGCGCGGCACATGTCTGCGAGCAATCCGAGATCGTCGCCCGCGCGCTCGAACTCCTTGCGGGGGATCAGCTTGAGCGCCGTCACGACTCCGGGACCGTAGCCGAGTCGGTGCGCTTTCCGAAGAGCGCTGCCACTGCGACGAGCGCGAACATGGGTGTCAGCGGGATCGAGAACTCGCTCTGCGGCTCCTGCGAGAGCGCGTGGACGAAAAGCACGAGCAGTCCGGCCACGACCAGGACGACCAGCGCCGGCCACCCGCGCGGACGCCGCCAGGCGAGCCCGACGGCTGCGAGCACGAGCCAGACGGCCGGCGCGCTCGGCAGGTCCGAGCTCAGCGTGCCGAGCTTCGCGGCGAGCCACCGGCGGCCGTTTCGGAGCGGCAGCTGCGAGTTCCAGTCCCGCACATGGTTCGTGAGCGCGACGTAGCGGCGCTGCTGCGCTGTCGACTGAAACACCTGCTCCGGGTGGCGGAAGATGCAGCGGTCGATCGCATCGGTCGGACACCAGACGAAGCCGTAACGCGCGGCTTGCACCATCGGCGACACAGCCTCGGGGCTGGGGCTCGGCTTTCCCTCGACGTTCAGGACACGTGGGCCGGGCGGCGGGGGTGGCTGTCGGACAACGGGCTCGAGCGAGAAACGGAACCAGAGGAAGTGCCTGAAGGTTCGCGCCACCGAGTCGATGTACGGCCGCGGCTCGTGCCGGATCGTCTCCCACGAAGTGTCGAACAGCACGCTGTAGTTGCTTCCCCGGCCGAAGTCGCGATCCGAGAGCGCGATCAGCCTGATCGCCTCGAGATTCGACGGGCTGTGCAGGTACGTATTGAGGTCGACGTGCAGGCGGCGGTACTGAGGCAGGGTCAGCACGTCGCGGTCGATCGCCGCAGCGAGACGGCGCGAAGCCGGCCCGTTCGCGGGATCGATCGTCTTCAGGCTCAGCACCTTGAAGAACGGGACCCAGGCCTTGCCGCCGCGGGCGACGGTGAAGTCGTCGTAGCGGATCGCGTTCAGGCTCCCCCAGAGCAGTAGCGGCACGATTGCCGCCGCCGCGACGACGCCGAGTGAGACGAGCCGCTGACGGGCGATTCCTCGCGCGATCAGCCCGACGGCACAGGCGGCAAGGACGAGGACCTGTCCGGCGGGACGTGCCAGCGTGAGGACTGCGGTCAGCAGCCCGAGCCCGGCGAGCATGCGCCAAGTCGGGCGTGCCCGGATCGCCCGCACGACGAGCCCGGCCCACGGGGCGAGCAGCGCGCCGAAGAGAAAGTCGCTCGAGACCTCGTGGAACATCGCCGCGTACGGCAGCAGCGCCAGTGCGACGAGCGCTGTCGCGATCGCGGTGACGCGGCCGAACGGCCGTGCCGCCCAGGCCCAACCGACGATCCCCGCCGCGTAGATCACGCCCATGACGGCCTCCAGCAGCCGAGCACCACCGATCGTCATCGGGATGCCCGTCACGAGCGGCGTGACCGGAGTGCGGAAGACCTGCACCGCCCAGAAGACCGGATGCCTGTCGGCGAGCTGCAGGTAGTAGAGCCAGTAGTCCCACGAGTCACGCCCTCGCTGCAAGGGCCACGCGAGCGCCTCGATCCAGTAGACGACGAGCGCGACGGCGAAGAGCAGAGCGACTCCGCGCCAACCGTCCAGCCAGCGCTTCATGTGGTTCCGGCGGGGCAGGCACTCGCGACGGCAGCTGCGTTCGAGTTCGCGTGCGGGAAGCGAAGGGTGCCGCCCACCTTCCAGAGG